>JAABUZ0100004816.1_pt1 | contig 18284 bp, 21 predicted proteins | sample 5562091 | NCBI WGS metagenome assembly JAABUZ01 (sample SAMN12813069, study PRJNA571459) | rock metagenome | isolation source: Antarctica rocks | place: Antarctica: Victoria Land, Linnaeus Terrace sud | collected 2015-12-21 | reverse complement strand
AGAGGCAAGATGACGTTTGACGAGCTTTTGACACCGGTCTCTGGCCCGCCCGCCAACCCCTCCCGCCACACGCCACGTAGCCTCAGGGATGGACGACGAGGGCAGCAGGAACGTGTTGCAGCCGACCGACAATGAGAACAGCCGCGTGCGCCGCATGCGGGTCTGGCGTCGACGCTATGCCACCAGCAACGATGCGCGCGGATACCTCTCCGTGAATGAGATGAACGTGTGCGGACAGACGATCTTGTGGGATTACCGCACCGGCATGGTGCACCTTACCGGTCTCTGCAAAGCGGTTGGTCTGCAGAAAGCCAACGTGGTGCGCTTCCTCGACAGCAATCCGGGTCTGCATGCCGCTGTGCGACGCATCAAAGGCGGCGTGCTCAAGATCCAAGGTGAGTGGCGAAATTCAGGGGGAGACGGGCTGATGATAGGGACGTGGGTGGCGCATGAGATCGCACTGGTGCTGGCTCGTCGCGTGTGCTTCCCTATCCGCGAGGCGCTGACACCGCTTTTTGGCGCCTCGTTTCCCACGGAGTGTTTGCGACCAGGGAGTCCTGGGTATGGGACCTTGGAGGTGCGTCTACACAAGCACCAACGACGCAGTGTGCGTGTGGTGCAGGAGGGCGAGGAGAAGGAGGAGGAGGAGCAGCATCACCCACCCGACCTGGCCCCGCCGCCGCTTCCCTCTGAGATCCTCATCTCGGAATGCGAGCGCTCGGATTTGCTGCGGCTGCTACAGGCCACACGCTCCCTGCAGCTGCTCAGTACCGGCCAGTCGCGCGGCTGGGTGCCTGGGATCTCCATGGGCGGACACTTTGCCTGCAACGGCCGACGATGGATGGTGAGTCTTCCATGCTGCGCGAGCGAGTGCTAATGACAGTGGGATGGGAAGACGGCATTGCATGAGATTGGATGGCAAAAGAATCATCTTGGGCCGGAGGGGCTTATGGAGATGCAACTGGCGCGCGAGAGTTGCATACGTAGGACCTAGGGCAAACATAATTGGAATATAGCCATACTTGATTCAATAGTAGTAATGGGTAATCATGCTTCGCTTTCCCCGCTCACTCCAGGATGCTTGCCTTTGTGCGCGCGGCATCAAGCTCGGCGTCCAAGTCGCGAATATCCATCGGACGGCTTCCGATCTCTGGCTGGGCCTTGGGGACCTCCGGGAGGGAGGTAAGGTCCACGCGTGTGGTGGAGTAGACCGGCGGCATGCTTCCGCGCTGGGCCATGGGCTCCACGGCAGCAGCGGGCTCAAGCATGGGGTCTGTGCTCGTGGCAGCTCCCCCCTCACCGACATTCTCACCGGCAGGCGACAAGCCAAGGCCGGTGCGAGTGCTCTCTTTTGACTTTTGAAAGTACTGCGTTGCCCTGTCCACCACGTCGCCCGCATGCTTGCTGGCCAGCTCCTTGGCATACCCCAAGTTCTCATCCGCCATCGTCTGTGCGCGTGTCAACTGGGCATCGATTGGCTCCTGGTACTGCAGGTAGAGGGGAGGGAGAGCATAGGCCATTGAAATGGACAGAGCGGCGAGCGCCCATGCGGGCAGGACCTTGACCATTTCATAGGCCAGCAGAGAGCAGCAGACAGCGCCAAAGGTGACCTTTGGACTCTCGACAAAGAGGATCCGCTGGAACTCGACAAGGCCAAAGTTGAGCAGGTTGTGGAACTCTTCAAAATATGGATCAATCATGTCCTTCGTGACGGTGTAGTACTTTCGTGGTCGTAGCCCTTTGGCCGTGCCATCACCTTGCCCCAGGATCTTGCGCCCGCCGAATTCGATGCTCATCGAGATGGAGAGCAGGGTCCATGTTCCAAGCAGCACGAAGCGCAAGACATTGACAAAGCGGCCCACCAGGATCGGGAGGACAAGCACAGCCAGGCTGACGGCGCTCGCTCGAGGGTTCTGCCAGGTGAGGAGGTCGTAGAGCAGCGTGTGGTAGCGTGCAGAGGGGACGCCAGTGCCCGTGCCAGAACCTTTCGAGGCATTGGAGCCAGAGTTGCTAGCCCCAGAGCCAGTGCCAAAACCTCTCGAGGCATTGGAGCCAGCGTTGCTAGTCCCAATGCCACTCAACCCACTCGGAGCAGCAGCCGGGGAGGTCAGTTCAACAAAGGGATTTGTGCGGCCGGCATTGAGGCCGCTGGGGGCGTCTGCGGTGCCATACGATGAGGGGAGTCTCTCGTCACCCTCGCTCAGGATGTCTTGGTGGAGGATGCCCTCGTATCGGCCGGACGCTGTTGCTTGTGTCATGGTGTCGTGTGCCTAACTATCTTCCGACCAGACTGTACGCCAGAGTGACGTACGTACCACGAGAGGGAGGACCACACCAAGAGATGGGATGCAGGAGCAAGAAGAGGAGGAGAACGAGAGAATCGTCAGAAAAGAAGAGGATAAGATAAAGAATGCTAATGCATGGCCCGGTATTGCTGGATCTCCTCCTGTGAAACCTCACGCAGCTTGTTCACGCTGGGCGCATTGCCCACCACGATGCCCTTGGCGATTTCGTACGCCTTACTCACCTGCGTATGCACGCTGGCTGCATGCGAAATGGTCTCTGTGTGCACCACAATCACGCCAATTCGCTTGCGTTAGCTCTCTCATAAAGACACAACATACCGGGTCATCTTTGCCGCCATCGTGCTTGCCATCGCCCAAATCGCCCATCCAGGTCCTCAAGGCCACATTATAATGCTTGTGCACGAGCTCGCGGTCGGTTGAGATCCTGGCTGTCCCGCTCACACTGGCCCACTCGCCGCTAGAGGGCTGGTAGAAGGCGATATTGACATGTGGCTCCTGGGCCAGCTCGTCTGTCTTACCGGTCTCGGTGTTGGTGTGGAAGAGCAGGTCCACGCCTTGGCTGGTGGCGGCGAGAGCCATTGCCCGGCTGACAAGCTGGCTGCGCCCATTCCGCGTACACATCATGCCTACCTTGACCGAATTCATAAAGGCCATGGCATCCTCGATTCGATTGGCCAATGGAGTCTCGGTGTCGAGGTTCTTTCTTAGCCTTTCGCTCTGCATATTGCTCTCACCTTCTCGCGGTAGGGGTCTGCGGGCTTGTCGCTGGGGGTTTTGGTGTTGGAGAAGGACATGATCGATGACGATGGTTCTCTAACTCTCCTAATGTTCGCTCGCTCGCTACCCTGCAACCAGCAACCGCTCCACGAGGTCACGTGCCTTCCTGCCCTCCAGCTCCAGCAAGCCAACAATGCGCTCGCCCTCCGCCTGCAGCCGCTCTGCCTCCCCCCGCGTGTTCCACCGCATCCATGTCTCCACCGTCATTGCCCTCTCCGCCTCCGTCAGCGTGTGCAGCGGCAGCTTCGGCTTATGCGGGCTGGAGAACTTGAAGGTTGTGGGAGCTGGCGTCTTGATTGTCGGCAACGGCGTTTGCGTACCCACCAGCTGCACGGTCGACTCTCGGATCTGCTGCTCAAAGAGGGACTCCTCCTCCTGCGGTGAGGCGAGGTTCTGAAGATTACGCATGGCGTGCGCGCGAGGCATCGATTGCGGCTGGACTAGCGGCAGAGCCCGCGGCAGAGAACCTCTGCGGGGCAAAGAGGGGGTCTTGTGAGGTGTTGCTGGCCGCATACCTGCCTTGCTTGGCCGGCGCTGGTGATCCGGCTGGGCTAGGACCTCCTCGGGGACCTTCCTTTTAGGACTCGGCGAGCGCTCCTCTTCCTCCGTGATAGTCTGCACTAGACCCGCCGGAGTAGCGAGGGGCGGCTGTGGCGATTGCAACGAAAATGTGCGTGCCTTTTGACTGGACTTGCGTTTCGACTTGGGCTTGGGCAGCTCCAGGCCATCCTCACTGACGACCGACTGCCGAGACATGGAACTGCGTGTTATGCGCCGCTTGGTCGGCGGCCCCATGATCCCCGACGCTCGCCTTTTCTTCTCCTCGCTTTTGTCGCTCTTCACAGTCCCCTCCACCAACTCCTGAATCCTCCCGCCTCGCACGCGCTTCATGCGCTTCTTCCCTACCGGAAGGACAGTAGGTTCCCCATCAAATAGCATACAGTCCGCCTGGCGCCGACGATGCTCCTCCATCGGCTCGTCCTTCTGCTCCCAGCCATCCAGCCCCAGGTCGCAAAAAGCACAATGGACCATGTCTTCGGAGGAGGCGGAGGGCGCATAGTAGAAGCCCGCCTCGGCCAGCGTCCTCGCTCTGGGGACCCATCCACGCTTGTGTTCGTGGGGCCACCAGTCTGCAAACGTCTGCACGCGCGCCACAATGTACTTCTCCATGCTCGGATGCATCTTTGCATCATGGCTTAGCGCCAATGCGAAGCCGCAGTCAGGGCAGTGCGCCAGGTGCTCCACCAGGGGGTCGTCCTCCGCATCCCAGCCGTCGAGGCGTTTGTCGCAGAGGAAGCACTGCACGAGATCGGGCTCACTGGCGCTCGGCGTGAAGAAGAAGCCTGCCCGCGCCATGCTCTCTGCCTCTGGCGACTTGTGCGGCCATTTCCTGCGTTTGCGGTAAGTCTCCAGGCGCCGCTGGAAGACCTGCATTTGTTTGTTTTGACGACGTTGGACGAGAATCAGATAATGTTCGATTTTCGAGATAAGGACGCACATGCATGCTCCGACGACCTCGGCTCGCACGAGACGGATGCCACGGAGGGAGGTTTGTGCGGCGCAATGCGACCGTTGCGAAGGAGGGCGACTTCTCGAACCAGCAGATGGCCATTGAGCCCGGTCTGCTGGACAAGCTGCGGCTGCTGCTGTGGAAGTTTCGGGCGGTGCGATATGCGGTGGCCTACGGCAGCGGCGTCTTCCCACAGCGACGCAAGGAGGAGGGAGCTGTGCCCATGGTAGATCTGATCTTTGGTGTGACCTTCACCCAGCATTGGCATTCACTGAATCTGCATTCCCACGCAGACCACTACTCGTCACTTGCTCAGCTGGGCAGCGGAATGGTGAGCCGGGTGCAAGATGGCTTCGGCGCAGGTGTCTACTTCAATACCTACGTCGAGATGGATGGTTTGCGCCTCAAGTATGGCGTGGTGAACATCGACACGCTCTCCCGCGACCTCGCAGAATGGGACACGCTCTACCTAGCTGGCCGCCTGCACAAGCCAGTCAAGATTCTGCGCGACGATCATACCGTCCGACAGGCCAGCCAGCGCAATCTGCTGTCCGCCATGCGGGTGGCTTTGCTCCTCCTCCCAGAGACCTTCTCGGAGCGGCAGCTCTACGAAACAATTGCCGGCCTTTCCTACATGGGCGACGTGCGCATGAAGATTGCGGGTGAGAATCCACACAAGGTGCAGAATATTGTGATGGCGCAGGAAGAGCATTTTCGAAGGCTCTACGCCCCGCTGGTGCACACGCTGCCGAATCTCACCTACAAGGAGAAAGGAGATGTGGGTGCGAGCGCCATGCAGCAGGACATGGATCCTGTGCGCAGAGGTAACATGGTGGCTCGCCTTCCCACGCAATTCCAGTCCAAGCTCTACAATGTCTACGGCCGCCGGCCTCACTTTGACGCATTGGATGAACGACCACCCGGCGGCGACGTGGAGAGAATGATCTCAGCGGACCCCGCGTTGAGGAAGAACGTGCAAAAGGCGATTCGCTCGACTGTCTTCTGGCCGAGTGCCATGCAGACCGTCAAGGGCGTCCTCACGGCCGGGCCCGTCAAGGCAACAAGCTACGCAGCCGAGAAATTCACGAAATGGTACCGCAGCTGATGAATGTACATAAACCCACTCGTCATATCTTCTTGAGTGCATTGAATCGTTTTGTCAGGTCGTCCAGTGATTCGCCGGGCTGAGTGTTCAACTTGGGAGCCGGGTCATCCGTGGTGGGTGTTGGCGCGGACACAGAGATGGGAGCTTCCTCCTCTGCCTCCTCCTCTTCCTCTTTAACACCATCTCCCGGGAAAGGGAGGGCGTAGGCGCGAGCAATTTCTCGAAGATAGAGTTCGACAAGTGTGGGGGAGGGGGGATCCACCGACAATTTGGCAAGCACCCGCTTGGCCACCTTGCCCATCCCATTCTCCTGTGCATCCACGGCAAATTCGCGCCCAAATCGCTGGGCCAGCATGTCCCGCACTGTGTTGAGCTCCTTGATGCCGCTTTTGGGAGCCGCATGCATTATCGACTTGACGGCCTCTTCCAGACCAGGATTGCATTCCCGCTCCTCCAACAACCCAATGCGCGCCAAGAGCAGCTCGCAGTAGAGTTCCAAGATCTCGAGCAGCTCGATGTGGATGTCGTCATTGATGATGTTTTCGACGCGGATGCGCGCGCTCTCCATCCGTCCGCTCTCAATCAGCCCCGCAATGGCCCGGCGGGCTTGCTTACCCAGAGCGATGTTTCGCTGCTGCGTCATCCGCAGCCGCGTGATGCACATGCGCAGGGCCGACTTGAGCCTGTCCATGATCATGTCATTCAGAACCACGGATAAGAATAAGTCAATCAGAGAAGAGATAGAAATACTGCGTTCCCTGATGTGAATGTGTACGTTCTACGTCAGAGTCTAGGGAGATCATGGTGTAGTATATAAGAAAGGATAAATATACGAAACTATGGCAGCCATCGCTTGGCAGCATCGACGGTAGAATCCGGCGAGGTGTTGAAGAAGAGTTTGCTCTTTGGAGCATGTTCGCGAATAGCTGCAATGATCTTCTCAAAGAAGGGCGTCGATTCTGGAAAGCCACGTACTCCAAAGCCAATACAAATTCCATCTACTGGATTGCTCTTCAACTCCTCAATGAGTGGACCGACGCCTGCTTCCGGAGTGACGTCCACTAAGCGGTACTCATACCCAGCCTCCTTCATGGAAGTGTCTACGCCGGCCAATGTCTTGCGTAAATGTTCTCTCTTGTCCGAGGGAACAATTGGATGATCCCAAGGGAGGCCGAGAAGGATGACGGATGGCTGCGACATCCTTTATCAGAATTACTTTGCTTTGCTGCTGATGATGTTGGCGGTTTCCGGATTGGACTTGCGTCTTCGGGAGTTGTCGCGGGTCGGAAGATCGGGTCGTTCAGAACTAGGTCTGGTTAGGTCCGAAAGCGGGTATGGTAAGCGATGGCAATCCCAAATTTAGATGTGTGGAGATCACGTGCGCCAGCCACGGCCACCAATTTCTTATCGACAGCAAGGATGGGGACCAAGGTAGCAAGGCTGGAGAAAAGCATGGACAAGGCCATCATGACGGCGACGTACGCCAACATGACGGAGGGCGTCGAAGAAGACGAGTGCGCCGTGGATTCTGAAGTGCAGTACATGAATAGGATGGTGAAGGTACCCCGCTTCGCTGTGGATCGCAGGACGTGCGAGAAGATGATGGGCCAGCTGCAGACGCTCCTTCCGCGCTGTGAAAAAGGGAAGCAGCACGAGCTGGAACGCACGGATGCGCGCGTGAAGCGGACCAAGTGGGAGATCCTCAAAGGCAAGAGCACTACGTACCCGGTCGCGTACTGCCGCCTGTGCAGAGAGTCGTGGAAGGGTCTGAGGGTCCCGTTTCAGGATGGCGAGTATGCGCTCATGTGTCCGACCATGATGGTTGTGAAGGATATGGGTACATGTGGCGGGGCTCGGGGTGTGGATCTGTTTTCCAAGTAGGATGTGTGGTTAGGGTGGCAATGGACCGAGGTATTTCTTTTTCCTTCTCTGATGCGCGTAGTTTTACGGTAGCACATAGCACAAGACATCCTACCTGTACTTCTAGATCTACAGGATCACGTGTGCCAGATCCCAGGCTCCTTCCGCCAGGCTATGGCCAACATGGACAGCACGATAATGAATGCAACGTATGCCCAGATCACAGAGGGTACGGACGAGGACCCTCTGTTCATCACTCCGGAAGTAGGGCGTATCAACGAGCAGGTGCAAGTGCCGGCATTTGCCGTGAAGAAGGAAACCTATGATGGTATGATGGGCCAGCTGCAGGATCTCCTTCCGCCGTGTGACGGAGGGCAGCAGCATAGGCTAGAGGTGACTATGGTCCCGGTGAAGAGGACCAAATGGCAGGCGTTAAAGGGCAAGCCTATCTGCTATCGAATGGCATACTGCCGCCAGTGCACGGGAGCGTGGAAGGGATTAAAGGTCCCGACAGAGGGACTGGAATACCCTCGCATTCGGGGCGAGCTGAGGATAGTGGATAAAGCGGCATACTGACCAACGGGAGGAGTGCCACTTCTCATGCTATGGGGTGTCATGAGGAGGGTCGCAGGCCCCGCTTGTTTCATGTCGCAGCTGTTGATGAAGAGCAGATCACTACCGCTACTCTCTTCTGACCTTATCACAGCGATGTTTAGAGTGCATAGCATGGAGGATAGCTAGGTTGTAAGGTATATGGTACATGGATCACCAGGAGCGGGGTATAGTTTCAAGCCCTGCGAGTCACAGCATCCCAACGAGGCTAGACCCTGCCAATCCCATTGCCTGTATCCCAAATCAATTCTATCGCTATCGTTTGCGGAGACTGTTGTGGTGGGGTGCCGGTTGCAGATCTGGGATCCCCACAGCAACCGCCGATTGCCAAAATGGAAGACCCCACCAATCAGAGGAGAGCATATGTTGGAACTTGCCGTCTTTGCCGTCATCGAGATTTCCCCAATTTCGCCGATATTTCACATCCGCTCCTTCCACCGGCCTCAACCGCTGCCTCACACAACATCACCCTACCACAATCATGCTCTTCATCTCTCTCCTCTCTGTCGCTCTTGCAGCCCCAACCAAGCGAAGCCTCTCGGCAAATGACGTCGCTGTCGTCCAGCTGGCCAACTACCTCGAGAATTTGGAGTTCGGCTTGTATACCCTTGGGGCGACCAAATACTCCGATGCAGAGTACATGCGGGCAGGATTCCCCTCTGGCTACCGCGAGGAGGTCCAGCTAATTGCAGACCAGGAGAGCATCCACGCAGTGACTTTGGCCGGTATCTTGTCCTCCAACGGCATGTCTGGTGTGCCCGGCTGCCAGTACATGTTCCCATTCGGCACACCGCAGCAGTTTGGCCAGCTGGCCAACATGATCACCACCGTTGGCATTGGAGCCTACCTTGGCGGCGCCATGCTGCTCATGGATGACCCTTCCCTTCTCACTAGTGCTACTAGCATCTTGACAATCGAGGCTCGCCACGACTCCTACCTGCGCAATTCACAGGCGATGTCGCCCTTTCCAAGCCCCTTTGACACGCCGCTTCCGGCTCAGTTTGCATACTCTTTGGCTCAGCAGTTCGTCACGTCTTGCCCTATGCAACTCTCCTTCACGCCTCTGCCTTTGTTGACCACCAAGAGCAACGCCAATGGTGCGGCGCAGTTCACGACGCCGTCCTCCTTCTCGGCCCCATCCGGAGAGCTGTATGTTGCGTGGGTGAGCACTGCTGTGGACCCTGTCTACGTCACAGCCAGCTCGTGCGGTGGCGGGTGCTTTGAGGCAAGCACGCCATCCATTGGCGGTGTTGGATTCCCAGTGTTGACCACGCTGGCTTCAGGGTCTCTGGACATGCTCATGACCCAAGGTCTTGCTCTGGGCGAGGTTATCTTCTCTTAAACTTCTTTCAATATATACTTTTAGTCCCACAATCGCTCTAGAGCTTCCAGTCTGGCCAGGATTACTTTCTTGGAGGTCTCTTCAATCTCACCGGCTAGGAAGACCTCGTCCAGAATGGCGTAGACCTTGTAGAAATTGAAGACGAGATCCAGCTCGCACACATTGCCAAAGAAGGCGTCCAAGACCTCGACAAAGAGGTGAATGGCCTCAAGGTAGGCCAACTCATTGTCCCCTGCGTCCACACATACGCAAAAAAAGAGCCCCGCGTAGCGCCTGTAGACGAGCAGCTGGTCGCCTTTGAACTCAATGAAGTTGCTCTGGTACTTTTGATCGCGAGGGGCAATGATGCGGTGCACGTCGGCCTTGAGGCGCAGCTTCTCGCGGTCTGTGTAGGGCGCGTACCACTTGGCCAGGCGCGTCTTGCCCTGTCTGTTTTGCACGAGAATGAAGGAGAGCACCATGGTGGTGGTGGTCAATCACAGGCATGACAACGAATGGGAGCGAATGAACCCGGTTTTGGGACCAATGGGGCCGGTGCGGGAAATGGGCGTGGAGAGGAGCTCTGGAAGGAGTTCAATCGGACGCCGTTCTTCATGAAGGAGTATGAGGACTCGGTGGAGATGGAGGCATTGCAAGCTCTGGCGTATGAAGGGACTCCGGAGGAAGTGGCCCTCAACTTCAAAGAACATGGAAATGATGCAGCACATGAGGGCAGGTGGCTAGATGCGCGCAACTACTACACCAAGGCCATCGACACCCAGCCCTCGTCCATCCTCTACTCCAATCGCGCACTGGCCTACCTTCGGCTGGGCAATTTCGGCAGCGCTCTACGCGACTGCAAACAGGCCCTGGCGCTCGACGGAGCCAATGAAAAGGCTCGGTATCGAGGCTTGCAAGCATTTGCTCATCTGCGGAAATACGTGGAAGGCCAAGTAGCTGCTGGCGACGCGCCCGACACGCCGGAATTCAATGAGCTACGGAAAGAGATGGAGGCGGGCATGCAGCGTGAGGAGGCGGTCTCTTGCGCGCAAGTAAGAAAGGAGAGGCAGGCAAACACTCTGCGTGCAGCTCTTGCTCAACGCAAGATTCACATCACAAAGACAGGCTCGCCGCCAGAGATGCACGGCGTCGAGATGTCCCTTGAGGATGGTGAGGTTGCAACATCGACGCTATTTCTCCCTGTGGTCATTGTCTACCCGCTCGCGGCACAGACCGATCTTGTGACTGCATGGCCGGAAGGGAGCACGCCGAGGGAGCAGCTCGAGGTTGTGCTGCCGGATTTGCCATGGGATGCAAAGAAGGAGTACGTCCACGTCAAGACATTCATGGAGACCCATACCCAGGGGCTCATTAGCGTTGGTATGGATGCACCGCTGCTGGCTGCATTGCAACATTCCTCAGTCCATGTGCAGGATGGCGTGGTGCGCCTTCTCGTTGCGCCGGATTCCCAGACACAGGTTTTCGTGGAGACGTGGAAAAGGATGCATCAAAAGTAAGCCTTGGGCTCATCAATCGAGGGAAGTGTACAGCTATTTATATCCCATGAGCAGGTTGTAACGATGCCGCTCTGCGTCCGTCAGACGGTCGCCCGAATCCCAGTTCGCAGAGGAGCTTCGTGGGCGCCAGCGATGACTTGAGGAAGCTTTGGAAAAGAGGGTCTCCAAATTTGGCTGCACTACAGCGCCAAAGACTTGGTCGGGATCCAAATGCTCTTGCGTGCGCAACTGGTCCCGAAGAGCAGGTGATTCCGCCCAGTTGGGCAATGGGTTGGCATCCTTCCGCGCTTGGACCATACCCGGCGACTCATTGTCAGAGTAGTCACTGTCAATCTCGGGCAGCTCTACTTCCGGCCGCACCTGTCGCTCTTTGTCGAACTTGATGGTCTCACTGGAAAATTTGACCACATCCACGTGCTGAATAGATTTCATTTCTTCGTGATCGCTCAACTTCTGCTTCTTTTCCGGTGGTCCAGGTAGCTTCATCCTTGGGCGTTTCTTTTCCTCTTGTCGCGCTGCATTTCCTGCTACATCACCCAAAACATCACGCTTCTCATGTCCAATATTGGTCTTTTGTATGAAGGTTTTTGCTAGCTTTTTGGTAGCCGCCAATCGACTCGTCCCAGCAACAGGGGCTTCCTTCATGCGCTCTTCTTTCACTTGTTCACGACGTCGCTCAAGCTCGTGCTTCGCCATCAGCTTGCGTTCGCGCTCCACTTCTTCCTTGCGTCGGGCCTGACTGGCGGCGGTCAAAGCCTTGATAGGCCGTGAGGCTAGAGATTTTGGCGGCACGTTGGCCATATTGCTTACGCTGACGCGGGACGCCGACATGGACGGTTCGCGAACAGGCTCCTTGGAAGGACGGGAGACAACCGGTGGAGGTGGGTTGCCACCAGTCTTTCGCTGGTCCACCAATTCTCGCTGCGAAGCTGTTGCAAAGCGGATGGCCATTGGTGCCTGCTTGACTTTGAAGCCAAAATCTTTTGTCTGACGTATAGTTTGTCTCGCCATATCTCGATCATAAGTCGGGAATGTTTTCGGTGGGACCTGCGGTGGCGACTCTACAAGGGCTGGTGGCGAGGCTACTCTGCTCCCAGCTGCATGCTGCTGAATTTGTGTTGAGTTGGGAATGGGCAAGGGCTTTGCGGGGTCTCTCGGTTGGTTTTCTTTCGTTTCTTCCTCTTTTGGTATAGTTTGCTTGCCCAAATCAGACATTTGCAAAGCACGTTGAGGTTTCAGCGCCGACACCGGCTCCGGCTTTATTGTGATTCTAGGCTCTGTTGATTTTGACTCCAGATCAGGAGCGATTTGGGCCGTTGTCGGACCAAACAGCATGGCCTTTGCTCGATCAAATGCACTAGGGGTTTTGACGACGTGTGTCGACTGTGGTTGTGTGGGACTCGCTTGCCGTTTTGGCTGATGAGGAGTACCAATTGGAGGCTCCGGTAATGGGTCTGCATACTGTGCATCCAACCGCGGCACCCACTCATCCTCATCTTGCGTACGCTCATCCGGCCTTTCTTGAATCTGCGGCTCGAATTCGTCTGCTTTTGCGGAGGGATATGGTTTCGATGCACGTAATGAATTGATTGCTTCGTGAATCCGTTGTCTGTTTGTCGGGAAAGATCTTCTGAGTTCGTCAATGTGTTGAATTATTTTTGGGTCCTCTACTTGATTCTCGGTAGTGACAGGCGAATTATGAGACTCACTTTTCTCAACTAGCTCTTCGTTTTCTGCAACGTTACTTTCAGTCTGAAGCACTTGCGCAGCTGGGGGAAATAACCCACTTTTGACAGGTATGGGTGCTCGCTGTGGAAGGGTAGCAAATACAGAATCTTTTTCCAAAACTCCACTTTCCTGGCTTTGTTTTATTAAAGATGCAACTGCATGCGTTACCGGCCGCTGTGGCTCGGCTCCCAGAGCCTCTTGTTGTAGATCCGATTTGTCTTGTGTCGCAGCCATCGTGTCTACGAAGAACTCTGCTTCCCTCACACCTGTCATTTCTTGAATTGGGTCAGACCCATTCATTGTCATGGGAGGTGATGCAAAAGAAGGACCGTCTGTAGAAAATGTCTCGTCTTCCTGGATTGGTGAAAAGACAGACTGCCTGGGCAAGCTTGGCTCGCTAGCCATTGTGTGCTCCACGCCATCCTCGAATGCATACACTCTCACCGGCTCGAAGTCTTCCTTGACCTTCTCGACATAGTCCTTGAAAAATTGAATATGTGTGCTGGCGAGAAAGTCTAGCTCCAACAATTTATCATCCGCGAGCTGTTTGGTCTGCAGGATCTCTTCATCTATCCAATCCTGCCAGCCTCTACTGTTTGAGAGCATCTTCCGGCCCGCAGTCTCAGAATGACACGTGGGTGAATTGCTACTTTCGCGGTGTCGAGGTGTGTTGTGATGTGGTTCCTACAGCGACAGGGATCGGATTTTTTCAAGCACAAATGGAGGAGCGATTATGCTTGCTGCCGGCTCTAGGGCGATGAGGAAACAGGCTATGGACTAGATAAGGCTCAGGAGACGGAGTTTACTCTCCTCTTTGCTTGCTTCCTCTACGTATTGCATAGTGTGGACTCGGGCAGGCTGGCTGGTGAGACGCACTGGACGGAAGCAGCAAGGGCTTCGCCGCCCTTCAACGTAGAGAGCTCATTCTCCTCTTCTTCAACCTCCCACAAACTGACTACTCTGGCATCGTGATACACTCCTCCCCATTTCTCGTGCTGCGTAGTGTTGTGGACTTGTGTGTGGTTCCTGGCGTGTGGAAGCAGGCAGCCAGCTAGCTGCGAGCAATCCGGACGCTTCAACCAGGTAAGGAATGGTGTTGGGAGGAAGGAAATTTGCCTACCCCCAAGATGAAGCGCACCAGTCCAAGCAACTCGCCCATGACGCTTGAAAGACCGACAAAGCGTAAATTAGAGGACCCAGGAGCCTCGAAGCTCAAAAAGCCTCTACTTCAAATAAATGAGGATGCAGAGGATTCTGGAGCCAGAAAGAGGGAGCAAGGCGGGAGGATTCAGGACACTGGCAAGATCCTTGTGGGCTGCAGCGACGTGAAGCGCGACTATGAATTCTCAGGGAAGGCACATTCGGAGAGGTCTACAAAGGCGTCCAGAGAGTGACGGGTGAGGTGGTGGCTTTGAAGAAGATTCTCATGCATAATGAAAAGGATGGTGTATGTTTGCAAAGCATTCCCGAGAGGCTAACCCTGCTAGTTCCCCATTACGGCTTTGCGTGAGATTCGGCTGCTGAAAATGCTCCGCCACAAGAATGTTATCGCACTCACTGATATTGCTGTGGAGCGTGGGGATAAGACAGCCCGTCGACGCGGTGCTGTGCATATGGTCACTCCTTATATGGACCACGATCTATCTGGTCTGCTGGAGAACCCGAGTGTCAGGTTTAGCCAGGGACAGATCAAGTGCTATATGATGCAGCTGTTGGAGGGCACTGACTACCTTCATCAGAACCATATACTCCACCGTGACATGAAAGCAGCCAACCTTCTCATCGACAACAGTGGTATCTTGAAGATTGCTGATTTTGGTCTGGCGAGAATGTTTGATGAGAACCCGCCTATTAAAGGACAAGGCACCAGTGTTGCGAAGAGGGACTACACCAACTGCGTTGTCACCCGATGGTACCGCCCACCAGAGCTTCTGCTTGGGGAGCGACGATACACCTGCGCTATTGACTTGTGGGGAGTTGGCTGCGTATTTGGAGAAATGTATAAACGGAAACCTATATTGCCTGGCAACACAGATATCAACCAACTCGAACTCATCGTCAAATTGTGCGGTTCACCCACCGATGAGACCATGCCGGGATGGCAAAACCTGCCTGGTGCTTCCCAAATTATTCGCTTCCCCAGCAATATTCCACGGCATCTGGAGCGAGAGTTTGGAGCTGCTGGCAAGGATGCCATCTCGCTACTCTCGAGCCTCCTTACCCTGGACCCGACCTCACGTGTCACTGCCATTGACGCGCTGGATCACGATTTCTTTCATCGAGGACCTGTACCTGCCCGGCCACAGGACTTGCCGAAATATGAAGCCAGCCACGAAATTGACCGCCGCAAGTATGGAACCAATCGGGCGCAACTTCCTCCTGCACCAGCGGGAGGTGCTGTTGGCGGGGGAGGCGGAGGCGGAGGTGCACGTGCGGGAGAAGCAGTGCCGCCTCCATGGATGGGTGCTGAATCGCGCGCTGGCTCCCAGGAGCGACCAAATTCCCTTGCAAAGTATCCCCCGCGACCTGAACGAGATTATCGACGAGACGCCCATGCCCCCTTCCACGATTATCGCCGAGACGACCGACAAGACCATCGTCGAAATCATTGGCGGGACGACTGGCGAGATGATCGTCGCGATGACTGGCGAGATGATCATCGAGATGACTGGCGAGACTCTCGCTATGACGATCGGAGAGATCGCGACGCATTTGATCACGGAAACGGAGGACGTGGTCTTCGCTGGGAGGCTGCAGATCGCCGAACGCACAACGACAGTCGACGCATCGATTCGTATGTCCCTGCGCGTCGATCACCCTATCCGCGGAGTTCGCGCTCCCCTTTACGACGAACACCGCCGCCACGCTCGCCACCCCATCCGCGGACTTCGCGCTCACCTTTACGACGCACGCCGCCACGCTCGTCCCCCAACAACTCTCGACGAGCTTCACCGCACCCCTCCCGGCGAGAGTCCCCGCTTCATGCACCACGCGGAGATATTACCATCTCTCCACGGAAGGCACCAGGCTCCATGGAAAGCACCACAGTCACCCGATAGATGGTACTACTTGTATATACACGCACATAACCTAAAGAGTAGCAGCTAGAGATTAGCATGTAGAAAATGCGAAACGTACTGGAATAAAAGTAATTGTTCCACAGATGCTGGTAGTCGCCCAAGATGCTCCCAATCATGCCAGTCACCGCAGTGTCACTTGTCTTTGCCACAAGCCCATCCAACATAACCCTGCAGTTAGCAAGTACGACCACCAAGACATACTTTGTCACGTTCTCGTAAAAAGCGCCGCGAAGAAGCCACCAGGTCATTGCCTTTGCACGACGATTCAATTCCTCTTTTTCAAGCTTTGTCAATCCTTTTAGTCCACCAGGCAGTGTCTGCTGGAACTCATGCTTGATAAGTCTCCTTGCCATATACTCCATCGACAGACCAAGGAGGAAAGGGTACCAGCTCTTCCTGTCATTTTGCCAATGCTGCATGGCCAAAGCATAGACCAGCGGCCGCAGAATGTGTAGCAACTCAGCAGCGCGGCCGGTTCGTTGGAGTTGATGCAGCAGGTGGAATGGAGCACGTACGTCGTCCGCAGTGAGCACTTTGGCCAGTAGGAATGCATGCACATTTTTAGAAGGAAGTTTTGGGAGTTGCACCCCAGTGCGCGGCATAATCCACTCGTGGTCCAGGCCGTTGACCGGCACCTCTGGCGCGACTGCTTCCGTGTCCCGTTCAGGGAGCGGTGGTGTTAGGAGCGGACGCGAATCCGTTACATGCAGCAGGATCAACCTGCATATTGCCTTGACAACCTCCAGCAAGACAATAACCTTCCATCTGCCCTTGTCGCTCCACCGCTTCCTGGCAAACATTTCGACCAGTAGCTCGGTATACTGAATGACGGAGAGTGTCAAGGCGGCCCTCCTGTAGAGCCCATTCGTTTCGTCCCAGAACTGAGTATAGCGTCGATGCAGCGTGCATGTCTTGTCATCCTTCTTGACTGCCCGCGCGAGCAGATGGTCGTGGTAGAGCCCGAGGAGCTGCACGCCAGAGTAGATGCTCTCCGACGCCAGCTCTGCATCCTTGAACCGCCCGGGCAGGACGTAGGAGAGCGACCGCAGCGTTGACTCGATGGATGAGATGGAGTTTGCATTCTTGAGAATGAACCTCTCGTACTTGCTCACCAGGCTGCTCATAGCCCTCGTGTTGGGGCTGGCCAATCAGGAGTCGCGTAGGGCATGGCTACTCCAATGTGTCAGGAACGAGCACGCAATTGGCCCACAGGTATAGTTGGCAGATGGCAGTCTCCAATGGACTGGAAAACGGGCGAGGGCAAGGGCAAGAGCTAAATGGGGTGAGTGCTGCTGCTGATGGTGATCATGGAGTGCGAATGAGGAACTCGAGCGAGAAGCCTTGGTTGGTGCAGAAGTTTGGAGGAACTAGTATCGGCAAGTTCCCCAGCCAGATCGCCGAGCATGTCGTCAAGCCATATCTGGCACACCATCGGCTGGTACTGGTGTGTTCTGCACGCAGCACAGACACCAAGGTCAAAGGAACCACCAACAGGCTATTAAAGGCTGCTGAGGCCGCGCTCTACGGGGACTCAAAGTTCCTTGCCTTTATCGAAGCCGTTCGGCAGGATCACCTACAGACAGCTAATTCGCTTGTCAGCAACTCCTCCATTCTCAAGCTACTCCTGCAACAAATAGACAAGGAGTGCAACAAACTCTCTACCTTTCTTTCTGCCATCCAGACCATCGAAGAGATAAGTCCGCGGAGTAAAGACGCCATCATAGGATCTGGGGAGAAACTGGCTTGCCTGTTCATGACTGCTTTGCTCAATGATCGAGGTGTAGACGCAACCTACATCAATCTGGAGGGAATTATTCCAATCACCTATGTGGCGAAGCATGGCCTCGACCAAAGCTTCTACACCTTTCTCACAAACAGCCTTCGCACCGAGATACTAAATTGTGGTACCTCAGTCCCTGTTGTCACTGGCTATTTTGGTATTGTGCCTGGATCACTGCTTTCTGCCATTGGTAGAGGCTATACGGATCTCTGTGCTGCTCTGCTTGCAGTAGGAGTAGGCGCAGAGGAACTGCAGATATGGAAAGAAATTGACGGCATATTTACAGCTGATCCGAGGAAAGTTCCTACAGCCAGATTGATTCCCTCGATAACACCGGAGGAAGCTGCCGAACTGACTTACTATGGGTCAGAAGTGATCCATCCCTTTACTTGTGAGCAGGTAATGCGCGCACGTATACCCATTCGCATAAAGAACGTGGGAAATCCAAATGCCCACGGCACAATCATCTTTCCCGACAATGTTTCCCGACCTGGTATGGAGACTCCTCCGCATCCCCCAAAGATTAGTGCTCACCCGCAGCTGAGCCTGCGCCCTCGGGCACCCACAGCTGTCACCACAAAGAGCAAGATCATGATTGTCAATGTGCACAGCAACCGCAAGAGATTAAGTCATGGTTTCTTTGCTGGCATATTTGGCACCCTAGACGATAGGAAGCTGGCTGTCGACC
>JAABUZ0100004815.1_pt1 | contig 18285 bp, 20 predicted proteins | sample 5562091 | NCBI WGS metagenome assembly JAABUZ01 (sample SAMN12813069, study PRJNA571459) | rock metagenome | isolation source: Antarctica rocks | place: Antarctica: Victoria Land, Linnaeus Terrace sud | collected 2015-12-21 | reverse complement strand
CTGTCCTCGGGCAGGTCCACTCTGTCCATCGGTACCCTCCTCGGGCACGCTAAGGGCGTCTCAGCGCCCGTGCCCCTTTGGAGGGTACCCCTTTTTCCGACCCCTCACTTTTTTGGGGTACACCCCGCGGCCGCGGCCTGCGACTACAGTCACATGGCAGGGACCGGACACTGAAGTGTCTGTAGCTACGATGTCCTGAGCTATTTCATGCGGGATGAAGGAGATTGCTTTGCAGCGCCGCACACCCGACCTCAGTCGGCCGGTGGTTTGCCATGCGACCGCAGTCGCAGGCGTTCTCCGCTGCAAACAGACCGCTCTAAAACGACGACGACACTAATGCGATAGCCTGTAGAGTGTATCTTGGATGACCTGCCATGGCGAGACGGCGATGGGAAGCGGAGAAAGCGGGGAGGCGCGCGGGATGAGCACGACCGACGAGACATATCGGGCCCTACACAGCGTGGCGGAGGCGTCTCTTGGCGGGCAGGAGCGCGACGGGCTCGCGCCGCCGGCCCTGGATGTCGAGGAGTTCCGCCGCCTGGGCTATCGCGCCGTGGATCTGGCCGCGGCGCACCTGGCCGGCGTGCCGGCGCGTCCGGTCTACCAGCGCATGACCCCGGACGAGCGGCGGGACCTCCTGGACGAGCCCCTCTCGGAGGGGGGGCTTCCACCCGACGCCCTCCTGGACCTCGTGGCCGCACGGGTGCTGACGCATCCGATGGGCAACGGGCACCCGCGCTTCTTCGGCTGGGTCAACTCGCCGCCCGCGCCCATCGGCGTCCTGGCCGAGTTGCTGGCCGCCGCGCTCAACGCCAGCACGGCGGGGGGCGACCATGCCGCCGTCTACGTGGAGCACTGCGCCGTGCGCTGGCTGATGGAACTGGTCGGCTTCCCCACTCAAGCCGAGGGCGGCATGGGCCTGCTGGTCAGCGGCGGGTCGATGGCCTCGCTGACCTGCCTGGCCGCGGCGCGACATCGCGCGGCGCTGCACGGCGGCTGGAACGTGCGGGCCGACGGCCTGCGCGGCCACCCGCAACTCATCCTCTATATCTCGCAGGAGGGTCATAGCTGCCTGCGCAAGGCGGTCGAGTTGCTGGGGTTGGGCTCCGACGCGCTGCGCGTGATCCCGGTTGACGCGGCGTACCGCATGGACGTCGACGCCTTGCGCGCGGCGGTCGCCGCCGACCGCGCCGCCGGACATCAACCCTTCTGCGTGGCGGCCAGCGCGGGCACGGTCAACACGGGCGCGATCGACCCGCTCGACCGCATCGCCGACCTCTGCGCCGTGGAGGGGCTGTGGTTCCACGTCGACGGCGCGTACGGCGCGGTGGGTGTCCTGGACCCGGCGGTCGCCTCGCGCTACAAGGGCATGGAACGGGCGGACTCGCTGGCGCTCGACCCGCACAAGTGGCTGTGCGTCCCCGTCGAGTGCGGCTGTGCGTTGGTGCGCGACGGCGCGCTGCTGCGCGAGACGTTCAGCCTGGTGCCGCCCTACCTGCGCACGGAGGACGGCAAGGGCATCGGCGGGCTGCCCTGGTTCTCCGAGTACGGCTTCCAGCAGAGCCGCGGCTTCCGCGCCCTCAAGCTGTGGATGACCATGCAGCACACGGGCCGTCGGGGCTTCTCCGCCACCATCGCGCAGCACAACCGGCTGGCGCGCCAGCTGGCCTCGACGGTCGAGGCGGACCCCAAGCTGGAGCTGCTGGCGGCGCCCGAGTTGTCCATCGTTCCCTTCCGCTACGTCCCCGCCGCCCTACGCGGCGACGGTGCGCGCCTGGACCGGCTCAACAAGGCCATCATGGACGAGATCCAGTCCGGCGGCGAGGCCTTCGTCACCGGTACGGTCCTGGGCGGCCGCTTTGGCTTACGCGCCTGCATCGTCAACTATGCTACAACCGCGGACGACGTGGCGGCCCTCGTGGACATCGTGCGCCGGGTAGGCGCGCGTTGTCTGGCTATGGAGGATGGACAGCGAGCAGGGCGGCAGGAATAGTGATGCGTCGCGTAGCCTTTGCTGTCAGCGGGGCCGGAGGTGTCTTGGCAGTACTTGCCACCATATTTACTTTGGCCATCGCCTGGTTTTACCATACCGCCCTTTTGGGACTTCTCGCCCTCGTGATCGTTGCCATTGGCGTTGGTGGTGTTGCGCTCGTCCGCACCAGACCGATGCTCGCCCTTGTCTGCATGGTCGTCTCAGCTGTGCTTGGTTACGTCGTAGAATACATCATCTACGTCCTTCCCACGCTCCTGTTCCTCGCGGGCGCCGTGTTGGTATTCCTCGACCTCCTGCGCCAGCGATCGACCGTCCCGCATCACGAGGTGTGACGGTAATCGTCTATTGTGAGTAGTTCGACCTCTACGGCCTGTTGCGCCAACTCGGCGCGTTGCCTACATCAGGATAAGCCGCAGTCGATTGGAGCGACACATAAGGGGCTTAATCATGCACGATGGAGGATAGACGGTGATGATCGACGATAATAAGGCGCTCGTGCGCCGCTACTACGAGGAGGTCCTGAACGGCCGCGACCTGAGCGTGGTCGCTGAGTTATTCGCGCCCGCGTTCGTCAGCTACACACCCAGCGGCCGAAGTGTCGACCTCGCGGAGTACGTGCGAGCCATCGGGGTCTCGCACGCCGCGCTGCCCAACCTGCACGTGACCATCGAGGACCAGTTCGCCGAGGGCGACAGAGTCGTGACGCGCTGGTCGGCCACCGGCACGCACCGGGGACCGTTCGCCGGGATCGCCCCGACGGGCAAGGCCATCACCGTCACGGCCATGCACATCCACCGCATTGCCGACGGCAAGCTGGCCGAGCACTGGGAGCAATTCGACCTCTACGGCCTGCTGCGCCAACTCGGCGCGTTGCCCGCGCCAGGATAAGCTGCCCCATAACCAACCCGCCGAAAGAGGAGCCTCGCTGAGTGACAGACATCATCGCGTTGGATGGGCCGCTGCAACTTGTCCCGGTCGTCGCACTCGAGCCTGCGCGCTTCTCGCGCGAGGCGAGAGATGTACCGATCGTCTCTGTGCAAGACGACCCGGCAGCCTGGTATCGCTACTGGAAAGACAGCCTTGCTGATGCCCATATCGACGATATTGAACCAATTTCTCATGGCTCATGGTGGGTTGCGACGCGAACGTTGACGGACAAGACCCTCCCCGTTCTGCTCCACGAACTGCTGTTAGACCATCAGCAGAGGATTGATGTCGAGGGGATCGGAATGCTCTTTGGCGGCTATGCGCTCTTGCATGAGGACACGGTCGTGATCGAGCATACCTGCTGCACCGACTTTGGGGACATTGCGGAATGGGAGCATGCCGCCGCCTACCGCCGCGCCGAGTGGAAGGATATTTGGATAGGGCATCCCCAGACCTGCGTCCGCTTCGATAGGGGACGCTTACTGCTGAGCGACCTGCGGGACGATGGCACGGTCGTGGCAAAGTTCTCGCTGGAACCGGCGATGCTGGCAAAGGCGGTTGCACAGGCCAAGCAGGAGTGCGTCACGTTCATCCGCCGCTGCATGTCCACGATCGAGCAAGACGACGACCTCCGTCGCCTGCACCAGAACTTGGTCGAGGCGGTTTAAGGAGCGAATAGTTCGGCCAGTTTCGCCAGGACGCTCTCCTGCGTGGGCGCGTCGATGCGGCCGAGGCGCTTGGTGAGGCGACGGGCATGGTCGACGGTGCGCAACTGGTCGAGGACAATTTGGCCATCTTTGCCATCGAACCGGCACGGGATGCGCGTCGGATAGGGGTGGCCGCCCGTGGTCATCGGGGCGATGATGACCGAGGCGCTGTACTTGTTTAACTCGTCGGGTGAGATCACCACGCAGGGACGGGTCTTGCGAATCTCCGTCCCGATGGTGGGATCGAGCGCCACCAGATATACGTCGAACCGCTGAACTACTGTCGTGACCACTCTGCCACTACTATTTTCTCTATGTTACCATGTCCATTCTGACTCATCCCAGCGGGTAAGCCCACTACCATCGTCGTCGAGCAGCTTGTCGTCGCCTCGCTCCGCCATGAGTCGGAACTGCTCCTCCCAGCCCGCGCGGGGACGCGACGCGGCGCGAACGACAAGCTGCCGATCCCTGACCTCAAGCTCCACGTCGTCGCCGAGTCCGATCTGCTCGATAACCGTCTTGGGTATGCGAATACCCTGTGAGTTGCCGATTTTGATAAGCCGCGTCCTGATCGCCGTGCTCATGGCCGCCTTCCTGGTATCATCGTTGCATCTCGTGATTACAATGTATATCCCGCGGGCGCAAATGTCAATTGGCAAGGGGTCTCATTACTACAACGTGACGTGGGCCTGCGACTGAAGTCGCATGGCACACGACGGACACTGAAGTGTCTCAAGACGCGTTGCCCCAACGACTTTAGTCGTCGTTCTTTGCCATGCGACTTCAGTCGCAGGCTGGTCCTAACGTTGTCATATGATGTTATAGTCTCAACCACCGTCACGTGGCGCTCGATAGGGCGTGGGCAATGGCGGTGGCGACGCACGCGTTGTTGCGCACCAGGGCGACGTTGGTGTCCAGGGTGCGGCCGGCGGTGGCGTGGTAGAGGGCGTCGAGCAGGAACGGCGTCAGCCGCTTGCCGCCGATGCCCGCCCGGTTCGCCTCGTCCAGCGCCGCGCCGATCAGCGCGTCGACCTCTCCGGACGGCAATGCCATATCTTCAGGCACGGGAACGGCCACCAGGATGCCGCCCTCCAGGCCCAGGTCGCGCTTGGCCGCGGCGATGCGCGCGACCTGCTTGGGGGTGTCCACCCGCGCGTCGACGGAGAGGCCGCTATCGCGCGTGTAGAAGGCCGGCAAGCGGTCCGTGCCGTAGCCGAGCACGGGGACGCCGTGCGTCTCCAGGTACTCCAGCGTCAGCGGCAGGTCGAGGATGGCCTTGGGGCCGGCGCAGACCACCACCACGTCGGTGCGCGCCAACTCCTGCAGGTCGGCCGAGACGTCCATGGTGCGCTCGGCGCCGCGATGCACGCCGCCGATGCCGCCGGTGGCGAAGACGCGCAAGCCAGCCAGCGCGGCGATGCGCATGGTGGCGGCCACGGTCGTGCCGCCGCTCCAGCCCAGGCCAGCCGCGAGCGGCAGGTCGCGCCGGCTGATCTTGACCACGCCCTCGCCGCCGCAGGCCAGTCTTTCCATCTCCGCGCTGTCCAACCCGACGCGCGGCACGCCGTCGATCACGCCAATCGTAGCCGGCATGGCGCCGCCCGCCCGGATATCGGCCTCGACGACCCGCGCCACCTCCAGGTTGCGTGGGTAGGGCATGCCGTGCGAGATGATGGTCGACTCCAGCACGACCACGGGACGGCCCTCGTCCCGCGCCGCCCGTACCTCCGGCGCGATATCAACGTGATGGGTCACCATCCGGCGTCTCCTTTCGGTTGCTCTCGAAGACAGTAGACGAATAACGGTTGTATCGGGGATGTGACCATGACCGTACGGACTATGCTCCCGCGCCTATCGAACTTGCGCTCGCGGACGATGTCGGCGGTCTCATCCGGGCGGATCGCGATCTGACCCAACTCCATACCACCTGTTGGGCCGGATGCGCCCAATGAACAGGTCGGCCCATGAGGCCGGCGTCAGCGGTGACCACAGTGGGCGCAACGCGCAAGAAGGTGCGGGATAGCAGTTGATGTCAAGGGTTACTCGTTGAGGAAAGCAGGGCAACGGACCGCAGTGTAGAGTACACTATCTCCATACTCAATAGCAACCAGGGTAACGGACCTGGAACAGATTATGACGAGGGGGAGGTCGGAGGGGACGATGCCGTACGCGTACACGAACACGCGCGGGGTGACGTATTATCTGCACGAGCGCACGGTGACGCTAGAGGGCAGCAATCGTCAGCAGCGCATCTTCTTTTTCCGCAAGGCGCCCGACGCGCAGGCCATCGACGCCGTGCCCGAGGGCTACGAGATTTTTGAGGGGCCGCGCAGCACCTTGCCATTGCTGCGCAAGAAGAGCGCCGTGGCGAGCAAAACGTAATCCGTCCTACACGCGCTTTGCCAGGTACGCCCGCGCGCCATCGGCGCTTTTCACCGGGTCCGCCTGGATCGCATCGAACTGGTCCATGCCAAGCAGGCCGGTCGCGGGAGTGAAGGCGGGCACGTCATCCAACACAAAGTGCGCGCTCATGGTCGAACATTGCCTGATTTCCGCGTTGCCTCCTCCATGATCTTCAACCTCAATCTCCATCGTCAGGTCGAATATCTGGAGTATCAGTCCAAAGTTCGTTTCGACCACTCGGCCCATTGTTGCCGACATGTGATCGAAGAATGGAGCGATGTTACGCCAATCAACAAGCGTTGTGGGCGAGCCGGAATCGGCGATTAGCTCCTGGTCTATGTCCATGTCGGGCACACCAGGTATCGCTGACCGCCCCTTAATTTTGACCGTCACAAGGATTTCCCGCTTCGGTCCTATCCTGGCCGTTGGCACTACGGCGCCTTCACCTGTTCAATATATGCCGTCTTAGTGTGAGGCAATCGCTCGATCTCTTGTTGCACCTGGATGAGGCTATCCGCCAGATAAATCTCTTCGTTGAGTGACGCGGCCCACCGACCGGCATGGTTTCGTTCAAGGTCCGACCGTTGTCGCTCATAGTAGCGGTAATTGGCCAGATAATGTCTCGCTTGATCCTCGCTGATGGCCCCTGCCAGGAGCACTTCCAGGATCACTTCGGGCGCTGATAGTTTGCGCATGACTTACTCTCCTGTTTGAGCCTACATCAACCCTATCCCGATCTGAGGAGGACGACCTTCGGCATGGATGCATCTAACATAACGATACCACCGGCGGCTACACTGAGACGGGGACGAGCATCTGCGCGGCGCGTCCGGCTTGAGGTGCGCATGGCCCCTGAGACAATGGTGCTCCTACGGCAAGCAGCAGCGGTTCGCGGGCAGTCGCTCGGCAATTTCGTCCTGATCAATGCCATGGAAGAGGCCGGACGCACAATCCGTGAGCATGGGGTGATTGTTTTGAGCGTGCGTGACTCCTACCGCTTTGCCGAGTTAGTCCTCAATCCGCCGGAGCCGAACGAGCACCTGCGCGCGGCGATGCGCCTGCATCGCTCCGATGTCGTGTCGGACGTTTAGGGGGGAGGCTGTCGATGTACCAGCAAGATAACGACTCAACCCTCGATACGCTGCGCGCCGCGATCGACCGCATCATCCCGGCCGATGACTTTCCGGGAGCGTGGGACGCGGGCGTCGGGGACTATATCCGCGGCCAGCTCGCGGGCGACCTGCGCCACCTCGCGCCGCTGCTGGACGCCGGGCTGGCGTCGCTCGACGCGGAGGCGTGGTCGATCGCCGACCGCTCGTTCGCGAACCTTCCCACGGATGGGCAAGACCGCCTCCTCGCCGACGTCGAGCGCGGCGCCGTCTCCACCACCTGGCCTATCTCACCGCAGGACGTCGTCGCCATGCTGGTGCGCTTGACCGCCGAAGGCTACTATGGCGACCCCGGCAACGGCGGCAACCGCGCGGCCGTCTCCTGGCGCATGATCGGCTACGATCCGAGAGGGGGCATGGCGGGAGGCGGCGCGACGGAGGGTACGGTCTCAGGCGGCGCTCAGGGGCCGCAAGAGACCGTTTTGGGAGCGCGCGCGCCTCGCCCCTCCTCGTCGCCTACCGAGAACGGGCGAGACCCGCGGGTGAGCGCGCGGGCTCCCGGCGCTGCCCCCGACCGGGGCGCCCCGGTGAGCGGCACGGCGGACATGGACTATGACGCCATCGTGGTCGGCGCGGGGGCGGCGGGCGGCATCGTGGCCTGCGTGCTAGCCGAGGCGGGCAAGCGCGTGCTCTTGCTGGAGCGCGGCCGGCAACTGGCCTACGCCGAGGTCGGGCGCGACCACCTGCGCAACCATCGCCTCTCGCTCTACGGGCACAATACGGGGCCGGATCTCGCCGACAACCCGCGCGTCTTCGTGGACCCGCGGGGCGCCGCCCATCTGGTGCGGCCGCATGAGGACGACTATCACAACAACGCGGCCTGCGTCGGCGGCGGGACGCGCGTCTTCGGCGGCATGGCCTGGCGCTTCCTGCCGCGAGACTTCCGCATGGCCTCCTCGTACGGCGTCCCGCGCGGCAGCTCCCTGGCCGACTGGCCCCTCAGCTACGACGACCTGGAGCCCTACTACGAGCGCGCCGAGTGGGAGATCGGCGTGGCCGGGGACGGCGCGGCCAACGCGGCGCAGGGACCACGGCGGCGCGGCTATCCGCTGCCGCCGCTGCCCGCCAACCCCCAGCGCGAGGCGCTGGCGCGGGGCGCGGAACGGCTGGGCATCGCCACGTTCCCGCCTCCCGTGCTGATCAACACCGCCCCGTACGAGGGACGGCTGGCCTGCGCGCAGTGCGGCATGTGCGTCGGGTTCGCCTGCCCCACGGACGCCAAGAACGGCACGCACAACACCGCCGTCCCGCGCGCGCTGGCCACCGGCCGCTGCGTGCTGGTCCAGGACGCCATGGCCGAGCGCATCCTGACCGACGACCGGGGCCGCGCGACGGGAGTCGCATATCACGCGGGGGACCGGCGCACCGTGGCGACTGCGCGAACCGTCGTCGTCTCCTGCGGGGCCATCGAGTCGGCGCGGCTGCTGCTCAACTCCGCGACCGAGCGCAGCCCGCGCGGGCTGGGCAACGACCACGACCAGGTGGGCCGTCACCTGCAGGGCCACTACTACCCCGGCGCGCTGGGCCTGATGCCCGAGCCGTGCCATGACGGGCGCGGCCCCGGCATCTCGATCGCCACCTGCGCCTACAACCACGACAATCCGGTCGTCATCGGCGGCGCGGTGTTGGTCAACGAGTTCATCAAGCTGCCCATTATCCACCAGCGCCTGGACTGGCCGCCCGACGCGCCGCGCTGGGGACTGGAAGCCAAGCGGTTCATGCGCGAGAGCTACGCGCGCACGGTGCATCTCCAGGGGCCGGTGCAGGAGATCCCGCACCCGGAGAGCCGGGTCACGGTGGACCCGCGCGTGCGCGACCGCTGGGGCATCCCCGTCGCCCGCCTCTCCGGCGCCACGCACCCCGAGACCGTGCGCACGGCGGACGCCATCCGGCGGCGGGCCGAGGAGTGGCTGCGCGCCAGCGGCGCCGTGCGGGTGTGGAGCGGGCCGCCGCGCTTGCACCTGAGCGCGGGCCAGCACCAGGCCGGTACCTGCCGCATGGGCGACGACCCCTGCGCCAGCGTGACCAACCCCTGGGGCCGCGTGCATGGGCACGACAACCTGTTCGTCGCCGACGGCTCGCTGCACGTGACCAACGGCGGCTTCAACCCCGTGCTGACGGTCATGACCCTGGCCTTCCGCACCGCGGAGCACATCGCGCACGCACTCTAAGCCGGGACGCGCACATGATAGCCCTGTACGATGGTCGCTAAGTGGGCCGCTGGTCAAAGTTCGCAGGAATCCTCGCCAAAAAACGACGAACGTACACCGCCCACCCGCTTAGTGGGGCGCGCTAATAGCTAATGAGAGAGGGGGCGGTGCTATATGGCTCGTGACACGGACATCGTGCCGGAGGGGTATCAATCGCTGCTGGGCGACTTGAAAGAGCGCATCACAGCGGCACAGGGGCGCGCCGCGCTCTCCGTTAATCGCGAACTCATCGCCCTCTACTGGCAAATCGGCCACGCGATCCAGATACGTCAGGAAGAGTACGGTTGGGGGGCGCGGGTGATCGCGCGGCTCTCGTCCGACCTGCGGCACATGTTCCCGGATATGAAGGGGTTCTCGCCGCGCAACCTGCAACTCTATCTTTGCACTTTTTGTTTGCCTACCACATGTTGTGGTTCATCAAGCGCCGAAACCACAACATATAGAGCGTAGAGGCCGTTTTACTTGACCATAATCGAAAAGTGCAAAGATAGTGCTGCAATACATGCGGACGTTTGCCCGCGCTTATCCCGACCCTGGCATCGCGCAGCAGTTGCTGCGCGATATGCCCTGGGGCCATGTCATGCGTCTGCTCGACACGGTTCCCGACCCCATCGAGCGCGATTGGTACGCCCATCAAGCGGTCGCGTACGGCTGGAGTCGTACCATGCTGGCCCATCACATCGAGACAGGGCTTTATCGCCGTCAGGGGCAGTCCTCAACGAATTTCGAGCGCACGTTGCCCCCGGCGCAGTCAGACCTCGCGCGGCATGTGCTGAAAGACCCCTACCACTTCGACTTCCTGAGCCTGGGAGCCGAGGCGCACGAGCGCGATCTGGAGCGAGGGCTGCTGGCGCATATCCAATCGTTCCTGCTCGAGTTGGGTATAGGATTCGCCTTCCTGGGCAGCCAGTACCGTATCGAGGTGCGCGGTCGCGACTACTACATCGACTTGCTCTTCTACCATGTGCGTTTGCATTGCTACGTCGCCGTCGACCTGAAGATGGTCGAGTTCGACCCGGCGTTCGTCGGCACGATGAACTTCTACCTGTCGGCAGCCGACGACCTGCTGCGCACGCCGGGCGACCAACCAAGTATCGGCATTATCCTGTGCAAGAGCAAGGATCGGGTGATGGTGTGATGGTGGAGTACGCGCTGCGCGACATGACCAAGCCGATCGGTGTCTCGGGGTTCACGATCACGGAGGCGCTACCGACCGACTTGAGGGGGAATCTGCCGACTATCGAGGAGCTCGATGCAACGTTGAGCGACGGAGAGCCTGCATAATCAGGGACCGGCCAATTGCGCAGCAGCTGCTGCGCAATTGGCAAAGGAGAGGGCTCGGTGCGGGTGTGGAGCGGGCCGCCGCGCTGGCGCCTCAGCGCGGGCCAGCACCAGGCCGGTACCTGCCGCATGGGCGACGACCCCCGCGGCAGCGTGACCGACCCCTGGGGCCGCGTGCATGGGCATGACAACCTGTTCGTCGCCGACGGCTCATTGCACGTGACCAACGGCGGCTTCAACCCCGTGCTGACCATTATGGCCCTGGCCTTCCGCGCCGCGGAGCACATCGCCCGCGCGCTCTGAGCCGGGGCCGGAATGGTGGGCTGTCCAGATAGTGTGCTGATGATATGTCAAGGTAACAAAACGGCGGGATCGGGATGGTGTCGATACCATCCCGATCCCGCCGCCGTTCACGGGTGACGCGAACGCTCATCTCAGCCTGACGCGTTAAACCCTCGTCAAGCGACCGAGGCTACCGCGGCGGGAACTGCGAGTTGGGGGCCGGCGGGGCAAGGTTCGCGGTCGGCGCCTTCGCCGTGAAGCCGATGATCGCACAGTTGATGTCGACGCCCGCAGAGCCGTACGGTTTGGGTAGCCCCGTGGCCGGGTCGACACCCGTCAGCAGGTCGGGCCGGGTCGCGGCCAGGTTGAAGACGACGTTTTCATGGTCTGGCGCTTGTTGAGTCCCGCGCGCACCGCCTTGTCGGTCCACAGGCCGAGCTGCGCGTCCCACAACGGGCTGTAGGCGTCGGCATGCCGGGGGTCTCTCAGGGTGGGGAGATCGCCGAACACGTTGAGGAGGTCGCCGCCGTTGCGCAAGGCGGTGATCAGGGTCGTGTTGGAGGCCGAGGCGTCCTGCGACGCCTGACCGTCGAGGACCAGATGCACGAACCCCTGGGCCTGGGAGTTTTTGGCGCCCGTCTGGCCGTTGATGAAGCCGAAGAGCCGCTCACGGGCAGATCCCAGGAAGTCGTCGCCGCCGTTGAACGACGCCTGGTCGAGCGCGGGCACATAGGTCGACCGTTCCAGCGCCGCGGTGAGGGGCTGACCGGCGTCGGTGCTCAGGTAGATAATCGGCTGACCGGCGTCGAACCCCTTGATAAACAGCATGTCGACCCACGACTCCAGGAACTTTCCGGAGGGCGCCGTCGCGGGTGCGATGTGGATGCCAAGGGCCCGATCGGCCGTGTTGGTGTGATGGACGACGTCGAAGGGGCCGTCGCTGGTGGCCACGATGGGCGCGCTGTAGACGGTCGACGAGCCCGCGATCCGGATGAACGGGCTGTAGCCGGGGCCGGCCACGGCGCCAGGCTGCAACGTCGCGAGTGGGAAGCCGTGCGGCCCGGGGACCGCTACCCGATTGGGGCTGAAATCGGGCGCACCCTGGAAGTGGACGACCGCTGGACCAAACGGATTCTGCTTCGGCGTTGGGTTCCCAAGGGTCACCGTCTGCACACAGGCGGGGCAGCCAATCCCCATGTTGGCGAGCTTGGGCGCATAGTTCACGCCCAGGTTATGCGCCGCCCCGACGTCCGAGGAGTCCAGGAGGACGTACCACACCCTCTTCCCATGCGCCACGCCGGGGTACAGCGGCAGGCGCACCGTTTCGTTGCTGAGATTGACCTGGATGGCGCTCTCCTCGAACAGGTGGGTGCGGGGCAGCAGGCCACTCATCTGTCCCAGTCCCGTGGCCTCGCCCGACAGGCCCTGCGAGGCGCCGCGGGCCGTCGTGAGGGCGGCGCTGGCGGACGCCGGGCCGTGCCCGGCGAGGGCGACGGGGGCGAGAAGGGCGAGCGCCGCCGCGCTCGCGGCAACCGTGCGTTTGAGATGGGGTATCCTTGGCATCGAGAACTCCTGTTTTTGCTATTCCTTGGCGAAGGGCCGGCCGGAGGTGGCCACAACTGGCGCCTACTCTCGATCATAGTGGCAGGGTCTTACGGGGCCGTGACGAAGATTACGGAAGCATTAAGGATTTGCTTTGCCTGCCGATGTCGTCGCCACGGCCGCTGTCCCGCGGCTTCAACGTGCGGCACACCGTGTGGTTGTCATAATTTGGTAATCTTCGTCACGGCCGCGTAAGACCTTCCCGCTATGATCGACGGTAGCCCTATCCTCCCCATCATGGATCGTCGGCGCGGAGCCGATGGGGCGGACATAACGGGGCGGACATAACGGGGCGGACATAGTTGAGGAAGGGAGTTATCGATGACACGCACACCCTATCTGACACGCGCGGCGGCGGCGAGCGCGGCCGCCCTGGCACTGGCCCTCCCTATCGCCGTCCCCAGACCTACCCTGGCCGGCGGTATCTCGCAACAAAGCGACCAATACCTGCCGGTGAGCAAGATCACGATCAAGAGCGCGCTGCGCGTCAACTTGACGCGCAATGTCGCCACCCTCCCCCTGCACAGGGGCGTCGGCGGCGGCACGACCGTCTGGTACGTCATCACCGACGCGTCCGACGCGGATGTCGCGCACCAGCTCGGGCTCAACGTTGCGCCGCCGCTGGCCAACATCACCAACGGCTGCCCTGGCTGCGCGCAAGAGGTCACGGCCGCGACGCCGCACACCTTGCTCGGACGCGGCGGCACGGTCGCGTTCCAGGGCCTGCCCAACTTCAGTCTCAGGCGCGTGCTCGTCCCCGGCCCCACCGGCTTCCCGCCGTTGGGCGCCGCGCCGGGCGCGATGGGCGACCTCCACTACAGCCCCTTCGTGCGCGTCCAGGGCTCGCCCGTCGTCTACAACGCGCCCATCGTGGCCACGGGCAACGGCCCCTTCGACGTGACGCACCACACCAACACGCAGGACCGTGTCCTGGGCATTGACACCAAACGAATGACCGTGGACCTGCTCTTCGTGCGTGGCTTCGGCGACGGCCAGCCCATCCTCTACCTCAGCTTCGCCGACTCCGATGTGCTGTCCGCCGTGATCGAGCGCAGCGACTTCACCCCCGGTCTGAGCTTGTCGCCCTTCGCCAACGGCGAGGGCCTGCCAGGCTCGGCGCGCGCCGAGATCTTCACCTTTACCAACGCGCGGACCGGCGTGAGCAGCCCGCCGGCGCAGGGCCTCACCCACGTCATCGTAGACGGGCACAACGCCGAGGACGAGAATCTACAAAATACGGCCGCGCAGGAGGCGCTACGCCGGGGCGGCGACGCGCACAACATCTTCAGCGTCTTCCCCACGCTCCGCGATCCCGCCCTGGCCCGGCGCTACAGTCCCCTGTGGGACCTGCAGATCGGCGTGTGGAGCTCGGCGGCGGTCGCCCAGGGACTCAACGTGGCGCAGACCGATGCGAACGTGATCCGGCGCCTGGCTATCCGGGGGTTGGTGACCTCGCCTGGCGGCACGCCGCTGGCGCCGGCCGGCATCGTCATCGACTGCCCGGCGTTGGCCTTCACGGATAAAATGCCCGTCGCGCCCCAGATACCCAGGGCCATTTCATTCTCGAGGAGGAAGGGAAGGAGTGGATGACGTAGGCTGACGCTGGGAAAGAATCCGCGTCATGGAGGTGACAGGGATGAGTCAGCCGTGTCGTCCACTCAAGGACGTTGTCGCAGAGATCGTCGATCCGCGCGCGGCGCGGGGGAAGCGCCATCGCTTGGAGGCAATCCTGGCGCTCGTCTGCGTCGCCACGTTATGCGGGTAGCGGAGCGACGGAGCGATGGCGGAAGGGGGACGGAATGAGGGGGCGACGCTGATGGCGGCGCTGGGCTTCACGCAGCCGCGGTCGCCGTGCGCGGCGACGCTGCACCGCGTGTTGCGGCGCCTGGACCAGGCGCAGGTCGAGGCGGCGTTGGGAGCGTGGGCGGAGGAGGTGCTGGCGAGCGTGCCGGGGCCAGGCACGGAGGGGACAGGACGAGCGAAGCGGGAAGGGGTGTCCAGCGATGGCAAGACGCTCCGTGGGAGTCACAAGCAGGGCGCGCCGGGCACACACCTGCTCTCGGCGGTGAGCCACCGCCTCGGCCTCACCCTGGCCCAGGAGGCGGTGGACGACAAGACGAACGAGATCACGGCGGTGCAGGCGGTGCAGGCGGTGCTGCGGGACCTCGTGGTAGAGGGGCGGGTGATCACGGTGGACGCGCTGTTGACCCAGCGGGCGGTGGCCCAGGCCAGCGCGGACGGCGGGGGAGCCTCTGTGATGGTGGCCAAGGACAACCAGCCGCGCTTGCGCCAGGACAGCGCGGGCCTGCTCGCCACACCCGCGTCCGTTCCGGGCGTCGCGCCTCTGCGCCAAGCGCAGACCGAGGAGCGGGGCCATGGCCGCTTCGAGCGGCGCACGTTGACCGCGCGCGCCCTGCTGCCGGGCGACTGTGACTGGCCGGACGCGCGCCACGTCTTCCGCATCGAGCGCCGCCGCATCCGCTTGCGCACCGGCGAGGTCTCCACCGAGGTGAGCGAGGGGGTGACGAATCTGGCTGCGGACGACACCGCGCCGCGCGACCTCCTTCGCTTCTTGCGCGCTCACGGGCGCATCGAGAACGGTGTCCACTATGTGCGCGCTGTGACCTTCGACGAGGATCGCTCGCCGGTGCGCTGTGGCTCTATCCCCGGTGTGCTGGCCGCCGTGCGCGCCGCCGCCATCGGCCTCCTGCGCGCCCAGGGCGCGACCACCATCGCCGCTGCCTGTCGCCGCAACGCCGCCCAACCCTGGCGTGCCCTTGCCCTCGTCGGCATTGCCCGAGAATGAAATGGCCCTGGGCCGAGGGCGTCTTCCTTGCGCTGTACCACCCGCCCGGCCGCCAGCCCCTGGGCACGATCGCCGCGCTGTGCGTCGGCGCGGTGCTGGCCCTGTTGCTGGGCACGCTGGCGCTGGCGGCCGGCCCGCGCGTGGGCCTGGGCACGATCCGCCGCAAGATGGCGTTCGGCGTCGTCCTCGGCGGCCTGGTGGTCCTCGGCGACGTGCTGCTCGCGGCGCGCGTGATGGTCGTGACGGTGCAGGACGCGTACGTGATGGTCATGCTGCTGTTCTTCGCGCTGCTAATCTCCCTGACCCTGATGCTCTCGCTCGCCGACACGCTGCGCCGGGCCATCGTCGTCCTGATGCGCGCGGCCCGGCGCATGGCCGCCGACCACCTCGACACGGCGGTGCCCGTCGAGAGCGGGGACGAGTTGGCGACGCTGGCCGCGGACATGCAGCGTATGGCCGCCAACCTCGCCCAGGCGCAACGGATGCAGCGGGCGCTCGAAGATGCGCGCCGCGACCTGGTCAGCGGCATCTCACACGACCTGCGCACGCCGCTCAATGCCGTGCAGGCGGTGGCCAGCGCTCTGGCCGACGGCGTGGTCGCGGAGGAGCCGGCCACCGTGGCGCATTACGTCCGGGAACTGGACGCGCAGGTGGACCGATTGGCCGCACTGATCGACGACCTATTCACGCTTGCCCGCCTGGAGGGGCCGGCGCCGGGGCTAGCCCTGGCGCCCTATCCCACGGCGGACCTGCTCTCCACTCTGTTGGAGCGGGCACGGCCGCTGGCGCAAGAGGCGGGCGTAGACCTGGAGGTGACGGTGGCCGCGCGGACGCCGGCCGTGCTGGTCGACCTGCGGCAGATCGAGCGGGTGCTAGACAACCTGGTGCGGAACGCGTTGGAACACACGCCGCCTGGTGGCGCGATCAAGGTACGGGCGGCGCCTCACGGCGAAAGGGAGAGAGAGGTCATCATGACCGTCTCCGATACGGGTGAGGGCATCGACCCGGCCGACCTGCCCCTGCTCTTCGAGTTGTACTACCGGGGCAACCGCCGGGGGCGCGGGGCGGGCAGCGCGGGGCTCGGGCTGGCCATCGTCAAGGCCGTGGTGCAGGCGCACGGCGGCCGCGTGTGAGCGGACAGCCCCCGTTAGGCGAGCAGCGCGGCGCGCTGATCGGCTTCGTGCTGCCCGCCGCGCCCGGCACGCGGTGAGGCACGGCGGTGAGAGGTCATGGGCGACGCGGCTTCCACGTGAACCACGATAGTTTGTATGCTCTGGCAAAAGATATGTCGCAATGTCGTGTTATATATTTTGTTCTGTAGGTACCGGCGATGCAGGCGCCATCGATGTGGGGCGAGCGTGCAAAAGGCCCAGAAGATGCTGACCGACGCTGACGGTAGAAACAGCGAGACGATCCGATACTTGCGCTCCATGAATACTAGCATCGCATACGGCAAGGACGTTCTCCAAGGGTATTGAGATATCGGGCGACAGTAGTTTTCGGGATGCGAGTGTATGTACAAAGTCTGTAGGGTTACGGATGGATTCGAGGGTTTCTTGATTAAATTCGTCCCTAACATTCATGGTATAGTGGCGGAGTTCTCTTTCGAGTTCTGACCCTAGCTCAGACAGGGCCGCTGGATTGTCCACCCCCACGAGGTTGCCGATAGGTTCCAACCAAGCAGGCCCCTTTACGGTAACTTCTGATCCGTAATAAGCGGCAAACTCATCTATGGCCTCAGCAACATGAATTGGAACATGCGTTCCATTAAACGCCTTCTTGGACTTGCTTTCTTTCTCTCCGCTATAGAACTGAAATATCCAAGCGAAAAAGGTGGCGAAGGCAATCAAGCTGCAAAATGCAATTAGGGCGCCAAGGAATGCAAGGAAGTCACCCACTTGCGAATGCCGAGGGAGCTGGGCCCCTTGCAGAATGATTTTCACTGCTATTAACTCAACTAACACGAATGCCGTCGTTGCCATGGTAAGAGCAAAGGGCACGCTGATTAAGGGATCTAGCTTCTCCCAATTTGTCCGTTTAAGCGATATCATCATTGTCTCCGTTCGAGGATTGGTTTCGATCATTACTAGTGATTTGTGGCCGATTTGCCCCTGAGTTCACCCTAGACTGTATTATATCACGCGCAAGCTGCGGAGAAACCGGTGCGATTGCGGCTGCTAAAGCGATTGCAGCGAGAAAATCATCTCCGCGCACCCCAAGAACTGCGGACAAAACTAGTGCTGTGAATGACAGTGCCCACGTGAGACGTCTCTGATCACGGGCCTGCTGGGCTTTGATTTGACGGTCTAATTCCCGGTCCTTAGCATTGTCTTGTATTTTCTGTTCTTCGCTTGCCACCTTCAGCCATTTACTTGCTAGTATAGGATCTGCTGCGGCCTCTGCGCGATCAATAAATGGGACTAAAGAAGCGTCGTTTCTTGAGATATCATCGTTTCTTGGAGTATTGCGAGGAATGATAGAGCGTGCGTTATCTAGTTCTTCCTGACCATCAGGTATCTCCTGTTCCTCTTCCATGGCTTATCCCCTACATTACCGCAATCGTCTGGTGAGAGGAATTATAGCATGCTTCTCTCGTCTTGGCCGTCCCCACGCTCATTCCAGACTACCAAGCAGCTTCCCACTCCTTTTCGAACAGATCTTCTCTCATCGTCCAGCCGACCGCGCATGCTGTGCCGCGCCGGTGCATATCCTTTCCTGGTTCGTGCTGCGCTGGCAGCTTGAGGTGACGTTCCACGAGATGCGCGGTCATCTCGGTGTATGGTAACGATAGGTAGGGCTTTACAGCCGTTCCCCCGTCCCAAACGCAGCATGCGACTTTCACCGCACTGCGCTTTCCAGTTGGGTCCAGGTACTCACGAAGAGCAGACTCATGGTTCCCCACGGA
>JAABUZ0100004812.1_pt1 | contig 18294 bp, 17 predicted proteins | sample 5562091 | NCBI WGS metagenome assembly JAABUZ01 (sample SAMN12813069, study PRJNA571459) | rock metagenome | isolation source: Antarctica rocks | place: Antarctica: Victoria Land, Linnaeus Terrace sud | collected 2015-12-21 | reverse complement strand
CGCCGCATGGCAGAACAACCGCAACACCAAGCACGCCAAGGCTGACTGGCAGTTCACAACCGCTGACGCCCGCGTCAAACTGAAGAGGCTCTACCCCACATTGTGAATGACTCGGGGGACTAGCCGAAGTGCTCACGGTTCCGCGACTCAACCGGCAGGCCGAGCCGTTGGCCGATCACCTCGGCGATCGCTTTGAACGGGACGCCCTCGTCTGCGACCCTATGGTAGGCGGGCTCGGTCGCGCCCTGCTCTAGAGCGAGCCGGTAGAGGCGAGCGGCGTCCAGCCGGTGGACGCCAGGCCAGCGGTTCAGACCTTCGCCGATATAGGCCGAGCCCCTTCTCACGCGCGAGGCCGATCAGGATGGGAACGAAGCCGTGCCGCTCGCCATGGCCATGGACCGATGGTGAGAGCCGGACGGTCGTGGCGCGCACGCCACGCTTCGCCAGCGCTCTCGCGGCTGCTTCCGACTTACGGGGGTGGTCTGACGAGGGTACATCCCCTTCGGTCGCGACCCTGAGCGTCTCGATCGCACGCCGGTCCTGCTCGGCATTGTCGGCAAACTTGGAGAAGTCATGGTTGAACGCGGTGTGAATCACCGCGTCGGCCGCGGCGCTGCGCAACGCGTCAAAGTCGTCGAGCGTGCCGCGCAGGACCTCCGCGCCGGTCGCGGCGAGCGCGGCCGCCTTGTCATCGGAACGGGCGAGGCCGATCACTTGGTGGCCGGCGGCGAGCAACTCCTTTACCACGGCCGAGCCGACCCATCCCGTGGCGCCGAAATGTCGGCCTTTCTGACTGGCGAAGGCATCTCGAACAGGCTGTCAAGGAGCGTCGCCATGCACCACCATGGCACGTTGCGGCAAGACGCAAGAGCCGATGCTTAGCCGTAAGGAGGCTTGGTGAACCCAGCCGGCGAGAGCGTGAAAATCTCGCAGCCGTCTTCCGTAGTGCCGACCATGTGCTCGAATTGCGCCGAGAGACTGCGGTCGCGGGTAACTGCGGTCCAGCCGTCATCCAGCACCTTTACCTCGGGGCGGCCAGCGTTGACCATCGGCTCGACGGTCAACACCATGCCGGGCTGGAGCGTTGGGCCCTCGCCGAGTGACCAGATGACGGGAAGAGGGATGGTGGAGGGGGTTGGATTCGAACCAACGTAGGCGTAGCCAGCGGATTTACAGTCCGCCCCCTTTAGCCACTCGGGCACCCCTCCGGAGAGGGCGGCGGTTAGCGCGAGTAGGGATCAGCTGTCAAATGACCTCGATTGCGACCTTGATGGCGCGGCCGGTGACCACACGCTATAGGGCGTCATGCGTTCCAAAACTCCTGACCGGCCCAGAGCCGGAAGCGATGCCGTGGGCGGGGGCCCATCCGGTCCGACACGCCGTCCGCCGCGCGACCGGTTGAGCAGCGGGCCGCGGCCCAGCCGCCCGCGCGACCCCGACGAGCGGCGCCCGGCCGCGCGCGAAGCTGCGCCCCGCCAACCCGCACCGGCGCCCCGCCCGGCCCCGACGCCGGAGCCGAAGCGGACCGAGACCCTTCGGGCGCCCCGGCCCGAGAGCCCTCCCACGACCGAGCGCAATAGCGCGCCGCGCAGTTCCGGCCCGGTCGCCCCGCGCGGCACCGTATGGCTGCACGGATTGCACCCGGTCGAAGCCGCGCTCGGCAATCCCGCCCGGCGGCTGAAGCGGCTGCTGCTGACCGAGGACGCGGAGCAGGAGCTCGCCACCCGCATCAGGCAGCCTTGGCCGATCGCGGTCGAGCGGGCGGAACGGGCCAAGATCGACCATCTGCTCGGGCGCGACACGGTGCATCAGGGTGCGGCGCTGCTGGCCGACCTGCTCACGCCGCCGGCCCTGTCGGCGGTGCTGGAGCGGCCGGGCCCGATCGTGGTGCTCGACCAGGTGACCGACCCGCGCAACATCGGCGCCGTGTTGCGCAACGCGGCCGCGTTCGGGGCCGCGGGCGTGATCATGCAGGACCGCAACGCGCCGGAGGAGACCGGCGTGATGGCGCGGGCCTCGTCGGGCGCGCTCGAGCGGGTCCCGCTGCTGCGTGCCATCAACCTGGCGCGCACGTTGGCGGCGCTGAAGGCGGCCGGGCTGTGGGTGATCGGGCTCGACGCAGCCGGCGGCGGCTTGCGGGGCGACGCTTTGCGCGAGCGCCGGGTCGCGCTGGTGCTGGGCGCCGAGGGCACCGGACTGCGCCGGCTGACGCGCGAGACCTGCGACGAGTTGGCCGGGCTGCCCATGCCGGGCGGAATGGAGAGCCTGAACGTGTCCTCGGCGTCGGCGGTGGCGCTTTACGAACTGGTGCGTGCGCCGTGACGTTCCAGCCAACCCATGCCGCGACGCTGCTGCTGCGCGCGCGCCGCGCTGGCCGGCGCGCGGCACTGGATCCGCTTGCCGACGGGGCGCATCCGTGGTCGCTGGATCAAGGGATCGCCGCGCAGGTGGCGCTGGCCGGGCTGGTCGGAGCGAGCCGTCCGGCGGGGTTCAAGATCGGCGCCACGGCCCAGCGCATGCAGGCGTATCTCGGTCTCGCGGGACCTGCCGCCGGCTTCATCGCCGAGGACGGGCTGCAGGCAAGCGGCAGCACGCTGGCGTTCGACCGCTTCTTCCGTCCCGGCGTCGAGTGCGAATTGGCGGTCCATCTCGCCCAGGACCTGCCGCCCGGGCCCTGCACGCCGGAGCAGGCCGGCGCGGCGGTTGACCAATTGATGCCCGCAATCGAAATCGTGGAAAACCGGTATGCCGACCTGGCCGCGTTCGGCGCGCCGGCCTTGGTGGCCGACCAGGTGTTCCACGCCGCCGCCGTGATCGGCGCGCACGACCCGGCCTGGCGCGACCTCGATCTGCTCGCGTTGCACGGCGCGCTGACCGTGGACGGCGTCGTGCGCGGCGAGGGGCTGGGGCGCGAGTTGCTGGGCGGCCCGTTCGAGGCGTTGGCCTGGCTGGCGGGATCGGCCGAGGCGGCCGCGTTCGGCGGCCTGCGCGCCGGGCAGGTCGTCATGCTCGGCAGCGTCTGCCCGCCGATCTGGCTGGACCGGCCCGGACGGATCGAAGTGTCGTTCCCGCCGCTCGGCCCCGTGCGCGTCGACCTGCTCGCGGCCGCGCCATAACCTTACGTTAATCTGGCGAGGCTATTCTTGCGTTCGGCCGCGTCCTTTATTCGCGGGATCTTGGGCGCCAAAAGGGCCAGACGGGCGTGAGCCAATGACCGATTGGGACCATATTGCTGAGCCGCTGCAGCTTCAACTGGCGCAGGCGGCGTTGCGCGAAGCATCGAAGAACCTTGCCGCCTATGCCGAGGCGCTGGCATCGGAGATCGAGGCCGGCTTCATGTCGGACCGCGGCGGGCAGGAGGCGTTACGCCTGTTCGCCAACATCGTCCGCAGCGCCCATGCCGCCGAGCCAGACGGCGTCGGACATGCCTGATGCATTTTCCGTTCAGGTAGAATCACCTGATCGGAAGTAGTGCTGCTCTTATCAATGGGGTAGAGCACTACTCGCGAACCAGTCGGCTCGGGAAGTGCCATAAGGCTGGCGCCTGAGCAGGCACCGGCCTTATGCGGAACAACGTGTCGAGGATCAGCCGTTCGCGGTGCCGGGGATCGCCAGGAAACGCGGCTGACCGTCACGCAGGATGCGGAGTGCAACGCTCTTGCCGTCGCGGCGCGCCGAGCGGATGGAGCGGACCGCTTCGGCCGCGTCGTTGACCGGCTTGACGCCGACGCCGACCACCAAATCGCCCTGATGCAGCCCGGCGACCTGCGCCGGCGAGCCTGGCGTGACCTCGGCCACCACCGCTCCCCTTGCGGTCTGCGGCAGGTTGAGCTGGTCGCGCAGTTCCGGCGAGAGCGGCGCCAGGGCGACGCCGATGTTATGCTCGCTCGGCGCCGCCTCCTCCTGGGCGCTCGCCTGGTCGTCCGGCAACGACGCGATCGTCACGTTCAACGACGTCTTGTCGCCATCGCGCAGCACCGCGAGCTTGGCGGCCTCGCCGGGCTTGAGATCGGCCACAGTGCGGGCGAGCACGTGCGGATCGGCCACCGCGGCGTCGTCGACCGACTGGATCACATCGCCGGCCTTCACCCCGGCCTTGGCCGCCGGGCTGTCGGGCTGGACGCTGGCGACCAGCGCGCCATGGGTGTTGGCGCCGAGGCCGAGCCCGGTGGCGATGCTGTCGGTCAGACGCTGCGTCTCCACGCCGAGATAGCCGCGGGTGACGTGGCCCGAGGCGACCAGCTGGTTGACGACGGACTGCACCAGGTCGCTCGGGATGGCGAAGCCGATGCCGATGCTACCGCCGCTCGGCGACAGGATCGCGGTGTTGACGCCAATTACCTTGCCATCCTGGGTGAACAACGGACCGCCAGAGTTGCCCTGGTTGATGGCCGCGTCGATCTGCAGGAATTGGTCGTACGGCCCGGCGCCGATGTCGCGCCCCAGCGCCGAGACGATCCCGGCGGTCACGGTGCCACCGAGGCCGAACGGGTTGCCGACGGCGACCACCCACTGACCCGGCCGCACGTTGCTGGAATCGCCCAGCTTGAGCGAGGGCAGCGGGTGGTTGGTGCTGACCTTCAGCACGGCGAGGTCGGTGCGCGGGTCATGGCCGACGAGCTTGGCCGGCAGGTCGGTGCCGTCGTCGAGCGTGACCGTATATTCGTTGCCGGCGGCGGCGACATGGTTGTTGGTGACGATCGTGCCGTCGGAATTGACGATGAAGCCGGAGCCGCGCGCCTCGCGCTTGGTGCCGTCCTGCTTGACGGTGACGGAGACGACGGCCGGGCGCACCTGGGCGACAAGGTTGGAGAAGTCCGGCAGCGGATGGGCGGGGCCGGAGGGCTGGATCGGTTTGGGCGCGTCTTGGGCATAGCCCGGGACGCTGAGCACGCCGATGCCGCCGAGCGCGGTGCCGCCGAGCAGGGCTGCGACGACGACGGCGCGGGTGCGGTTGAGGCCAAATTTTTGCATGGTACGGTGCATATCTTCCTCTGGGGCAAACAAGGTGGTTTCGACCGTCTCAACCTAGGGAGGGGAGGCCTACAGGGTCGTTTCCGCGCCATGACAACGCATCCATGCACCGCGGCGACCATCGCGCTCTCGTTCTGATCCCCGCACGCTGCTCCTCTGGGCCGATGTTCGCACCCGCCCTCGCCTCCCTCCTCGCCCGGCGCGGCATCCATTACGGATGGGTGATGGCGGCGCTCACCTTCGTGGTGATGCTCTCGACCTCGGCGGCCCTCGGCGTGCCCGGCGTCATGCTGCTGCCATTGCGGACCGAGTTCGGCTGGCCGGTGGCGACCATCTCCGGCGCGCTGGCGCTGCGGCTGCTGCTGTTCGGGGGCATGGCGCCGTTCGCCGCCGCGATCCTGCTCCGCTACGGCTACCGCGGGACTGTGGTTACCGCGATCGTGCTGATCAGCATCGGCCTGACGACGGCGACGCTGGTCACCGAGACCTGGATGCTGTGGGCGACGTGGGGGCTGGTGCTCGGGATCGGCTCCGGGCTGACCGCGATGGTGCTGGGGGCTACGGTCTCGAACCGCTGGTTCACCGAGCGCCGCGGCCTGGTCATGGGCCTGCTGGGGGCGAGTTCGGCGACCGGGCAGCTCGCGGTGCTGCCGATCGCGGCCTGGCTTGCGGAACATATCGGCTGGCGGCTGGCCGTCCTGCCGGCGGTGATCGCCTGCCTGCTGGCCGGGCTGCTGGCGCTGTTGTTCGGCAGCAACGAGCCGGCCGAGCTGGGCATCGCGCCCTATGGCCAGAGCGGCGGCGCGGTGCCGGCCCGGCGTGTGCCGAACCCGGTCGCGGCGTCGTTCTCGGCCCTGCGAACGGCCTCGCGCGTGCCGCTGTTCTGGATCCTGGCGGGCACGTTCTTCATCTGCGGGCTCAGCACCAACGGGCTGATCCAGACGCATTTCATCCCGCTCTGCCATGATTTCGGCATCGGCGAGGTGCAGGCGGCGTCCATCCTGGCGGTGATGGGCGCATTCGACTTCATCGGCACGATCGCGTCGGGCTGGCTGTCCGACCGGTATCAGAACCGTTGGCTGCTGTTCTGGTACTACGGCTTGCGCGGCCTATCCTTGATCATGCTGCCGTTCACCGACTTCTCGTTCTACGGGCTCTCCCTGTTCGCGATCTTCTATGGCCTGGACTGGATCGCGACCGTGCCGCCCACGGTGAAGTTGGCGACCCAGGCGTTCGGCCGCGACATGGGGCCGCTGGTGTTCGGCTGGGTGTTCGCGACGCACCAGCTCGGCGCGGCGACCGCCGCGCTGCTGGCCGGCATCTCGCGCGACTCACTCTCGAGCTACCTGCCGGCCTTCTATGCGGCCGGGATCGCCTGCGTCATCGCCGCGATCGCGGTGCTGTTCGCGCGGGTGCGCCCGCCCCAGCCCGCCCTGGCCGCGGCGGAATAGGCCCTCAAGCCCGGCCGGGCGTCTCGAACCGGTCGGCCACCAGCTGGTCGAGCAGGCGCACACCCCATCCGGTCGGCCCGGCGGCATACCGGTCGTCGGTGTGCTCGCGGCTTTCGACCCCGGCGATGTCGAGATGCACCCAGGGCGTGTCGCCGATGAAGGTCTTCAGGAACTCCGCCGCATGACAGGCGTCCGGCTGCCGCGTCCCGTCGCTGCAATGGCGCAGGTCGGCGATGTCGGACTCCAGCGCCTCCCGGTAACCCTCGGCCAGCGGCATGCGCCAGCATAGCTCGCCGACAGCCGCGCCGGAGGCCGCGACGTGGGCGGCCAGGGCGTCGTCGGTCGAGAACAGGCCGGCCATGTGGTGGCCGAGCGCGGTGACCATGCTGCCGGTCAACGTGCCGAGGTCGATCATCGCCAGCGGCCGGAGCCGGTCGCGCGCCCAGATCAGCGCGTCGGCCAGCACCAATCGTCCCTCGGCGTCGGTGTCGACCACCTCGACCGTGGTGCCGTCCATCAGGCGCAACACGTCGCTGGGCCGGTAGCTCTCCGCGCCGATCGCGTTCTCCGCCAGGGCCAGCACGGCGACCGCGGGCGCGGGTGAGCGGCGGCGGGCGAGTGCCACCACGGCGCCGGCGCAGGCCGCGGCCCCGGCCATGTCGGCGCGCATTTCCCACATGCCCTGGCCGGGCTTGAGGCAGACGCCGCCGGTGTCGAAGGTGATGCCTTTGCCGACGAAGGCGATCGGCGCCACCCCCATCGTGCCGCGCCAGCGCAGCACGGCGAGGCACGGCGGATGGGCCGAGCCGCCGCCGACGGCGAGCAGCCCGCCGAGGCCCTGTTCGCGCAGCGTCGCCGCATCCAGCACCTCAAGGCTCAAGCCGTCGATCTCGAGCGCGCGCAGCCGTGCGGCAAAGGCCAGCGGCGTCAATGTGTTCGAGGGCTCGACCACCAGGTCGCGGGCGAAGCAGGCGCCCTCGATGGCGGGGCGGAGCCGCGCCCAGGCGGTCTCGGCGCGGGCCACGTCCTCGACCAGCACGTCGATCCGCTCGACGCGGCAGCGCTCGGGTGGGATGTGCGCCGGCGCCGGCCGGGTCATGAGCGTGTGGAACCGCCAGGCCCGCAGCACCGCGCCGGCCACGAGCGACGCCGCCTCGCTCGACGTCAGCGTGCGCGCGTCGAACGAGATGTGCGGCAGGTCGAACAGGCGGGCGACGGCGAGCGCGCCGGCGGCCTCGAAGTCGCGCCGCTTGCCCATGCCGAGCAGGATCGAGCGCCGCTTCTTGCCGCCGATCTCCGACACCTCGCCCTCGCGCCCGGTGAACCCGGCGATCGCGGCGCGCTCGGCCTTCGGCGGCGCCGCGCCCGGCGGCACCGGGATCGCGCGCACCGGCGCGTCGCTCTTGCTGCGGAAGCGGATCTTCACGGCCAAGCCCGGCACCTCGTGTCGCCGCCTCACCGGGCCGCTTCGAAGTGCTCGGCGACGAGGCGATCGAGCAGGCGCAGGCCGAACGCGGTGGCTCCTTTCGGGATCGTCGCGGTGTCCTTGGTGCCCCAGGCCATGCCGGCGATGTCCAGATGCGCCCAGGGGCCGCGCACGAAACGCTGGATGAACTGCGCGCCGATGATCGAGCCGCCGGGCCGGCCGCCGATGTTCTTCATGTCGGCGATGTCGGACTTGATCAGCTTGTCGTAGGCGTCGCCAAGCGGCATGCGCCAGACCGGCTCGCCGGTCGCCTGCCCGGCGGCGATCAGCCGTGTCGCCAGCGCGTCGTCGTTGCTGAACATGCCGGCGAACTCGTGGCCGAGGGCGACGATGATCGCGCCGGTGAGCGTGGCGAGATTGACGGTCAGCGCCGGCTTGAACCGCTCCTGCGCATACCAGATCACGTCGGCCAGCAGCAGCCGGCCTTCGGCATCGGTGTTGAGCACCTCGATGGTCTGGCCGGACAGGCTGGTGACCACGTCGCCGGGCCGCAGCGCGGTGCCGCTGGGCATGTTCTCGGAGATGCCGATCACGCCGACCACGTTGGCCTTCGCGCGGCGGCGGGCCAGCGTCGCCATCAGGCCGACGACCGCGCCGGCGCCGGCCATGTCCCACTTCATGTCGCCCATGCTGGCGCCGGGCTTGAGGCTGATGCCGCCGGTGTCGAAGGTGACGCCCTTGCCGACGAAGCAGAGCGGCGCCGCGTCCGCCTCGCCGCCGGACCAGCGCATGGTGACGACGCGCGGCTCCTGCGCGCTGCCCTGGGAGATGGCGACGAGGGCGCCGAAGCCCTTCTCGGTCAGTTCCTGCAGGCCCATGACCTCGACCTCGAGCCCGAGCTCGGCCAGCGCCTGGCAGCGTTCGGCGAACACGGGCGGGTTGAGCACGTTGGGCGGCTCGGTGATCAGGTCGCGGGCCAGCGTGGTGCCGTGCGCGACGGCCTCGAGCGCGGGCCAGGCGGCGCGGGCGGCGTCGGGATCGTCGCTCAGCACCGTCAGGCGGGCCAGCTTCGGCTTGGCGTCGGCGGCCTGCTTGGTGCGGTAGAGATCGAAACGATAGAGCCGCAGCATGACGCCGAGGGCGGCATGGGCGGCGTGCTCGGCGGGCATCTGGTCGGCGGCAAGGAACGCGGCCGTGTCCTGCGAGAGCGCGGCCGCGGCCGCGCCGCCGGCCTCCTCCATGCCGCGCGGCGTGTGCTGGTCGGGCTTGCCGAGGCCGATCAGGACGATGCGCGAGAGGCCCTCCTTGGGCGCCAGCAGGGTGCAGGTCTGCCCCTTCTTGCCGGTGAACTCCGCCGCCGCCATGGCCCGGCCAATCGCCCCGCCGCAGGCTGCGTCCGCCTGCTGCCGCAAACCCCCGGGCTCGGCGCCTTCGAGGACGAGCAGGACGAGGGCGCCCTCGGTGGGAAGCGAAGCGGGGGCAAATTCGATCGAAACCATGAGACCTCTATCGGCGAAGAGACGCGACCATAGCCAGCGCTGCCCGGCACGGCTACACCGGGTCGATGGACAACCTGGGCATGGACGACCTGGCCATGGACGACGTGGCGCTGCTCGAACTCGCCGCCGACCTCGCGCGACAAGCCGGCGAGGTCATCCTCGCGGTGCGCGCGCGCGGCTTCGAGACCCTGCGCAAGGCCGACCGCAGCCCGGTCACCGAAGCCGACCATGCGGCAGAGGCGCTCATCGTCGCCGGGCTGCGCGCGGCCACGCCCGCGATCGCGGTGATCGCCGAGGAGGAGATCGAGGCCGGCCTGGCGCCCACGGCGGGCGCGCTCTACTGGCTGGTCGACCCGCTGGACGGCACCCGCGAGTTCGCGGCGCTGCGCGACGAGTTCACCGTCAATATCGGGCTGATCCGGAACGGCCGGCCGGTGCTCGGCGTGGTCGGCGTGCCGGCCTATGGCGAGCTGTTCGGGGGCTTGATCGGGCCGCCGGCACGCGCCTGGAAGCAGACCGCCGCCGGGCGCCGGCCGATCCTGGCGCGCGAGCCGCCCAGCGCCGGCTTGCATGTGCTGGCCAGCCGCCACTACGCCAACGACCCGCAACTCGACGCCTTCCTGGCGGGCCGCAACGTCGCTGCGATCACCAACATGGGCTCGGCGCTGAAGATGGTGCGCCTGGCCGAGGGCGCCGGCGATCTCTACCCGCGCTTCGGCCGGACCATGGAGTGGGACACCGCGGCGCCGCAGGCGATCCTCGAAGCAGCCGGCGGGCGGCTGTGCACGATGGACGGCCTGCCGCTGGCCTACGGCAAGCCCGGCTGGGACAATCCGCCCTTCGTCTGCACGGGGTGCGGCCACACTTGACGGGGGGCGTGACGCAGCGTCTCGCGGGGCCTGAGGGCGTCGCCGAGGCGGCGCGGCTGCTGCTGGAGGGCGCGCTGGTCGCGTTCGGAACCGAAACGGTCTACGGCCTTGGTGCGGATGCCACCAACGGCGCCGCAGTGGCGCGGATCTTCGCCGCCAAGGGCCGGCCGCACTTCAACCCGCTGATCTGCCACTATCCCGACGCCGGTGCCGCCTTCGCCGACGTGGTGGCCACCGACAGCGCGCGCGTGCTGGCGGACCTGTTCTGGCCGGGCCCGCTGACGATGGTGCTGCCGCGCCGGGTCACCTGCCGGGTGGCGCTGCTGGCCGGCGCCGGGCTGGACACGCTGGCGGTGCGCGTGCCGGGCGACCCGGCCGCGCGCGCACTGCTCCAGGCGGTCGGCCGCCCGGTCGCGGCCCCCTCCGCCAACCGCTCCGGCCAGGTCTCGCCGACCAGTGCGGCGCATGTGCTGGACGGGCTCGACGGCCGCATCGCCGCGGTGCTGGACAGCGGCCCCTGCCCAGTGGGGGTCGAGAGCACCGTGCTCGACCTCTCGGCGGGCGGGCCGTTCCTGCTGCGCCATGGCGGCGTGACCCAGGAGGCGCTGGTGGCGGCGATCGGCCCCGTCGGCCACGGCATCACGCCGGGCCAGGCGGAGCAGACGCGGACGTTGCGCTCGCCTGGCTTGCTGGTGTCGCACTATGCGCCGCGCCTACCGGTGCGGCTCGACGCGCGCGAGGCGGCGCCGGACGAGGCGGCGCTCGTGTTCGGCGCCTGGCCCGAGGGCGGCGGCGCACGGTTCCAGTTGAGCGCCGGGTCGGACCTGACCGAGGCGGCGTCGCTGCTGTTCGAAGGGTTGCGCCACCTGGACCGGGACGGGATGCGCGCCATCGCGGTCGGTCCGGTGCCGGATCAGGGCCTCGGCCGCGCCATCAACGACCGGTTGCAACGCGCCGCCGCGCCGCGGTAGACGCGCACGGCGGCATCGGCAAGGGTGTCGGCATGCGCGCCCTCGTTGCTCTCCTCCTCCTGCTCGCCGCCGCCGCTCCGGCCGCGGCGCAGCGGCCCCGCTCCGCCCGCGACGACGGCGGGTTCGATTACTTCCTGCTCAGCTTGAGCCTGGCGCCCAGCTTCTGCGCACTGTCGTCGCGCAATGCTGGCAACCCCGAGTGCCGCGACCTGACCGAGGCGGCGTTCCAGGAGACGCCCCTGACGATCCACGGGCTCTGGCCCAACCGGGCGCGGCTGAGCAGCAACCTGCAGCCGCAGGCTTGCAGCGCGGCGCCGTTCGCGATCTCCGACGCGCTGCAGGCCCGGCTGCAACGGCTGATGCCCGGCGGCCCCGATCTGGCGCGTTACGAGTGGCGCAAGCACGGCACCTGCTCGGGGCTCGATCCCGAGCGCTTCTTCGCCGCCGCGGCCGCCCTGACCGAGGGCGCCAACCAGACGATCGGCGTGGCGCTGCTGCGGCTTCGCTCGCCGGTGCGGATCGGCGACCTGCTGCGCGAGGTCGCTGCCGAGCATCCCGACCTCGCACCCGCGATCGTGGTCAGCTGCCGCTTCGGGCGCGGCGGCGGCGGCGGCGGCGCGATGATCGAGGAGATCCGGGTGACACTGGACAAGCAGTTCCGCCCGATCCCGGCCGCCAGCGTCGGCCTCGGCCAGAACTCCGGCTGCCCGGGCGGGGCCGGGCGGATCCCGCCGATCGGCCGCTAGGTCCGCGCTCCCTTTACCCGCCTCCCAACCGCCTCGAAGATGCTGGACATGACCGAGATCACTGACCTTGCGGGCGAACAGCTCCTCATCGCCTATGCCAAGGGCACGCTCAGCCCGGTCGAGGTGCTCCAGGCCGTTACCGAACGGATCGCGCGCACGAACGCCGAGATCAACGCCTTCGCGGTGCTGGACAAGCGGGCGCTGGCCGCGGCCGGCGAGAGCGCGCAACGCTGGCGCGCCGGCCGCCCGCTCGGCCCGCTCGACGGCGTGCCCTGCACCGTCAAGGACCTGATCGACATGGCCGGGCTGCCCACCCGCCGCGGCAGCCGCACCACCGACCCAGCGCCCGCCACCGACGACGCCCCCATCGTGCTCGGCCTCAAAGCCGCCGGCGCGGTGATCGTCGGCAAGACCACGACGACCGAGTTCGGCTGGAAATCGCCCGGCGACTGCCCGCTGCACGGCATCACCCGCAACCCGGCCAACCCGCGGCACACGCCGGGCGGCTCGTCCTCGGGCGCGGCCGCCGCGGCGGCCGCCAAGTTCGGCCCGCTGCACGTCGGCACCGACGCCGGCGGCAGCGTGCGCATCCCGGCGGCCTGGTGCGGCGTGGTCGGGCTCAAGCCCACCTTCGGCCGGGTGCCGCAATGGCCGCTCGGCGCGTTCGCTACCGTCGCGGTGGCCGGGCCGATCACGCGGACGGTGCGCGACGCGGCGCTGATGCTGAACGCGATGGCGCGCTGGGACGCGCGGGACCCGTTCTGCGTGCCGGAGGCGCCGCGGGACTGGCGCGACGGGATCGAGGACGGGGTGGCGGGCCTGCGGGTCGCGGTGCTGCGGCAGCCGGGCTTCGAGGCGCCGGCGGACGCGGATTCGGTGGCGGCGGTCGAGGACGCGGCGCAGATCCTGGCCGAGCACGGCGCGAGCGTGGATGAAGCGGCGCCGAAATTGCCGGATTCCAGCCGCTTGTTCGTGCAATTGTGGAGCACGGCGCTGAAGCTCGTCGTGCAGAACACGCCGCCCGAGAAGCAAGCGATGCTGGACGCCGGGCTGCACGAGGTGGCGGGCCTGCCGGCGATGTCGGCGATCGAGCTGATGGGCGCCGCCGCGCGGCAGAACGAGGCGGCGCACGCGATGGCGCTACTGCACCTTCGCTACGACCTGGTATTGTGCCCGACCGTGCCCAACCCGGCGCCGCTGGCCGACGAACCCCTGCATGACCCGGCCGCCGCCCTCGTCACGCGTTGGGCCCCCTGGACCTTCCTGTTCAACCTGACGCGCCAGCCTGCAATCTCGGTCCCGCTCGGCACCGGCGCGGGCGGCCTGCCGCGCAGCGTGCAACTGGCCGCCGCGCAATATCGCGACGACCTCGTGCTCCGCGCGGCCCGCACGATCGAGCGGGCGCAGCAGCCGCCGGCCTAATTTTTCAGCCGGAAGCGGCGTCGTCGACGAACCAGTGCAGCTCGCCGGCCGGGCGGTAGCGCGCCGCCGGCAGGTCGGAGTGGCCGGAGCGGATCTCGGCCACCATGTCGCGCTTGTCGGCGCCGGAGACCACGAATGCGGCGTGGCGGCAGCTCTCGAGTGCCGGGTAGGTCAAGGTGATGCGTGTCTTCTCGCCCGCGGGCGAGACCGGCACCGCCCAGGCGGTGCGCGCGGCCAGCGCCGGCGTGTCGGGGAAGAGCGAGGCGGTGTGGCCGTTGCTGCCGAGGCCGAGCAGGACGATGTGGAACAGCGGCTCCAGGCTGTCGCCATGGAAGTCGCGCAGGGTGCGCTCGTAGGCGACTGCACTTGCGGCAGGATCGAGGCCGACCGTCGGGATCGGGTGGACGTGGTCCGGAGGGGCGAGGTGCAGCAGCGCCGCTTGCGCCATATGGGCGTTGCTGGCCGGGTCATCGGGCGGGACGAAGCGTTCGTCGCCGAAGAACCAGTGCACCCGGTCCCACGGCAGCTGCGCGGCGAACGCCTCGGTCGCCAGCAGCGAATACAGCCGCTTCGGCGTCGACCCACCGGACAGCGCCACGGCCGGCCGGCCGGGTGCGGACGCCAGCGACGCGACCATCCACTCGGCGACCTGGCGCGCAAGCTCGTCCGGCCCGATCATTTCGTGCGCGGCAAGATCAGCGTGTCGATCGCCTCGGCCCAGCCGCCATGATCGTTGCTGGATGGGACCGACGCCGTCGCCAGGCCCTTGACCTCGTCGCTGGCGTTGCCCATCGCTACCGAGAAGCCGGCCACCTCGAACATCGGCACATCGTTCAGCATGTCCCCGATCACCGCCACGTCGTCGAGCCCAACCCCTTGTGCGTGCGCCAGCATTCGCACGGCCGAACCTTTGTTGGCTTCCTGGGCGGTGAGATCCAGATAATAAGTCTGCGAGCGTTTGGCGTTGGCGCTGCCGTGCAGCAGCGTCTGCAACTCGGTCTCGATGCCGGCGAGGAACGGTTCGTCGTCGCTGACGCCGACCATCTTCAGCACCCGGTCGAGGTAGGGCTCGAAGCTGTCGACGACGGTGGCGTCGAAACGGACCGTGCGCCGCTCATGCTCGACATGGGCGCCCGCTTCGTCGCTGATCAGCCACTCGTCGCCGCTGAACACGAACACGGTCAGCCCGCGCGCAATGAACAGCCCGAGCGCGGTCCGCGCCGCCGCCTCGGGCACCGGATGCTCCTCGAGCACGCGCCCGTCCGGGCTCAGGATGCGGCCGCCGTTGAAGCCGCCGAGCGGGCCGCTCAGCTTCAGCGTCTGCTGGATATACTGCATCCCGCGCGGTGGCCGGGCGCTGACGATGGCGAGCGGAATGCCGGCCTCCTGCAGCCGTCCAGCCGCCGCGATGGTGGAATCGGTGATGGATTTGTCGGTGCGGACGATGGTGCCGTCGACGTCGGAGATGACGAGTTTGACGCTCATTTGCTCGACTTCAGCTTCAGCCATTTCAGGCCATCGCGGTTGAGCAGGCGGTCGGCCGCGGCCGGGCCCTCCGAGCCCGCCCAATAGGCCTGCACCTCGGAATCCGCGCCGTAATTGGCCCAGGTGTCCAGAATCGGCTGCACCGCGGCCCAGCCGGCCTCGACCATGTCGGCCCGCTGGAACAACGTCGCATCGCCCATCATGACGTCATACAGCAGCGTCTCGTAGCCGGTGCTGCTCGGCGCCTTGAAGTAGTCGGAATAGCGGAACTCCATCGCCACGCCGCCCAGTTGCAGCTTCGGCCCCGGCACCTTGGCGCTCAGGTTCAAGGTGATGCCCTCGCTCGGCTGGATGTGCAGCACCATGATGTTGGGCGTGAGCTTGTTGACCGGCGAATCGCGGAACATCGCGAACGGCGCCTGCTTGAAGTGGATCGCGATCTCGGTCCGCCGCGTGGTCATGCGCTTGCCGGTGCGGATGTAGAACGGCACCCCGGCCCAGCGGAAATTGTCGATCTTGAGCCGCATGGCGACATAGGTCTCGGTGACGCTGTCGCGCGCCACGTCCGGCTCCTGCCGATAGCCGCTGACGTCCTGGTCGCCGACCCGGCCGGCGGCATATTGCCCGCGCACCACGTCGCGCACGCTGCGCATCCGGTCCATCGGCTTGATCGCCTGGATCACCTTGGCCTTTTCGGTGCGCAGCGCCTCCGCCTCGAACGTGTTCGGCGGCTCCATGGCAACGATGGCCAGGAGTTGGAACATGTGATTCGGCACCATGTCGCGCAGTGCGCCGGTCGGCTCGTAGAAGCGGGCGCGCTCCTCGACGCCGACGGTCTCGGCCGCCGTGATCTGCACGTGCTCGATGTAGAAGCGGTTCCACAGCGGCTCGAAGATCCCGTTGCTGAAACGCAACGCCATTACGTTCTGCACCGTTTCCTTGCCCAGAAAATGGTCGATGCGGAATACCTGGCTTTCGTCGAGATGCGACAGGATCAGATGGTTGAGCGCTTTCGCGCTTTCGAGGTCGTGGCCGAACGGCTTCTCCACCACGACCCGGCGGAACACGCCGCCCTCCTGCTTGGTCAGCCCCGCATCGGCCAGGTGCTCGATCACCGGCCCGAAGAACCGCGCCGCGACCGCGAGATAGAAGATCGCGTTGCCCTGCACCTTCTCCTTGAGGGCTGCGTAGTTGGCGGGATCCTCGAGATCGCCCACATGATATTCGATGCGGTTTCGCACCCACTCCCACACCTTGTGGTTGAGGCTGTTGGCCTCGAACTCGGCGCCGGCCTTGCCGACGAAACCCTCCATCGCCTCGGTCAGCTTGGCGCGGTACGCATCGGTGTCGGACGGATTGCGGTCGACGGCGATGATCTTGAACTGGTCGTCGAGCAGGTACGCGAGCTGGAGGTTGTAGAGCGAGGGCATCAGCAGGCGCCTCGTCAGGTCGCCGGCGCCGAAGATGACGAGCGTGCAGGGTGGCCCCTTGGGGGCCTGCTCCATGCCCTCGGTGCCGGACAGGCGGTCCGGCATCGGGGCATTGACGTCCATCACGAGCCTTCGATCTTCGCTTCGGCGTGGCCCCCGAACTTGGCGCGCATGGCCGAGAGCAGCTTGTCGGCGAAGGTGTGCGCGCGCCGGCTGCGGAACCGGGCGAACAGCGAGCTCGACAGCACCGGCACCGGCACCGCCTCCTCGATCGCCGCCTCGATGGTCCAGCGCCCCTCGCCGGAATCGGCGACGCCGCCCTCGTAGTTGGACAGTGTCTCGTTCTCGGCCAGCGCGATCGCGGTCAGGTCCAGCAGCCACGACGAGATCACGCTGCCGCGGCGCCAGACCTCCGAGATGTCGGCCATGTTCAGCGTGAAGCGCTGATCCTCCGGCAGCTCGGCGCTGTCCTTGTGGTGCAGGATGTCGAAGCCTTCGGCATAGGCCTGCATGATGCCGTATTCGATGCCGTTGTGCACCATCTTGACGAAGTGCCCGGACCCGGCCGGGCCGCAATGGAGGTAGCCCTGCTCGGCGCGGGGGTCGCGGCCGTCGCGCCCCGGCGTGCGCTCGATGCTGCCGATCCCCGGCGCCAGTGCCACGAAGATCGGGTCGAGGCGGCGCACCGCGTCCTCGTCGCCGCCGATCATCATGCAGTAGCCGCGCTCGAGGCCATACACGCCGCCCGACGTGCCGACGTCGATGTAGACCAACCCCTTCTCGCGCAAGGCGGCGGCGCGGCGGATGTCGTCCTTATAATAGGAGTTGCCGCCGTCGATGATGATGTCGCCCTTGTCCATCATCCCGGCAAGCTCCGTCACCGTTGCCTCGGTGATCTCGCCGGCGGGCAGCATCACCCAGACCGCGCGCGGCGTGGAGAGCTGCTTGACCATATCGGCCAGGCCGCCGACCCCGGTCGCGCCATCCTTGGCCAGCGCGTCGGTCGCCTGGGTATTGCGGTCGTAGACGACGGTCTGGTGGCCCGCCCGCATGAGACGGCGGCTGATGTTGCCGCCCATGCGTCCAAGCCCGATGATCCCAAGCTGCATACTGTCTTCGCTCCTGTTTGGCTCCCTCTCCCGCTGGCGGGAGAGGGTTTGTGGCTAGAGAGCTTCTTCGATCAGCTCGGCCAGGCGCTTCAGCCCGGCCGCGACGTCCGACCCGAGATGCACCCGCAGCGCCCGCCGCCCGCGCTCTGCCAACACATCGAAATCGCCGCGCGCTTGGGCCGCCTTGACCGTGCCGAACGTGTAGGTCTCGCCAGGGACGGCCAGGTCGTCGCCGTCGTCGGCAGTGATCTGCAGCACCACGCCGGTGTTGAGACCGCCCTTGTAGGCCTGGCCGGTCGAATGCAGGAAGCGGGGGCCGAAGCCGACGCAGGTCGCCACCTGCAGCTCGTCGCGGATGCGCTCGCGCAGGTGCGTCAGCGCCTGGATGGTCGCGGGATTGCGGTCGATATAGGCGAGCAACGCCACGTAGTCGCCGGGCTGCACCCGGTCGAACTGCCGGTCGAGCGCGGACTCGACATCCTCGGCTGTCAGCGCCTCGGCATTGGCTTTGTCGGCGAACAGCTTCATGCCGTCGCCCTTCATGAACGGCGCCTCGTCGGGCAGCTTGCCGGTCTTTGCGTAGGCATCGGTCAGCTTGCGCGTCTCGAGCTTGCTGGCCTCCACGTCCGGCTGGTTGAACGGGTTGATCGCGATCACCGACCCGGCCACCGCGGTGGCGAACTCCCAAAGATAGAACACCTGCCCGAGCTGCATCGTCCGCGGCACGTCGATCCGCACCACCGGGTTGCCGGATTGCACCAACGCCTCGACCTGCGCGTCGAGCCCGCTCTCGCCGTCGAGGCGGATGTAGGCGAACAGCCGGTCGTTGCCATAAACGTCCGGCTTGCCGATCGGCTCGCCGTCGACCGGCACGATGCCGCGGCCGATCTTGCCGGTGCTCTCGGCCACCAG
>JAABUZ0100004808.1_pt1 | contig 18305 bp, 20 predicted proteins | sample 5562091 | NCBI WGS metagenome assembly JAABUZ01 (sample SAMN12813069, study PRJNA571459) | rock metagenome | isolation source: Antarctica rocks | place: Antarctica: Victoria Land, Linnaeus Terrace sud | collected 2015-12-21 | reverse complement strand
TCTTTCAGCAGCGGAGCCAGTCGTTCGACCGCCCCCTCTGGCATAGGCTGAAGAGTCCCCATCCACTACCTCCCCATTTACCTGTCTAGTCTACGCCTGTGCTCCTTGAATTGCGAATTGGTATCACTACTTTCGCGGAACAGAAGAAGGCAATGCCTGGTCAGATCGCGCTCGCTTGGTTGCTGGCTAAGAAGCCATGGATCGTTCCGATTCCGGGCACCACGAAGCTGCATCGTCTGGAAGAAAACCTTGGAGCGCTGGATATTGCACTGACGCCGGAAGATCTGCGCGCCATCGAAAGCGCTTCCGCCAACATCAAGCTCGAAGGGGCGCGGTATCCGGAATTTCATGCAAAGCTGGTGGGCCGCTGAGAAAGCGCTTGCCTCTTAATCTCCGGCTAACCCTGCTGTTCGGGGCCGCCCTTGTCCTGGCAGCCCAAAGCGAGCACATCACCCCGTTCACCGGGACGTGGAAGCTGAACCTGGCGAAATCGAAGTTCAATCCGGGACCGCCGCTCAAGAGCTTCGTCATCACGTTTACACCCGATGGTACGCGCCACCTGGATTTGATGGGAGCAGACGGGCAACCTCTCCAGGCATCATTGCCCTGGTCGGACGGGAAAGAAGTGTCCGTGCAGGGAATGGAGAATGCGACGGCTACGTCGAAAATGCAACGCAGGACGTTCCACGACATCTGGAAGCAGAAGGGAAACGTTATCGAGGATGTCCACGGCATCGTCTCACCGGACAGGAAGACTTTGAAGACAATCGTTAATGCAACAGACAGGCAGGGACGTCCTTACCATAACGAATTGACCTTCGACAAGCAGTAACGCGGACCGCGCCGAAATGATTCAACATCTTAAATCTTGCGCAATATGGCCCACCGTCTGGAACGTAAGGCCCGGCGATGAAGGCAATGCTGCGATGGGAATCGACGTGGTCGCCTCCGTCTTGCGAATTATCTTCGATCACGAAAATCAGCGTGCGTGTTGACTCCTCGTTTTTGCTACCCCTAAGGGGAGTGTTCCGGCACAGAGACAGTGGTACTGTAGTCCCAAAGGAGCATTCAGTGTCCCATTCGACCAGACGCGACTTCCTCAAAACCGGCACCACCTTGGCGACCGGTTTAACCGCCCTTCCGTTGGCTTCCGCGCCTGCTAAACGGTCTGCCACGGATTGGGTCACCTTGGGCCGATCCAACGTGAAGGTCACCCGTCTCGCCCTGGGTACCGGCAGCCACAGCGGCGCTGTACAACGCCATCTCGGCCAGGAGCAGTTTACGAAGCTGGTGCGCTACGCCTATGATCGCGGCATCCGGTTCTTTGAAACGGCGGAAAGCTATCACGGCATGCCGGAGATGCTCGCCACGGCGCTCAAAGGAATTCCGCGCGAGAGTTATGTGCTGATGACCAAGTACAGCACCCCGGCCTCGGGCGACCCCCAACCAAAGATCGACCAGTTCCGCCGGCAGCTCAACACGGATTACCTTGATATCCTCCTTCTGCACTGTTTACGCCAGCCCACCTGGTCGACTGACTATCAAAGCCTGCAGGACGGTTTCTCCGAAGCCAAGAACAAGAAGGTCATCCTCTCGCATGGCGCTTCCGTCCATGGTTTACCCGCGCTGCGCACATTTCCCGGCAATGAGTGGCTCCAGATTGCGATGATCCGCATGAACCACAACGGAACGCGCATGGACACGCCGGAAACGCACGATGTCGAACAGCAAGGGCTTGTGGAGGAAGTGGTCGCGCATACAAAGAAGGTGCATACCGAGGGAATGGGCGTCATCAGCATGAAACTGGTTGGCGAGGGCCGCTTCACCCGCGCCGAGGACCGGGAGGCCGCCATGCGGTTCGCCATGAACCTCGGCTGCGTCGATGCCGTCACGATTGGCTTCGCGGACACGGCCCAGATCGACGAAGCAATCGAGCGCATGAACCGCGTCATGAACGCCTAGCCGGTAGATCACAAAACAGGCTTTGAATTTCAGGCCACTGATCGGCGACGGGCCGTGCCAAGTCAGCATTACAAATGATTGCTTCTCCTCAGCCGAAACGCTGGCTCATGATCAGCCTGGCCTTCTTGGCTACCGTTATTAATTACCTCGACCGCCAAACGCTTTCGGTTGTAGCGCCCGTCCTGCTCGATCAGTTCGGCATGAGCAGCATCGATTACTCTCACGTGGTCTCGGCGTTTCTGCTTGCCTATACGGTGGCAAATGGCCTCTCCGGTCCGCTCATTGATCGGCTGGGCACACGCTCCGGGTATGCGCTCTGCATGGCGTGGTGGTCGCTGAGCTCTATCCTGCATGTCTTCTCCCAAGGAGCTTTGAGTCTGGGCGTGTTTCGTTTTCTGCTGGGCATGGGGGAGGCCGGGAACTGGCCGGCGGGCGTGAAAGTGGTGGCGGAGTGGTTTCCCGAACGCGAGCGGGCGCTGGCGTCGGGCATCTTCAATAGCGGCTCCACCATAGGCGCTATTCTGGCTCCGCCGCTGGTGGCCGTAATCGTCCTGCGATTCGGTTGGCGGGCTGCCTTTCTGCTCATCGGTACGCTGGGATTTGTCTGGCTTCTTGCATGGCTCTCGATTTATCACACACCGCCCGAGGCCGTGCGGCAGGCCCGTTCTCCGCAGCCTGCTCTCCAACTCCTAAAGATGCGCTTTGTCTGGAGCTTTACTCTTTCCAAAATCTTCCTTGATCCGGCTTGGTATTTTTATGTTTTTTGGTTTCCCGAGTACCTGAAACAGGCTCACCAATTCAACTTGGCCGCCATCGGGCGGTACGCCTGGATACCGTTCTTCATCGCGGCCCTGGGGAATGTCCTCGGCGGATGGCTGTCCGCCGCGCTTTTGCGTCGCGGGGTTCCCACGGCCCCGGCGCGCAAGCTGGCCGTGACCCTCTGCGCGTTGCCGATGCTCTTCTCGATTCCGGCGGTACTGTCCCCTTCACCCTGGATCGCCATGGCTTGCGTGGCCCTGGCGATGGCCGGGTACACGGGAGCGAATGTCACCATGCTGGCCTTTACGGCGGACGCTTTTCCCAAAGAGTCGGTAGCCTCGGTGTGGGGCTTGGCCAGCATGGGCGCGGGATTTGGAGGCATGCTATTCACGCTGATCGCAGGCTGGGTGATTCAGCGCTTTTCCTATACGCCGGTTTTTATCGGCTTCGGGTTGATTCCGCTGGTCTGTTCCACGATTCTCTGGACGCTCACCGGCCCATTACCTGACCGTCATCACGAGCAAAGCATCCCGGTATCGGCCAAGATGTAGCGTAAGGCAAAGTTCATCTGCGATAGCATGGATGAATTATTTTGAAGGGCGCGCTGGATTGAAGGTGGGAATTACAGGGCACCGTACGCTGAACGATTCCGCCGCGTGGACCTGGGTGCGCCGCGAACTAACGGCGCTGCTGCGGAAAACGGCCCGGCCTTTGGTCGGCGTAACCTCGTTGGCGATTGGAGCGGATCAGATGTTTGCGGAGATCGTTCTTGAACTGGAAGGCGACATCGAAGCGGTGATACCGTTCCCTGATTACGAGCGGACGTTCGACAACGAGCTCGATCTCGCCAATTATCGGCGGCTGATGGCAAAGTCAAAGCACGTCGAGATTCAGCAGAACTGCGTGACCGAAGACGAGGCTTACCTCAAAGCCGGTCAACGAGTCGCCGAGCTTTCTGACTTGCTGATCGCCGTATGGGACGGCCAGCCGGCGCGCGGCTTGGGCGGCACGGCGGATGTAGTCCGGTATGCGGCTGCGACCGGCAAGCGCGGCGTGCGGTTGAATCCGGTTTCGTACCGGGTTGAAGGTTAAGGCGAACAACGAATGTCCGACCCTAAGCCCTCCCGTAACATCTTCATCAGCCATACGCATGCGGATAAAGCGATCGCGGACGCGTTTCGCGACTCGGTTGCGACGCTGTTCGGCGCGTATGTGACGATTTCGTACTCGACCGACACGGAGCACGGCCCCAAGCACGGGGCCAAATGGCTGCAGTGGATCGATGAGCAGGTCAAAAGCTCTGATTTTACCCTTGTGCTGCTCACGCCCGCGTCGCTTCAGAAGCCCTGGATTTTATGGGAGGCGGGCGCGGTGGCCGGAACCGCCGTCGCTTCAGGCAACGAAGACGGCAGAAAAGTGCGCCCACTCGTGTTCAGAGTGCCGCCGGAGCAAGTGCCTGACCCGTTTCGCGACATCCAGATCGTCAGAGGCGACGATTACGGAGATGTCGAGAACATCCTGCTCGAGTGGATGGATATGCTCCCTGGGCACGTCGGCGCGAAAGCGGGAAGAAACCTGGAAGGCGTTTTGAAGAAGTACATGGCCGCGGTTACGACGGCGCTCGACAACGCTCCGCTGATTCCCACCGAGGGCATTGTCCAGGAATGGTGCGTGCGGCTTGATGAGTTAAAGTCGCAGAACCGCATGTCCGAAGTCAGAACCGTTCACGACTGGCTGAACATTGCCTTTGGACGCGACCGTGAAGACAAGCCGCTGGATGTTCGTCTCCACCGCCGGATGGGTGAACTGTACCTGAACGCGCTGAATTACGACAACGCGGCGACACAGTTTGAATTGGCGAGGCAACTGTCGCCGCGGGACATTCTCATTCTTCGCGAGCTTGGACGCGCTTATATCGGCAAAAAGAGTTTTGATAAAACCAGCGAAGTAATCGCGCAGATCGAGAAACTTGATCCCACGGCGTCTGAACGAAACGTGGAGTGTGCCGCGCTGAAAGGGCGATGGTTGCGCAATACCGATCCTGCCGCCGCTCGCGAGGTGTATCGAAAAGCCTTTCACCACAACCCGAACTCGTATTACATCGGCGACCTCCTGGGGCAGATGGAGCTTCAACTCGGCGATGAAGCCGCCGCCCGCAGTGTTTACAAACAAGCGCTGGAGATCATCAACGGCCTCGCGGAAGCAAACCTATGGATTCAGGCCACGGCCGCCAACGCGGCGATTGTCGCCAAAGCCGACGCTTCGGTCATTCGCCAGAAACTGAACGAGATTCGCAACTTTCACCCAACCCCGGAAAACTTGCGCAGCATCGAAGACGGATTACGCCGCATTCAGAAGGCGATCGGGATTGAAGACAGCGTTTTTAACGACTGGACCGCCGCGTTGCGGCAATAACGGGCATTATGGCCGCGCCGACACCACCCCTGTTAAACGCTTTTCCGTCCACCTACGGAACGAAGTTTGACGACCACCTCCTGGAGCAATACAAGCTGTACGTGGACTCCAGCCAAAAACTGAGCGACCGCAGGTTGTCAACGAACAATTACCTGTTCACGATTAACTCGTCCCTGTTGACGCTCCTCGGAGTACTGGCTACTTTGCTGCCGGAGCGCCGGGCGCTCGCAATCATTCCGGCCGCCGGGTGCCTGCTGTCCGTAGCATGGGCGCTCTTGTTGACATCCTTCAAACGGCTGAACGCGGCGAAGTTCGACGTGATTCATGAACTTGAGCAATGCCTTCCGACCAACGTTTTCGCTAAGGAATGGGAGAGGCTAATTCATGCGCCGACACGGCGCTACAAGGCGATGAGCGATGTGGAGCGTTTCGTGCCGCTGCTGTTCCTACTGTTTTATATGGCCGTAGCCATTTTCATCTGGAATTTGCCTTCGAAAGAAGAGAAAGCGCAGCGGCTGCGGCTCGAATCGCCGGTTCGCGTAGAGTGGGCAAACCCGCCGACAGTGCCCAAGCAGCAGGCAAGATCGACGCCGAAGCAGTAAACAGTCGGGTGCTTGCAGGGAAGCAGCAAATTGCGCGTGAGATGGACGGTCGAAAACGATTAGCCCCAGCCACGAGTGCTGGAAATTTGCGGACTTGTTACGATGAGGGTTCCGAAACACACCTTCCATGGCGGTTCGCAGTTCATCCGGCATTCTTGCCGAAATTGTCGCAGTGAAGCAGGGAGAGATTGCTGAGCTGCACGCGCACGCGGCGGTTTTGGAGCAGCAGGCTTATGAGCGCAAAGTTCCGCCCCGGCCCTTCGCTGAGGCTTTGAGAAGCGCAAGTCCGGCCATTATTGCCGAAGTGAAGAAAGCTTCGCCCTCCCGGGGATTGCTGCAGGCTGAGTTTCATCCGGCGTTCACCGCGCATGCTTATGAGGAAGGCGGCGCGGCATGTCTTTCGGTTTTGACGGACAAACAGTTCTTCCAGGGATCGCTGCATGACTTGGAGGCGGCGCGGGCGGCCGTCGGCATTCCGGTTCTGCGGAAAGACTTCACGATGGACCGCGTGCAGGTTTGGGAGGCTGCGGCGCATGGAGCGGATGCCGTTCTTCTGATTGCCGCGATTCTCGACGTCGAGGAGATGCGTTTTCTGCGCGAACTGGCCGCCTCGTTTGGTTTAGCGGTTCTAGTGGAAGTTCACAACGCGGAGGAGTTGGCTCAAGCGGTGGACTCGGGCGCCGACATTCTGGGCGTGAACAATCGTGATTTAGAAACCTTTGAAGTCTCGCTTGATACCTCCTTGCGGCTGAGTTATCTGATGCCGTCCGATGCCCTTCGCGTGAGCGAAAGTGGTATTAGCGCGCCGGAAGATATTGCATTGCTGAGCGGCGCTGGATTTCATGCGTTTTTGGTTGGCGAGTCGCTGATGCGCTCCCAAAATCCTATGGTGGCGCTCCAGGCATTGCTGCGGAAAACATGAATTTCCTAGTCAAAATCTGCGGCATTACGCAGGAAGAGGACGCGGCTACCGCGGTGGAGGCCGGGGCGAATGCTTTGGGATTTAATTTTTATCCCCGTAGTCCGCGCTATGTGAGGCCGGAGCGCGCCCATGAAATCGCCGGGGCGGTTCGCGGCGACTATTTGCGGGTGGGCGTTTTTGTTAATCCAAGCGAAGCAGATCTGCGGCAAACGGCGGAGCAGGTTCCCCTGGATGTCCTGCAATTGCATGGCGAGCAATCGGCTTACCTGCCCTTTCCTTATCGCCTTTGGAAAAGCGTTGACCCGAGTGATCCCGTGACCGATCCGGTTTCAAAGTTCGAGGCGTATTTGCTGGATACTCCCTCGAAAGACTTCGGCGGTTCGGGCGTGACGTTCCCCTGGCAACTGGCGGCGCAATTTCCGCGCCGGTTTATTTTGGCGGGCGGATTGGACCCTCACAATGTTGCCGAGGCTATTGCGACCGCGCGACCCTGGGGAGTGGACGTCTGTTCGCGGATTGAACTGCGCCCTGGTCGGAAAGACGCGCGGCGGGTTCGGGAGTTCGTCCATGCCGCCCACCGCGCTGCGTCCAGACTGCTTCAATCGGAGATGGCTTTATGAGTTCGCCAATAATTACCGTGCCGGACGTGATGGGGCACTACGGGCCTTATGGGGGCCGCTATGTGCCGGAAGTCCTGATGTCGCCGCTGGAGGAACTGGAACAGGCTTATGCGGAAGCGCGACAAGATCCGACCTTTCAGACGGAGTTGCAATCGCTGTTGCACCACTATGCCGGCCGTCCCACGGCGCTGTTTTATGCCCAACGCCTGAGCGAAAGCCTGCGGGGAGCGAAGATTTGGCTCAAACGCGAAGACCTGCTCCATACCGGCGCGCACAAGATTAACAATTGTCTCGGGCAGATCCTGCTGGCCCGGCGCATGGGGAAACAGCGCATCATTGCCGAAACCGGCGCGGGGCAGCATGGCGTGGCGACCGCCACAGTTTGCGCACTCTTCGGCATGGAATGCGTGGTGTACATGGGCGAAGAAGACATGCGGCGGCAACGGCTGAATGTGTTCCGCATGCGCTTGCTGGGCGCCAGCGTCGTGGGCGTCACGAACGGCAGCCGCACCTTGAAAGACGCCATCAGCGAGGCCATGCGGGACTGGGTGACAAACGTCGGCACGACGCACTATCTCCTGGGTTCCGCGCTGGGGGCGCATCCGTATCCCATGATGGTCCGTGACTTTCATAAGGTGATCGGCGAGGAAGCGCGCGCGCAAGCGCTGGAGCAGATAGGCCGGTTGCCGGATGCGGTGTTGGCGTGCGTGGGCGGCGGCAGTAACGCGATTGGCCTCTTTTATCCCTTTGTGGGTGACGCGTCCGTGCGTCTGATTGGGGTGGAAGCGGGCGGTAAAAGCACGAAACTGGGAGACCATGCGGCGCGGTTCAGCGGCGGCTCGCCGGGCGTTCTGCATGGCTCGCTCAGTTATCTGTTGCAGGATGAGGAAGGCCAGGTGGGACTGACGCACTCGGTTTCGGCGGGCCTGGATTATGCTTCCGTCGGGCCGGAACACGCTTTTCTGCACGATCAGAACCGGGCTGAGTACGTTTCGATCAGCGACGCGGAAGCCTTGTCGGCGGCGAAACAACTGGCGCGAACCGAAGGGATTATTCCGGCGCTGGAGTCGTCTCATGCCGTCGCCGAAGCGATCCGGCGCGCGCCGGGCGAACCGGATGCGGTCTATATTGTGAACGTGTCGGGGCGCGGCGATAAGGATATCGATATTTATCGCGAGTACATGCCGGAACTGGAAGGCGGCGGGTAATGGCGGTGGGAACTGCCACGCGGATCAGCAGCCTTTTCGAGCGATGCAAAAGCGAAGGACGCAAAGCGTTTATTGCTTATATCTCCAGCGGTGATCCTTCCCCTGAGCACACGGAATCCCTGGTGCTGGCTTTGGAGCGGGGCGGCGCGGATTTGATTGAACTGGGTGTCCCTTTCTCTGATCCGATCGCCGATGGTCCGGTGATTCAACGCGCCTCGCATCGGGCGCTGCAAGCCGGAACGACCTTGCCGAAAATTCTGGAGACGGTGCGGGAGATCCGCCGGAAGTCCCAGATTCCGATATTGTTGTTCAGCTACTTGAATCCGCTGCTGCGGTATGGCTTCGAAAAGCTGGCGCAAGACGCGGCCCAAGCTGGTGTCGACGGCGTCCTGCTGACCGATTTGTGCATTGAAGAAGCGCACGATTTCGTCCGGCGCTTGCGAGCGCAAGGGCTGGACACGGTTTTTTTAGCCGCGCCCACGAGCACGGACCGGCGCTTGCGATTAGTAGCCGAGCACTCGTCAGGCTTTGTTTATCTGGTGTCGCGTACAGGAGTCACCGGCGAGCAGAGTTCCGTTTCGAGCGCCGCTCATTCCCTGGTGAAGCGCATGCGGGAGTTTACGGATCTGCCGCTGGCGGTCGGCTTCGGAATCAGCACGCCGCAACAGGTGGCGGAAGTGGCGGAAGCAGCGGACGGCGTTGTCGTCGGCAGCGCCCTGGTGAAATTTATTGAGAACCATGCAGGGAACCAGGCTTTGCCGGATAAACTGCGGCAGTTCGTCCGGGAACTCAGTTCCCCGCTTCATGCCTCATGAATAAGTGCTTCCCCGAGGATCTCCTGCGCTGCCGGGAGGCTATAGATGAGATCGATATCCGGCTGCTTGCGTTATTGAATCAGCGCACAACCGTGGTGGAAGAGATTGGCCGCATCAAGCAGACGTTGCATTTGGCTGTTTACGAGCCCAAGCGCGAGGAGCAGGTGTTTGCGAATGTTCTCGGCCATAATGCCGGGCCGCTGCCGCCGGACGCGGTGAAGAGGATCTTTGAACGGATCATTGACGAGATGAGAACAGTGCAAAAGCTGAAGATTGTAGAGGAGGAGCGCTAACCGACATGTTGGTTGTTATGCAGGAAGGCGCTTCCGAGGCGCAGACGGAAGCGGTGATCGGCCGTCTCGTGGAGATGGGATTTAACGTGCATCGCTCGACGGGCGTGCGTCATACGGTGCTCGGAGGCGTGGGGCCGATGGACGACTTCGATCCTGCCGTCTTGGAAGTGCTCGCAGGCGTCAAGGAATGCCATCGCATTGTCTCGCCTTACAAGCTGGCAAGCCGGAATTGGAATCCGGCGGGCACTGTTATCAGGATCGGGACGGTGGAAATCGGCGGTTCGCGGGTGGTTTCGATGGGCGGCCCGTGCAGTGTCGAGAGCCGGGAGCAGATTGAATTAATCGCGGCCAGCGTGGCGGCGGCAGGCGCGCAGATCATTCGCGGCGGCGCGTTTAAGCCGCGTTCCTCGCCGTATAGTTTCCAGGGTATGGGCGAAGAAGGTCTGCGGATCATGCGTTCGGCGGCGGATCAGCACCACTTATTAGTGGTGAGCGAAGTAATGGACCACCTGCAAATTCCGTTGCTGCTCCAGTATTCCGACATCTTGCAGGTCGGCGCGCGGAACATGCAGAATTTCAACTTGCTGCGCGAGCTGGGGAAGACGCGCCAGCCGATTCTGTTGAAGCGCGGCATCGCGGCGACTATCGAGGAGCTTCTGCTTTCCGCCGAATACATCATGTCCGGCGGCAACTACCAGGTGATGTTGTGCGAACGGGGCATCCGCACCTTTGAAACCAGCACGCGCAATACGATGGACATTTCCGCCATACCGGTTTTGAAGCGTTTGACGCACTTGCCGGTCATCGCCGACCCGTCGCACGGCACGGGAAAACGTGATTATGTTTTGCCTATGGCGCGCGCCGCCGTGGCCGCCGGGGCTGATGGGCTCATCGTTGAAGTACACCCCGATCCCGACCATGCGGCGAGCGATGGAGCGCAAACCTTGCGGCCTGAGCAGTTTGCCGACATGATGGAACAGGTGCGGGCGATTGCGGGAGCCATCGGGCGAGTCGCCTGATATGTCTGACCGCGCCATCGGCACCGTTGCTATTGTCGGCCTGGGGCTTATTGGCGGATCATTCGGTTTAGCCTTGCGGAAGGCCGGGTTTGATGGGGAAATTCTTGGTTCGTGTGCTCCGCCGTATGTCGACAAAGCACTGGAGATGGGCGCAATCTCCAAAAGTACTACTAGTTTGGAGGAAGTAGCTGAAAAGGCGGATCTGATCTATCTAGCTCACAAAGTCGACTCCATCATTGATCTGCTTGGATTGTTAGGTCCGCTAGCTCGTCCTGAGTGCCTTATTACTGATTCGGGAAGTACCAAAACAGCCATTACCGCCAAAGCGGCGGAAGCCGTTAGATTCGCGGAATTTGTGGGTGGCCACCCGATGGCTGGCAAAGAGAAGCGAGGCATTGAGAATGCCGATGCCGATCTATTTTGTGAGCGGCCTTACGTTTTGACAGAGCCTCCCGGTGTGTCACCGATTGTTAACGAATTTAAGTCTTGGCTGACACGAATGGGCGCGCATGTTGTCGTCATGTCTGCTGCGGAACACGACAGCGCTGTAGCTTTCACGTCTCACCTTCCTCAACTCTTATCAACTACTCTGGCGAGTACGCTGGAACACTGCCATCAGGAAGCTTTCACACAGGTGTTTGGGCCAGGCTTGATTGATATGACGCGGTTGGCTCTAAGCGCTTCGGATTTATGGATGAGTATCCTGGATACCAACAAAGAAGAAGTACTACGGGCCGTGGATGCCTTCGCTCAAAGGCTTGCCTCCATGCGCGAGAAGCTGATCGCGCATGAATTGGACGAGGTGTTTACAGCGGCTTCAGGGTACGCAAAGCAGTTTCGGAGATAGATTCACAAAAAGCAACACGCAGACTACCTAGGACTCACAAAACTAAAATTTGTTTTGTATTTGATTGTTAAACTCCATATAATTTGGAGAAACAGGCAAATTGTGACATCCCTTGCTCCCGAAGTTAAAAATTCATTGTTGCAAGCGCCCGAAGTGACTCATCTGCGAGATCTTCGCCGCTCCACCATACTCTTTTCGCAAAATCAGCCGACGGATTCGCTTTACTTGCTGGAGGAGGGATTGGTTAAGCTGACGCGCACGAACGAAGTGGGCAGCCGTATCATCCTCAGCATTCGCGGTCCAGGAGATCTGCTAGGTGAAGAAGTGCTGGCGGAGCCGCAACAGGGTTTTTATACGGAAGCGGAAGTGCTCACGAACGCAGTGGTGGCCCAGATTCCGCGAGAGACGCTGAAACAGGTGTTTGCCGGAAGCGATTTAGCTCTTCCCTTGGTCAACTACATCCTGCAGCGCCGAAACGCCCTGGCCGTGAAAATCGAGCTGCTGTGCTTGAATGACGTGGAACATCGCATTCTTCATTACTTAGCGGAACTTTCGTCCTTGGTAAAGCCTGTGGAAGGTGAGAGCGGTTATCAGATTCCTATCACGCAACTGGAGCTGGCGGATCTGATCGGCGCAACACGGGAGACTACCTCAACCACGTTGAACCAACTGGAGCGCCGAGGGCTGATCAAGCTCTCCCGGCGAATGCTGATTGTGCCCTCCCCTGAAAAACTGCAAGCAGTTGCCAAAGAACGGGTTAAGCTGGATGGCGCGGTAAAAAGACCGCTGTCAGACTTCATCCCTTCTAATCTGCACCAGCAATAAACACAAAGCGCGGTTTCACCGCGTCCTGCAGAGACTTTTCGTGTTCGCTTATAGTGGATAGATCCATGAAGGGCACATCTCTGCTTTGTTTCGGGGTAATTTGCTGCCTTTTGCAGGGCCAAACGGCTACCCAGTCTTCCCCTCCCCCTGCTTCGGGTCCCACGGGAACGATTAAAGTGACGACCCGCCTGGTGCAAATCAGCGTGGTGGCGCACGATCATCATGGCAATGTGATTGGGGATTTGGCCAAGCAGGATTTTGAAATCACGGACGACGGCAAGCCGCAGACCATCAGCCAGTTTTCCGTGGATGCCCTGAACCGTGGAGCAGTGAACAGCGCCAGCGCTTCGCCCGTCATGCCTCGCAATATCGTGACGAACCGTCCGGAGCGGCAGAGCAATGTGCCGACCAGCGTCACGGTGTTGCTGCTGGATCTTTACAATACGCACCTCACGGATCAGATGTACGGCAGAAAGCAGATCATAAAGTTCTTGCGCCAGATCCGACCGGAAGACCGTGTCGCTGTTTATCTTCTCAAGGGAAACGGCTTCAGTGTGGTGCATGACTTCACAAACAATTCGGAAAGCCTGCTGACAGCGCTTGCCAAAGTGGTGCCGGGCTTCAGTCACGAACTGAATGCCTCTGACTTTGATGCGGCCAATACCGGCAATGACCAGTTGGACTCGATGATCGATACGTCCAATACGACGATGTCGAATTTCTACACCAGAAATAGGGTGATTAACACTTGCGTGTCATTCCAGGTTTTAGCTACGCATCTGGCCGGCATTCCTGGGCGGAAGAATGTGGTTTGGGTATCGGGCGGCTTTCCGATTTCTTTTGGTTACGGCGATGCTCAGGACACGGCTGACCAAACGGCAACCAACAGCGGCGCCGCCGCGCAGGATCGTGAAATCTTTGCGGATTACATTGAGGCAGCCAGTCGAGCCATGAACAACAGCAATGTGGCTGTTTATCCCGCCGATGCGCGCGGGCTGATGGGCTTGCCTATGGCGGACGCCAGCAGGCAGTTCAAGATGACCCGAGGAGGCCAACTACCGCCAGCGGCGCTGCATGTGGATCAGAAGAACATGGATACGATGAACTACATCGCGGACCTCACCGGCGGCAAGGCTTATTACAACACCAATGACATTGAGGGAGCGATCCGTAGGGCCATTGACGATTCTTCCGTCACTTACACCTTGGGCTATTACGTTCCTGAGTCAAATTGGAACAACAGGTATCACAAGATCAAGGTGAAGGTGAAGCGATCCGGCGTGGCGGTGCGAACCAAGAAAGGTTATTTCGCCCAAGAACAACCGGTTCCCACGCCCGCGAAACTGGAGCAGATTCTGCGTGACACGTTGTGGAGCCCCTTGGACGCCACCACCCTGGAAGTCAGCGCGCGCATTGACCCGAGTCCGGCGCTGCCGAATGCCAGCAGAGTTTACTTTGGCCTGAACACAACGGAGGTTCAGTTCAAGCAGGAAAAGGAGCGGTGGGCCAGTTCGCTGGATGTGATTTTCGCGCAACAGACCAAAAGGGGTAAGCTGCTGACCGACTACAAGCAAACAATCAACATACACGCCACGCCGGAACAATATGCCGCGCTACGGGCCAAAGGCTTAACGGCGGGCCGGGATTTAACCCTGAATCCGGAAACGCAGGCCATTCGGATTGTGATTCTGGATCGCGAAAGCGGATTGACGGGATCAGTGACGATACCAGTGACGCCACAGGACAAAAGCGGCGCACATGTAACACCAGCGCCCCCTCCCGGTCAGACCGGGACAAGCAGCCCTGCCCAGGCGCAAGACCCCTTCAGCAAGCCTCCCGGCTTGTGAGCTGATGCCTTTTTTGGCCCTTGTCTCTAAAACTTCTCTTTCGGCACTGTAACACATTGATTCCATGCTTTTTTGGCTTGATTGCCGCAGAAGCGTTCTGGTACACTTCAATGCAGAATTTCGATGCTAGCCGGTAGTTTTCCCGCAAGCCCTAGTGAAGTTTGGGGCTGCGGCTCCTGTCAATTCACGAGGGTGGAACGGGTATTCACCTCGCATCAAGTAGCAGGAGATTAGTAGTGAGAGAAAAAGGCACAGTGAAGTGGTTTAACGCCGCCAAGGGCTATGGATTTATTCAGCGCTCAAACGGTGATGATGTGTTCGTACACTTTTCAGCGATTGAGATGAATGGTTACCGGACACTGGAAGAAGGCGCGGAGGTGGAGTTCGAGGTGAAGCGCGGCCCCAAGGGTTTGCAAGCCGAGAACGTGAATCGTCCGTAGATATTAGACCAACTTAAAAAGGCCGCCGCTGCTACCAAGCACGGCGGCCTTTCTGTTTCCCCGTCTTTTTCTCAACACGTCCCAGGGGCGGTTGGCATCCATAAGGCGGCAACTTGCCGATCAGTTATAGAGATACATGCACTATCGCAAACTAGGAACAACCGAAGCGCAACTGAGCGAGATTGGATTCGGAGCTTGGGGTATCGGAGGAAAGCAGTGGCAGGGAGGGCGGGATGACGAATCGATCCTGGCCCTGAATCGCGCCTTCGAGCTGGGAGTGAATTTTGTGGACACGGCGCTGGCCTACGGCGACGGACACAGTGAAAAGCTGGTGGGTCAAGCGGTGAACAAGAGCTTTCACAAAATCTATGTGGCGACGAAGATGCCGCCGAAGAACAGGATCTGGCCTGCCTCTCCCGCCACGCCCATCGCTGAGGTTTTTCCGTACGAATACATTATTCAATGCACGGAAGAGAGCCTGCGGAATCTGCGGGTAGAGCAAATTTACCTGCAGCAGTTCCACGTCTGGACGGATGCCTGGACCGGCACGGAGGAGTGGCGGCGCGCCATAGAGGACTTGCGGAACAGCGGCAAAGTGCGGTTTTTCGGTATTTCGATTTCGGAGCATGATCCGGATTCGGCGCTGGAGGCCATCAAAACGGGGCTGATTCATTCGGTTCAGGTCATTTACAACATTTTCGACCAGACACCCGAACGCAACCTGTTCCCGCTGTGTGAAGAAAAGAAGATAGGCGTGCTCGCCCGCGTGCCGCTCGACGAGGGCGGCTTAACCGGCGCGATCAACGAGAACACCCAATTCGAACCGGGCGAATTTCGCGATCAGTACTTTCGCGGTGACCGCAAGCGGGAAGTCCGGGAGCACGCGGAAGCAATTCAGCGGGATTTGGAGGCGATAGGAACACCGGGCACCTTAGCGGGCATTGCGATTCGGTTCTGCCTTTCCAATAAATCCGTGACAACGGTCATTCCGGGAATGCGGCGCATTGCCACGGTGGAAGATAACTGCCGGTCTGCTTCGGCGGGCATGCTTGACAAACAAACTTTGGCCGTGCTGAAGCGGCACGCGTGGGACCGCAATTTTTATCAGTAGGCGCGGCAGGAAGGCTCCAGCCTTCACCAAACGCGACACGCGTTAGCGCGCATCATGAGCTGGCCGATCTTGCAGCCGAAAGCCTGACCGAATTCCGGCAGATCGGTCACCACGCCGTTGATGCGATACTCGCCCGGAGAATGCGGATCGACCGTGGCGCTCATGCGCTTGCTTTCCACGCGCGCATCCTCGCAGGCCCACTGCGCCATGCCGACAAAGAAGCGCTGATCCGGCGTCAGGCCGTCAACCGGTTTTAAATCCTGCCCCGCCGTAGCGTGCCTCCAGGCCATGTAGGCGAGCAGAGTTCCGCCGATATCGGCCACATCCTCGCCGGAAGTGAGCTTGCTGTTGATGTGAATGTCGTCCACGATCACGTACTGAGCATACTGATTTCTGACGCAGTCCACGCGGTCTTCGAAGGCTTTAGCATCCGTGGGCGTCCACCAGTCGCGCAAGTTGCCTTGGGCATCGAACTTCCGTCCCTCATCGTCAAAGCCGTGCGTTAATTCGTGGCCGATGGTTGCTCCGGTGTTTCCGTAGTTGGGAGCGGCATCCATCTTAGGATCGAAAAGCGGCGGCTGCAGCACTCCCGCCGGAAAATTAATGGTGTTTGTCGCGGGACTGTAGTAGGCGTTGACCGTGGGAGGCGTCATGCCCCACTCCTGGCGGTCTACCGGCTTCCCAATCTTATTGAAGTTGCGGCGCGACTCGAACTCAGCGGTATGAGCGAGGTCAAGGAGGAAATTATCCGGTGAGATCCCGACGGAGCTGTAATCGCGCCACTGGTCGGGATAGCCGACGTTGTTGAGAATGCCATGCAGCTTTTGAAGGGCTTGTTGCTTGGTGGCGTCGCTCATCCATTGCAGGTCCTTGATGTCCCGCTCCATTTCGTCCTCAATCTGCCGCGTTACTTTTACCGCGTCGGCCTTGGTTTGCGGCGCAAAGGTTTTAGCGACAAAAACCTGGCCCAGTGCTTCTCCGAGATGCCGGTCTACCAGGCGGGTACACTTCTTCCAGCGCGCCGGCATTTCCTTGACACCCTGCAAGTAGCGGCTATAGAAATCGAAGTCTTCCCGAACAAAGTTGGATGACAGGTACGGCGCTTCCGCATTGACCAGACGCCAACGAAGGTAAGCCCGCCATGCCGGCAGCTTCTGCACGGTCAGTTGTTGATTGACACCTTCGAAAAACTTGGGCTCCGTCACGTTAAGTTGCTGGAAGCTGGGAGCACTCAATTGGCTGAAGTAAGCATCCCAATCGAATTGGGGGGTCATGCGTTGCAGTTCTTCCCGGGAGACTTTGTGCTTTAGGTTGTAAGGGTTTCGCCGTTCGACACGGGTAAGCGAGGATTGAGCCAGCGCTGTTTCGATGGCCATCACTGCTCCTGCGTCGGTTTGGGCGTCAGGCGCGGATTCGCCGATCATTTCCAACATGCGCCCGATGTGCTGAACGTACTTTTGACGGATTTCCCGCGATTTGGCGTCAGTCCTGATGTAGTAATCGCGGTCAGGCAGGCTCAGGCCACCGGCGCGAGCAAACGCGATTTCCTGCGAGGAGTTGTCGAAATCCGGACTGGAGCCAAAGCCGAACAAGACGCCGCGATCGGTGCCTGTCCTGTGCTGTTCGGCAACATAGCTCCCGAGATCGTTTACCGAATGCAGCGCGGCGATCCTTGCCAGCCAAGGCTCCAGCGGTTTTGCTCCGGCCTGTTCCACGGCGGACTCGTCCATGCAGGCATGAAAGAAGTCTCCGATCTTCTGCTCATTCGGCGCGCGGGAAGATTTCGCCTCTGACGCCCCCTGGAGTATGCCCCACAAAAATCGGGCGTTCTCGTTGGCTAATTTGGCGTAAACACTCCAACGAGCCTGATCGGCGGGTATGGGATTCAGCTTGTTCCAGTTGCCGCACGAAAATCTGTAGAAATCAGCGCAGGGATCGGCGGAACGGTCCATAAACTTTGTTTCGAGGCTGGGCGTGTAAGGAAGGCTGGTTAAGGGCGTTTCTTGTCCGAAAGCGAAACAGGCGGACACACCGGCAAGGGCGTACCAGGGAAGGAGGCGCATGTAGTTGATTGTAGGTGGATAAGGATGAGCCAGAAGCGCAGCTAATTTCCGGAAAGGTCGATGTCTTCGTCCAGTTCCGCAAAGATATCGGCTAAAGGAAGTTGAATATTGGGATTTACCGTGCTCAGGATCTCTGTCGCTTCCCGCTTTCCTTCATCTGTAAACAACCAAGCACAACGTTGGCGCGGATCAATCAGCCAGACATGATGAACACCGAAGTTAAGGTACTCATCAATCTTTAGTTCCGTCCGGCTCACTCGATCCTCGGGTGAGAGAATTTCAATGCAGAGAAACGGAGGCTCTCGGAGCACTCGGGTTGTGATTTTCCTCGTTGTTACTAGAATGTCTGGCACGCGAAATCGCGTGGGCGTAATCTGAACACGTAATTCGGGGAAAACGTGAATAGCGAACTGCTTGCGGCGTTGGCGAAGCTAGGAGCCTGTCCGAGAATTTGTCATGTGGCGTCCCAGAGATCGCCCGAGGCGTGGCGCAAATTTACGTTGGCAAGGACGAAAGGATCGAACAATTTGTGGGTTTAGCCCAACAAGCCATGGAAC
>JAABUZ0100004805.1_pt1 | contig 18317 bp, 18 predicted proteins | sample 5562091 | NCBI WGS metagenome assembly JAABUZ01 (sample SAMN12813069, study PRJNA571459) | rock metagenome | isolation source: Antarctica rocks | place: Antarctica: Victoria Land, Linnaeus Terrace sud | collected 2015-12-21 | reverse complement strand
ACCCGGACGGGCTTGCCCAGGGCGCGCACGCCCCACTCGAGCACGGTGTGCACGTGGTCGGCACCGTCGGAGAAGCTCAGCTCCAGCGCCTCCACCAGAGGCCGGCCGACGACCTGCTCCTCCTCCAGGCCGGTGAGCTCGAAGGAGCCGCGCCCGCAGCCGATCAGGTGCCCCTGGGCATCGCAGACGAAGAAGGCGGCGTCGGGCGCCGGGTAGTAGTCGTCTAGAAGCTGAAACAAGAAGGCAAACCCACAGCGCGAGCAGCCCCGTGCCTCCCGGCGAAATCCGGCGGTGCGGTCGGTCTCCGTGCTGCGGTGACCGCAGTTGGGGCAGATGAAGGGATGGGCCATGGCCAGCAACAGAGTAGGGGAGCGCGATCGCCGGTCCATCACCCTGGCACGCACCCGGCGGGCAGGACCCTCAACCTCGATCCACGGCGGCGCCGGGCTCGAGGCTCAGAACAGCGAGGCTTCGCGCGGAGCCTCCATCCCCAGGTGCTCATAAGCACGCGCCGTGGCCGTCCGACCCCGCGGCGTGCGCTTGAGCATGCCCTGCTGGAGCAGGTAGGGCTCATAGACGTCTTCGATGGTGTCTCGTTCCTCGCCCACCGCCACCGACAGGGTGGACAGGCCGACCGGGCCGCCCCCGAACTTCTCACACACCACGCGCAGGATCTCCCGGTCCAGGCGGTCCAGTCCCAGTCCGTCGACCTCGAGCAGGTCGAGCGCCGCCTCGGCGGCCTCGGCGCTGACGACCCCACCCATCCGCACCTCGGCATAGTCGCGTGCCCGGCGCAAGAGCCGGTTGGCCACCCGCGGCGTCCCGCGGCTGCGGGCGGCGATGGCCCGGGCACCGTCGAGCGCAAGCTCAACATCGAGGATCGCCGCCGAGCGGGTGACGATGCGGACGAGGTCCTCGACACCGTAGGGCTCAAGCCGAGCCTGGATGCCGAAGCGGTCACGCAGCGGGGTGGTGAGCAGCCCCGTGCGGGTGGTGGCGCCGATCAGGGTGAAGGGCGGCAGGTCGACGGTGAGGATCCGCGCCCCCGCTCCCATCCCCACCGTGATCGGCAGGCGATGGTCCTCCATGGCGGGATAGAAGGTCTCCTCCAGGGCGCGCGGAAGGCGATGGATCTCATCGACGAAGAACACGCTGCGGGGCTCCAGCGCGGTGAGAAACGCGGCCACGTCGGCCTTGCGCTCAAGGGCCGGTCCGGCGGTGGACACGAACGGGACGTCGAGCTCGGCCGCCACGATCTGGGCCAAGGAGGTCTTGCCCAGCCCCGGGGGGCCCGCGAGGAGGAGGTGGTCGAGGGCCTCCCCGCGAGCCCCAGCCGCCTCGATGGCTACCGCGAGCTGCTCCCTGAGGACCGATTGGCCGACGAAGTCACTGAGCCGGCGGGGACGAAGCGAGCGGTCCAGGTCATCCTCGGCCACCAGATAGGGGGTCTGGATGCGCGCCTCGCCGTAGGCGGGGCTGGGAACGGCCTCGGTCATCCGCGCTCACGGGCAGCGTGGGAGCGGCGCAGGGCATCGGCGATCAGTGCCTCGGCGGTGTCACCCACCGCGCCAGCCAGCAGGTGCTCGGCCTCGACGGGAGCCAGGCCGAGCCCGAGCAGCCCGTCACGGGCCAGGCGGTGGGGCTCGTCGCCCCGAGAGACGACGATCTCCCCGGTGGGGTCCCCGGCGGCCCCGGCGCGGTCGGCCAGTTCGGTGACGATGCGCTGGGCGGTCCGCTTGCCGATGCCGGGCACGGCCTGAAAGCGTGTCGCGTCGCCGGCCGCCAGCGCGGCCAGCAGATCTCCCGGGGAACCACCGGAAAGCACGGCCAAGGCCACCTTGGGCCCCACCGACTGCACCGACAGCAGCATGAGAAACAGCTCCCGCTCGGTCTCGGAGGCAAAACCGTAGAGGGAAAGCCCGTCATCGCGGGCGATGAGGTGGGTATGGACGGAGGCGGACTGGCCCAGGCCCGGAAGTAGGGCCATGGTATAGGCCGACACCGCCAGCCGATATCCGACCCCGCCGCACATAATGACGACGTGGTCGGGCCGGCGAACGGCCACCTCCCCCCGGATCAGGGCGATCAAGCCGGCAGCACCCCTACGGCGGCCGCCAGAGGGGCGCGATGGGCATGACAGAGCGCGACCGCCAGGGCATCGGAGGCGTGGTCGGGAGTGGGCAGGCGGGGAAGGGCGAGCAGGGTCTGGACCATGCGGGCGACCTGGTCCTTGTGCGCGCGGCCGTTGCCGCACACCGCGCCCTTGACCTGCTGGGGGGTATAGGCCGAGCAGGCCACCCCCCGCTGGCCGGCGGCGAGCATGACGACCCCCCGAGCCTGACCCACGGCAAAGGCACTGCGCACGTTCTGTCCGAAGTAGAGATCCTCGAGGGCCATGGCGTCAGGCTCGTGCTCGTCGATGAGGTCGACGATGGCACCGTGGATGATGGCCAGCCGTCGCTCGGCGGCAAGCCCGGGGCGCGTCTGGACAACTCCTCCGTCCAGGGCCGACAGCCGTCCACTGCGTCGCGCCACCACCCCGTATCCGGTGTGGGCGGTTCCCGGGTCGATTCCGAGCACGATCACCACGCCGGTGATTCTGCGCCGAGGACCGGACGCCTGCCGGGATCGGGCTTGCCCTGGGGAGGTGGTTTGCCCGAGTCGGCGCCGGCGACCGGCTGAGCCGACGGCGGACGGCCTCATGCCCTGACAAACATCTCCGCGCCCCCCGAGTCGACGTCTTCGGCGCGAGCCAGACGCAGGCCGGCGCGCTCCCAGTGCTCGAGGGCCAATCCGCGCTGTTGGATCGCCGACCACGTCCCGGCCACGATGACCGTCCCCCGCGGGGCCAGTACCCGGCAGATCTCCACTGGAACCGAGACGGCATTGAGGACAGTGATGAGATCCGTCGATCCATCCGCGACGGGCAAGGCGAGGGCATCGGCACGCACGAACTTCAAATTGGGGCTTCGATAGCGCCGAGAGGCCTCGCGCAGCATGCGCCGAGAGATGTCGACCCCCATGACCTCTGCGGCCGGGAAGCGCGCGGCCACCACGGCCGCTCCCGCGCCCGCTCCCGTGCAGATGTCCAGGGCACGACGGGGGAAGCCCTCAACCCAGCCCAGACCCACCTCGAGCGCCCTCCGATGGCCGGCCTCCAGGCCTAGATCTCCCCACATGTGGGCGCTGGCAGCGAAGTAGGCTCCGGAGGCCAGTCGATCACCCCAGCTTGGGGCATGTCCGTAGAAGACGCTGACAGCTGCGCGCTCGCGCGAGGCTCGGGTGGCGTGGTCAAGCCGGTCGAGGGTGGCGCCTACCGTGCTGATGAGCGGCCCAGTGATCCTGGCTACTCCTGTCATCCGCGGGCCAGGTTAGCGATCACCCGTGCCGGCGAAGCGGTGACATACGCTCACGTCCCGTGACCGACTACGAGACCGAGGGACTGCTGGAGGGCCTGGAGGGCGGGGCGCGCGCTGCGCGGGTTGCGCTGCTGGGCGACCTCGAGGAGCGCGGCGTCGGCCTGGCGGAGCTGCACCGGGCAGTGGAGGAGGAACGCCTGGTCTTCCTGCCCGCCGAGCTGCTGGTGGGAGGAGTCCCGCACTACACGGGATGGGAGGTCGCCGAGCAGTCAGGGATGGCAGCCGAGGAGCTGGCGGCCATGCGCCGGGCCCACGGGCTCTCCATCCCCGACCCCGACGACCTGGCCTACACCGAGCTCGACCTGCAAAGCGCGCACAGGGCGAGGGCCTTCCGTGACATCGGCCTTCAGGTGAGCGACATGGTCGACATCACCCGCATCCTGGGGCACGGCTTCTCTCAGGCCGCCGAGGCCATGCGCGCCCTGGTGCTCAAGCGAGTGCTCGAGCCCGGAAGCTCTGAGCACGACCTTGCCGTGCGCTACGCCGAGGAGGTCGCGCGCCTGATGCCCCTGACCGAACCCATGCTCGGCCAGATGCTGATGCTCCACCTGCGTCAGATGGTGAGCTCGGAGGCCATCGGGGCTGCCGAGCGCGAGGCTGGACGCCTGCCGGGCGCCCGGGAGATGACCTTCGCCTTCGCTGACCTCGTCGGCTTTACGCGCATGGGCGAGGAGGTGGCACCGGACGAGCTCGGCCGGGTCGCTGACCGCCTAGGTGCGATGACCGCCGACATCGTGCGTCCCCCCGTGCGCTTGGTCAAGACCATCGGCGACGCGGCCATGCTCGCTGGTCCGGGCGCTGGAGCCATGCTCGACGTCGCCCTCGATCTCATCGACGCCGCCGACGGCGAGGGCTCGGGTTTTCCCCTGCTGCGGGTGGGCGTGGCGTGCGGGGCGGCGCTGGGCCGGGCTGGGGACTGGTACGGGCGCCCGGTGAATCTGGCGAGCCGAGTGACGACCATCGCCCGGCCCGGCAGCGTGCTCGTCACCCGCGAGGTCCGCGACAACGCCGGCGACGCGCACGCTTACTCTTTGGCGGGCGCTCGCCACCTCAAGGGCATCCGCGATGCGGTCCCGCTGTACCGGGTGCGTCGCCACCACAGCGGGGACGACGGACCCGATTGACCCCCTGCTCGATGCCCGCTGAATCAGCGCAGCCGCCAGCAGAGCCTGCCCCCCGGGGCGCCCTTGCCCCGGTGGCCGTCGCGGTCATCTCCTTCAACACTCGAGACCTCCTGGAGGGCTGCCTGCACTCGTTGGCCGCCGACGCGCGGAAGGGGCGCGCCGAGGTGTGGGTGGTAGACAATGCCTCCGTGGACGGCTCGGCCGCCATGGTGCGGGAGAGCTTCCCCTGGGTGCGGCTAGTGGCCAATCCCGACAACCGTGGCTTCGGTGCGGCCGTCAACCAGGTGGCCCTGAGGACCGACACCCCGTGGATCGCTGCGGCAAACGCCGACATAGAGCTCACCCCAGGGGCACTCGAACGTCTGCTGCACGCCGGTATGCGCCACCCGGGGGCCGCGGCGCTGGCGCCACGGCTGCTGCTCGCCGATGGATCCGTCCAGCATTCGATCCATTCCTTCCCCACCGTCAGACTGGCGCTTGCCTTCAATCTCGGTATCCACCGCTTCGTTCCCGGGCTGGGAGATCGCCTGGGCCTGCTCGGATATTGGGATTCCAATCGTCCCCGCCGGGTTGACTGGGCCATCGGAGCCTTCCTGCTGGTGCGCCGCTCGGCGTGGACACAGGTGGGGGGCTTCGATCCCGCGCAGTGGATGTATGCCGAGGATCTCGACCTGGGCTGGCGTCTGGACCGGGCCGGCTGGACCACCCGATTCGAGCCCGCCGCGGCGGTCCACCACCGGGCCAGCGCCGCCACTGCGGCCGCCTGGGGTGAACAGCGTCACGAGCGCTGGCTGACCAGCACCTATGCCTGGCTGCTCCGGCGCCGGGGATGGTGGGTGGCGCGTACCGTAGCCGTGGTCAACCTGGCCGGGGCGGGAGTGCGCTGGCTGACCTTCGACGCCCTGGCTCGGCTGGCCCCCACACGCTTCGGGCCACGTCGCGACGCCTATGGACACTGGGTCGACCTACATTCTCGCGTCGGGTTGTCCTCGGCTCGGCGATTGGGCAGGGGGTGAATCGGTCCGCGCCCTCCCCGTGGCTACCTTAAAGATGACGGGGGCGGCGGCCAGCCGTGGTTGGGGCGCCATCAGCTCGTCATGCGCTCCAGGACATCAGCGCCCACCTCGAAGTTGGCGTGGACGGCGTGGACGTCGTCGTTGTCCTCTAGCGTTTCGATGAGGCGAAACAGGCGCCGCGCTTGGTCCTCGTCGATCTCGATGCGGGTGGTCGGGCGCTGGATGACTTCGGCGCTGTCAACGCTCACTCCTGCCTGCTCGAGGGCCGCCCGTACGCCCGGAAGGCCGGAGGGATCGACGATCACCTCGAAGACGTCGTCGTCTACCACTATGTCTTGAGCCCCCGCGTCAACCGCGGCGAGCAGGTCTTCCTCGGAGTAGCGCGCACCGTCGACGACAGCGACGCCTCGCAGCTCGAAGAGATAGGCCACCGAGCCCGGGGTTCCCAGGCTGCCCCCGTGCTTGGCGAGTGCGTGGCGAACCTCGGCACCGGTGCGGTTGCGATTGTCGGTCAGCGCCTCGATGTAGAGTGCTACCCCACCCGGTCCGTAGGCCTCGTAGGCGATCGACTCGATGGCGTCGGCATCGGCGCCGATGCCAGTGCCCTTGGCGATGGCGCGCTCAATGTTCTCCTTGGGCATGGAGACGTCTCGCGCCTTCTGCACGGCGTTGCCCAAGGCGGCGTTTGAGTCGGGATCGCCGCCCCCTTCCCGAGCGCTCACCGTGATGGCTCGGGCGAGCTTGGTGAACTGCTGACCGCGGCGCGTGTCCACGATCGCCTTCTTGTGCTTGATCGACGCCCACTTGGAATGACCAGACATGGACTCGCAGTGTACGAAGACGGTGGGGCGGCAGGTACGAAGACGGTGGGGCGAGCGTCCGAGTCACAAACGGCGGTGGCCGGCGGCGGGCGGTTAGCCCGCTCTCTCCTCTGACCGGGTGCGGCGGCGTAGCGCCCCCACCGTCCTGGACAGGCGCCCCGCCGGCCGACCCCGTGCGGCGAGCTCGGGGCCGACCAAGCCCTCCAGGTAGCCATCCAGCTCGTGCGCCTCCACCAGGATGCGCTCATGCGCCGGCAGCGTGTCCTCCCACCACAGCAACTGCACGCGGTGCTCGTCGTCAAGGGTCCCGATGAAGCCCAGGGGGAGATGGCTGCCGGGGCGGTGGACCACGTGGTGCTTGAACACGAACTCGAGTCCCCGCGGCGAGGAGTCGACGAGCCAGTGGTGGTGACCCCAGCCCACCCACGGGCCCTGGATTCCCCACGTGAGCTCCACCAGGCGGGAGGGAACCTCCACGTATCCCGCTCGGGCCACCCGGGAAGGCTCTGAGCAGACCCACACCGGGTCGCGTACGCCCTCCAGCAGATGTGAGCACACGACGAAGTCGAATTGGTGGTCCTGGAACGGCCACGGATCACGGGCACAGACGTCGCGTTTCACCCATTGCCGGGGTCCGAAGCGCACGGCAGCGGGATCTACCGTCCCAGCCCAGCAGGCCGCGACGCTCGTAGGCAGCAGGTCGAGCACCCAGTCGGCGCACGGAAAGGGCAGGGCGCCCCCACCCACGTCGAGCACCAGAGCGTCGTCGTCCGTCTGCTCGACGACGCGTCGGCGGCTGTCCTCAAGCACGCTCGAGCAGCTCCGCGTACAGGCCCCGATAGGCCGCTACGCACCGGTCCATCGAGTAGTCTTCGGCCCGGCGGCGACAGGCCAGGGCCGTGGCGGGATCCTGGGCGAGCTCCAGTGCCTCGACCAGCGCCCCAGTGAGCGCCGTCGGTTGGTCACCGGTGAACGTGCGACCAACCTGGGGCCGGTCGACGATCTCGGGGATGGCACCATCGGCGCGCCCCACCACCGGCGTGCCGCAGGCCATCGACTCGATGAGGACAAGTCCGAATGCCTCCTCGACTGCGGGCAGGACGGTGACCCACGCTTGCCGGTAGGCGCTCAGGAGGTCCTCTGCCCGGTCGACGTCGATGACCTCCACCCCATCTCCTTCGAGATCGAGGGCCTCCCGGATCTCGTTCATCCGGGGCCGGGCCAAGACGAGGCGGGCACCGGGAACGGCACGCCGCAAACGCCCGAACGCCTCAACGAGATCGCCCACGCGCTTACGGGGCTCGCCGGAGGCGGCGGGGCAGAACAGGGTCGGACGCACGTCGCGCTGATCACCAGGAGTAAAGCGTGCCGTGTTGACACCGGGCGCGATGACCCGCGGCTTGATCCCCAACAGGCGCACAAAGGCCCTGGCGGCGGCCTGGCTGAGCGCGACGGCGGCCGAGCACTCGCGAGCGCCGCGCCGTACGGTGTCCACTCGTCCGCGCAGCCCAGCCAGTGACTCGTGGCTCGGCAGCCCCATGTAGGACACCACGCTCGGGCGCCCGGTTGCCCGGCTCCAGCGGGCGGCCACGAGTGCGTCGGTGGGATGGACGGCGTGGGCCACGTCGAAGCTCCCGAGGCGTAGGGAGAGATAGCTCGAAGGGAGGTGAAGGAGATGGGGCTGGTGGCCGCGGCGGTGCAACCGACCCTCGGGTGGGCGCCAGTGGCGACGCACCGGGAGCCCCTCCTCCACCGTGCCGATTGCGCGCCTCGGGTGACTGGTGATCAGGACCGGGTGGTCACCGCCGGCGATCAGGCCGTCGGCCAAGTCGCGCACAAAGCGCTCGGAGCCCCTACGGACCTCGGGCCAGAAACAGGGGGTGAGCAGGGCGACAGAACGCCCGCTGATCCGGTCGGTGTCCCTCACAGCAGCAAGCTGCGCTCGCGCATGCTGCCCGACGCCAGGACCGCCAGCTCGGCGGCATCGATCAGGGCCCGCCCGGGCAGCTCGCACAGTGCGCGCACGCGTCCACGCAGGGTGGGGCCCCGGGCGGGCATCACCTCCGACAGCCATGGGGTGAGCACCAACGCCGCGAGCCACCCACGACGCCCGGCCCGGGCGCCGGATCGCTGCCCGTCCCGAAGGCCGAGCGTGCTCATCAGCACCAGCGCCCCGGTCAGCCAGGCGTGGCTCGGACGCCAGAAGAAGCCGAGGGTCAAATGGCGGCGCAGGTCAGGGTGGCGGCGCACCACTCTCGGGAGCTGGCGCGAGCGCCAGGTCAAGCCCAGTACCCGGGGTAGGCAGAGGACTTCGACCCCGTGGCGCATCCGGGCCCCGGGCACGCCCACTCGAGGCGCTCCCAGCTCAGCCGCGCGCCGGACGAGGTCGACGTCCTCCCCGCAACTGGACAGACACTCGTCAAAGCCGCCCAGACGCTCGAGCAGGGCGCGCGGATAGGCGACGTTGCCGCCTTGAGCCCACGGGCTCGGCGAATCCATTCGCTGGGTACGGACGTGGTTGGCCATGACCAGGAGCCCTGCCTCAGCAGGATCGGGCTCGATGGTTCCCTGTAGGACCGCTTCAGGATGACGGCGCGCTGCCGCCACCAGCCGCTCCAGCCACTCGCGGGCGGGACGGCAGTCGTCGTCGGTGAACGCCACCAGCGGCGCCCGGGCTGCCCGCCACGCCAAGTTGCGTTGGATGCTGGCGGTGCCCGTCCCCGGTGCGCGATGGAGGTGACGTAGGCGCCCGGTGGCGGCCAATGGGTGGGTCTGGAGCAGCGTTTCGGTCTCGGGGCCGCGAGCGTCGTGACAGACGATCACCTCAAAGCTCCCGGCGTCGAGGGTCTGCTCCTCGAGCGCATTGAGCAGCCAGCGCAGGCGCACCGGGCGCTCGTGGGAAGCCACCGCCACTGACACCTCCGGAATCGAGGGATGCTGGCCGTCCGCGGCGCCTGCGTTGAAGTTGGCGTTGGCGGCCCTCATGCCGGCAGGGATCCAGGGTGACCGCGATACCAGTCAATAGTGCGCCGAATCCCCTCCTCGAGGCCAACGCGAGGTCGCCATCCCGTGAGGTCGGTCAGGCGGGTGGAGTCGACGTACTGACGATCGATCTCCCCCGGCGGTGTACCGCTGCCCTGGAAGTCGGGCTCGACCCCGGTGCCGGTGAGGCGGCATACCAAGCGGGCGACGTCACCCACCGCGTGCGGGCGTCCGTGGCCGGCGTTGAATGCCTCCCCCCGAGCGCCGCACCCACGGGGGCCTCCCTCAGGTCGATCGAGAGCGTCGAGGATGGCCGCGTAGGCCGCCACCGCATCGTCGACGTGCAGGAAGTCGCGCTCGGGACTACCATCGGAGCGGATCGCCGGTGCCCGGTAGCGCAGTGCATCGGCGATGGCCCCGGGGATCAAACGCGACCGATTGTGGTCTCCACCTCCGTAGACATTGGTGAAGCGGGTGACCGCCACCGGCAGTCCGAAGCTCTCCCAGTAGCTGCGGGCGATGAGGTCGGCCGCCGCCTTGCTGGCTTCGTAGGGAAAGCGTGGACGCAAGGGCAGGTCCTCGCGACAGGGCAACTCGGCGGTCGGTCCGTAGACCTTGTCCGTGGAGGCCACCACCACCCGCTGGACGTCGTGGCGCCGGCAGGCCTCCAGGACCGTCCAGGTGCCTCTCACGTTGGCCTCGAAAGTCGACACCGGCGCCCGCATGGCATTCCCGACGAGCACCTGGGCGGCCAGGTGCACGACAGTGTCCACCGCCTGCTTGGCGAGGGTGGTCTCCAAGAGAGCAGCGTCACAGACGTCGGCACATACGCTGATGAGGGGGATCGGGTCGAGCACGAGGGGGGAGTGCTCGGGCACATGGCGAGCCAGGGCCACCAAGCGGTCGCCGCGCTCGACGAGGCTGCGACACAGCCAGGAGCCCAGCAGCCCGTAAGCGCCCGTGATGAGCACCGAACGGGGGCTCACCACACCTTCCAGGGAGCACCGCCCTGCGACCACAGGTCATTGAGCAGGACGGCGTCCTTGTAGGTGTCCATGCAATCCCAGAAGCCCTCATGACGATAGGCCCCCAGGGCGCCGTCGGCGGCCAGGCGCTCCATCGGGTCGCGCTCGAGAATGGTGTCCTCACCGATGTAGGCCAAGGCCTCGGACTCAAAGCACATGAAGCCGCCGTTGATCCAGTGCTCAGAGCGAGGCTTCTCGCGAAAGCCCCGCACGCGGCCCGCATCGTCGAGATCGGTCACGCCGAAGGGCAGCAGAGGTCGCACCACCGTCATGGTGGCGGTCAGCCCGCTGGTGTGGTGATGGTGGGTCAGCCCGGTGATGTCGACGTTGGCCACGCCGTCGGCGTAGGTGGCGTGAAAGCGAGCTCCGTCGAGATGGGTGGCCAAGAGCTTGATGCGACCCCCGGTGGGGGTGTCTAGCCCGGTGTCCACACACGTCACGTGCACCCCGGCGGGCCAGTCGCAGGAGGTCACGAAGCTCTCCACCATGTCGGCCTTGTAGCCGGTGGAGAGCAGGAAGCGCCGTAGGCCTTGGGCAGCGTAGACCTGAATCACGTGCCACACGATCGGCCAGCCGCCAATCTCCACCAGGGGCTTGGGAATCGATGCGGCACGCTCCTGCAGGCGAGTTCCTCGTCCTCCGCACAGAATCACCACCGGGACTTGCTCGTCGGTCACCATGGGCGGGTGTATTATCCAGGACCGGCCCTCGAGACGGCGGTTGCAGGCAATATGCTCAAACGGTGGACGCTCTCGAGCGCGCCCTGAGCCGTAACTGGTATCACACCCTCGAGCTGGCCCCGGGCCGGGTGACCGACGGATGGTTTGACCTGCGCCAGATGATCGATTACTACGGCCTGCCCGCCCGTCTGGACGGGCTGCGCGTGCTCGACGTGGGCACCAGGGACGGCTTCTGGGCGTTTGAGATGGAAAGACGCGGCGCCCGAGAGGTGGTGGCACTGGATCTCGACGACGAGCGCGACCTGGACTGGCCGCCACGGCGCCGGCCGGCCACCTTTCCCGACGAGCCACGGGGAGAGGGCTTTCGCCTTGCGCATGAGCTGCTGGGCTCGCGTGTGCAGCGGCTCAGCCTGAGCATCTATGACGCCATGCCCGAAGCGCTCGGTTCCTTTGACCTGGTCTTCTGCGGGTCGGTGCTCATTCATCTGCGCGACCAGCTACTGGCCCTCGAGCGCATAGCTGGTCTCACCGACGGCATGTTCATCTCCGCCGAGGAGCACGACCGGGCCCTGGGACTGCTGCCCTTCGCCGCCGCGCGCTACCGGGCCGATCGCAACCAGGCGGTGGTGTTCTGGATGCCCAGCGCGCGCGCTTGGCGGCGCATGCTGTGGAGCGCGGGCTTTGACCGGGTGGAACGCCACGGAAGCTTTGTCCTGCAGGCCACGAACGGGCTGCGCGTGCCCCACGTCGTCCATCACGCCCACCGGAGCCATCCCACCGCACCTGGGGCCGCCGGACACGCCGGAGCCCGCGCCGGTGGCCGCGACGCGTAGGATCCGCGCCGTGGGCATCTCACCCGACATCTTCAAGGCCTATGACATACGTGGCCTGTACGGTCAGGACATCGGTCCCGACACCGCCGAGCAGATCGGTCGGGGGTTTGCTCGCGTCCTCTCCGCTCTGTCAGGAAAGCCGACCCCCGAGCTGCGTCTGGGACTCGGCCGCGACATGCGCCTGACCGCTGCGGAGCTGTCAGGGCGCTACCGCGAGGGCATGATGGCTGAGGGTGCCCACGTCATAGATGCGGGGCAGGCGGGAACCGAGATGGTCTACTACCTGGTCGGCTCGCGGGGCCTCGACGGCGGGCTGATGTGTACCGCCTCTCACAATCCCAAGGCCTACACCGGTGCCAAGCTCGTCGAGCGAGGATCCATCGCCCTCTCCGGCGATCGAGGTATTCAGGACATCCGGCGCCTGCTGGAGGCGGGCCTCCCCGATCCCCCAGGCGGGGGCACTGTCGAGGAGGTCGACGTCTATGAGGAGTTCGAGGAGGCGGCGCTGGCGTTCATCGATCCTGCCCAGGTGCGTCCGCTCAAGGTGGTCGTCGACGGCGGCAACGGAATGGCGGGCCCGATGGTGGGCCCGCCACTGGAGCGCCTGGGGCTCGACCTGGTGACGACCTACTGGATCCCGGACGGGAACTTCCCCGGTCACGAGCCCAATCCGCTGCTCCCCGAGAACCGGCGCTTCGTCATCGACAAGGTTCGAGAGACCGGGGCCGACCTGGGCATCGCCTGGGATGGCGACGCCGACCGCTGCTTCTTCATCGATGACGGCGGGGAGTTCGTAGACGGCGACTTTCTCACCGCCATTCTGGCCGAGCATCTCCTGGCCAAACGCCCGGGGGCATCGATCCTCTACGACGCCCGGGCCTCACGAGCCGTGGCCGACACGGTGACACGTGCTGGAGGCATCGCGCACGTCAACCGCGTCGGCCATGCCTTCTTCAAGACCCGGATGCGCGACGAAGGGGCGATCTTCGGTGGGGAGGTGTCGGGGCACTACTACTTCCGCGACTTCTACAACGCCGATTCGGGCACGGTACCCGCGCTCCTCATACTGGAGAAGCTCTCCCAGGAGGGCAAGCGCATGAGCGAACTGCTCGCACCCTATCGCGACACCTACTTCATCTCCGGGGAGATCAATTCCGCGGTCGCCGACGCCCAGGCCAAGATGGCTGAGCTTGAGCTTCGGCACGCCGACGCCCGCATCACCCACGTCGACGGAGTGTCAATCGACTACGAGGACTGGCATTTCAACGTGCGTCCCTCCAATACCGAGCCCCTGCTGCGACTGACGCTCGAGTCACTGGTGTCGCGGGAGGACATGGAGCGACGGCGCGATGAGGTGCTGGATCTCATCCGCAACTGATCACCCGGCTGGTGGCTCGTCTGTCTGACGGCTCCAGCGAGCCCCGGGGGTGCGTCCGGTCAGCGGTCGAGGCGACCGCGACACCGGACATGGAGACCGTTGCCGCCGTGCAGACGCAAGCGGGTGGGGACATGGCTGCCAGAAGGCAAGAAGCTCCTGGTGTGGACGCGGCGGCAAAGCAGGGCATTCATCGCCTGGCCATTCCCACCCCGTTCATGGTCGGCCGGGTTAACACCTACCTCATCGAGGACCACCCGCTCACCCTCATCGACTCGGGACCCAATTCGGGCAAGGCTCTCGACGAGCTTGAGCGGGCACTGCACGAGCGCGGGCACACCATCGAGGACCTCGAGCTACTGCTCATCAGCCACCAGCACATCGATCACGTCGGCCTCTCCGCGATAGTGGCCAGGCGCTCGGGTGCCGAGGTTGCGGCATTGGATCGTGTGGCGCCGTTCCTCGAGCGCTTCGGAGAAAGCTCAGAGCGCGACGACCGTTTCGCTGAGAGGCTCATGCTGCGTCACGGCATCCCTGCTGATGTGACCCAAGCCCTGCGCGCGGTGTCGGCGAGCTTCCGGGGCTGGGGCGCGGCCGTCAGCGTCGATCGCCGACTGGCTCATGGCGACGAGCTCACCCTGCGTAACCGCACGCTGCGTGTCCTGCACCGTCCCGGCCACAGTCCGTCAGACACCGTGTTTCACGATGCCCAACGTCGAACCCTGATCGCCGCCGACCACCTGATTCGCCACATCTCCTCCAACCCCCTAATCTCACGACCGCTTGAGCCCGACTTCGACGAAGAGCGAGATCCACGCCCCCGAGCCCTGATCACCTATATGGAGTCCCTGCGCGCGACGCGGGCGATGGATCTGGAGCTGGTGCTCTCTGGCCATGGCGATCCCATCCTTGACCACGTCACGCTCATCGATGAGCGCTTCCGCCTGCACCGCAGCCGCGCGGATCGGATAATGAAGCTGATCTTCCAGCGCCCGAGTACCGCCTTTGAGATCGCACAGCTCCTGTGGGGCAACGTGGCGGTGACCCAGGCCTTCCTCACCCTCTCGGAGGTGCTGGGTCACGTCGACCTCCTGCTCGAGGACGGCCGCGTCCACGAGGTATCGACCGATGGGGTCGTTCGCTTCGCCGCGACTAGCCAGTGGCTCGTCCGGTAGGTTGTTGTGCGATTAGGTGAGCTCCGGGGGCCGCGAGGCAAGGACGCAGAAGTGAAGGAATACGGGGGTATTCCGAGCTTCGAGGACGCCCCATCTCGGTCATCCAGGGCCGACCAAGGGTGCAAGACTTGCCGGACGGAGCACTGGCCCTCAGGGCAACCGTCTGGCGAATCGAGGACGCGACCGTGAGAGGGGCCCGCCATCCGGCCTGCCGTGCGCTCATAGGAACAGCGTTCGGTAGCGCAGGCTTCCGCTCACCAGGGCCAGGAACTCCGCCAGGTCGATGACCACGCGGCTCGGAAGCTCCACCACCCCGCGTGACCAACGCCGAGGGGCGCGGGCAGAGGCCAGGTGCATCGACAGGTAGGGCATGAACAGCAACCCTTTCAGCCTCCGACCCCGAACCCAAGGCGACAACAAGAGCGCCGAGGTGAGCGCGGCGTGGGTCGGACGCCAAAAGACCCCGAGCTTGAAATTGCTGCGCACCTGGGGATGGCGACGGACCACGTAGGGCAGCTGCTGCCACTTCCAACTCAGGCGAACCATGGCGGCAAGGGAGTAGGTCTCGACGGCGTGGTTGACGATAGCCCGAGGCACTCCCACGTAGATGGCACCGGCGGCCCGCGCCCGCATGAACAGATCAGTGTCCTCACCCGCCGTCAGAAAGGTTTCATCGAAGCCGGCGAGGGACTCGAGCATTGCGCGGGGATAGGCGATGTTGCAGGTCTGGGCGTAGGGGCTGGGGGGATCGACCCGGAGGGTGCGTACGCACGGAGTCAGGTCAATGGCGCCAGCCTCGTACGGATCCGGGCGGGTCGCTCCCTGAAGGATCGTCCGGGCACGCTGGCTGCACGCGACTGCCAGCAGCTCCTCCAACCAGCTTGGCTCAGCGCGGCAGTCATCGTCGGTGAAGACGATGAGGGAGGCCCGGGCCCGCCTCCAGCCCACGTTACGCTTTCGGGAGGCAGTCCCCATGCCGGGCGCCAGGCGGACCACGCGGAGCCTCCCGGTCTTCGCCAGCGGGTGCTCGGCCAGCAGGGTCGCTGAAGCATCTCCTGCGTCGTCGAACACCACGACGAGCTCCCAACGCTCGGCGTCGAGCGTCTGCGCCTCGAGGGAGTCGAGCAGCGAGCGTAAGCGCAGCGGCCGTTCGTGGGACGGGACGACGACGGCGATCTCGGGAAGCATCGCCGGGCCCGCCAAGCTGTCCCGAGCCGGTGATCCCATTCCGGTCACATTCTCGCGTAGATCCTGTCCAGGTGAGCGATATTGGCGGCGTCCTCGGACTCTTCGCTCGCGCGGGTTTGAAACCAGGCGTCGAGGATCTCGCTGAGGGCGGCGCGGGAAGTGCTACGCAGGCTGAGAGCGAGCACGTTTGCGTCGTTCCAACGCCGCGCGCCGGCGGCAGTCTGCGCGTCGGCGCATAGGGCGGCCCGGACTCCCTCCACCTTGTTGGCGGCGATCGACGCTCCGGTGCCCGTCCAGCAGCACACCACGCCCTGCTCGGCGCGGCCGTCGCTCACGTCACGAGCGGTCGCCTCCGATGCCCAGGCCCAGTCGTCACGCTCGTCGGCGTTCAACGCACCGTGCAGGAGCGGCTCATAACCGCGATCGCGCAGCTCCTCGACCACCGCGTCGGCCACTCCGGTTCGCTCATCCGCCGCCACCGACACGCGCATGGGGCGAGTATTGCAGCCTCATCGGGACTCGCGGGCATCGCCGATGAGCTCCACCAAGCGTTGGGTCTCTGAGTGCAGCTCGGCGTGCTCACACACCCAGGCGCGCCCTGCGCCACCCGCGCGGGCCCGTGCGGCGAGGGGACGCTCGAGCAGCTCCTCGATTGCGCGGGCCAGAGCACTGGCGTCTCCTGGGGGGGTCAGGAGCCCCCATGGGGGGCCGACCATCTCCGGCAGCCCGACAAGGTCGCTGGCGACCACCATGACCTCCATGGCCAAGGCCTCCTTTACGACCACTGGCATCGAGTCTCGATCCCCATCGGTGGCAATCACGGCGGGCATGGCCAATATGTCGGCCTGCTCGAGGGCCCGCTTCACCTCCTCATGGCTCGCGGCGCCGCGAAACATCACCCGATGCCCGAGTCCCAGCTCGTCGGTCAGGCGTTCGAGGGCTCCCCGCTCGGGACCTTCGCCGAGGATCACCAAACGCTCCAGCGGAGCACATCGCTCGAGCAGAGCCGCGGCCCGGACGAGGTGGGCAAAGCCCTTCTTCTCCACCAGACGTCCCACCGCCAGGACCGTACGACCGCCGGGGAGGGGACCTGACCGGACGAGCTCCTGGCAATCCACCCCCATGACCACGCGGTGGATTCGCCGTCGCGTGCCAGGCCCGACCAGACCGCGTAGGTGCTCGACGTTGTACTCACAGCCGCTGGTGACCACCGCGGCGCGATCCAGCTTCTCTACCAGGTTCCGTGGCGAGGCAAAGATCTCATAGGCGTGGGCGGTGAGGCTGTGGGATAGGCCCAGGAGTCCGGCCAGGCGCTGGGCGTCCAGAGCCGCAGTGGCGGCAAAGTGGGCGTGAATGTGCTCGGCGCCACTGCGGTGCATACGGCGCGCCACCGGGGCCAGCTCGAGCAGGCGGCTGGGCCACTCCTGTCGGCGCCAGCGACGACGGGCGCCCAGATCCGCGACACAGCGTGCTGGGTGGCGCACGGCCAGCCACGCCAGATCTACCAGCCGTCGCGTCCAGGCATCGTCCCCGCGGTAGCACAGCTCGCAGCCGGCAAGAGCCAGAGCAGGGTCCGGCGGCGTCCGCGCCCGGGCCTGAGCCTCTACGCGGACCCGGTGTCCGGCGCGGGCCAGAGCCCCTACCTCGTGGCGCACAAAGGTCTCAGACAGGGTGGGGTAGTGCTCAACCATGACCACGAGGCGCAGCGACGATGATGCCTGCTCGGCCACGGGCCCAGCGTATTGCCCCTGCCCGGAGGGGCCGGATCGAGAAAGCGGGTTGAGGACCGCCCACGGTCTAGGCTTACGGGCGGTGAAGGAGTACACCGTTACCCGTGTCACCCCTCGTGGAGTGAGCGACGGCGACCCCGGCGCGCTGAGTGCCGTGTGCGCCCGGCGCGGCCCCGCCGTGCTCGCCTATTGCGAGTTGGTGTGTCCCGGGCAGGCTCAAGGCGCTGCCGCCGATGCGTTCTCGGCATTCCGTGCCGGCGTGGTGCAGGCATCTGACCCTCTGACCCTCGACCCTGACGCCCTGCTGCTCCACGCCACTCGCCGGGCGGCTGCGGCGCGAGCGCCTGACCCCGAGCCCACCCGAGGCGGTCTGAGGCGCCGGCTGTCTACGCGTCGGGCGGCGAGCCCCTGCGAGATGGTCCCCGAGCTGCTGGTGGCCCGGGCGCACGGCGCTCTCAGTCCCGCCGACGAGGACCGCTTGACCGAGCACCTCCGAGACTGCCCGAGCTGCCGGGAGGCAGCCGAGCGTTTCAAGTCCGCCGAGCGCGTCTACCGGAATCCACCCTCCAGCCCACTGGCCCCGGCCGTGACCGAGGCCCTCGTCGAAGCTCTCCTCTCGGCCGCGCCAGTGAGCCCTGGAACCCTGCGCCGCACCGCCCACGTCAAAGGCACTCAGACCAACGGCAACGGCGCCACCGTCAGAGATGGGGCCAGCGAGGCCCTCTCGGCCAAGGCGGCTGATCCGGCTCTCGCGCCCTTGCCCGCCGACTCCCGCCACCACGAGACACCCGGGGACCTCACCGAGCCCGACCATCACGAGAGAGCCGACCGCCTCGCCGAGCCCGATCACCACGGGACAGCCGACCGCCTCGCCGAGCCCGATCACCACGGGACAGCCGACCGCCTCGCCGAGCCCGATCACCACGGGACAGCCGACCGCCTCGCCGAG
>JAABUZ0100004802.1_pt1 | contig 18343 bp, 17 predicted proteins | sample 5562091 | NCBI WGS metagenome assembly JAABUZ01 (sample SAMN12813069, study PRJNA571459) | rock metagenome | isolation source: Antarctica rocks | place: Antarctica: Victoria Land, Linnaeus Terrace sud | collected 2015-12-21 | reverse complement strand
GCCGCGTGTGCCGGCCGTGGCGCCCGACCGATGGGACCATCCCGGCCGGCTTTCGAATCCGCCCGAAGGAGCATGACCGATGATCGAGCCTCGCCAGGATGTTAGCTTTGCGGATTTCGTCGCCTGGGAAAGGGATCAAGCGGAGCTGCATGAGCTCATCGCCGGCCGCATCGTTCGGTTCTTAGCAGGATCGGCCGATGACGAAATCATGACGGTCAACGTGCTCGCGAAGCTGCATGCCTCGGTCGCGCCACCGTGTATCGTATTCCCGAGCACCACGATCGTTCAGACCGCGTCGCGTATCGGCCGGGACGGTTATCGTCCCGATGTGACCGTCGCGTGCTCGAAAGCGAACGTCGGCAGACGCGAGTTCATCGAAGAGCCGCGCGTCGTCGTCGAGATCCTTTCACCATCCAACTACGGGCACGACTGGAATGCGAAGCTCTTCGAGTATTGGAACACGGCAAGCATCGAACAGCTCGTGCTCATCGATGCGCAAGCGCGCCACGTCACTTCGAACGTCCGCGATGCCGACGGCACCTGGCTCCCGCCGCTGATCCATCGCAACGATGGCGTGCTCGACTTCACCCCGCTCGCCGTCAGCATGACGTTCGAGAAAATCTACGCGAATACGTCGTTAGCGGCCGAACGTCGATAAACGAACTTCCGACTCGGAACACTAGGCGCTCGCCGCCTTTCGATCGTCGCCGCGCGGAAGTACGAGCGAGCGCGCTGCGGCGAACCACAGCACCGCGCAGGCGCTTAAGGAAGTAAGACGCAGCAACGCCCAAACCGGATCGAGACCGCCGATGCCGCTGCGCTCCTGTTCGAGGCGCCACACGTCGGGGGCCGGCATCGTCACCGGCACGTGGAAATCGCGCGGCAACGCGTCCGGCCAAGTGGGCAGGGGGTGTGCGGCGGCGAGCCGCGCGACGAGGATGACGACGAGTACCACCACGCACGGCGCGAAGCGCCATGGCATCCGAACCGTCTTTGGACCTAGCGTCGCGGCGGCCAGCGCCGCAGCGAGCGTGAGCGCTGCGGTTTCGAGAGCTCCGCTCGGTCGCTGCGCGAGGCCGAGCCAATCGACGGCAACGGCGAGTGCCGCGCAGGTTGCGACGACCCACGTTGCTCCGCATGCTCGGCGCACGACCATGAACGCCGGCAAGAAGGCGATCGTAAAGTCGTGTTCGTGAGCGAATGGTAGGGCCATCGGCAGCGCCGCCGACGCGAGCGCGACGCGCGCGCCTGCGTCGTACCGGCGTGAAAACCATTGCGTCGCTACCACGACCGCCACCGCGACTGCGACGACAACGGCGGTAACGCTCGCGAGCGCGGGCGCACCGCCGAGTCCGCGCACGACCGCAGCTACGGTCGTTTGTATGGCGATGAATCGTTCTGCCGCCGCGTGCGCACGCAAGACGTCGAGGTAGTGCGCGAAACCGCCGTTGCCGGCGAGTGCGAGCGCGCTTCCCAGGACGACGATGAACGCCGCACCAACGAGCGCGATCGAGGCGCGCCGCACGTTCAAGAGTGCCGCAAGTACGAGCGAAAGATTGGGTTGCAGTGCCGCGACGAGTGCGGCGATGCAGGCGGCGAACACGAAGCGCCGCCCGAGTAGCATCGGCGCGACGGCGATCGCGGCACACGCCGGAAGAGCGGCTTGCCCGAGCGCCGCCGCACTCGTGAGCGGGCCGAACCCGGCGGCAAAAGCGCAGGCGGCGACGACGTCCAGCGCATCTACGCGCGTCCGAGCGAGCCGCAGCCCGGCGAACACGAGCGTCGTAATGGCGACGATGACGACGCCGATCCACACCGCCACGGCCGCCGCCCATGGCAATTGCGAGATGGCGCTCCACAGCGGCAATGCGAACGGCGGCCCGACGAACGGCAACAGCTCGTCGCGGGAAGCGACGATTCCGGGCACGTCTTTCTCGACGCGCCAAACGTCGCGGCCGTATGGATCGGATTCGTAGCGCCAGGTCGCGCCGGCTGCGTAGTACGACTCGAAGTCGCGTAGGGCGGGACCGCCGGTCGGCTCCGGACGTAGCGCGAGCGCGCTTGCTGCAGCCGCGACGGCGGCAGCGAGCGCGTACGCGCGCGCGTTCAGGATAACGGTGCGTGACTCGGTATCGCGACGCGCGAAGCGACGACTCCCGCGAGTTGCACCGCAAGCAATCCGAAGTAGGCGAAGGCGATCGTCGCACGCTGACCGGCCGTGACGTCGCTAGGAAGCGAGGCGCTGCGCCAGAGTTCGATCGTATGCGGAATGCTGAACACGAGCAGCAGCAGCAGCAGCGGGCTAAACCAGTGGAACGCGATCGCTGCGACGATGACCGTAGCCAAGCCGGCGATCCAAAGCGGCCGCGGAATCGGCGCGACGATGCGCGCACCGTCGAAGATGCCGAGCGGAATCATGTTGAAGAGGTTTAGGAAGAAGGCCGTATACGCGCAGGCGAGCCAGAACGGTTCGTTCGTCGTGTAGCCGTAGACGAAGCACACGCCGGCCGCGAGCGTGCCCAGGAGCGGGCCGCCGTAGGCGATTACGGATCGTTCGAAACTCGAACGTACCGTGCCGTGCCAACTCGTGAAAGCACCCAGTAACGGTACGAACGTGATGTTCGGCGCAGCGAGCCCGAAGCCACGGACGAATATCGCGTGTCCGACTTCGTGTACGAGGATGAGCAGCACGAACACCAGCGCGAATTTGAATCCGAAGAAGAGCGTGTACGCCCACACGGAGACTGCGAAGGTAACGGCGGTCCAGATATACTTGCCGCCGAACAGTAAGAACTTGAAATTGACGAGCGCGAGCAATAGCCCTTTGAACTTCGCCGCGACGAGCCCGAGACCAACGGCAGTTCCACCCGCCGCGCGCCAGTTGCGGCCTGACGCCTCATCCTTGGGATCGGGTGCGAGATACTCGCCCTGGACCCGATCGTCGTCGTGCGGATCGCGAGAAGGTTCCACGGGGATCGGGTTCGCGATGCGATGAGAGAGGTCCGCGCGCGCCGCACGCGAGCGTTGTTATGGACGCTGCTCGTCCTTATGTCGCTCGCCTGGGCGATCATTTTGTGGCATCCTTGGATCGACTGGTTCGGGCGACCGCGCTGACTTCGAAAGGCAGGCCATGATTCCACGGATCGTCATCCTCGGCGGCGGCTTTGCCGGGCTTGCGACTGCGCGCCGTTTGGAAGCGACGCTGCGCGCCGGGGAAGCCGAGCTGACGATGGTCAGTCGCGAAAACTTCTCGCTCTTCACGCCGATGCTGCCCGAAGTCGGCTCGGGAAATCTCGAAACGCGACACGTCGTGACGCCGGTGCGGGCGCAACTCCGGCGCACCCGCTTCGTGCTCGCCGACGTGCTAGGCGTCGATTTCGAGAAGAGGACGGTCGCCCTCGAAAGCACGCTGCTCGGCACCCGCCATTCGCTCGCGTACGATCAACTGGTCTTTGCGCTCGGAGCCGTGACGTCGACATTCGGCTTGCCGGGAATCGCCGAACGCTCGTTACCGTATAAGACGCTCGAAGACGCCGACCGGCTACGCAACCACATCATCGCGATGCTCGAACTCGCGTCGGTCGAGAACGATCCAGCCGAACGCCGGCGTTTGCTTTCGTTCGTCTTCGTCGGCGGCGGATTCACCGGCGTCGAAGCCGCCGGCGAGATGGCCGACTTCTTCCGCAGCTCGCTGCGGTTCTATCCATCGATCGCGCTTGCGGACGTGATCGTTACGCTCGTCGAAGGCGGCAAGAAGTTACTGCCCGAGTTACAGGCGGGCATGGGAGAGTACAGCGCGGGCGCCCTCGAACGCGGCGGCGTCGTGGTGCGCTTGAACGCGATGATCGCCGGCGCCGACGAGCGCGGCCTGTTACTGAAAGACGGCACGAAGATCGAGACGGCAACGATCGTTTGGAGTGCCGGCGTTAAACCGTCGCCCGTGGTCGCCGCGCTGTCGATCGGCACGGGCCGCGGCGGCGCAATTCCCGTGCGTCCCGACTTCTCCGTACCGGGTTGTTCGGGCGTCTGGGCTCTGGGCGATTGTGCGTCGGTTCCGAGTCCCGAGGGCGGAACGTATCCGGCCACCGCCCAGCATGCCATTCGCGAAGGTCCGCGGCTCGCCAAGAATATCGTCGCCACGCTACGTGGAAAAAAGACGCGCGCCTTCCGCTTCGATTCGCTCGGCATGATGGCGTCGCTCGGCGCTCGGCGCGGCGTCGCCGGCATTCGCGGACGCTTTTTGATCACCGGGTTTCCCGCCTGGGTCCTGTGGCGCACCTACTATTTGGCTCGGCTTCCCGGAATCGATCGGCGGCTGCGCGTCTCGTTCGATTGGTTCCTTGGATTACTGTTTGCCCGCGACATCGCGGAGCTGCGCGTCTATTCCAAGCTTGCCGAAGTGCGTCAGGCAGATGAGGATGACACTCCGCCGCGCGTGATGACGTCCGCTCAGTAATGCCCGAGAACGCGCGTCGCCCCGTCGATGCGCGCGGAGCGCCGCATGGAGATCGGCTTGGCTTACCTCGGCGATCTCGCAATAGAAGCGGTAGGTAAACGGCTCGTCGAGCGACGGACGGGATACGATGGTGCGCAGGTCGAGGTTACGTGCGGCCAAACTGCCGAGCGCGCCGTACAATGCTCCGGGACGATTGGCGAGCGACAGCGCCACGCACGCACGCGACGCGCCGTCGATCGGCGCTGCATCGCGTTGCACGAGGAAGAAGCGCGTGAAGTTGTCGGGAACGTCCTGAATGGCGGGAGCGAGAATCTTCGCGCCGTAGCGTTCGGCTGCAAGCGCTGAGGCGATCGCGCCAACGTGCGCATCACCTCGTTCGACGATCTCGCGCACGGCGCCGGCGGTGTCGGCCGCAACGGTAACGGCGATCGCCGGGTGTGCGCCGAGAAAACGGCGGCACTGTTCGAGTGCTACAGGGTGAGAGCGGATCTCGCGCAGCAGCGAAAGTCCCGCGCCGGGAAGGCCGATCGCATGCTGCACGACACGATGCACGCGCTCCGCGGTAATCGTCAGTCGCGGGTCGTTCCAGAGCAGTTCGTACGCCCGCGGCACGGGACCGGAGATCGAGTTTTCCACCGGTAAGAGCGCCGCGTCTGCGCGTCCGTCGTGCAACGCGTCGATCGCGGCGTCGAAAGTTGCGCAACCGATCGTCGCGGCGCCCGGCACGAGCGCGTGCGCCGCCTCGTCGCCGAATGCACCGGATTCGCCCTGGTATGCGACGCGCGTCGCCATGACGGAGAAAGACGCTTTACACAGGCGCGTTGGCCGCGCCGCCCAACCGGAATGCGGCGACGAAGGCGCGGAAGAGCGTCCGAAAGTCGTCGTGCACGAAGCGCACGCTACGGCCTGCAACGCGTTCGAAGCCGGGAATCAATTCGACGAAGTCCGCGTGCTTAGTGCCGACGAAATCGATTTCCAGTACGATCGGCGTCGCGAAAACGAACGGTTCCATGCGATCGAGATGCGCGACGGCTGCGCGCGCGGCGAGGCGGATTGCGTCGCGCGCTTCATCCGGCGACAGCGAGTCGACTGCGAAGTGACCGATCGCGTGTTTCGTTACCGCCGTTTCGATCCAGGGCAGGTGCGCTTTGGCACCCGCACAGGTCGTGCGGTCGCCCGTGACAAGCGCGACCGGCACGCCGTAACTGCCGATCACGGCCGCATTGAGCAGCGTTTCGCTGCATCGCACGCCGTTAATTCGGACGGCGTAAAGCGTGTCGGGCGCGTAGGTGTGATCGAGCACGCCGTCCACCTCGCCCGCGCCGGCATGATAGCCGGTGAAGAACGCCGCTGCGAAGGTGCCGTCGACGCCTTCGCTCATCGAAAGCGGTTTCCGGTTACCGTAGATGACGCGCACGTCCGCGGGCATATCGTCCCAGGATACGTTGCGCATCGACGAGTGGGAGTCGTTGACGAGCACGCGGCCGGCGCCGCTCTCGCGCGCGCCTCCGATCGCCGCGCGCACTTCGAGCGACATTAGCCGGCGATAATACGGATACTCTGTCGTGTTCGACGGGTCGACTTGCGTCCACGATGCGACCGCCGCCGTCCCCTCCATGTCGGCGCTGACGTACAGCTTCACGACGACGCGCCCAGATTGCGTAGCGCGTTGCGAGCGTCGCCCGCGCGCTGGTCGTGCGGCGCAACTTTGAGGAATTTCGTGAACGCCGCGAGCGCTTCGCTGCGCCGGCCGATCGCGTTCGCTACGACGCCCTGATTGAACAAGGCCTCGGCGAAATTGGGCCGTAACGCGAGAACCCGCTCGAGTTCGCGTAGCGACGACAGATCGTCGCCCGTAGCATGCAGGGCGGTCGCATAATCGGTCCGCGTGTCGGGGTTGTCGGGGTCGAGCGCGAGCGCGCGCCGGTAGTAATCGATGGCTTGCGGGTACTTCGCCGCATCGAAATATAAATTCGCCAGGTTCACGAGCGCCCCGAGATCCCGCGGATTACGTTGTACGCGGCCGCGTAAGTCGGTCAGCAGCCGCAGAACCGGAGCCGGCGGAGCGCCCGCGCCCGAAGCTGCGACCGGCGTTCCGCCGCCGACGCCGCTCGGACCGCCGCTTTGTGGTATTTCGACCTGCCCGGCATCCGTCGGTTGCGGCGACGCCGGCGCCGCCGCCGTCCGCACGCGCAGATCCGCATCGCCCTGTTGTGCGGTAGGCCCCAGCGCCGCGCCCGTAACGCCGAGACCAATACGTAAGAAATAGCCGATCACGCCGAGGAACGCCACCATCGTGACGATCAGAATCGGGACGTAGATGCGCGGCGGAAGACCGCGTGCCGGACCACCAGTCACGAACGGGGATGTTCTCGCGCGGACGTGCAAAGCCTCGGGCGCATGTTGCCTGCGCCGGCCGACCTCCAGTTATTGTTCGCACGACTCAACAACGAATACTTCGGTGGCGAGATACCGGCGCATCGCATTGCGTATAACGCGCGCTTCTCCAATCTCGCCGGGCGCATAACGTACGATCCTCCGAAGATCGAGCTTTCGCCGCGTCACTTCGAACGGCATCCGGAGGCGCTTCGCGATACGCTGTTGCACGAGATGATCCACGCTTGGCTTTTCACGCGTGGCGAGAACCCCGGGCATACCGCGCGTTTCAAGAAGAAGCTGCGCGACGTCGGGCTACATTCGATCTATCACCATCTCGGCAGCGTCGCGCCGCGTGGCGAGAGCAACCGTCGCTTCATCTTGCGCTGCGACCGGTGTACGCTCGAGGTGTTGCGCAAGCGCCGTCCGACCGCGGCCATGTCGTGCGGCCGTTGCAGTCGGCGGCGCTATGATCCGCGGTACGCGCTACGCGTGCTCGAGATCGTGGAACTGCGCGACGTGAGCGATCGACCGAGCGTCGCGGCTCAAGCGGGTGCGATGAGATCCACCACGCCGCCGCGCACGTAACCCGCGACGTCGAGCGTTACGTAACGATATCCCGCGTCGTGCATGGCGTTAGCTAAGTGCCGGCGTGCGGCGAGCACGCCCGGGATGGCGCCAGGCGGAACTTCGATTCGCGCCAGGTCGCCGTGATGGCGCACGCGACAGTCGGCGAAGCCGGCGAGATGCAGGACGTCTTCGGCACGCTCGACGCGCTGCAGGAGCTCCGGCGTAATCGCCGTCCCGGTCGGGAATCGCGACGACAGACAGGCGGCCGCCGGTTTGTCCCAGACCGCCAGTTCGAGTTCGTGTGCGAGCGCCCGCACGTCGGCTTTCGTAAGTCCCGCTTCCGCCAGCGGACTGCGTACGCCGTGTTCTTCGGCCGCTCGCCGCCCCGGACGAATCTCGCCGAGATCGTCGCGGTTGAGACCGTCGGCGACGATCGCAAAGCCACGCCGGCGCGCATACGGCACGAGCCGGCCATACAATTCGGTCTTGCAGTAATAGCAACGGTTCGACGGGTTCGCGGTATAGCGCTCGTCTGCGACCTCGAGCGTGTCGAAGGTCTCGTGACGCGCGCCGATCGCGGCGGCGAACGCGACGGCCGCGCGCCGTTCGCGCGCGGGTAAGCTCGGTGAAATGCCCGTGACGGCAAGTGCGCCCGGGCCCAGCTCCTGCGATGCGATTGCGGTAACGAGCGCCGAATCGACGCCTCCGGAAAACGCGACAATGCAGCGGCCGTAGCTCCGGATCGCATCGCGCAACCGGCGCTCGGCGCCCAGGTTCGCACGGTGAGCGGGTGACGTCATGTGTGTCTCCTTCCCCGTCCGGCGCTTACGTACCGACGTGCCGGATGGCCAGGCTACCCGCGGCCAGGAGCATGACGATCGCAAGCGCGCGCACGAGCGCCGGGCTCGACAACCGCCGCGCGGTTGCCGCGCCGAACTGTGCGCCGAGGACCCCCCCGGCGGCGAGCGGCCAAGCATACCGCCATGCGATGTCGCCGCCCAGACCATGCGTCGCGACGCCGGCGGGCGACGACAGCAAGATGATGAACTGCGACGTCGCGCCGACGACGTGTGCGGGTAGCGCGAAGACGCGCAGCAACAGCGGCACGACGATGATGCCGCCGCCGATGCCGAACAAACTCGACACGAATCCGGTGACCAATCCCACGACCGCTAACAGCGGATCGTTCGGTAGACGTGGGTGAACGCTAGCCACGGCGGGCCGCAAACGGAACAAATCGAGCGCGACGAAGACGAGAATCGCCGCGTACGCGACGTCGAAGCCGGCCACGGCCACGTGCCGTAAAGCGAGTGCCCCGGCGATGCTGCCCACGATTGCCGGGAGACCCATCGCGAGCCCCAAGCGGACGTCGATGCGGCGTTGACGCCAGAAGGCGAGCGACGCACTCGCCACGTTGGCCGTTACTAAGACGAGCGACGTGCCTGCGACGAGCGAAGGCGGCATGCCGAACGCCAGGCGCAGAACCGGAATGACGACGAACCCGCCGCCGAGCCCGACGACGGAACCGACGAAGCTCGCGACGACGCCGAGCGCGACCATCTCGACCGTCAAGGTCGCGCCGTTCATTAACGGTTACTCGAAGCTACTGCACGCGCCCGATGTAGCGACGATCGCGCGTATCGATGCGAATCAGGTCGCCCGGGTTGACGAACAGCGGCACTTGCACGGTCGCGCCGGTTTCGAGCTTCGCCGGTTTGGTCGTGCCGGTCGCCGTATCGCCTTTGAAGCCCGGATCGGTTTCTTCGACCTTGAGCTCGACGTGGGCGGGCAAGTTCACCCCGATCGGCGTGCCGTCGTGCAGTTGGACGTCGATTTTCATGCCGTCCCTGAGAAAGTCGGCCGGATCGCCGATCAGCTCCCGCTGTAACGTCACGTTCTCGAACGACTCGTTATCCATAAAGTGGTAACCGTCGCCGTCGTTATACAGCATCTGCATTTCGCGATTGTCGACCGTCGCGCGTTCGAGCTTTTCGCCGGCGCGAAACGTGCGCTCGACCGTGGCGCCGTTCTTGACGTTCTTGAGCCGCGTCCGTACGAATGCCGATCCCTTGCCCGGCTTGACGTGCAGAAACTCGATGACCGTCCAAAGTTGACCTTCGATGACGACGGTAACGCCGTTGCGAAAATCGTTCGATGAAATCATATCTGACCGGGCGTTAGCCGCCTCGCGCTAACGGGCCTGTTCGCTCCGGCGCGCGTTTCCGAACTCGAGTTTGCGCTCGCTACGCGTTCGCAAGCGCCCGATATTTTCGCGATGCCGTACGACGATCGTCGCGAAGGCCAGCGCCGTACAAACGACGACGGCCGGTTGATCCCGGTACGTCGCGCAGACGATTGTCGCGGCGACGGCCGACGCCGCGAGCGACCCGAGCGAGGCGAGCCGCGTGGGAACGACGATCGCCAGCCAAACGACCACGAACGCGACGGCACTCGGCCACGAGAGCGCGACCAGCCCTCCGAGCCACGTCGCGACGCCCTTGCCGCCGCGAAAGCGCAACCAGGGCGAAAAGCAGTGTCCGAGCACGGCACAGAGCGTGGCCGTCGCCGCCGCGACCGCGCCGCCGATCGCATACTCCAAAAGCGCAGGCAGTAAACCTTTGCAGGCGTCGAGCGCGAGCACGAGTGCGCCGCCGCGCACGCCGAAGCTGCGTAGCGCGTTCGCCGCGCCGATGTTGCCGCTGCCGCTCGTTCGAATGTCGGCCCCGCCGAAGAGCCGCCGGCCGACGATCAGTCCGAAGGGGATCGAGCCGATCGCAAACGCGCCGATGGCGACGGGAAAGAGCGCGAAAGTTTCGTTCACTCGGCCGCGCCGTCTTCCGCGCGACGCGGACGAAACTCGAGCCGCAGCGGAACGCCTTCGAAATCGACGTTCGCGCGCAGCGTGTTCTCGAGAAAACGCCGGTAACTGGCGGAGACGAGGTCCGGGTCGTTCACGTGAAAGACGAACAGCGGCGGATGCGTTGCGACCTGCGCGCCGTAGTAGACGCGCAGCGGCTTCCCGCCGCGGCCCGGGGCGGGATGTGCGTAGACCGCGTCGCGGACGATTGCGTTAAGCTGCGGCGTCGGAATGCGCCGGTCGAGATTACTTGCGACGCGCATGACGAGCGGCATCAGGCTGCCCAGGCGACGGCGCGTGAGTGCGGAGAGGAACGTCACGGGAGCGAACGCGGCAAAGGGCAGCGCTTCGTGGATGACCGTGGTCAATTCGCCCTGCGAGAAATCGCCGTCTTGCAGCAACGCGAGATCCCACTTATTCGCGACGATGATGAGGCCTTTGCGTTCTTCGAGCACCATGCCGGCCAGCCGCCGGTCCTGATCGAGGATGCCGGTCATCGAGTCGATGACCAACAGCGCGACGTCGCAGCGCGCGATCGCCCCGAGCGAGCGCAGGGAGGCATAGTACTCGATCGAGCCGTGATGCTTGATCTTACGCCACACGCCGGCCGTGTCGATCAGGCGAATGCGATGTTCATGAAACGGAAAGATCGTATCGATCGCGTCGCGCGTGGTGCCCGCAACGTCCGAGACGATCGAACGCTCCTGGCCGAGCAAGGCATTGAGCAGCGACGACTTTCCGACGTTGGGCCGCCCCACGATCGCGAGCGCCAGTTCGGTGTCATCGCGTTCGCCTCCCGAATGCTCCGGCAGCCGCTCGACGATCGCATCGAGCAGGTCGCCCGTACCTTCGCCGTGCAGTGCGGAGACGACGATCGGCTCGCCGAAACCGAGTCGCGCGAACTCGCCTGGAATCGACAGGCGCACGCGTTCGGACTCCGCTTTATTGGCGGCCATCACGATCGGACGCCGCGTCTTACGCAAGATGCGAACGACGTCGTCATCGAGCGGCGACAAGCCGGCCGCGGCGTCCACGACCAACACGATGACGTCTGCTTCGTTTGCCGCAATTTCGGCTTGCGCGCGGGTGCGCGTCGCGATGTCGTCGCCGGCGCTCGCTCCTGGATCGATGCCGGCCGTATCCACGACGCTAAAGGTGCGGCCGCGCCACTCCGCAAGTGCGTACAGCCGGTCGCGCGTCACGCCCGGCGTATCTTCGACGATCGCCAAACGCTTGCCGATCAAGCGATTGAAGAGCGCGCTCTTGCCGACGTTGGGACGTCCGACGATCGCGACGGTGGCGGGCCGTACGCTCGCGGATATTTCCAAGGCCATCCGGGCGGCGTTCGCCGTGCGGGGTCCGCGAACCGTGCGGCGAAACGTCGACCGGTGACGCCGGTCCGTATCGCCGTGTTGTTTGCGTTCGCGACGCTCGCCGCCGGCGAGGGCGTGCGCGCCGCCGGCGCCGGGTCCGTTTACGTCACGACCCTGCCGAGCGGCGCCGACGTCTGGCTTGACGGCACGTATGTCGGCCGTTCTCCCGCGCTCGTTTCGGGTCTGGAAGGCGGTCGCCACGCCGTCACGCTGTCGAAACAAGGCTGGAACCTTCGCGAAGTTTCCGTCGCGGTCGCCGAAGGGTCGATCGCGATGTCGAGTACGGCGCTCGCCGCAAGCGCGCGCGTGGTCACCGCCGGCGCGAATGGAACGCTCGTTTTGCGCAATCTTCCGCATGGCGCCAAGGCCCTGCTGGATGGTTCGCCGTTGCGCGCGGCCGGCGCCGGAGCCAAAGGCGTGCCCGTGGCGCCGGGCACGCACGAACTCCGCTTCGTGACGCCGCGTGGCGCCGCGCACGCGAACATCGACGTGCTCGCGGAAACGACCACGACCGTCTTCGTTCCGCAGGCGCAAGCCGCGGCGCATCATTCGGGCGTCGTTGCGCCCGCCGAAGATTATTTGCCGACCGACGATTTTAACGTGCAAGGCACGAAGATCGCGGTAACGTATGGCGGCCACGTGGTGTCGGGAAAGCTCGGCGACTCGACGGTGCGGCTCGATCGCACGGCCGTCACCTACGATAGCGCGCCCGAACTCATCGGCGGCAAATTGTACTTGCCGCTCGCGCTCTTACGCGTCGTTTCGGGCGACACGTCCAAATGACGTGTTCCGCCGCGCCGCGAACGGTACGCCGCTGATGGCGAACATCTACATCGAAACGTTCGGCTGCCAGATGAACGAGGCGGACTCGCAGTACATCGCCGGCCGAGCGGCCGCTGCGGGGTACGCGGTTACGGCGAATTCGGCCGAAGCAAATGTCGTCGTGCTCAACACGTGCACCGTCCGCGACGCCGCCGAGCGCCGGGCCTACGGCCGCATGGCGCATTTTCGCGCACTCAAGACGGTGGATGCGAGCGTTAAGCTCGTGGTGTGCGGGTGTCTTGCTGAGCAGGACCGCGGCCGGATGCACGAGACCGCGCCATACCTCGACGCCGTCTTCGGCACGAGCGACCTCGTGCGGCTCGGCGACGCGCTAGAAGCTTGGCGGCCGCAATTCGCGGACGGCGACGACCTGACGGAAGAACGTTTGCTGCTGCGTCCGCTCGGCGGAGAAGCCGACTGCGTCGGCGACGCCTACGGCGATCTACGCGCCTTCGTCAACGTGCAGCGCGGCTGTTCTTATTATTGTACGTACTGCATCGTGCCGTACGTGCGCGGCCGTTTCGATAACCGTCCGCTCGCCGACATTCTCGCCGAAGTACGCGCCGCGATCGCTCGCGGTGCGCGGCAGATCACGCTCGTAGGACAGACGGTCAACGCGTATCGGGAACCGGCGACCGGTGCGAGCTTCGCGCGGCTGCTCGAAGCGGTTGCCGCGCTTCCCGGGCTCGACCGGCTCACGTTTCTCACTTCGCATCCCAAAGATTACACGGACGACCTAGCGCGCACCATGGGCGCCCTTCCGCAACTGGACCAACGCTTTCACTTGCCGTTGCAGTGCGGCTCCGATCGCGTGCTGCGCCGCATGAACCGTAAGTATACGCTCGCGCAGTACCGCGAAAAGATTGCGGTCTTTCGCGAACGCTGCCCCGATTGGGCGCTCACGACCGACCTCATCGTGGCGTTTCCGGGCGAAACGGAGGACGATTTCGCTTCGACGCTGACCGCGTGCGACGAGTTTGGCTTCGCGCAGGCGTTCATGTTCGTCTACTCGCCGCGGCGAGGAACGCCGGCCGCGCATTGGGAGCAGATCCCGACCGACGCCGGCAACGCACGGTTGCGCCGGCTCGCCGAAACCGTCGATCGCAACGTGCGCGTATGGCACGAACGCAAACGCGGCCGCGTCGTGCGCGCGCTCGTGCAGGGCCCGTCGCGTAAAGACCGCTCGAAGCTCGCCGCCAAGACGACCGATAACGTGACCGTGATCGCTCCGGCGGGCGACTTCGACGAACGCACGTTACGGCAACGGCCGTGGCTCGACGTGCGCATCGACACGCCGTTCACCTGGGGCTGTGCCGGCGAAATCGTGGCAACGGCCGAGCGTTTCGACGCCACGGCCGTTGCGGTGACGCGACGCCCCGTGCTCGATCTCATTGCCGGATAACTCGAGCGTCGCGTGAGCGAGGCGCGGTATTCGCCGCTGCTCGAGCAGTACTTCGGGATGAAGGAGCGCTACGCCGAAGCGATCCTGCTTTCGCGCGTCGGAGACTTTTACGAAGCCTACGGAGACGACGCCGAAACGATCGCCGTCGCGTTGCAGATCGCGCTGACGTCGAAGGAAGCCGGCGGCGGCAAGCGCGTCGCGATGGCCGGCGTTCCGTATCACGCGCTCGACGGATACCTTGCGAAACTGGTGGCGCAGCGCCGCATCGTCGCGCTCGCGGAACAGCTCGAGGTGCCGGTACCCAATAAGCTCGTGCGCCGCGACGTCACGCGTGTGGTCACGCCCGGTACGTTGCTCGAAGAACACTTACTCGATCCCGCCGCCGAAAACTTACTCGCTTCGGTAACGGCGACGGGCGACGCGATCGCGCTCGCCTATGCCGACGTTTCTACCGGCCGGGCTGCCGCGACCGCGTACGCGGGTGACGATGCGTTCGACGAAATGCTCGCCGAGCTCGTCCGCGTGTCACCGGCCGAAATCGTAGCCGATCTTCCCGAAAACGTGCGTGCGTCGATCGCCGCGTCCGTCGCCGGCGTGCGCATCGCCACGCCGCCGCTCGCGTCCGTCGTCGCGGCGGCCCCGCAGCTCATCGCGGAGTTCTCGCTCGATGAGTCGGCCGCCATGACGCGCGCGCTGGCCGCGCTAGGCGCGTTCTTGGGACGGGTCGGCTTTACGGCTTCCGAGCGCGCACTACGCGCGTGCGAGTACTATCGCGCGCGGTCGTTCGTCGCGCTCGACGCCAACACGCGGCGCCATCTCGAGCTGACGCACGCCGAAGGTCGCAACCCCAAAGCCACGCTGCTCGCGACCATCGACCGCTGTAAGACGGCGATGGGCTCGCGGCTATTGGCGCGCCGGCTCGCCGCTCCGCTCGTCGATGCGGCGCAGATCCGGCGGCGCGCGGACGGCGTGGAGACGCTGCTGGCCGATTATCCGGCGCGTGCGCGGCTCCAAGAGTTGCTCGGTGGCGCTTTCGACCTCGAACGCATCGCGCAAAAGGTGCGCTTCCGCCGCGCGCAACCGCGCGATCTCGGCTCGCTGCGCCGCACGCTGCACCTGCTGGAACCGCTGCACGACGCCTTGCCGCCGTCGTTCGCTGCGTATGGCGAGCGCATCGGCGACCATCGCGAGACGCTCGCAGCGCTCGCATGGCTTTGCGACGATCTTCCCGCGACGCTCGCAGGAGGCGGCGTTATTCGTCCTGACGCGACGCCGGAACTCTCGGCCTGCATCGCGCTGCGTGGAGAAGGGCGCGAACGCATCGGGGCCCTCGAAGAACGCGAGCGCCAGCGCACCGGTATCAAGAACCTGCGCGTCAAGTACGCGAGCGCGTTTGGTTACGCCATCGAGATTTCGAACTCCAATCTCGCGCACGTGCCGGAGGAGTACGTCCGCAAACAAACGTTGACCGGTGGCGAGCGCTTCGTGATACCGGAACTCAAAGAACTCGAAATCGCGATCGCGAGCGCCGAGACGCGCGCGCTCCAACTCGAAGAGACGCTGTTCGCACGTTTGGTCGAGACGATCGCCGGACGGGTCGACGCGCTCATGCAGAGCGCCGATGCGCTGGCGGAACTCGACGTTGCGTGCGGCCTCGCGCAGACCGCCGCCGACCGCGGGTACGTGCGGCCCGTCTTCGTTGCGACGACTACGCTCGACATCGTCGACGGGCGTCATCCGGTCATGGAAGCGGTCGCGCGCGACGCCTTCGTCCCCAACGACCTTCACCTCGCCGAGACGCGCGACCGGTTCGTGGTCCTGACCGGGCCCAATATGGGCGGCAAGTCGACGTTTCTGCGTCAGGCAGCATTACTCGTCATCCTGGCGCAGATCGGTTCGTTCGTCCCGGCGCGCTCGATGCAACTCGGCATCGTAGATCGCATCTTCACGCGCATCGGTGCCGGTGACGACCTGGCTTCGGGGCAGTCGACCTTCTACGTCGAGATGGCAGAAGCGTCAGCGATCTTGCGGCGCTGCACGCGACGCAGTCTCCTCCTCGTCGACGAAGTCGGGCGTGGAACCGGCACGATCGACGGCCTTGCCATCGCGCAGGCAATCTGCGAATATTTGCTCGGCCTCGAGGAGCAAGCGCCGATGACGCTATTTGCGACGCACTTCCACGAACTCGTCGCGCTTTCGCAACGATGGCCACTCGTCGCCAATTTTCACGTGACCGCGGTCGAGAATACGGCGCGTTCGGGCGCGCCGGTTTTCTCGCACCGCGTCCTCGCCGGCAGCACGTCGCGTTCGTTCGGCATCGAAGTGGCGAAGATGGCGGGTCTGCCGGCGGGCGTCATCGCGCGGGCGCGAGAAATCGCGGGCGCGCTCGCCGAGCGTCCGACGTTGGATGGCCAGGTGCCGCTGCGCGCCCGGCTCGCGGCTGCGGGCCGCGAGGAAACGCAACTCGCGCTCGGCTTATGAGCGCGCTCAGGGCTCTCACGCTGCCGGCGCTGCTGTGGTGCCTGTTCGCTCGCGCGGCCGTCGCGCAGACCACGGCGGGTGAAATTCGGGTAACGGTCGTCGACGCCGCGGGCGACGTGCCGCTGGGCGATGCGCGTGCGACCTTGCTCGGGCCGCAGAACGCGAGCTCGCTAACTGCAAAAACCGGCACGATCGTCTATACGGACGTCCCGACCGGCATCTATCGCGTGCGCGTTGCGAAGGCCGGCTACGACGCCGGCACCTCGCCCGAATTCGACGTGCTTGCCGGACGTGCGGTCGTGGTGCGCGTCGTACTATCGCGCTCCACGAACGGATTGCGCGTGATCGGTGCGGTGACCGCGACTTCTCACGTGACGGTCACCTCCAGTGAGATCGACGATGCCAGCCCACAGCGGCGACTTTCGACCTCGCTTACGGATGCGCTCGATCAGTTGGCCGGCGTTTCGGTAACGCAAGACGCGACCGATCCGAGCAGCCCCGTTACGGTATCGCTACAGAACCGCGACGAGTCGCAAACCGCGATCAGCCTCGACGGCATCCCGCTGGCCGCCCCCGGAAGCACCGTGAACCTGCGGGCCGCCGGCACCGACCTGTTCGCCGGCGCGAGTGCCGCCGCGGGGCCGGTGGCGGGCGCGCTCGGCGGCAGCATCGCCTTTCGCACGCTGCAACCGACGCAGTCACTGCAAGTTCGCGCCAGCGGCACGGCGGGCACGTACGATCGCTCGAACTACACGCTCGCCGCGACCGGCAGCGCGGGCGATCTCGGGATCGCGTTCGCGCATAGCGGGCGCGGTTCGAACAGTCCCCTGACGTTTCGCACCTACGAAGATCAGAGCGGTTTGACGTACGCGCACGAGGGCGAATCGACGACGCTCGGCGACTACCTCAAGCTGCGCTATCGAGTGCGCGACGAGCGGACGACGATCGCAGCGACCGCGCTATCGAATAATCTTGCGACTACCGCGATCTGCGCGCGCAGCGTGACGCAGTTGCCGTGCGGCATCGGGCCCGGCAACGGATCGAGCAGCCGTTTTGCGTTCGCGTACGCTACGGTCAATTCGCTCGTCGGCAACGTAACGACGGCGTTCTCCGCGTACGTAAGCGCGAATCGGCAGACGACCGACGACGCGCACCGTTACGTGTTACTTCCGCCGTGCGAGGTCGATGCGTTGCCGGCCCCCGGTTGTAATTCGTCGGGAGGGTACGAGGAGACGCTCTTTCCGGCAATCGCAACGAACCATCGGCTCGCCCGCGGCGTGACGTATAGCGCCTCGATTCCGCAGGGCCGCCACACGCTCTCGCTTGCGGGGACGACCTACGCGTCGACGTCGTCGAGCGAACCGCTGCTCGGTTCGAGATCTCACGGGGGTCGTACGATGCGATCTCATCGTCGACGTACGGCATCGCCGACGCCTACTACGCGGGCGACAAGCTCACGTTCGGGCCGCACCTCTCGCTCGTCGACACGACGTCGCTCGGGACGAGCCTGCTCGGCGGAATCGGTGGCTCTTGGCAGCCACGGAAGGGTGACCGCTTCGGCATCTCGGCATCGTTTGGCAGCTCCCAGCCGAGCATCGATCGCAATCGCTCGTTTTCCGACCCCGCGAGCGCGCGCTTCGACTGCGGTGCCCGCACGGCCGTAGTCGGCGGCCCGGGCGACCGAGGCGGCGCGCAGTCCGCAACGTCGCTCGACGCAACGTGGACGCACGCCATCGCTCGAGGCCAGCTTTCCGTCGATGTCTTCTCGCAAGTGCAAACGGGTCAGATCGTTAGCGCACTCGTCGTTGAGCCGGCCACGTATTACCCGTCTGGATATCTCCGAGCGCTGCTCGCCGCCTACGATGCGCCGAGCGTCTGCCGCGGCGCGGCCGTTCCGAGCGTCTACGCGCAGATTCCGGTCGGCGGCACGCGCCGCGTCTATCGCGGTCTCGAACTGCGCGGCCGGTTGTCGCTCGGGCCCAACGTCGTCGTGCTGCCCAACTACT
>JAABUZ0100004799.1_pt1 | contig 18350 bp, 13 predicted proteins | sample 5562091 | NCBI WGS metagenome assembly JAABUZ01 (sample SAMN12813069, study PRJNA571459) | rock metagenome | isolation source: Antarctica rocks | place: Antarctica: Victoria Land, Linnaeus Terrace sud | collected 2015-12-21 | reverse complement strand
TCAGGCCGAGCATCCCGAGCAGCGTGTCCGAAACGTCGAAGACCGCCTCCTGCGTCTCCTGCATATCCTTGTTATACGCAAGCGGCAAGCCCTTCAGGATGACGGCCAACGTCGAAGCTCCTCCAAGCAGCCGGCCTGCCTTCCCGCGAACCAACTCCGTCAGATCTGGATTCTTCTTCTGCGGCATTGCGCTCGATCCGGTCGAGAACCGCTCAGGCAGCTCCACAAAGCCGAACTCGGCCGTAGAGTAGAGGGTCAACTCTTCCGCAAACCGCGATAGATGCAACCCAGTCTGAGAGGCTGCCTGCGCGAACTCCAGCGCGAAGTCCCGATCGCTCGTCGCATCCATGCTGTTGGCCGTTGGCCCATCGAACCCCAGGGCCTCAGCCGCAATCACCCTGTCCAACGGCAGCGTCGCTCCCGCAACCGCGCCAGATCCTAACGGGCATACATTCAAGCGTCTCCGGCAATCCATCAACCGTGACAGGTCGCGCTCGATCATGCTCACATACGCGAGGATCCAGTGAGCGACAAGCACCGGCTCCGCCCGTTGCAGATGCGTGTAGGAGGGCATAACCGCCACTCCAGCCTTCTCCGCCTGCTGTAGCAGAGCCGCGGTCCAGGCTCGGAGATACGCCGCCGCGCTGTCGATCGACTCCCGCACGAACAACCGGAGATCGGTGGCGATCTGCTCGTTGCGCGATCGCCCCGTGTGCAGCTTCAGCGCCAGTGTCCCAATCAACTTCGTTAGCTGGAGCTCCACGTAGTGGTGAATGTCCTCCGCCTCCCGGCAGCTCGCCACGATCGCGGGTCCCTCGGCCGCTGCTCGACCGACCTCCGCCAGCCCACGCTGTGTCTCCCGCAACTCTGCTTCCGTCAGCACGCCCGCCGCATGGAGCGCGAGCGCGTGCGCCGAACTCGCCGTGATCTCCTGCGGCAGCAGTCGCCAGTCAAACGGAAAAGATCGCTGCCACTGCTCGAACCTGGGGTCCAGCGGCTCGCGAAATCGGCCCGACCACATCTTCACTTCAGAACCTCAATCTTTTGCTGAAGCCGTGCGCGCGTCCGCGCAGGCAGGCCAAGTATTTTGATGAACCCTGCCGCATCCTTCTGATCGTACGTGTCACCCATCGTGAACGACGAGAGGTCCGTCGAGTACAGCGAGAACTCGCTCTGACGGCTGACGATCGATACATTTCCCTTGTACAGTGAGAGTTTGACCGATCCGGTCACATTCTCCTGCGTCGCATTTACAAACGCGTCCAGCGACTCGCGCAGCGGCGTAAACCACAGCCCGAAATAAACCAGCTCCGCATATTTCAGCGCGACCCCCTCTTTGAAGTGAGACAGATCTCGATCGAGCGTAAGCGTCTCAAGCTCGCGCTGTGCCGCCAGGATCAGCGTGCCACCCGGCGTCTCGTAACATCCTCTGCTCTTCATCCCCACAAACCTGTTCTCGACCAGATCGATTCGCCCGATCGCATTCCGCGCCCCAATCTCGTTCAGCAACTCGACGAGCTGCACCGGCTCGAGCCTCTGCCCATCGACCGATATCGGAGTTCCGCGCTCAAAACCAATCTCAACTGTTTCCTCCCGATCCGGAGCCTCCTGCGGCGATCGAGTCATCGTCCACGTGGTCGGCAGTGGTGCGTTCTCCGTCGATTCGAGCTCGCCGCCTTCGTGCGACACATGCCACAAGTTCCGGTCCCGTGAGTGGATCTTCGTCCGGCTAGCCTCCACCTGAATCCCGTGCGCCTCCGCGTAGTCCAGGCAGTCCTCGCGCGACTTCAGCGTCCACTCCCGCCACGGTGCAATCACTTTCAGCTCCGGGGCGAGCGCCTGAAAGCAATGCTCAAACCGAACCTGGTCGTTCCCTTTTCCCGTACACCCGTGGGCCAGCGCCGTTGCCCCCTCCGCGAGTGCAGCCTCCACCTGGTGCTTTGCAATCACCGGTCGAGCAATGGACGTTCCCAACAGGTACTTGTGTTCATACACCGCACCCGCGCGAACCGTCGGAAACACGTACTCCGTCAGGAACTCATGGCGCAGATCCTGAACGATCGCCTTCTTCGCGCCGGTCGCATATGCCTTCTTCACCACGGCATCGATATCGTCACCCTGTCCAACATCGGCAACAAACGCGATCACGTCGAGACCATAATTCTCGTTCAGCCAGGGAATGATGATGGAGGTGTCAAGACCTCCCGAATACGCAAGAACAACCTTATCTGCCATAAATCTTCTCCAGTATTTCTATATCCGTTATGAGGGCCTACGACCATGCGCACGGCTGCGGCTGTTTGACACGCGCCGGCCCGCACCCAGCAGCATCAGCAGGATTGCCTTTTGCGCATGCATTCGGTTCTCTGCTTGCTCGAAGACAACCGATTGCGGTCCGTCCAGCACGGCATCCGTAACCTCGGCATTGCGGTGCGCCGGAAGGCAGTGCATAAAAACAGCATCCGCCTCCGCTTGGCTCATCAGATCTTCGTTCACCTGGTACGGCTTGAAGATCGGAGCTCGCTTGGTCGCCTCGTGTTCAAAGCCCATACTGGTGCACACGTCGGTGTAGATCGCGTGAGCTCCTTCCACCGCCTTCACCGGGTCATGTAGCAGCGTGATACTCCCGCCCGTTGTCTCGCCAATCTCAATTGCCTTGTGGATAATTTCGAGCTTGGGTGCATACCCTTTCGGCGTCGCCACGCTGCAATGTGCACCGAGCTGAACGGCCGTAAGCATCAGCGAGTGGCAGACATTATTTCCATCTCCCACATAAGAGAAGCGCAAACCCTCAGCTGAGCCGAAGTGCTCTTCCAGCGTGAAGAAGTCGGCGATCGCTTGGCAGGGATGTTCGAGGTCCGATAACGCGTTGATCACCGGAATCCGTGACGCTCCAGCCATCTCCGTGATCGTGTCATGGGAGTAGGTCCTAAGGACCATCACGCTCATCCACCGCTCCACGTTCCGGGCCATGTCGGGGATCGACTCCCGTTCCCCTAAAGGCGATTGCGTCTGATCCACAAAGATCGCGTTGCCCCCAAGAGTATTGATCGCCGCCTCGAAGGACAGCCTCGTCCGCAGCGATGCCTTCTCGAAAAAGAGCACCATCTGCTTCGCGTCCAGGGCCTCCCGGAAATCTTCCGGATGTGTCTTCACCGCGTGGGTCAACTCCATTAGCGCCGCCATCTCCTCGACCGAAAGATCCGCGATGGAACACAGATCTCGCCCTTGCAGACGCTTGCAGGCTTCGCCGAAAGCAGTGTCGGACTGAATGCCCAGCTGCGAAACGGGCCGCTCAATTAGGTCCGTCCCATTCTCTGATCGGGGGTTCATCATCACCGTCTTGCTACTCATGAAACTCTCCTTGGGAACTGGCTGCGGCGACAAACGCCGGAAGTTGCGACAGGATCTCTTCGAGTGCGCTCACCGCGATATCCACGTGCTTGCGTTCAAGTATGTAAGGCGGAAGAAAGCGAAGCACGGTCTCGCTCGTTCGGTTCAGGATGATGCGCCGCTCCATCATCGCAGTCGCGACTTCCTTGGCAATCTCCGCCGACGAGAGCTCGAGACCAAGCATCAGCCCCATTCCGCGAACCTCCACCACATGCGCCTGCCGCTTGCCGAGCTCACGCAGCCTGTCCTTGAAGTAGGCACCGACCTCCCGAATACTCTCGAGCAATCCCTCCTGCTTCATCGTATCGATCACGGCACTCGCAACAGCGCATGCAAGAGGTCCCCCGCCGAATGTAGTCCCATGCATGCCCGGGCTAAACGCCTCGGCGATCTCATTGGTGCACAACATCGCCCCGATCGGAAGGCCTCCCGCAAGCGGCTTCGCGACGGTCACGACGTCAGGCAATATGCCGTATTGCTGATACGCGAACCACTCGCCCGTCCTTCCAAATCCACACTGAATCTCGTCCGCAAGCAAGAGCGCACCTGCTGCCTGCGTCAGCTCCCGTGCTGCCCGGAAGAACTCGGGAGATACAGGATGGATGCCGCCTTCGCCCTGCACTGGTTCGATGCAGATCGCGCAAACTTCGCCCGTGAACTTCGCCCGGAGATCGGCGACATCGTTGAACCGGACAAAATCGACGCCGGGCATGACGGGCGCGAACGGCTCCCTGTACATCTCCTTGTGCGTCGTTGCCACCGAACCCATGGTCCGTCCATGGAAGCTATGCTCGATCGCCAGAAATCGCGTCCCGATCGTCACGCCCTCCGATCGCATCCGGCCCGCGTGTGCCCGCGCAATCTTCAGTGCTGCCTCCCAGGCCTCCGTCCCGCTGTTGCAGAAGAAGACTCGGTCCAGGCCGCTGATCTCCGTGAGCTGCAACGCCAGGTTCGCGGTGCCCGGATGATAAAAAAGGTTTGAGGTATGGAGCAGCCGCTTGCTCTGCGTGGCAATTGCCGCTTCAATCGCGGGATGACCATATCCAAGCGCCGAGACCCCGATCCCGCTCAGCAGATCGAGATACTCGTGGCCGTCCTCGTCGACGAGGTAAACGCCCCTTCCTTCGACAAAGAGGTGCGGGCTTCGGTCATATGTCTGCACTAGTAATTTGCTTTCTGCCGCGTGTATCGTCTCCAGCTTCATGCGACCATCACCTCCGTTCCATCGTTGACCCGCGTTGAGCAGAGATCAGGCAGCAAGGAGGCCGCCTCGGCAGGCAGAATGCGTACGCGCTTCACGCCGTGAGTTAAAGCGTCGCGGCACGCCTTCAACTTGGGCAGCATCCCGCCGAACACCACGCGCTGTTGCTCAAGAATCGGAATCTGCGGCAGCGTCAGCCACCGCATCACATTTCCGTCCGCACCCTTCACCCCGGGGACGTCCGTGAGGAAAACAAGGTTGTCCGCTTCCGTGCAGATCGCGCACGCCGCCGCCATTTCATCAGCGTTGATGTTGTAGTACTCGCCGTCGAACCCAAGCGCGATCGACGAGATCACTGGAACCGCATTCATCGTCCAGATCGCCTCCAGCCAACGCGGGTCCGTCGCGGCGATCTCGCCCACAAACCCCAGATCGGGAATTGTTTGCTTCTTGCGCGCTCGAAATACATGACCATCTCCTCCCGAAAGTCCCACAGCCGCCTGGCCATGAGATCCGATGGCCGCCACCAGCGACTTGTTCACGCGTCCCGCAAGCACCATCAGCGCGGCATCCCGCGTCTCCTCATCGGTTACCCGCAGCCCGGAGATAAACTGGCTTTCCTTGCCCATCTGCGCCAGCGTCTGGGTCAGCTGAGCTCCGCCTCCATGGACGACCGCTACCCGGTTCCCATCGGTAACAAGCTCCGCGATCGCTCTTCCACACTCGCGCAGAAGGGGCTTGTTTTCGATCGTTGCTCCACCCAGCTTGATCACGTACTTCAAAGCAGGCCCTCCATCTCTCCCCAGCCGCACAGGAGGTTCATGTTCTGGATCGCCTGCCCAGCCGCGCCCTTGAGCAAATTGTCGAGGCAGGAGACCAGGACTACTCGCTCACCGCTCGCGTCCACGGCAGCTCCCAGGTCGCAGAAGTTCGTCCGAACGACATGCTGGATCTGCGGCAACGTCCCCGCCTTCCTCACTCTCACAAAGGGAGAGGCGCTGTAAAACTCCCGCATGGTTTCAATCACCGCATCAGCATTCGACGGCTGCTTCAAATGTAAATAGATGGTCGAAAGTATGCCGCGAGGGATGGGCAGCAGATGCGGCGTTAACTGGATTTCGCGGTTATCAAGATGAAGCTGCTCGAGCAACTCCCCCGTGTGCCGGTGTCCGAACACCGAATACGCTGAAAGGTTGTCGGCGACATACATGAAGTGCGTCCCGGCTGACGGAGTCTTGCCCGCTCCACTTACACCAGACTTCGCGTCGCACACAATCCCGTGCTCAATATCCACCACCCCCGCACGGAGCAGGGGAGCAAGCGCAAGAATGACAGAGGTCGCATAACAGCCCGGATTTGCGACCAGCCGCGCCCTAGCGATTGCATCTTTATGCAGCTCTGGAGATCCATAGACCGCCTCCAGTTGCAGCGCGGCCGCGATCCGGGGATCCTCATCTTCGAGGTAATAAACCTCCCGGTTCCGCGCGTCCTTCAACCTCCATGCTCCGCTCAGATCGATCACCCGGATCCCGCGCTCAATCGCCCTGGGCACCCACGCCCGGGACTGCTCGTGAGGTGTGGCAAGCAGAAGAATCTCAATCCCGCTCTCCTCCAGGATCTCCCAGCTGAAAGGCTCGACCTTGACGTCCTCGCCACGAGTCAGCTGCGGATGGAGATCGAAGAGCGTCTCTCGCCGCCCCCCAGGCGCTTCGCCGGCCCGCCCAAGCAGGAGCGGCGTCTCGCCGCCAAGCCGAGGATGTCGCAGCAAAAGCCGCGCCAACTCAGCACCAGCGTACCCGCCAACGCCCGCCACCGCGATGCGTGGTCCAAGCCATTCCGGAACGGGCTCCCGCAAAGGCGTCGCGAGATCCTGTATGTTTGTCGCCTCAGCCAATGTACCCTTCAATCCTCGCCTTCACGGTCCGGCCTTGCCTCTCATCAGGGCAGATAATCAGAACGGTGTCGTCCCCCGCGATCGTTCCGATCACCTCCGGCCAGTCCTCGTAATCGATGCCGGCCGCAACCGGCTGTGCGCTCCCTGTCGCTGTCACCAAGACAAGCAGGTTGATCGCCTGGCGGACCTCCAGTCCAAATCCCTCCAGCACTTGCCGGATCCCCGGGGTGTCCCCATCGTCCGCGTCGCCCGACCCCGGCAGCAGGTATCCCGTAGGGCCCTTCGCCAGGCGAAGCTCGTGGATGTCTCGCGACAGCGTCGCCTGGGTCACATGAAAACCACGGGCGCCCAGCCTCTTTCGCAGATCATCCTGACTTGCAATGGGAGCCTTCGATAGGAGTTCGCGGATCGCCGCATGTCGTTGCTGCTTCAAGCTTCCATCCCTGAATTCAAGAGGTCAACGAACCAGGCGACACCGTGGCCGCCTCGCATAAATATACAACAGCATGTATATTTATGCACAGAGAGGTTCATGTGTTCTCGCGCGAATGAACTTCTCACATCCTCGCCTCGCCAGTATAGTGACCTATGGACCCACGTCTGTCATCGCCTCGGCACCCCGTGCGGTACGAGATCGCCCCTCCCGTCTCCTCTGCGACTACGCTTGTTGACGAGCGCTTCGATCATGACTCCTGCGGTGTCGGCTTCGTCGCGACAGTCGCCGACGAAGCACCATCCCATGCCATCCTTCGCGCAGCCCTCATCGCTCTGAGCAGGCTCGCCCACCGCGGAGCGACCGCGGCCGACCGAAAGAGCAGCGACGGGGTCGGCGTCATGACCGGCGTGCCACGGTCCCTCTTCGCTCGCCAGATCGCAGACATTGCCGGTCGAACCCTCACCTCCGAAGAGATGCTCGGTGTAGGCATGCTCTTTCTCCCCGCGAACGAAGATCGGGCCGAAAAGGCGCTCGAACAATGTCTGGCCGCTCATGACTTCGAGGTCCTTTGCTGGAGGAATGTACCAGTCAGGGTGGACCTGCTCGGTGAGATCGCGCTCAGCACCATGCCCAGGATCAGGCAAGTCATGGTCACCGACGGCGCTGACGGCGAGGTCGCCTCCCGGGAGCGCCGACTCTATCTCGCCCGCAAGCAGTTCGAGCGCATGCACGCGCATGGTGACACCACCGGGTACATCTGCTCTCTCTCGGCGGAGACGGTCGTCTACAAGGCAATGTGTTCCGGAACTCTGCTGCCGGAGTTTTACCCCGACCTGGGCTCCCCCGAGTACGTCACATCCTTCGCTATCTTTCACCAGAGATACGCAACCAACACCTTGCCCGCTTGGCACCGGGCTCAACCCGGCAGGGCACTGGCCCACAACGGCGAGATCAACACTGTCTGGGGCAATCGCGCCCGCATGGCCGCCCGCGATGCCACACTCCCAGTCGAGTGCAAGCCCATCCTCACCGATGGCGGAACGGATTCGACCAGTCTCGACGAGACCATCGAGCTCATCTCTCGCAACGGCAGAACCTGCGCCGAGGCGGTCAGGATGCTTCTCCCGCCTGCCTCGACCGACCGTCCCCAATCTCCCTTCCTCCGCTATCACATGGACTGTGCCGAGCCCTGGGATGGCCCTGCCGCAATCTGCTTCAGCGACGGCCGCGTCGTCGGCGCGGCGCTCGATCGCAACGGTCTCCGCCCCTGCCGTTTCGCGGTGACATCCAAGGGTTGGGTTGTCGCCGGCTCCGAAGCTGGGCTCGTTGACCTGGACCCGGAGGAGGTTGTGCATAGCGGCCGCCTCGGTCCGGGGCAGATGCTTCTCGTCGATCTCGCGGAAAAGAAGATCTACGAAGACACCGAGCTGTGGAGTCTCTTCGACGGCAATGCTGGTTACGCGCGACTTGTGGAAGATGCGCCGCTGCCCTCGGCCATCAATCGAATCGAACCTTCGCGCGCACAGGTCGAGAGCTGGCAGAAGAGCTTCGGCTACACGAGGGAAGACGTCAAGATGATCCTGCAGCCTATGGCGAAGGACGCAAAGGACGCCGTCTGGTCCATGGGGGACGACACCCCGCTTGCCTTCCTTGCCAAAGCTCCGCGGCCCGTCTACGCCTACTTCCGTCAGCGGTTTGCTCAGGTCACGAATCCTGCCATCGATCCGCTGCGTGAGGCCTGTGTCGTCTCCCTGCACACACGACTCGGCCCGTGGCCCCATCTGCTCGATAAACATGCTCCTCTTCCCGGTCTCTCGCTCGCCTCTCCCTTTCTCCAGCTGAGGCAGGTCGAGGCTCTCAGGCAGGGCACGTACCCCCACGCCGCCGACCTGGCCTTTTCCGAGATCGCTTGCGTCTTTGACCCATCAGTCTCATTGGAAGAGGGTTTGGACCAGCTGTGTTGGCAGGCCATCGAGGTCGTTCGAAGTGGCACCCGGGTGCTTCTGCTCTCCGATCGTACGGCCAGCCCCGCCCACATCCCGATTCCCATGGCAATGGCGACGGGTGCGGTGCATCAGGCGCTGGTCGCGGCTGGCTTGCGAACCCTCGCTGGCCTTGCGGTCGAAGCAGGGGACTGCCGCGACATTCACCACGCCGCCGTGCTCATTGGGTATGGTGCGGGCGTGGTCTGCCCGTGGCTGGCGCTCGAGACGGCGCGGTCCTTTGCTGGTCCCGAAGAGGCGGATGCGAACGAGACGAAGATGCTCCAGGCCCTCGATGCCGGCCTGGCCAAGGTTATGTCCAAGATGGGCATCTCCGTCGTCGACAGCTATCGGGGCGCGCACCTCTTCGACAGCCTTGGCTTGCATGCGAGCGTGGTCAACCGATGCTTCCCAGGGACGCCCGCGCCGCTCTCCGGCATCGGCTTCGCCGAGATCGAACGTCACCTGCGGCAGACCTGGACGACGGCCAGCGGAGAAAGCCCAGCGGAGCTCCCCGACTACGGCTGGGTTCGCTTCCGAAAGGCGGAGCTCGCCGAGCCGCACGCCTGGCAGCCCTCGACCGTCAAGGCACTCCAGTCCGTTGTTGGCAGTGCCCGCGGAATCGCCCCCGCCAGCAACCCATCCGAGAGCTTCAGGATCTACACCGACGGAGCGGATAAGCGGGAAGCCGCGACACTGCGCGACCTCCTCGACATTCGCCCTGCCGCCCATGAGGTCGCGATCGAACAAGTAGAGACATCGGCCAGCCTGTGCCGGCGTTTCGTCGCCAGCGCCATGTCGCTTGGATCGTTGAGCCCGGAGGCTCACCAGACGATTACGGCGGCAATGAACATGCTCGGCGGCCGATCGAATACAGGAGAGGGCGGGGAAGACCCCGACGTCTACCGCATCGATGCCAAGGTCTCGCAGCAACCTGCGGAGGGCGCCACACGCATGGCGAGTTCGGGCGGCGGCACCATGGTCGCCGAAGCTCCCCGAGCCACCGTGCAGGCCCCCGTGTCTCTCAACAACAAGATCAAACAGGTTGCCTCGGGCCGCTTCGGCGTCACGGCGGGCTACCTCGCGCACGCCGAGGAGATCGAAATCAAGGTCGCGCAGGGTGCAAAGCCAGGCGAAGGCGGCCAGCTTCCAGGGTTCAAGGTCAGCGGCCTCATCGCTCGTCTGCGCCATGCCCAGCCCGGCGTCTCGCTGATCTCGCCGCCACCGCACCACGATATCTACTCCATCGAGGACCTCGCTCAACTCATCTACGATCTCAAGCGAGTCAATCCATCCGCGGCCGTCGGTGTCAAGCTGGTGTCAAGCTGTGGCGTGGGCACGGTAGCGGCGGGCGTGGCCAAGGCCTATGCCGATTTCATCGTCATCGCGGGAAATACCGGCGGAACCGGAGCGGCTGCGCTGTCAAGCATCAAGTACGCGGGCAATCCATGGGAACTCGGTCTCGCCGAGGCGCAGCAGGTGCTTCGTCACAACGGCATGCGCGGCCGCGTCCGGCTTCGGACTGACGGAGGCCTCGCCACCGCGCGCGACGTTCTGGTCGCGGCACTCCTCGGCGCCGACGAGTTCGCCTTCGGAACCGCCGTGCTGGTATCGATCGGCTGCGACATGGCCCGGCAATGCCACCTCAACACCTGCCCGACAGGAATCGCGACCCAAAAACCCGAGCTTCGGGCCAAATTCCGCGGCAAGCCCGAGCACGTCGTCGGCTTCTTCACGGAGCTTGCCAATGATCTTCGCGGTCTGCTGGCACACTACGGCCTGCGCTCGATTGCCGATGCGATCGGCCGCACCGATCTGCTGGAGCAGGTCCGCTTCGACGGCAGCCTCGATCTCGAGGCGATGCTCAGCCGCGACCAGCCCGGTGTCGCCTCCTGGCAGGGCCTGCGAAACGATCAGCCGCTCGAGCCGGCTCTGGACGAGGCCTGGGTTGCCCCGGCGCTCGATGCCCTCAACTCCGGACAACCCTTCGAAGTGACCTCCGCGATCGCGAACGAGCACAGAGCTGTCGGCGCCCGTCTCGCCGGGGAGATCGCCCTCCTTCGCGCCCAGAGACACCTTCCCGCTCACGTCACCTTCAACCTCGTTGGAACAGCCGGGCAGTCCTTCGGAGCTTTCGTGGTCGAGGGCATGAACCTCATTCTTGATGGCTGGGCAAACGATTTCGTCGGCAAGGGTCTCTCCGGAGGCAAGCTCATCATCCGTCCGCGAGGCCTCGCCGCTAAGGAGAGCGGTCGTCACGTTATCCTCGGCAACGTAGCCCTCTACGGCGCGACCTCCGGCCATCTCTACGCGGCGGGCAGGGTCGGTGAGCGCTTCGCCGTTCGAAACTCCGGCGCGCAGGCTGTCGTCGAAGGAGCAGGTGACCACGCCTGTGAGTACATGACCGGTGGCACCGTGGTGATCCTCGGCAGCGTTGGCTCGAATTTCGGTGCCGGCATGACCGGCGGTCTGGCATGGGTCTACGACGCCGACGGAACCTTCCTCGGCGACGGCCGTTACCATACCGACTTCGTCACGCCAGAGCGGTTCGGCGATGTGCCCGACGAGACCAAAGACAGGCTGAAGACCATCGTCGAAGCCCATGCCGTCGAGTCCTCCAGCAGCCTCGCCCAGGCGATGCTGTCAGACTGGCCCCGTGCCGCCGAGTCCTTCGTGCTTCTGACCCCAAAGCCTCAGGTCTGACCCGGCGGACCTTGGCAAAGTGCCAGCACTGCCAGTAGAGTGGCGGCACTGGACGTTCACGGAGCGAGGCCGCACTGAAGCGCAGAGACACCAGCGACGCGGACGGCTTAAAAAAGCCGGTGAGCTCATCGGCTCCCTCGGGGGGAGCGGGCAGCGGTGACAAGTACCAGCGCATCCTCGATGCAGCCGTCGATGTCATCGCGGAGAACGGATACTTTGGCTCGCCCGTAAGCGCGATCGCAGCACGCGCCGGAGTCGCCGACGGAACCATCTATCTCTACTTCAAGAGCAAAGACGATGTCCTCCGAACAGCCATCGACACCGTCTTCGACCGATTTCACGCGCAGGTGCAGGACAAGTTCCGCACCTTGACCGACCCGCGAGCGCAGCTAGAATACATCGCCCAAGTCCATCTCGAGAGCCACTCCGTCAACCGGAACATGGCCATCATCATGCAAACCGAGATGCGGCAAAGCGCCAAGTTCATCGCCGAATTTTCTCATCACCACCTGGTCAAGTACATTCAGCTGGTGCGGGAGATCATCCGCAGAGGGCAGCAGACAGGCCTCTTTCGTGCGGATGTCTCGGACGGCGTGGTGGCGCACTGCATGTTTGGAGCGATCGACGAGCTGCTCAGCTCGGCGGTCTTCACCGGACGCACCTACGACTCCCTCGCAACGGCAACGCAGGTCGTAGATGTGCTCTTGAACGGGATCACAACGGGGAAGCGCAATGTTTGATTTGAAGACGATGAACGATGTGCTCGTGCACGCGACAGGGCGTGGAGCCCGCGAGGTGATGTTCTGGCAAGACGGCTCGTCCTGGAAACCGATCACTTCGGACGAGCTCTATGGCAGGGTCCGGGCCTTTGCCGCGGTGCTGCAACGGTGGGGCATCGCAAAGGGAGACCGCGTCGCCATCCTCTCCGAGAACCGTTGGGAGTGGCCGGTCTCAGACTTCGCGACGCTTGCGATCGCTGCGGTAGATGTCCCGCTGTATGCAACTCTAAAGCCGGACCAGATCGGTTACATGTTGCGGGATTCGGGTGCAAAGGTCGCGGTCGTCTCCACACGCGAGCAGTACGACAAGCTCCGCGCCGCCGGAGATCTTCCCGCGCTCGAGCATGTGGTCGTCATGGATGGGGGAAAGTTTCCCGAAGCCGAGAGCCTCTCGGACCTCCTCTCCGGATCGCAGGCCCTCCAGCAAAAAGACCCGAGCTTCGACCGGATGCTCGAAGCTGTAACTCCGGACGACCTTGCCACCATCATCTACACCTCCGGAACCACTGGCGAGTCGAAGGGCGTGATGCTGACCCACGGCAACCTCGCCAGCAACATCAACGTCTCCACCGGTGATCTCGGCTTCACCGATGGGGACACTTCCATCTCGTTTCTCCCGCTCTCGCATGTCACGGCCCGGCACGTGGACTACGCACTGATGTGCCACGGCGCGAGGCTAGCGTACTGCCCCAGGTTCGATCTGCTGCCGCAAGCCATGCAGGCAGTGCAGCCAACTATCTGCATCGCCGTCCCGCGTGTCTACGAAAAGATTCGTCAGGCAGTAGAAGCGAAGTCGTCCGCCTCGCCAGTTCGGAAACGGCTTCTTTCCTGGGCGCTGGCAACGGGAAAGAAGCATCGCCCTGAGGTGCTCGAAGGAAAGACGCCTTCCTCTCTCGCCTGGAACCTGGCCAACAAACTCGTCTTCACCAAAATTCGTCAGGCCTTCGGTGGCCGGGTCAAGGTCTTCAACTCCGGCGGCGCGCCGCTTGGCATGGACAGTGCGGGGTGGTTCGCCGATGCCGGCATTCGCATCTTTGAGGGGTACGGCCTGACCGAGACCTCTCCCGTCATCGCCGTCAACTACCCCGCTACTCACAGGATCGGCAGCGTCGGCAAACCGCTTCCCAACATGGAGGTCCGCTTCGCCCTCGATGGTGAGCTCGAGGTTCGCGGACCGGCCGTCTTTCACGGTTACTGGAACAAGGAGAAGGAGTCGGCGGAGAGCTTCACCGAAGACGGCTGGTTCAAGACCGGCGATATCGGCCGGCTCGACGAGGATGGATTCCTGTTCATCACCGACAGGAAGAAGGAGCTGCTCAAGACCAGCGGCGGTAAACTCATCGCCCCGCAACCGATCGAGAACCGGCTCAAGTCGAGCAGCTTTGTCGCACAAGCCGCCCTTGTCGGGGACAAGCACAAGTTCGCCTCCGTGCTCATCTCCCCAAACTTCGCGACGCTTGAAGGCTGGGCAAAGGAGCAGGGAATTGCAGCCCCAGATCGCGGCAAGCTGGTCCACGATCCCAGAACCATCGCGATGTACCAAGGGGTCGTCGATAAAGTCAACAAAGACCTGGCCCACTTTGAGAGCATCAAGCGTATCTCTGTCGTAAGCGACGAGTGGACGGTCGAGACCGGCGAGTTGACGCCCAGCATGAAGCTGAAGCGGCGCGTCATCGAGACCAGGTACGCCCCCGAGATCGCCGGCTTCTATGCGGATGAGGCAAGTTCACGATCCTAGCGGCACCCCGGCCCGAGCGTTCGCCCATTCTGTGAGAGCTTTATTCAATGGCGCCAACGACATTGCTGCAACCATCGCGACGAGTCGGCGCGAAATACCTTAACCCCGTCCCGACGCAGGTTGGCGGGCTGTCGATGATCTTCAAGGTCCTGCCCCGATACCTCACCAACCGAAAGCAGCGCTTCCCCCTCAAACCTCCCGGACCCTTCCGGACCGACTCTCTGATCTATCGCTGCACTCCGGCGAGTGGACTGCGGGTCACCTGGTTCGGACACTCCTCCACCCTGCTCGAGATCGACGGTCTCCGCGTCCTGATTGACCCGGTATGGGAGCAGCGCGCTTCGCCGTTCCGTTGGTCGGGGCCGAAGCGTTTCTTCCAACCGACCATCCCGCTCCGGGATCTGCCGGATCTCGACCTCGTGCTCATCAGCCACGATCACTACGATCACCTCGGCGAAACCACCGTGCGCAGCCTCGTGAGCCTCCCAAACGTGGCGGGCGCCCTATGGCTGACCTCCAAGGGCGTTGGTACTATCCTGCAGAGCTGGGGCGTGCAGCGATCGAAGCTCGTCGAGCTTGACTGGACCGAGACTCACGTCAGCACCGCGCGGGGAAAGGATCTGAAGATCACGTCCTGGCCGGCCCGGCACTTCTCCGGTCGAAGCCTGTCCAACCGCTTCGAGACGCTCTGGGCCTCCTTCGTGCTCCAAGGCGACCAACACGCGGTCTACTACGGCGCAGATTCGGGGCAGTGGCCGGGCTTCGCGGAGATCGGCGCGAAACAGGGTCCGTTCGATCTCACCATGCTCGAGATCGGTGCCTTCGACGGGATGTGGGCCGACATCCATCTCGGCCCCGACGGGGCTGCCGAAGCCTTCGCCGCCATGTCCGCAGGTGGGCTCCTGATGCCGATCCACTGGGGCCTTTTCGATCTCGCTCTTCACGGCTGGACGGAGCCCATGGAGCAACTGCGAGAGCTCGCCCACCAACGGGGTATTCCGCTTTGGTCGCCAGAGCCCGGCCGCCCTACGGAGGTGCTCCCCGGTGTCCGGCTCCGATCGGACTGGTGGGTAGATCCATCGCGCGAGAGCGTATGATTTGTGACAACCAGGAGGCGTTGAGAGAATGCGTGTTGGGATGTTGACAGGTGGGGGCGATTGCCCCGGGTTGAACGCGGTCATCCGGGCGGCGGTTCGAAAGGGAATATTTCACTACAACGATGAGTTCGTTGGTTTTCTCGAAGGTTGGCGAGGTGTGCTCGACGACTCCACCATGCCGCTCACCATCGAGACCACGTCAGGGATCCTGCATCGCGGTGGAACCATCCTGCGCTCGTCCCGCACGAACGTAAAGAAGATTGAGGGCGGCTTCGAGCGCTGCGCTGAAGTCATCAGGAAACACGGGCTCGATGCCCTGATCGCAATGGGCGGAGATGACACCCAGTCCATCAGCCTCGCCCTCTCTAAGCATGGTGTGAACTGTGTCGGCGTCCCCAAAACCATCGACAACGATCTGAGCGGCACGGACGCCTGCTTCGGCTTCGACACCGCCGTCAGCATCGCGACAGAGGCTGTCGACCGCCTGCACTCCACAGCGGAAGCGCACAATCGCATCATGGTCGTCGAGGTTATGGGCCGCGATGCCGGCTGGATCGCGCTGACCACAGGGGTAGCCGGAGGCGCGGACGTCATCCTCGTCCCGGAGCGACCGATCAACATGGATGAGGTCTGCCGCCTTGTCACCTACCGGCGTGAGCACGGCAAGAAGTTCTCAATTGTCGTTGTGGCCGAAGGCGCAAAGCTCCCCGAGCACACAGGCCAGACCTCCGTCGGGACCGGGACGGACGCCTTCGGTCACGTCAGGCTCAGCGGCATCGGGCAGGTGTTGGCCGACGAGATCGAAAGGCGAACCGGGTACGAGACGCGCAGCGTCAACCTCGGCCACACCCAGCGTGGTGGAACACCCACCGCCTACGACCGCATGCTGGCCACGCGATACGGCGCGGCCGCGATTGATCTGGCTCACGCGGGAAGGTTCGGCCGCCTTGTCGTGCTCCGGGGAACCGAAATCTCGGATATCCCGATCGCCGATGCCATCGCGAAGACACGCACCGTGGGCGAGGATCTGCTGTCGCTCATCGAAGGCCTGCAGCCGTTACAAGGAGGTTGACCGCCGGTGATTGTTGTTGTCTCCGGGATGGAAACCGCGTAAAAGAATGTTGGTGGTCGATTCGAGCCACCTTACCCGAGGGAGAGACAATGACCGGCGCCGTGCAGGGTGTGTCGCGTGAGGTGCTGGATATCCGGCAGGCCTCGGAGTACCTCGGGATCAGCGGAGATACCTTGTACCGCTATGCGGCGGAAGGGTTCGTGCCTGCATTCAAGCTTGGCAACCGGTGGCGCTTCAAGAAGAACCTCCTCGATGCCTGGATGGACGAGAAGTCGGGAATCAAGAAGCCGTCCCAGGTCGCTGTCATGCCGCGCGAAAAGAAGCCCGTGGCTCGCGCACGCTAGCGTCGCTTTCACCCCGCCTGCAGCGTCAGGATCGTGATCTCCGGCGGGCAGTTCAGCCGAAAGGGAAGACCCACAGTCCCGATGCCCCGATTCACATAAAGCTGCATGTGGCCGAGACGATACGGCCCTTCCACGTACTTCTGGCCCATCGGCGGTAATACCAGCGGACCGACGAACGGCAGCCGGATCTGACCACCGTGAGAGTGTCCTGACAGCATTAGGCTGACGTTCGCCCCGCGAGGATGGGCAACGACGGTGTCAGCATAGTCAGGGGCGTGTGCCATCAGAATAACCGGCCCCTTCGGATGCGCAGGCACAGACAGGTCCAGGTCGGGCCGGTCCGTTCCCGGGTCCGCCGTCCCTCCCAGCCAGAGGCGATCTCCACCCCGAAGAAACGATATAAACCGGTTCCTCATTACCGGGATCCCTTGCGCCTCCAGAGATCGCGTCACCAGCAACGCGCCAACCGTCACGTCATGGTTTCCAAGCACGGCATACCTCTCCGGGCACTGGAGAGTTCGAAGGATTTCCGCGCACCTCTGTGCGGCATGATTTGCAGCAACAAAGGTTAACGACCCCCGAGTAACGAAGTCGCCAGTCAGCAGGACCACGTCTGGCGCAAGCGAATTTACGTGCCTTACAACGCGCTCAAGAAAAAAAGGTTCCGTGTACTCATCCAAGTGAATATCGCTCAGCTGCGCAATCCGCAGGCCCCGGAACCCGGAGGGGAGATCGGCGATCGCAACCGTCCGCTCGGGAACGTCGATCTCATGCCTGGCCACCTCGCCGGCGTAGACGGCCAGTCCTGCGGCTAGTGCCGCGGAGCCGGTCAGGAAAGCGCGTCGCGTTGTATGGGGAGGGGATGTCGTGGTGCTCGAGGACATAACTCATGATACCGGGGCGTGGTGCGTGCGCCGAGGCCGGGCCGTTTAGAATCGATATCAATGAACACATCTTCGCGGGTAGGGAGGCTGGCCAGAACTGCGCGTCTCAGCGGCCTCGACGCCCTCCTCTTCACTCATCCCCCTGACATCCGCTACCTGTGCGGCTTCACCGGATCGTCCGGCACAGTCGTCATCCAGGGGAGGCGAGCGGTCCTGTTTACCGACGGTCGCTACACCGAACAGGCTAAGCAGGAGGTAGACGGCGCCAAGGTTGTGGTCGCCAGCAAGTCCCCCCTGATCGCAGCCTGCGAGTGGATCGATGCTGCGGGCATCGAGCGCTGCGGCTTCGACCCCCTGCACACCACGATCGCAGCTCTCGCATCCATGCGCAGCGCGGTCGCCGCGAAGCGCCGCCGGGGTCTATTTCAGGCGACCGGCGATCTGGCTGGCCGGCAGCGCGAGACCAAGGACGACACCGAGATCCGCACCATGCGGGAAGCTGCCGCTCTGGGTTGCGTGGTCTTCGATCAGGTGCTCGAAGACCTGGTGCCATCGGCAACAGAGACGCACGTCGCCATGCAGATCGAGCGCAGGGCCCGCCTCGCCGGAGCAGAGAAGATGAGCTTCGAGACCATCGTCGCCGGTGGGCAGCGGAGCGCTTTGCCTCATGCTCGACCAACGTCCGCAAAGCTTCCCCGGCGTGGTTTCGTCACCCTTGATTTTGGTGTCGTGGTGCGTGGCTACTGCTCCGATATGACGCGCACCGTGCATATGGGTCGCATCTCTCCCGACGCCCGAGCCGTGTATGATTCCGTTCTGGAAGCACA
>JAABUZ0100004798.1_pt1 | contig 18353 bp, 16 predicted proteins | sample 5562091 | NCBI WGS metagenome assembly JAABUZ01 (sample SAMN12813069, study PRJNA571459) | rock metagenome | isolation source: Antarctica rocks | place: Antarctica: Victoria Land, Linnaeus Terrace sud | collected 2015-12-21 | reverse complement strand
ACGTGCGCGCGACCCTCGCCGGCGTGGCCCGAACGCTCGCGCCGAGTGCGGCGTTACGCGGCATCGCGCTCACGGCGGACGTCGCAGGTGAGGTGCCAGGAGTCGTCGCGGCCGATGCGGGCGCGCTACGTCGCGTGCTGCTCAACCTCGGCGCGAACGCGGTGCGCGCGACGCGACGCGGCAGCGTTCGGCTAACCGCGAGCGTCGACGCGCACGGCACGCTCGTGTGCGCCGTGGCCGACACCGGGGTCGGGATGACGGAGGCGCAACGGTCCCGCCTGTTCCGCGCGTGGGCGACCGGTGGCGCGGAGGACGGCGTCGGTCTGGGCCTCGTGCTCGCGGCGGAACTCGCCGCCCGCATGCGAGGCGTGCTCGCGGTCGAGAGCACGCCGGGGGTCGGCAGCACATTCGCGTTGCGCATCCCGGTGTGCGCGCCCGCGCCCGAGTGGGGCGCGGCTCAACCGGGTTCCGCCGACGGCCGACACTGTCGGGCGTGATCCTCCTCATCGAAGACGACCTCGTCACGTGCCACATCATGACGGCGCTGCTCAAGCGGCTCCGCCGTCCGCACGTCGTCGCCCACGACGGGGCCACCGCGCTCGAGCACCTGAACCGGCAGCCGTTCGACCTCATCATCGCCGACCTGCTGCTCCCCGACGGGCACGGCCTGGACCTCGTCGAGCGGCTCGTCGTCAAGCCGTACTTGCAGGACATCCCGGTCATGTTCTGCACCGCGAACGCCGACGCGAAGACGGTGGAGCGGGCGCTCGCGTTAGGCGCGGTCGATTTCGTCAAGAAGCCCATCAACGTCGACGTGTTCGCCGCGCGGATCGAGCGCGCGCTGAAGCGGGCGCCCGCGCGGTGGGAGAGCTGGCGTGACATGATCAAGCGGTTGCGCGTCGACAGCCGCACGTTCCTGCCGCTGCTCACGCTCGCGCGCGACCACCTGGCCGAGCTCGTACTCGCGCTCGGGAGGCTCGAGGACGCGGGGGAGGCGTCCGCGGACGGCGGCCGCGACGAGCTGTCGGCCAAGGTGCTGCGCATGCGGGGGGCCGCGCTCAACGTGGGCGCGATCCGCACCGTGCAACTCGTCGATTTTCTGTGGACTGGCCGCGCGACTTCCGAAGACGTGGCCGACCTGCACGCCGCGCTGACCATCGAGCTGGCCGCGTTCGAACAGGCGTTACAGAGCCGGTCGTCCGCCTTCTTCGCCCCCGCCGCGGCGCGATAGCCGTGGCACCCCTGACCCCTGGATGACCGAACCGACGCTCGACGACGTCGCCCTGCACGTCCTGCAACTCGAGCCCGAGGACGGGGAGGATCTCGCGCGCGTGCGCGAGCAGCTCGCGGCGTTGGCGTTCGGGAACCGCGTGTCGATCGCCGCGCAGCCACTGGTGGCCGGCGCGGTCCGCGTATTGACGGGGCTCGCGGACGGCACAGCCGCGGACCCGCGGGCCGCCCTCGGCGAGGTGGGACGGCTGCTCCAGCGCGCGCTCGAGGCTACCCCGCGGTGCGCGTCGTCGGCCGAGGCGCCCGGGGGCGTGCTCGCCGCAGACGTTGACCTCGATCTGCTCGCGGACTTCATCGCCGAGAGCCGGGACTCCCTCGGCGCGAGTGAGGCCTCCCTGCTCGCGCTCGAGCAGTCGCCTGACGACGCGGAGGCGCTCAACACGGTGTTCCGCGCGTTTCACACGATCAAGGGGACGAGCGCGTTCCTCGGCCTAGCGCGCCTCACGGCGTTCGCGCACGCGGCGGAATCACTGCTTGCGCGCGTCCGGGAGGGCGCCGTGCCGTATGCGGCGACATGCGCCGAGCTTGCGCTGCGCTCGGTGGACATGCTCACGCTGCTCCTCGCTGCCGTGGAAGGCGCGGCGCGGGCCGGCGGCGCCGGCACCGCACTCGCGCTGCCGGACGGGTACACGAGGCTGAGCCAGTCACTCGCGGACTACCAGAGCCGGGGACCGGCCGAAGGTCCACCCGTGGAACGCGAGTCCGGGGAGCGCCGGCAGGAGGAACGCCGCCGAGAAGACCGTCGCCGAGCCGACACGTTAGCCGGGGGCGAGCAGTTCTTGCGCGTGCGGACGGACCGCCTCGACCGGCTCGTTGACATGGTCAGCGAGTTGGTGATCGCGCAGGCGATGATCGCCGGCGACGACACCCTCGTCGCGGCGGCCGGCGCGCACCACGAACTCGCCAAGAAGCTGGCACACGCCGGGAAGATCGTTCGCGGGCTGCAGGAGCTCTCGATCGGGATGCGAATGGTGCCGCTCCGCGCGACGTTCCAGAAGCTGACGCGCCTCGTGCGGGACCTCTCGGCCGCGGTCGGGAAGCCGGTCGACTTCGTGACCGAAGGCGAGGACACCGAAATCGACCGCAGCCTTGTGGAGCTCGTCGGCGACCCGCTCGTGCACATGGTGCGGAATGCGATCGACCACGGGATCGAGTCGCCGGGCGAACGCGCGGCGTCGGGCAAGCCGCCGCGCGGTACGCTGCGGCTCAGCGCCTACCACGCCGGCGGGAGCGTGGTCGTGGAGCTCGCCGACGACGGGCGTGGGCTCGACCGCGCGCGAATCGTGCGCAAGGCGGTGGAGAAGGGCCTGATCGTGGGCGAGGGCGGGTTCAGCGACGCCGACGTGTTCCGGCTCGTGTTCGCGCCGGGGTTCTCGACCGCGGACGCCGTGACGGAGTTATCGGGGCGTGGGGTCGGGATGGACGTCGTGCGCCGGAACGTCGAGCGCGTGCGCGGGCGCGTCGACATCGCGTCGCACGCCGGCGAGGGGAGTACGTTCGCGATGCGGCTGCCTCTCACCCTCGGCGTCACCGACGGCATGCTGGTGCGGGTGGGCGCGGAGCGCTACGTGGTCCCGACGACCAACATCCACGTCAGCTTCCGTCCGGAGCCGGACGCGGTCCGGACGATCGCGGGGCGCGGCGAGGTGGTCACGCTGCGGGGCGAGGTGTTGCCGGTCGTGCGGCTGCACCGGCTGTTCCGCGTGCCCGGCGCCGAGCACGACGCCGCGCGCGCTCTACTGGTCGTGGTCGGCGACGGGCGCCGGCGGCGGACGGCGTTGCTGGTCGACGAGCTGCTCGGCCAGCAGCAGGTCGTCGCGAAGTCGCTCGGTGGCGGGGTCGGGCGCGTCGAAGGCATCGCCGGGGGAGCGATCCTGGGCGACGGCCGCGTCGGGTTGATCCTCGACGTGGCCGAGGTGGCGGCGCTCGCGGAACGCGGCGAGGCACTCGGGGCGGGGCGGGCTGCCTAACGCGCACGGCGGCGTGGTGTGACGTCCGCCCGCGTGGCTCGTTCCGTGTTCGTTCCGTGTTGGCCGACGCTCCGCCCCTCAGTGCTCCCACCGCCCGCCGTCCCCGATGTCCACCGCGATCACGCCCCCCGTGCGCGACGCCGCCCCCGGCGGCAAGTATCTCACCTTCTTCCTCGGCGACGAGGAGTACGGGGTCGCGATCCTGCGTGTGCAGGAGATCATCGGCCTGCAGGCGATTACGCGGGTGCCGCGGACGCCGGTGTTCGTGCGTGGCGTCATCAACCTGCGGGGAAAGGTGATCCCGGTCGTCGACCTGCGCGAGCGGTTCGGCATGCCGCCGGCGGACGCGGGCGCATGCGGCGACCCGCAGCAGGTGGCGCGGGCGGAGGCGCTCCGTTGCATCATCATCGTGGAGGTCGCGATCGGCGGCGCGGGGCGCGACGCGTCGGCGCGGGTCCCGATGGGTGTCGTGGTGGACCGGGTGAGCGAGGTCGCGGCGATCGACGCCGAGCGCATCGAGGACCCGCCGACCTTCGGCGCCGCGGTGCGGACGGACTTCTTGCTCGGACTCGCGACCGGCGGCCCGCGCGTGCGTCTGCTGCTCGACGTCGACCGCGTGCTGGCGCCGGACGAGGCCGACGCGCTGGCGCGCGCGGCTGCCTAACGTTGTTGGCGGCGTCTCGAGCCTAACGTTCGCGCGTGCCCTCCGATTCCGGCGGCTTCGGCGCGGCCGAGTTCGCCGAGATCGGTCGTACGGTCGCGGCCGTCGCAGGCGTCCAGATTGGCCCCGGGAAGGAGGGGCTCGTACGCTCGCGCCTTGCGCGGCGTCTGCGCGAGCTCGGCGTCGCGACGGTCGCGGAGTACGTCGCGCGCGTGCGGGACGACGCGAGCGGGCGCGAGCGGGACCAGATGGTCGACCTGCTGACGACCAACACGACGCACTTTTTCCGCGAGCCGGCGCACTTCGACGTGGTGCGCGACGGCGTCGTCCCGGCGTTCGGCGGGGTGCCGGGCGGACTGCGCGTCTGGAGTGCGGGCTGCGCGACCGGGGAGGAGGCGTACACGCTCGCGATGGTCCTCCGTGGCGCCGTGCCCGACGTGGATCGCCGACCCGCGGACGCGCCGCGCGTGCTCGCGACCGACCTGTCGTGTCGGGCACTCGCCGTTGCGGCGCACGGCGTGTATGCGCGCGCCCGCGTCGTGGACGTGCCGACGGCCTTGTTGCGCGAGCACTTCGACGCGCTGCCCGACGACGCGTGGACCGCGCGCCCGGCGCTGCGGGCGGTCGTGCGCTTCGCGCGGCTGAACCTGATGGACCTGTGGCCGATGCGCGGCCCATTCCACGCGATCTTCTGCCGCAACGTGATGATCTACTTCGACAAACCAACGCAGCAGACCCTCGTCTCGCGATTACACGTACTACTCGCGCCCGGTGGGTTCCTCTTCGTGGGACATGCGGAGAGCCTCACCGGGCTCACGCACGGGTTCACCTACGTGCGGCCGGCGGTGTACCGAAAGTGATCGTGGACCGGCCGAACCCGGCCGGACGGGTCGGCGACGGCCTGACCCGCGAGCGGCACGGGCGTTGCCCAGCCCGGCGGTTCCCCGATCAACAGGAGGCACGCGAGATGGGCAAGCCCAAGCACAGCGACGATACGCGCGGCGAGCAGATAGGCGCGCAGCAGCACGGCGAACACGAGCACGGCGAGAAGACGCGCTCAGCGATCAAAGCGGGGATCAACAACGACGGGCGGCAGCTCGAGACGCGGTCGCAGCGTGAGGCCAACGATCCTAACCGCGGCGGAAAGGGCTCGGGGCACGACGCGGAGCTGCACGACCGGATGATCGCGAACCCCGGCTCCGAGAACGACGGTGGTCACCGCCTCTTCGAGAACCGCACGCAGCACGACGAGGCGGAGAGCGATTCGGAGCAGAACCGCCGCGACCGCGACGTCGAGCGGCACGACCACGACCGCTCGCAGATTCAGGGACACACGGCGGCGGATCGGGTTGGACACGCAACCGTGAAGAACACGGGCGAAGGCGGTGGTAACCGGGCCAAGACCGACCACGGCCAGGCATGATCGAACGCGGCGCGCGCCGTGGCTGACTACCGACGCGGCGTCGCGCATCTCAAGAGCGCGGACCCGCGCCTCGCGGCCGTAATCGCGCAGGTCGGCGCGTGTCGGTTTGCGCCGCGCGCCGACGGCACGCACTTCGAGGCAGTCGCGCGGGCGATCGTCTACCAGCAGTTGTCGGGCAAGGCGGCGGGCACGATTCACGGCCGCTTCCACGGGCTCTACGGCGGACGAGCGCCGGAGCCCGCGGAGCTGCTCGGCACCACGGACGAGGCGCTGCGCGGAGCGGGGCTCTCGCGGCAGAAGGTCGGCTACCTGCGCGACCTCGCATCGCGCGTGGCGGCCGGCGACGTCCCGCTCGACACCATCGAGGCTCTCGACGACGCGGCCGTACTCGACGCGCTCACGCGTGTGAAGGGTGTTGGGCGATGGACCGCGCAGATCTTCCTCATGTTCCGGCTCGGGCGGCCCGATGTGCTGCCCGAACTCGACCTCGGTGTCCAGAAAGGAGTCCAGCTGGCGTATGGACTGCGTGCGCTGCCCAAACCTGCCGAGGTCACGAAGTTCGGCGAGCGATGGGCGCCGTGGCGGACCGTCGCGGCTTGGTACCTCTGGCGGTCGCTCGACAACGACGGCGGGCAATTAGGCGCGTAGGGCGGGGTGCGATGTCGCGCGGGCGCGACAGGCGCGGGCGACCGTGACACGTGCGCGACGGGCTCGTCCTGTGCGGAACCGATGCACGCCGTGTTCTCTCCCGCCCGCCATGACGGTCGCCCTGTCGTTTCCGCTTCCGACCGCCTTGGTACCGTTCGCTCCGCTGGATGATCCTGCCCGCTTGACCGCGGTCGCCGAGACCGGCTTGGTCGGCGCGCCAGCCGACTCGGCGCTTCAGCGCCTCGTACAGCACACGGCGCGGTTGATCGGCGTGCCGACCGCGATCGTCGGTCTCATCGACGAGCGGCGTCACTTCATCGCCGCGGAATGCGGACTGAGCGGCTGGCCCGCGGCGACGCGTGCGCTTCCGCTCACACATTCGCTGTGCGCGCACGGGGTGCGTGCCGGCGCACCCCTTGTCATCGAGGACACGCGCGCGGACGAGCGGTGGGCGGACCACCCCGCGACGACCGAGCTCGGCGTGGTGGCGTACTGCGGCGTGCCGTTGCGTGTGCCCGGCGGACAGACGGTCGGGATGCTGTGCGCCTCGGACGGCGTACCGCGCGCGTGGACGGCCGAGGACGTGGAGCTGTTGTCGGACCTTGCGGCGGTGGTTGCGGCCGAGCTCGAGCTGCGGTCGGCGAACCGCGCCATGGCCGCGCGGGCGGCGGTGCTCGCGGAGAGCGAGCGCGATCTGCGCACGATGCTCGGCGCGATGCAGGACGTGGTGCTGGTGCTCGACCGCGACGGCACGTACCGGCGCATTGTGCCGACCGCGCCCGACCTGCTCTATCGTCCCACGGACGACGTGATCGGCCGGCGCGTGTACGACGTCCTGCCGGCGGACACGGCGCCCGTCGTGCTCGCGGCCGTTCGCGACGCGCTCGACACGCGGTGTCCGGTCGAGCTCACGTACACGCTCATCGCACCGGTGGGGCCGCGCCACTTCGCCGCGACGGTGTCTCCGCTCTCCGACGACGCGGTGCTCTGGGTCGCGCGCGACGTCACGACCCGGGCGGAGGCGGAATCGGCGCGACGTGCGACGGAAGCGCGTCTCGCGCTGATCTACAACAGCGCGTCGGACCTCATGTTCCTCATGGCGGTGGAGCGGGACGCGGCGGGCGCGGTGGGGGGCTATCGGTGCGAGTCGGTGAACGCGACCTACCTCGCGGTGACCGGACTGCGCGAGGACGCGGCCGTCGGCTGGAAGAGTTCCTGCCCCCGGACGCGTGCGCCCACGCGCGCGCGGGGTACGGCGCGGCGGTCGCGACCGGCGTGGTACAGCGGTACGACGAAACGGCGGACTTGCCGACGGGCCACATCGTCGTCGAGACCACGCTCACGCCCGTGTGCGACGCCGCGGGCGTGTGCACGCATCTGCTCGGTGCCGCGCGCGACGTCACCGCGCGGCGGGCGGCGGACGCGGAGCGGGCACGCCTGGGCGCGGTCTTGGAGGCGACGAGCGACTTCGTCGCGATCGCGGAGCCGGACGGGACGCGCGCGTATCTGAACCCGGCGGGCCGGCGGCTCGTGGGGGAGGCCGCCGACGCGGATGTGTTAGGCACCCCCGTCGACCGGCTGTACACGCCCGAGGCGCGCGCGCGATTCGAGGACCTCGCGCGCCCCGCCGCCTTGCGGTACGGACATTGGAGCGGCGAGAGCGCGATCGTCGCTCGCGACGGCCGGATCGTGCCGGTGTCGCAGGTGCTGCTCGCGCACCGCGACGCGCGGGGCGAACTCGACTTCCTCGCGACGATCATGCGCGACCTCACCCCCGTGAAGCAGGCGGAGCGCGCGCTGCAGGCCAGCGAGGCGCGCTTCCGGGCGATCTCGGGTGCGTCGCCGATGGGGATCTACGAGACCGACCTCGACGGCCGGGCGCGGTACGTCAACCCGCGGCTGTGCGCGATCTGGGGCCTGTCCGAGGCCGCGCTGCTAGGCGACGGGTGGCACTCGCGCGTCCACGTCGACGACCTCGGGCCGTTGCTGCACGGCTGGTTGGCTGCGTCGCGCGCGGGGTTGGAGTTCGACCGCGTGTATCGATTGCTGCCACACGCGCCGGCCGGTGTGCCGCCGACGGTGCGGTGGGTCCACTGCCGCTCGGCACCCGTGCTCGACGACGAGGGGGTGGTGGTCGGAATCGTGGCGACGGTGGAGAATGTGACGGAGCGGCTCGCTGCCGAAGCGGCGACGCGCCGGCTCACGGCAATCATCGAGGCGACGCCCGACGTCGTCGCCGTCGCGACGCCGAGCGGGCGGATCGACTACCTGAACGGGGCGGGGCGGCGACTCCTCGGGATCGATGGCGGGGCCGAGGCGGTTCCCGCGGCGCGCCTCACGGTCGGACAACTCCAGCCCCAGTTCGCGCCCGGCGGCGCAGAGTACGGCGCGGTGGCCGAGGCACTGATCGAGGGCAGCTGGCGCGGCGAAACGGCGCTCCTGCGGTGCGACGGACGCACGATCCCGGTCGACCAAGTTCTGCTCACCCACCGCGGGGCGGACGGTTCGGTCGAGTACCTCTCGGCGACGCTGCGCGACATCACGAAGCGCAAGCAGGCCGAGGTCGCGCTGCGGAGCCTCGCACTCGTCGACGAGCTGACGCAACTATACAACCGGCGCGGGTTCCTGGCACTGGCCGAGCAAGCGTGCGAGGCGGTGAGGACTGCTGGTCAGGGCGGCGCGCTGTTCTACATTGACCTCGACGAGTTCAAACCAATCAACGATCGCTTCGGACACGCGGAAGGCGACCGGGCGCTCGTGGCAGTCGCCGACGTGCTCCGGCGCACGTTCCGCGAATCCGACGTGGTCGCGCGGCTGGGCGGGGACGAGTTCGTCGCGTTCGCGCCGTGCGGCAGCACGACGACGGAGGGCGTGTGGGAGACGGTCGAACGCGTGTCGGCCCGCCTCGACGCGCTCACCGCGGGGGTGAATCGGGTCGGGGGGCGGCCGTACGCGCTCAAGTTCAGCACCGGCGTGGCCGTGCTGGACCCGGCACGCCCGGCGTCGATTCCCGACCTCATGGCGGCGGCCGACGCGCATCTCTACCTCGGCAAGCAGCGGGGCCGCCGGGTGAGGGCGGAGTAAGTCGGCGGGCGGTCCGGCACGGTGCACGCGGTTCCGGCGTTCGCCGTGATGACCGTCGTTCGACCGGCTGCACCTCTCGCCCCGCCACGTTGCGTTACTCGCGTTCCGTCACCGTCCTGGTTCCCGCCGCCGAGCTGTTCGCGTGGCACGAACGCCCGGGCGCATTCGAGCGACTCGCGCCGCCGTGGCAGCGGGTGGACGTGGTGCGGAGCGACGGGCGCATCACGGACGGCGCGCGCGTGGAACTGCACGCGTGGTTTCCGCCGGGACTGCCCGTCGGTGTGCCAGTACGGTGGCGGATCGAGCACCGTGACTACGTGGCCGGCCGACAATTCCGCGACGTGCAGCTCGCGGGGCCGTTCGCCCGCTGGGAGCACCTGCACCGCGTCGACCCTGGGCCGGGTGCGGACGCGAGCACGCTGACCGACGCGGTCGACTACGCGCTGCCGCTGGGCAGGCTCGGCGCACTCGGCGGCGGGGCGGTGGCGCGGGCGGAGCTGGACCGACTCTTTCGGTACCGACACGCCGTGACCCTCACCGACCTCGAACGCCACGCCGCCGCCGCGCTGCCACCGATGACCATTGCCGTGACTGGGGCGTCGGGGCTGATCGGACGCGCGCTCACGCACTTCCTCACGACTGGCGGCCACACGGTGGTGCGGATCGGGCGCGGTGCCGAGGCCGCGCCGTCGCCCCAGTTGCGTGACGTGCGGTGGGACCTGGCGGCGGGCCGCCTGGATCCGCGCGCGCTCGAGGGCGTCGACGCCGTCGTGCATCTCGCGGGGGCGAACGTGGGCGGTCGGTGGACGGCCGCACATCGGCGCGCGATCATGGACAGCCGCGTGCAGGGGACACGGCTCGTCGCCGAGACGATCGCCGCGATGGAGCGTCCGCCGCGGGTGCTCGTGTCGGCGAGTGCAGTCGGCTATTACGGCGACCGTGGCAACGAGGTGCTCGACGAGGGTGCCCCGCGCGGGCGCGGCTTCCTCGCCGACGTGGCCGCGGCGTGGGAGGCGGCGGCCGACCCGGCCCGCGCCGCGGGAGTCCGCGTCGTACACCCGCGACTCGGCGTCGTGCTCACGCCGAGGGGGGGCGCGCTCGCGAAGCTGCTCCTGCCGTTCCAACTCGGCGCGGGCGGTCCGTTAGGCAGTGGCCGGCAGTGGTGGGGCGTGGTCGGGCTCGACGACGCGGTGGGGGCGCTGCACGCGGCTGTCGCGCGCGAGGACCTCGCGGGGCCGGTGAACGTCGTGCTGCCGGAGCCCGTGCGGAGCGCGGACTTCGCGCGCGTGCTCGGCGGCGTGTTGCACCGCCCGGCAGTGGTGCCGACGCCGGCGTTCGCGCTGCGGCTCGCGCTCGGGCGCGAGCAGGCCGACGAGATGCTGCTCGCGAGCCAGCGCGTGGTGCCGGCGCGGCTTCTCGCGGCGGGGTTCGCGTTTCGGCACCCGACGGTCGAGGACGCGCTCCGGTTCGAGCTCGGGCGCTGACGCGTGGTGGCACGACGGCGGGGCTTTACGCCGTCGTCAGATGACTCGTCTCCGGGGCGCGCCGCTCGCGGCCGTCGCGTAGCCCCGCCGGACGCGACCGGGGCGGCGGCGACGCGCTGTCGGATGTGCGCGGCCCGGCGGCGCGCGCCGAGTTTCGCGACGTTCGGTACACGGCGTTCTTCATCGCCCGACGCCCGCCGCCCGAGATTGGCCGGCGGTTCGTGACGAGCTACGCGGCGACCTACGGCGTGACGCCGAGTCACCAGGCGGCGCTCGCCTACGATGCCGCGTTGCTGCTCGGCCGCGCGCCGCCGGCGTCGAGCGCCGCGCGATCCGCGACTACCTCGCCGGGATCGGGTCGTCGCGCCCGGCGTTCACCGGCGCGACGGGCGTGATCGCTTTCGACGCGCGGCATGACGTCGTGAACAAGCCCGTCACGCTCGCCCGCGTGGTGGACGAGTGACGGACGTGTCGGCGGGCGACGCCGCGGACGGCCCGCCGCCTCCGCGGCGCCCGCGTGGGCGTCGCGAACGGCTGCTTCGTGTGGCGCGGATGCGCAGCATTCGGGCGCGACTCACGGTCGGCTTCGGCGTCGTCGTCGTGTTCGGGCTCGTCACCTTGCGTGCGCTGCTCGCCCTACGCGACGCCGACCGTGAGGTGCTCAGTGCTGCCGGGCGATGACGTGGTCCTTGACCTTGGCGTAGACGCCGGCCGGGAGGACCTTCTTGCGGGTGAGCTCGTCCTTGCTGTGGTAGGGACGGTTGGCGATGATCTTGGCGGCGTAGGCATCGCCGATGCCGGGGATGGCCTTCAGGTCGGCGCTGGTCGCCGTGTTGATGTCGACCGGCTCGGCCTTGACGGCGGGCGCGGCGGTGGTGGGCTTCGCGCTCGTGACTGCCTTCGCCGTCGCGGCCGGGGTCGGCTTGACGGCCGGCTGCACGGCGGTCGTGGGGTGGGGCGCGGCGGGCGCGGCGGGCGCGGCGGGCGTGGCGGTCTGCGCGGCGGCGGACGTGCCGGCCGCGGCAAGGCTGACGGCGAGCGCGAGGAGGGTGGGGCGGAGGCGCATGGCGGGTACCCGTGACGGGAGGGCCGTGGGATGATGCGGTGGGCCCCGGCAATGTATTGCCGACGCCCTGGAGCGTCAGGCGAACGCCGGCGGGCGTCGGGTGTTGAAGTCCGTCGCCGCCTGGTACGCCGCCGCGACGCGTAGCATGGCGGCTTCGCCGAAGAGTCGGCCGAGCAGCGTGATCGAGACTGGCGTGCCGTCCTCGCGGAAGCCGTTGGGGAGGATGACGGAAGGGTGGCCGGTGAGGTTGGTCGCGACGAGCTGGTTCAGGCCGGCGGCGAAGGTGGGCGAGACGATCACGTCGACGGCGTTAGGCCCGGAGAACAGCGCCTCCCAGCGCTGGACGGCGAGCGTGCGGTGCCGGTTGGCGTTGATGTAGTCGACGGCGGGGATGAAGCGGGCCGTGCGGAAGGTGTTGGGCCAGTCGAACTTCCCTTGCTGCACGAGCTGCCGATCGCGGCGCGTGCGCGTCAGCTCGTCGAACGCCGCCGCCGCTTCCGCGGTGAGGATCACGCGCATCGCGTCGTAGGGGCCGTCCGGTAGCTCGACGGGGATGAGCCGCACGCCGAGCCGGTCGCGGAGCACGGCGAGGGCGGCGTCGTCGAACGGCTTGGTCGGGTGCTGGATGCGCTTCGCGTCCTTGGAGTCGGCGGCGGGGAGGTCGAAGGCGCTCCGCACGTAGCCGACGCGGATCTCGCCCAAGGGCCGGTCGGGGCGCCACGCGTAGGGCATGTCGACGCACGCCGCGTCGCGTCCGTCGGGGCCGCGGATCGCGTCGAGGACGAGGGCGCAGTCGGCGGCGGAGCGCGCGATGGGGCCGAGCTTGTCCATGCTCCAGGAGAGGGCCATCGCGCCCGTGCGGGGGACGCGGCCGAAGGTGGGGCGGAGCCCCGTCGTGCCGCAGCGCGTGCTCGGCGAGGAGATGCTGCCTAACGTCTCGCTGCCGATGGCGAAGGCGACGAGGCCGGCGGCGGTCGCGCTCGCCGGGCCGGCGCTGGACCCGCTGGAGCCCTGGTCTGGCTTCCACGGGTTGCGGGTGCGCTGGCCGGAGCGGGTCTTCGCCTCCTCGCCGGCCGCGTCGGTGGGGCCGCGGCCGAACCAGACGTCGCCCTGGGCGAGCTCGCCTAACGTGAGCTTGGCGACCAGCACCGCGCCCGCGGCGTCGAGCCGGCGGACGACTTCGGCGTCGGCGTCGATGGTCTGGTCGTGGTACGGGCCGGCGCCCCACGTCGTGGGGTAGCCCTTGGCGGCGAGCAAATCCTTGGCGCCCCACGGGATGCCGTGCAGCGGCCCGCGGTAGCGGCCGCGCGCGATCTCGTCGTCGGCCGCCGCGGCGTGGGCCAGCGCGCGCGCCTCGGTGAGCGTGATGACGCACTTGAGCGTCGGGTCGTAGCGCTTGAGGCGGTCGAGGGAGAGGTGGGTGAGCTGCGTCGACGTCACCCGGCGTGTGCGGAGCAGCTCGCCGAGGGCGGTGACGGGTTGGTAGGCGAGCTCGGCGTCGCGGGGGACGGCGGTGACGCGTGTGGCGCGCGGGGCGGGGGCGGGCTTCGCCTCGGCCGCGAGGCGGGCGGAGAGCGCGGCGCGGGCGTCGGGGGCGAGGGCGCCCAACGGGTCGAAGTGGACCGCGGGGGCGACGGCGTTGTCGAGCGGCAGCGCGTGCAGCGCTTCGAGTTGCTGCTCCTGCCGCTTCAGGCCGTCGAGCAGCATCTCGCGCTCGGCGGGGTCGAAGTGGACGCCGGCGACTTCCTCGGCGGCGGCGACGGTGGCGGGGGTCAGGTCCTCGCCCGCAGCGACCTTGGCCCAGAGCACACCCGGGAAGAGGGTGGCGCCGAGGCCGGTGCCGGCGAAGTAGCGCATGAAGGTGCGGCGGTCGGGCGTGGGCGGGGTCGCGGTGGTGGCGTCGGGCGTCGCGGGCATGGGCGGGGGCGGAGAGGGGCTGGCGGTGGCCGGAGAGAGCTACGTCGCGCCGTGACGCAACGCTGTGCGCCGGCGTCCAGACGCGACGCTACCTTGTGGCAGACCCGTGCGCCATATGCCGTCTTCGCCTACGCTCCGTCCCACGCCGCTCCGCGGCGACCGCCCGCCGTGCTCCGACGCGGAGGAACCCGCCGCGCCGCGCAAGCCGGCCGCGCCCGACGTCGCGCCCGCCGAGCGGGACGCGCTCAAGTTGTGGGTCGTGCTCTCGCGCGCGCACACGGCGATCGCGGCGCGCGCCGCGGCCGACATCGCGCGGCACGGGCTCACGCTCGCGGAGTTCGGGGTGCTGGAGGCGCTGCACCACAAGGGGCGCATGCTGCTGGGCGAGGTGCAGCGGTCGCTGCTCGTGTCGAGCGGCGGGGTGACGTACCTGATCGACCGGTTGGAGAAGCGCGGGTGGGTGCGCCGTGAGGCGTGTCCGAACGACCGGCGGGCGCGGTATGCGGCGCTCACGCCCCAAGGCGAGGCGTTCGTGCGCGAGGCATTCCCGGTGCACGCGACGGCGGTGGCGGAGGCGATGCGCGGGCTCACGCGCGACGAGCAGATCGCGGCCACGGCGCTCGTCCGGCGGCTCGGGCGCGGGGCGGCGCTGCCGGGGGGCGACGCGGGGATCGGCGAGGACGAGCCGCCACACGAGCCGGAGTACCACCTGTAGCGGGTCGCCGGGGGAAGGTGGACCCCCGCTTTCGCGGGGGTGACGACCGGTCCGTTAGGCGGCCCTGCCGGTCGCACGCCGCGCCGTGCCGAGCACGGCGGCGAACTGATCGAGCGCCCAGTCGCACTGGTCGTCGGTGAGCACGAGTGGTGGGGCGACGCGGATGGTGTGGTCGTGCGTTTCCTTGCAGAGGAGCCCGCGCGTGCGGAGCGCGTCGCAGAACGGGCGCGCGCCGCCGGCCTCGGCGTGGAGTTCGACGCCGATGAGCAGGCCGCGGCCGCGCACCTCCTTGACGTGCGCACTGCCCAACGAGCGCAGGCCCGAGCGCAGCCGCGCGCCGACGCGCTCGGCGTTCTCGATCATCCCTTCGTCGACGAGCACGCGGAGCGCGGCGCGGGCGACGGCGCAGGCGAGCGGGTTGCCGCCGAAGGTGCTGCCGTGTTCGCCCGGGCGGAGCACGTCCATGGCCTCGGCGTTGGAGAGGACCGCGCTCACGGGGTAGAAGCCGCCGGAGAGCGCCTTGCCGATCAGCGTGAGGTCGGCCTCGACGCCTTCGTGCTCCTCGGCGAGGAGGCGGCCCGTGCGGCCGAGTCCCGTCTGGATTTCGTCGAGGATGAAGAGGGCGCGGTGGCGCGTGCAGAGGTCGCGCGCGGCGCGGAGGTAGCCCGCGGGGGGGACGATCACGCCGGCCTCGCCTTGGATGGGCTCGAGGAGGACGGCGACGGTGTCCGGGGTGATCGCGGCTTCGAGGGCGGCGGCGTCGCCGTAGGGGACGACGGTGAAGCCCGGGGCGAAGGGGCCGAAGTTGCGTCGCGAGCCCTCGTCGGTGCTGAAGCCGACGATGGCGAGGGTGCGGCCGTGGAAGTTGCCGTCGGCGACGATGATCTGGGCGCAGCCGGGGCGGACGCCCTTGACCTCGTAGCCCCACTTGCGGGCCACCTTCAGCGCGCTCTCGACGGCCTCCGCGCCGGAGTTCATCGGCAGGGCGCGGTGCGAGCCGGTGAGGGCGCAGAGTTCCTCGTAGAAGGGGCCTAGCTGGTCGTTGCGGAAGGCGCGCGAGGTGAGCGTGAGGCGCCCGGCCTGGGCGACCATCGCCTCGAGGATGCGCGGGTGGCAGTGGCCCTGGTTGACGGCGGAGTAGGCGGAGAGGCAGTCGAGGTAGCGGCGGCCGTCGACGTCCCAGACCCAGACGCCTTCGCCGCGCGTGAGGACGACGTCGAGCGGTTTGTAGTTGTGGGCGCCGTAGGCGGATTCGAGGGCGAGGTAGTCGCGGGGCGGGGCCGCGGACGGCGCCAGCGTGGTAGCGGGCATCGGGTGTACTCCGGGAGCGGGGCGGAAGGACGGCGGCGCAGGCGTTAGGCGCGGCGCTGGTCGAGGCGGAGGGTCATGCAGAAGGCGGCGCCGCCGGAGAGCAGGAAGGGCGCGAGGTCGACGGGGGCGACGCGGTAGCCGCGCTCTTCGAGGACGGCGCGGAGGCGCGCGGGGGGCGTGGCCATGACGATCGTGCGGCCGAGGTCGACGGCGTTGACGCAGAAGGCCGCGGCGTCCTCGGCCGTCGCTTCAATCAGGGCGTCGGCGGGCACGGCGTCGCGGAGCGCGGCGAGCGAGCGGGAGGAGAAGGCGGGCGGGTAGTAGAGCACCTCGCCGCCGGTCAGCGGGCAGAGGCAGACGTCGAGGTGGTAGTAGCGGTCCGAGACCAGCTCGAGCGGGGTGACGGGCGCGCCGAAATGCTCGGCGATCGCGCGGGCCGCCTCGCGCGTGGAGCGCGGGCCGACGCCGGCCCAGAAGCGCCCCCGTGCGGCGTCCCACACGCAGTCGCCGGCGCCTTCTTGGTAGCAGCCCTCGGGAAGCGCGGTGACCTCGTCGAGGAGGCCGCGCTCGCGTAAGCGGTCGAAGGCCGCGGCGAAATGCGCTTCCTCGCCGCGGCGCTCGGGGTGGCGGAAGCGGGCGAGGAGGGCGCGGCCGTCGAGGACGACGGCGGCGTTGGCCGGGAAGACCATGTCGGGGAGGCCGGCCGCGCCCGGGGCGACGACGACCTCGGCTCCCGTGGCGCCGAGTGCGCCTTCGAGGGTGCGCCAGGCGCAGACGGCCGCGCGGCGGTGGGCGACCGCGTCGCGCGCCCAGGTCCCGGGCGCCATCCACGGGTTGATTGCGTAGGACACGTCGTAGTGGGCCGGGTCGACCATGAGGAACGTCGGGGCGGGCGGCATGCGGGCGTTAGGTGGCGCGGGGTGGGGTGCGGCGCCTCCGGGGCGGGGCGGTCGCGTTCGGTACGACGGCACGATCGCGCGCGGCGCGACCAACGAACAGCTGTCAGAGTGCGCGCGAGTGCGCATCTTTCTGGCGGTTCGCGCATGCGCGATGGCGATGCGCCAGTTTCCTTCGGATCCGCCCGTGGACGAGACCGACCGCCGGCTCATCGCGCTCCTCCGCGACGACGCGCGCCGCAGCGCCGCAACGCTCGCGCGCACGCTCGGCGTCTCGCGCGCGACGGTGCAGAACCGCATCGCACGGCTGCAGCGCGACGGGGCGATCCTCGGGTTCACCCTCCGCCTGCGTCCCGACGCCGACCCGCGGCGGGTGCGCGCGATCATGATGGTCGCGATCGAGGGGAAGAGCTCCGCGCCGATCGCGCGGGCGCTGCGAGCGTTCCCCGAAGTGATCGCCATCCACACGACCAACGGCCGCTGGGACCTCGTCGTGGAGCTGCGGACCGAGGGGCTGGAAGCGTTCGACCACGCGCTCGGGCGCATCCGCCTGATCGAGGGGATCGCGGCCACGGAGACGAGCCTGTTACTGTCGTCGCACGTGCTCTGAGCGGGGCGCGCGCCGATCCTTCTAGCGGGCCGGCGCGCGAGCGACTATCTTACCACTGAGATATACGCGACGTCGCATTCGGCTGACGCCGCGCTCTTCGTCCCCGGTTCGAGGATCACTGCATGGCCACCAAAGTCGCCGTCATCTATTACAGCGCCACCGGCACGACGTACGCGCTCGCGAAGGCGATCGTCGAGGGTGCGGAGTCGGCTGGCGCGGCGGTGCAGCTGCGCAAGGTGCGCGAGCTTGCGCCGGAGGAGGCGATCGCGAGTAACCAGGGGTGGGCTGCGCATCGGCTCGAGACGCAGAACGTGGCCGAGGCGACGCTCGCCGACCTCGAGGCGTGCGACGCGTTGATCTTCGGCGCGCCGACGCGCTACGGCATGCCGGCCGCGCAGCTCAAGCAGTTCCTCGACACCACCGGCCCGCTCTGGGGCGCTGGGAAGCTCGTCAACAAGATCACGTCCGGCTTCACGAGCGCGGCGACGCTGCACGGCGGGCAGGAGTCGACGATCCTCGCGCTCTACAACACGTTCTACCACTGGAGCAGCATCACCGTCGCGCCGGGCTACGCGGACCCGATCCAGTTCGCGGCCGGGAACCCGTACGGGACGAGCTTCGTGAGCCAGAACGGGACGGTGAAGCCCGACGACACGGCGCTCGCGGCGGCGCGGTTCCAGGGGAAGCGCGTGGCCGAGGTGGCGACGCAGTTCCTCGCCGGGCGTTCGCCGGCGGGCGTGGGGCAGGGCGCGACGCCGGAAGCGGCGGGCGCGAATCGGTAAGCGGGTGGGGCGGGCGACGTCCCGCCAATTCAGCTCGCAACTCCTCGGCGGTCCGCCCCGTATTGTGGGGCACGATGGTCACACACATGATGGGGGTGCCTGGTACGCCGCGGGGTCGCGGCGGCGCTGGGTGCCCCCGTCGCATTCGGGCCTCTCCGGGGCCCGGGACTCCGAGGAACTCTTATGTCGACGTTCGAGAACGGTCGTCCGCTCGACGACCGCAGCCCGATGACTACTGCCGCGACCGAGTCGCCGGCGTTCGCGCCGCGCGAGGCACGACGGCCCGCGGTGGGCGGTGCGGGGGGGAGCGGGAACACGTTCGGTGACGCGCTCAGTTCGATGAGCGGGGGCACGTCCTTCGGCGCGCCGCCCGGGCGTCCGCGTGCCGAGGTCGGGCGGCTGGTGCGCCGCGCGCTGACGGCGGCGGGCGTGCTGCTCCTCGTGCTCCTGACGCTGCCGACGATGATCACGTACATCAACCCTGGCCACGTCGGGA
>JAABUZ0100004797.1_pt1 | contig 18355 bp, 14 predicted proteins | sample 5562091 | NCBI WGS metagenome assembly JAABUZ01 (sample SAMN12813069, study PRJNA571459) | rock metagenome | isolation source: Antarctica rocks | place: Antarctica: Victoria Land, Linnaeus Terrace sud | collected 2015-12-21 | reverse complement strand
CAGGCGTTACAGCACGCTCACGCAAATCAACGCTTCCAATATCGATTCGCTGGCGATTGCCTGGATGTTTCGTATTACCAACGTTGCCGCGCTGCGCGGCGTGGGCGCGCCCGACATTAAATCAACTCCGCTCATGGTGAAGGGCGTTCTTTACTTCACCATCCCCGACCACCTTTACGCCGTTGACGCCCGCACCGGCCAGGAATTATGGCATTACGACTGGCAGGATCAAGGCGGTCACTTGGTCGGCAATCGCGGTGTCGGTATGTACGGCGATTGGCTCTACTTCATGGCTCCCGATGGCTGGTTTATTTCGCTTCATGCAAAAACCGGGAAGGAGCGCTGGAGAAAGAAAGTAGCCGACGAGAAGCTGCAATACTTCACCACCACGGCCCCGCTGGTCGTGGGCAATCACATTATCTTGGGAGTGGGCGGAGACGCCATGGATGTTCCCGGCTTTCTCGAATCACGCGATCCCGAAACCGGGGAACTGCAATGGAAATGGAACTCCGAACCGCGTGAAGGCGAGTTCGGGGCGGAAACATGGCCGAACGCCGCCGCCATGGGACACGGCGGAGGCATGACATGGTTGCCCGGTACTTATGACCCGGAACTGAACCTGCTGTACTGGGGCACCGGCAATCCAAATCCTGTCTTCGCGGGGCAGGGAAGGAAAGGCACAAACTTATGGACCTGCTCGATTGTGGCTCTCAACGCTGATACGGGCAAACTGGTCTGGTACTTCCAGGCATCCCCGCACGATACGCATGACTGGGACGACGTGGAAACGCCAGTCCTGTTTGACGCAGAAATCGACGGTAAGCCCCGCAAGCTGCTGGCTCAGGCGGCCCGCAATGGTTTCTTTTTCGTTCTCGACCGGACAAACGGAAAAAGCATTCTTTCGAAGCCTTTTGTTCCTCTAAACTGGGCTAAAGGTATCGACGGAAAGGGTCAGCCTATTCCCGACCCGAAAAAAGAGCCCACGCCCGACGGTTCTTTGCTGACCATTCCCGGCGGAGGCGGCACCAACTGGATGCCTCCCAGTTTTAACCCCGACACCCAGCTTTTTTATGTGAACGCTACCAAAGGCTATAGCGTCACTTACCTGACTGATACGGATGAGCGTCCTGAAGGCTATGGCGGCTCTGGTCGCGGCCTGTGGTCGCAGCATGCGCTCGAAGCTATCAACTGGAAAACCGGTGAAATTGCCTGGAGCCATCTTTACCCAAACTTCGGCTCAACCGGAGGAGGGCTCGGCGGACCCGGTATTCTAACCACCGCCGGAAAGCTGCTCTTTACCGGCGATTACGCCGGGAATCTCATTGCTTACGATCCAGCTAACGGCAAAATTCTCTGGCACTTTCCCATGCCCCACGCTTTAGGAAACGGGCCGGAAACCTACCTGCTTGATGGAAAGCAATACCTCATCGTAGGCGCGGGCGATACTCTATTTGCGTTTGCCCTCATTCGTCCGATCAACAATTAAGCTGATCTACTCGCGTACTGAAAACAAGCCCTAATATTCTCTTCCTCCACACGCGAACGCTCCGCTGGCGAGAGGTGATCAAAAGTGGGCAACGGCTCCGCGCTCTTGTGGTTATTTACATAACGCAGCATACGCGCCAGAGAAAGACCGTTACGATCTAGGAACGTGACCCAATACTGATTCGTTAAGCACGGCACTGGGAGCGGATCGCGCGTAATCATTTCAAGCGCAAAACGAACGTTCGGGTTCGCTTGCTGAAGAAGCGAAACGATGCGGCGCAGATCCAGTATGCCTGTGCCCAACGGAACCTCCGACATCAAAATCCCATCCTCATACGAGGCAACAGCGATGTCCTTGATATGAGTCGATTTGGTGTAAGGCGCTGCCGCTTCAATCACAGCCATGGGGTGGTCCAGCAGCGATACGTTGTTCCCAAAATCAAGACAAGCGCCAAAGTACTCGCTGGAGTAGGTCCTAAAAAGGTCCACATACTCATCAATGGTCCAGTCCTTGTGATTTTCCAGCGCCAGCGTGAATTGATGCTTTTCCAGAACCGGCACAACTCTCTCGATCACTTCGAACGTCTGCTTGAGCCAGGCATGCCAATCCGCTAGCGAAGTAAATGTTTCATAGCGCCGCCCACTTAACATGGCATCGCGGGCGACCGTGCATCCGGCAGCCTTGGCGTCGCAAATAGCCTGCTCAAACTGCTCCGGCGTGCTGTGGCGCGCCGAAACCATGCCTTCGATCCACATGCCGAGTTCTTCAGCCCGCGCCCGCACTTTTGGAATGTCGCCGTTGATATGCGTCTGAATGCCGGACGCGCCCAGCGCGTGGCATTTTTCCAAAAACTCAAGCGTGTCCGCGTGCTGTGAACCCGGCGCGCCGGGAATTACCGGAACCGTAGCCAGCGCTTGTGCTTGGGAAGCGGTTGCCGCAGGCGATGAAAGACTAGTTGCGCCGCGAACTCCATAAATAGCGCCTCCGAAGGAAGTCGCGGCAATTCCCATCTTTGCCAAGGGCCTGCTGGCGTCTGCCGGACGGTAGCTCACCAAGCATCCCGGTTGCTGATGGTAACGCGATAAGGAGGCTTGTCTTTTTCACCCGGCTCCATTTTGAACTCCTCGGATGTTTTCGCCGGATCATAGCCGCGCCACAGCCACGTCAAAGACTCAGGAAGATCAATCGCCGCCTGCGCGGAATCGTGCGTCGCTTGACCGAACCGGAAATGATAATCGTACTCGCGCATCTTCAGCGAGTTCGCCAACTGGATGTTCTGCAGCGGCCAGGACCCATGATTATTTTCAAGATCGTCCATCCCATCGCTCATCCAAATGCGGATGTTGCGCTTCGGCATCTTGCGAACCATAAACGGATACAGATTGCCTCCGTCCAGTTTTTCTTCCGGACGCCACTGAATCGAGGTGTAACTGCCAATGGTTGAATGCACCCGGCTGAACTTGTCCGGCATGAACCAAGCCGAGTTCAACGAGCAGATACCGCCTGACGACTCGCCCGCAATCCCGCGACTATATCCATCCGGGCGCAACTTGTAAACCTTCTCTACTTCCGGCAGCACCTCTGTCAGCACAAACTGGTTATAACGGTCGCTCACGGTATCGTACTCAACCGAGCGCATCGCCCTGCCGTCGGGAGCAAATCCCGGCGCGATTAAAACGTGAATCATCGGAGGGATCAGTTTCTGCGCCACTAAGTTCTCCGTTACCGTAAACAACCGGAGCCGCGAGTAATCACCCACCTGCGCATAATGCTGTGGGTCGCCGGAAACCAAACCCTGCCCATCCTGCCAGATCATCAGCGGAGCCGGAATATTGGGGTCTACGCCGGGCGAAGCGTAATACCAGAAATCCGCTTTCATTCCGTCATAGATCTTGCTCGTAACAACATGCTTCTCGCTTAATTTGCCGCGCGGCACGCCCGCCTTCGGATAAGAGTCAGGATTGTAGCCCGGCACATCCGACCGGTTGGTCACCGACTTCCCATCGGCATAATACTGATAGGCATGAGTCACCCCCACGCGCATCTTCACTAGCCGCATCCAGAGATTCGAACCCGTTATCTTCGTCATCGCCAACGGAGGCTGCCCGTCAATGGCAACACCGGCCTCCGAGGCAGAAACGGGCGTAGCCGTCGGGGAAGCGGTCAGATCACTGACAAACAGGTAGTCTTCGCCCCACACCGCCGTACCGCCATGCGGCCCAAGCGTCTTGGTAACCAAGCTCGCCAATTCTGACGGATCAGTTCCTCCCCGCGCGGCCTCCACCAACTGCTGCACCGGATTCTCCTGCGCCTGCATCGGCAACCATACACAAAATACAGCAAGAGCGAGTCGTCTCATGGAACGCACGATTACGGTCGGAAGTCCTATGTTAAACGGCCAAGTAGTTCAAACGGCCCAGGCCATCGCCGAGCTTATCGGTCGAAACTCCCATGCCATCGAGCATGCTAAGGTACAGGTTCGCCACCGGCGTATCTTCCGAGCAGCGGACGTGACGGCCTGTTTGAAACACCCGGCTTCCTCCCGCCAACAGCACGGGAAGATTGTCATGATTATGCCGATTGCCGTCACCGATACCGCTGCCGTAAACCACCATGGTATGGTCCAGCAAAGTGCCGTCTCCGTCCCGCGTCGTTTTCAGCTTGCGGAGGAAGTACGCGAATTGCTCCATGTGATGCCGGTTGATCTTCGCGATTTTATCCATTAAAGCCGGATCATTGCGGTGATGCGAAAGCCCATGATGCCCTTCCGGAACATCGATTTCCCGGTAAGCGCGATTGCTGCCTTCCCGCGCCATCATGAACGTGGAAATGCGCGTCACATCCGTCTGTAGAGCCAGCGCCATCAGGTTAAACATCAACTGCGCATGTTCGGCAAACTCCAGCGGTATTCCGTCCGGCTTCGCCATCGTCGGCACGGCCAGGGTGTTCTCCGCCGCTTGCTTCTCGGCCATTTGCACCTGCCGCTCCACTTCCCGCACCGCCGTCAGATACTCATCCAGCTTCCGGCGGTCCGTTGATCCCAGTCCGCTCTCCAGCCGCTTTGTGTCATCGGACACCAGATCGAGAATGCTTTGATCGAAACGCGCGGAACGGGCTCGTGCCGCGGGATTACCGGCATCCTCCTCGCTTCCGAACAAGCGCTCGAACACTGCTCGCGGATTCACCTCCGGCGGATTAGGCACCGTCGGACTCCGCCACGAAATACTGTTCACATAAGCGCAGCTATAACCGGAGTCGCAGTTGCCCGCCAGATGTCCGTCTTCGCATCCCAGTTCCAAAGAAGCCAGCCGCGTCGCCGAACCGATCTTCTGAGCCGCTACCTGATCCACCGAGATGCCGACCGAAATATCCGATCCCGCTGTCTTCTTCGGGTGTACGCCCGTCAAGAAAGAAGCCGAGGCGCGCGCATGATCGCCCGGCCCGTCGCCCAGTGCTTCGCCGCTATGATCCATTAAACCGCTTAACACCAGCACGTCGTCCTGCAAAGGCGCAAGCGGCTCCAAAATCTTCGGCATGGTAAACGACCGTCCTACCGCCTCAGGCGTCCAGTTTCGCATGTCGATCCCGTTCGGAACATACACAAACACCATGCGGTTCGGAGAAACCTTCTTCGCGGCGGCTGTGGCTCCGCGCAACGCGGGCACCATCGCATCCAGCATAGGCAAGGCGACCGCCGCTCCCATGCCGCGCAGCAAACCACGACGTGAAAGGTGCTTCCCTGTAACGATCATTTTCCGTTTCCTCCATCGCCTCTCCCCATCTGGAAGGGCACGCTATCAACAATTCCTGTAATAAGACTCGAAAAGCGATAATGATTGGTCGCCAGTTGAGCCACAATCCGTTTCGTCGCTGTCCGGTCATACGGCTCCAGGCCCCGGCCCAAAGCGTAAATCAGCAGCTTTTCCGTCAGGCACTCGGCGAACGCTTCGCGATTGGACGCCAGAATCTTCTTCAGCTCCGCCGAACCTGTAAACTTTTTGCCACCCGGCAAAACGCCGCTCGCGTCAATCGGCAGCGTCGCATCATGCGTGCGCCACGCGCCAATGGCGTCATAATTCTCCAAGGCAAATCCCAGCGGGTCCATGCGCGTATGGCATCCGGCGCACATCGGATTGGCGCGATGCTTTTCCATCTGCTGTCGCATCGTTCCGCTGAGCGGGCCGTCCTTGGCGTCAATCGAACCAACTCCCGGCGGCGGAGGCGGAGGCGGCGCGTTCAACACATTTTCTAAGATCCACTTGCCGCGCAACACCGGCGAAGTCCGGGTCGGGTATGACGTCACCAGCAAAACGCTTGCCTGCGTCAGAACCCCGCTGCGCTGGGTTCCGTCCAGCGCCACCCGCCGGAAATCCTCGCCCTGCACGCCGTTCACCCCATAGAACTTTGCCAGTTTCTCATTCAGAAACGTATACTGGCCGTCAAGGAAATCCAGAATGCTGCGGTCGTCATGAACAATCGAGTTCACGAACATGCGAGTTTCCGTATACATCGCCTGCCGCAACTCATTATCAAACTGCGGGAATTGATCGGGATCGGGATGAACGCTGTCCAAATTCCGCAACTCCAGCCATTGACCCGCAAAGTTATCCACCAGCGCGTCCGCTTTCGAATCCGTCAGCATTCGCTTGACCTGCGCATGGAGCACTGGCGGCTGGCAAAGCCGCTTGTCAGCCGCCAGTTGCAGCAGTTCCTCATCCGGCATGCTGCTCCACAGAAAATAAGACAAACGCGACGCCAGCTCATACGGACTCACCGGATGAACTTCGGACGGATCGCCCGGATTCGGATCTTGCTCAATTCGATAAAGGAACTTCGGTGAAACCAGAATAGCCTGGAGTCCGATCCGCATGGACTGGTCAAAGGTCAATCCACTCCCCTGCGCCATGGCAACGAGTCCCGTTATTTTTGATACTTCCTCGTTTGTCACCGGGCGGCGGTAAGCCAGCCGCATGATGTGGCTTAGATTCGCGCGAACGCAGGCTGCCGTGTGCTGCCCCGCCGCATGCCCGCAGATAAAAATACGCTTGTAACTTTCCGGCGTCGGCGGCGGCAGCGGATGAAAAGGCCCCAACACTTCCAGCGCGTCCATGTAAGTCGGCGGATTGCCCAGCTCATGCTGCTTCCTGATCTCTTTTTCGTCCTCGGGATGCTTGGCGATCTGGCGGGCTATATCCCGCTGATCTTTCTCGGCAATCTCCTGCGCGGTTTGAGCCTCTTCCGCGCTCGGTTCCCGGCTCAGGAGCGTGGCCCTGAACACATGCTCGCCATAAGGCCCATGCAGCCGGATCTCATAGGAACGCGGCTTTTCCTTTTCAATCAGCACATCGCTCGTCTGGATCGGCTTTCCGTCCAATTCCATCCGTATCCGAAACGTGTCCTTGCGGCCCGACACCGTCGCCCGTAGATCATAGTCGCCCTCGGCAGGCAAATTAAACGTCTGCTTCAAACCGAGCCGTATCTCTTTCAACGGATGATCCGGCGAGTACCGCGTGCGAGTCGCTTTCGGAAGACCCCCCGACGGGATCGCCTCCGACGCAATCTTCTTAGCCGCCGCCAGATACTTTTCCATCAGGATCGGAGAAACCGACAGCACGTCGCCAATGTTGTCGAAACCGTATCCGGAATCATCCGCCGGAAAATCAGCGGCAGGCTTGAACTTCACGGCCAATAGGTCCCGGACCGTATTGTTGTACTCCACCCGGTTCAGCCGGTGCGCGGTCAAATGTCCCGGATCAGGCTTGCTCGTTTGGTCGAGCTCCGAAAATTGAGCGTCAATCCAGTTCGTAAGCGCCGCAATCTGTTCCGGCGTGGGCTGCGGCAAACCTTTCGGCGGCATTTCATGCGCCCGCACCCGCGCGACTACCTTCTCCCACACGACGCGATCATGCAGCATGGCAGCGGTGTCATGGTACTTCGTCAGCGCCAACCCCGCCGTTTTAAGCTGCTCGTTATGGCACATCGCGCAGTTCTGCTTTACAAAGCCTGCGACATGTTGATCGAAAGCTGTCTGATTCGCGTCCGGTTTGCTATCTGCGGCGGCAGCGGCGCGAGGATGAAAGGCAAATACGCCGAATAACGCTGAGATGCCCAGGAAGAAAACTGTTCGCAAGCGCTTTTCTTTGGCGAGTATGTGTCGTTTCAAACCGGATTTAGACCTTAGAGAGAACGTCCCACGGCAGCATGAACTTACTCTGTTTGTGGGCCTCTGTCTATCAAATCACATTTTGGGCTTGTTGCACAACAATCGAAAGTTTGCCCGGTGCGGGATTACTGAGCGGCTACGGATGGTGCGCCTTCTTGCGGGAGAACAGGCGATAGATATCCGGCGAAAACTCTTTCAAAAGATTGGAGGCCATATCAACTCCGATTTGAGTGCCGAGCTTCGAGGCGGCGTCTGAAGCATCTCGGGTGTCGGGATAGTAGGCCTCGGAAATAGCGACAGCCGTGGCGTTCCCGAAAATCTCCGAAAGATTGAAGGCCCGCTGCCCGGAGTCGGTGCGCGTTGAAAACAACTGGGCGATGGAATAGCCGACCCGAGTCAGCCCGCTGCCTTGTCCCTTCCGGAAATAACGCGGGTCCTGATGAAAAACGGCGGGAAAAATGCCTTCCGTCATGACATCACCGATCGCATAATCCGCATAGGAAGTAATAAAGTATCGACCGTAAGCAGAAGCGCCGCTTCCAAAACTGGGTTGAGCGTTGCTCAATTGCGCCTCGCCAGCGAAGGCGGCGGCCAGGATCACTGTTCCGCGGTCGAAGGCATCTTGTCGGGCGATGGCGAATTTCTGCGCGGTCGTAAGCGGAGCATAACTCTGTAGGCTGGAGAACGTCCGGTAGTTTGGAATGATGCCGAAGAGCCGCTTCTGTTCTGTCGGCGGCGGACTGCCGCCGGGGTTCTTCGCCTCGCTTCGAAGCATGCCCGGCTGCGGGGGCGGAGACGAAGCGTTTTGCCCATAGGCCGAACCACTTAGCAGCAAAATAATAAACACTGAGGGGAGGAGTTTCCGCCGCCCGGCGCCTTCAGGATTTCGCATTACCCTTTGGACGGCGAAAGAGTGCTGGAGGGTTCGAGAAGAATAAAGGGCTATTCGCTCCCCAGTGCCGCTAGTGCTTTTATCAGTGCCGGTAGTCCGCTTCCTCGTTCCATGGCTTCAGGCGCGCACCTTCCAGTAAGTTTGGTAGACCTCATCGCCAATGGCGTAGAAGGGCCGCAGCCGCAGAGCTGGCGATTGTCCCACGGCTGTCCAATCATAATTTTCGGCTTTTGTGACTTGCAGGCTTTCCAGTTGCTTGCGGTTTAATTCGGGCTGGGTGTCCGCCGCCGCGAACAGCACTTGCGGTCCGCGCAGCACAGCAACTTGATCCGGCGTTTGCCGGTCCACTGCTTCGGTGCGCAGCTTCTGGTCAACATCGAGTTCCACGATGTCGCCGGTCTTCCATTCCCGGCGCAGAGCCGCGAATTTTCCCGGCGATAAAGCCGCCTGCTGACGCTTGCCGTTTACTGAAACGGACGTATTGCGTCCTGCCCAAGCCGGTATTCGCAAATGCAACACGGCTTCACGAGGCGAAGAAAGCTCCATTTGCATGGTGACGAGGTTGCCGGTCGGATAGTCCGTGCGTTGCGTTAAAGTCCAGCGCGTCGACTTCGCTTTCCAAGTGAGCCGGGAGGGAACGTACAAATTTACGTAAATGCCATCGTTGTCATGAAAGTAAGCGCTGATTGTGTAATCGGCGGCAATTTGAGGCAGCGTTCCGGAGCAACACGGCCATCTGCCGTCGCGATCCCACGAGTACTGCGCGCCGGGAATTACCCGCTTGTAAGTCTTCACGGCGGAATGGCTGTAATCGGAGTAGTAGAAGCTGGAGCCGTCGGACTGGACGGGTTTCGCGCCGAGCACCGTGTTGTATAAAACCGCTTCCAGGCTGTCGCCATAACGGGTATCGCGCGTCAGGCTTAACAGATAGCGCATCACTTTGAAGTGAGCGTACCCTCCGCAGGGAGTTTCAAAGCTGCGATGCGTGGCCGATAAGCTTTTTCCGAGTTGCCCCTTTTCAGGCTCCACAAATGCTTCGTTGGGTCCCCATCCCCCGGTGGCGAAACTCTGATCCCGCCAGATCATTTCGACGGCGTTTTGAACAGCCCGCAGATATTTTTCATTGCCGAGTTGCAAGTAGCCCTGCATGCCGGAGCTCAGCGCGTTAACGTGACTATAGGCGTGTAAGCCGGGGAGCACGTTTCGTCCTTCCGCGAGCGGATGGAAGAAAGTTTTGTCGAGAAGATAGCGCCGGCCCATGTCGAAGTATGTCTGGTCGCCCAGCCGCTGGTAGGCAAGGAACAGATTTTCCGCCAGCGTGTACGATTCGTCCCAGGTGTAAGTTTCGTTTTTGTGCGGACGCTCTTGTTTCTCCTGCGGAGTGAGCGCATGATCGGGCATGTGCGGTTGCGCCGCCCGCGTTGTCGCTTGCAGAATGGCGGCTGCCTCCGGATTGCCCGCGTACTGGTGCGCGTCGATCAACATGCAAACGAGTTTGTCGTAGGTGTAGGCGGGATAGCGAAGATCGACAAAGAACTTGCCGGTTGGATCTATTGTTTCCGCATAGCCCTTCACCAGGCGTTGGACCTTGGCGCGAGTGGGCTCCGAGCCGGTAGCGGCGGCAAATCGCGCCAAGGCGGAGACGTATTGGCCGAAGTGAGCGCCGGGACAGAAATCGTCATACCAACCGCCCATGTTTTCCCCCGGCGCTGGCAGGCCCGTGCGCTGACGATAGATTTTCAGCAGGCGATCTTCGCTGAGATCAAGGAAGAACTCGTGGTTCGAATCGAATTGCTGTTTCAACGGACCATCAAGCAACTGCACGGCTCCGTAAGGAAATGCGGCAAGCGGCGGAGCAACAGGGGCGCGATCGCCTTGGGGAAGCAGTTGCGCCGCTGTCGCGGTCGCGGCGACGCCGTGGAGAAAACCTCTTCTTGTCAGCTCGCTCATCTTTTCCTCCATAGCGTCAAAGCCGCATGGTACAGGCGTTCACGTCACAATTGTATCCGCTTTTTCGAAGAGGGCGCGGAGAGCTTTGCCGCGGTGACTCACCCTTTGTTTCTCGTCAGCGGTGAGTTCGGCGAAGCCGCGGCGCAGCGGCGGATAGAAGAACAGGGGGTCATAGCCGAAGCCGTTCGCGCCCCGAGGCGCTGGGAGGATTTCCCCTTCAACAGTCCCTCGGGCGATAGCGAGAATTTCACCGGCGCGAGCAAGAGCCGCCCCGCATACAAAGCGGGCTGAACGTACCGTTGCGTTGCCGAGATTGCGAAGCAGCGCGTTGTTGTTGTCTTCATCTGTGGCGTCCGGGCCGGAGTAGCGGGCGGACCAAACGCCGGGCGCTCCGCCGAGAGCATCGACCTCCAGGCCGGAATCATCGGCGAGAACGATCTCCGGGGTGAAGCGGGAATAGCCAACGGCTTTCAACGCCGCGTTTTCTTCAAAGGTGCTGCAGGTTTCCTCGGGCGGCGTGATGTTTTTCAAGTTGGGGAGCGGCTGGATATCAAAGCCCGTGCCGGACGCGGCCAGCAGGATCTCCCGCAATTTACCGGGGTTTGAGGAGCAGACATAAATTTTCATTCACGACCGGCCCGCCAGCGCTTCTTGCTGGAGAGCGCGCAATTCCTTGATGCCGGAACGAGCCAGCGCCAGAAGATCGGAAAGATGCGAATCTTCGAAAGGATGGCGCTCGGAGGTGGCCTGCAGCTCGACAAACTGATCAGATCCGGTCATGACGACATTCATATCCACATCGGCGCGTGAATCTTCTTCGTAGGCTAAGTCGAGCATCGGCTCGCCGGCAATGATGCCGACGGAGGTGGCCGCGACCGAATCGAGTAGCGGTGATTTGGGCAGGGCCTTGTACTTGACCAGAGTGTTGACGGCAATCGCTAGGGCAACGTAGGCGCCGGTAATAGCGGCCGTGCGGGTTCCGCCGTCGGCCTGCAGAACGTCGCAATCGACGATGATACTGCGTTCGCCGAGAGCGTTGAGATCGACGGCGGCGCGGAGAGAGCGCCCAATCAAACGTTGAATTTCGTGCGTGCGCCCGGAAGGGCGGCCTTTGGCGATCTCGCGCTGGGTGCGGGTGACAGTGGCTCGGGGGAGCATAGAATATTCGGCGGTAACCCATCCCTTACCGGTATTGCGCAGAAAAGGGGGGATTGAATCCTCGACGGTTGCGGCGCAAAGCACCCGTGTGTTCCCCGCCTCGATCAGCACGGAGCCTTCAGCGGTCATTAAGTAATCGGGCGTGATGGTGGTTTTACGAAGCTGGTTGGCGGAACGTGCGTCAGTTCTCATGAGTGGTCCTTTCGACCAGTCTACTTTGAACTACATGGGTTTAGTCAGTAGCTTCACCCCGTGAAGTGAAATCCGGCAAAGAAGAAAAAGGCAATGATGCCGAAGGCGATGATGAGCAGAATCAGACAGGGGATTGCGCCTTGCCGGGGCAAGGGGGACGCCTTGATGTCCGATGATTTTTTCTTGATGCGAGTTGAGGCCATTCAGCTTACAGAAACTATTACCTTACGAAAAGCAGGATTAGTACTATTGCTGTTTTCGAAACAGCAACGCAAGGCCAACAGCTCTTCTTTAGACGATTATCGAATGCTACTTCTTAAAGAGGCTGTCAAAAGCAGCGCGGGCATCGCTCGCATTGCGAGAAGCGGGAGTCTGCGTTAAAACGCCGCCGGTAGCTCCAAGTTTACTGCCCGTGATGGCCGGCATGGCGTCTCTGGCTACCGTGACACGCGGGCGGAACAAGTCACAGGTGTTTACCTGATCCTTGACGGCAATACGGATCGGTATTGATTTCAGGCATTGAAAACGGGTCGAGGAATCAAAGTGAACACATTGCTTGCAACAGTGCAGGACGGCATTGCATTTGGGGCAGATGCCGCCTTTGAAATCCATATCAGACGGAAGGGTGGCCGCGCAGTTGAAACAGCGGGCTGCTGCAACCGTTTGCACGAGACGGGGCAGTTTAGGCCCCGTGACGTCAATGGGAAGTTTGGGGCCTCCCTGCCGCGGGCGCTCGGAGCGATTGGCGTCCGAGCGAAAGTGATTTGATTCCCGGCCTGAATCTTGATAGCCGTGTTGCTTGTATTTGCGATCTCCGTCCATAGTCGTTGATCGGCTCCTTGAATTTGTCCGAAAATACAGAGCGCGCCTTTGAATATGGTGTGCTCATACTTTCAGACGTACGTCAAATGCAGTTCCAGTGCGATACGCAAGAGTTTTCGATGACGCTGGAAGTCTCAATAGAGAGGGCGGGCTCCGATAATCGGTAGGACATGGAAACAGATCCCGCCTGCACCTGTTTAGTATGTACCATGGTTTGCGTTAAAGCGCCAGTGTTTTACGCGTAAATTATCAACGACTAGTACGGTTCTCATCGGAAACCCATTTCAGTAACGAATTACAAGGACGAGTAATGGGATTGTCGAAATGGTTTGGCCCAATTCGAACCGAATAGCCGACACGCCCGCTCTGCTGAACCGTGAACTCGCTGGCAAAGGTAACAGCCGTGCCATGGTTCGCCCCATCCGGGGAGAGAGGCAGCACAAACGTGCCTTGCAGTTGCCCGTTGACTCCAATTTGACCAATCACGGCTTCGACGCGCACTTCCGATGGTTCCAGTCCCGCCAAGTCGATGGTGGCGCGCACCGGCACGGAGGAACCGCTCAGCACCTGATCGCCCGGCTTATCACCGAACTCAACAAAGCGCACGGCGTCCCAGTACTGGCTCATGCGGTTGTCCCAAACGGTTTTCTGACGCGCCGCTTCAAAGCTGTCCTTGGAGATATAATTCCAAAGCTGGTGAGCAGGCTGGTAAAGCGCCGACATATATTCGGCCACCATGCGCCCGCAGGAGAATTGCGGAGTGATGTTGGCGATGCATGTTTTCATGCGGCGAACCCATTCAGTGGGAATGTCCTGCTCGGATTGCTGATAGTAAAGCGGAACAATGTCATTCTCCAGAGTGGAGTAGATAGCGCTGGCGTGGATGTCGTTCTGGTCTTCCGAATACTCCACGCGATCGCCAATGGCCCAACCCGCCGACATGTCGTAAGCTTCGTCGAACCAGCCGTCGAGCACGCTGAAATTCAGCACGCCGTTCATGGATGCCTTCATGCCGCTGGTGCCGCAAGCCTCTTCGCCGCGCCGCGGATTATTCAGCCAAAGATCGACGCCCTGCACCAACTCGCGAGCCACGGCAATGCTGTAATCCTCGACGAAGATGAGGCGATTGGCGAGTTCGGGATCGCGGGAAAGCGCGACGATTTCACGAATCAGCTTTTTGCCTTCGTTGTCCTTCGGGTGAGCTTTGCCGGCAATGACAATCTGCACCGGCATTTTAGGATTACCCAGCAGCTTTTTCAAGCGGGCCACGTCACGGAAAATCAGCGTAGCGCGTTTGTAAGTAGCGAAACGGCGCGCGAATCCAATGGTAAAAACATCGGGGTCGAGAACTTCCGAGAGCTGGCGGATGTCCGCCGGTGACGCCTTGCGCTGGGTCGCGGCGGCAACCGCGCGCTCGCGAACGAACGCCACCAAGCGGCGCTTGCGCTTACGGTGCATTTCCCAAAGCTCCTGATTGGGGATTTCGTTGACAAACTCCCACATTTTGCCGTCTTCAAGGCGTTCCTGCCAGTCCGGCTGCAGATATTGATCGTAAATGGCGGCCAAGTCGCCGTTGATCCAGGTGGGCGAGTGTACGCCGTTGGTAACAGAAGTGATCGGCACTTCTTCCACGGGCAGGCGCGGCCAGAGATCCTGGAACATGTCCTGCGACACGTAGCGGTGAAGGACACTCACGGCATTGCGGAAAGCCGAGGTCTTTAAGGCGAAAACGGCCATGGAGAAGCGCTCGGAAGGATCGTGCATGCAGTTGCGGCCCAGCGCCAGCATCTTCTCAAACGGGATGCGCGCTTCCTCGCAATACCGGCCAAAGTATTCGTAGACCAAGGCATTGTCGAAAAGGTCGATGCCGGCGGGAACGGAGGTGTGCGTGGTGAAAACGTTGCTGAGACGAGTGGCTTCGAGCGCCTGCTCAAAGGTTAGACCGTTTTCCGCCATGAGCAGGCGGACGCGCTCGATGGCTTGGAAGGCGGAGTGGCCTTCATTCATGTGATGGACAGTCGGCTTGATACCGAGCTTCGTGAGCGCCCGCAGGCCGCCGATACCAAGAACAATCTCCTGGTGAATCCGTTTGTGAATGTCGCCGCCATAAAGCTGGTCCGTGATTTCACGGTGTTCGGCGGATTTGTTCTGCGGGATGTTCGTGTCAAGCACGAAGAGCTTCACGCGGCCGACATCAATGTGCCAAACCTTGATGAATACTTCGCCGCTGGGGAGCGTAACGCTGACAATGACTTCCCGGCCATCCGGACCCACGCAGGGACGAATCGGCAGAGTATAAAAGTCGTTAACAGGCGTGCGTTCCTGCTGCCAGCCGTCCGGATTCAGAGCTTGTTGAAAGTAGCCGCGCTGATAGAGAAGTCCGACGCCGTAGAGAGCAAAGTCGCCGTCACTGGCTGCCTTCAGGTGGTCGCCCGAGAGAATGCCGAGACCGCCGGAGTAAATCTGCATGCAGTCGAGCAGACCATACTCCATGGAGAAGTAGGCGATCTTAGGTGCATGAGCGGCGGGCGCTTCCGTATGCAGGTAGCTATCGTGACGCTCGCAGGCGCGGCGATATAGAGAGACAAAGCGCGGATCGGCGGCGGCCTTGTCTAATTTTTCCTGGGAAACCCGTCCCAGCAATTGAATCGGATTATGATTCGACTCCTTCCAAAGAACAGGGTCCAAACGGCGGAACAGCGCGCGAATCGTATGATCCCAGCTCCAGAGCAGGTTGTAGCTAAGCTCCAGCAGGCGGCTGAGATTAGTCGGTAAAGCTGGACGGACTAGGAACTCTCTTAAGGGTTGAATCTGATAGGACATGAGAGACTGCGGAGTTAACACCAAACAATAGTGGTCTGGAAGCTTCTAAAATAGCAAAGTAAGTGGGCGAAATTACCAACAAAGGAACTTTCGTCAGGGAAAACTAGAAGAATTGGAGTATTCAGGGTCTGTCATATCTGGCATTTGAAGAGGTCAGCTACCGCGTGGAGGGGCGTCTCATCCTGGACCGGCTGACTTTGGAGATTCAACACGGGGAAACTTTAGTGTTGCTGGGCCGCAGCGGGTCCGGCAAAACGACGGCCTTGCGGTTGATCAACCGGATGCTGGAACCGTCGCAGGGGAAAATCTATCTGGACGGCCAGGACGTGAGCCAATTGAACCCAATTTCCCTGCGACGGCGGATCGGTTATGTGATTCAGGAGTTCGGACTGCTGCCGCATTGGACGGTGGAGCAAAATGTGACGCTGATGCCGCGACTGCTGGGCTGGCCGGCGCCGAAGCAGCAGGAGCGGGCGAGAGAATTGCTCCATCAAGTTGGACTGCCCTATGAAGAGTTGCGGAACAGAAAGCCGCACGAGCTTTCCGGCGGGCAGCGCCAGCGCGTGGCCGTGGCTAGAGCGCTGGCGGCTTCACCCGGATTATTGCTCTTTGATGAGCCGTTCGGAGCCTTGGACCCCGTCACGCGCCATGAGATGCAGCAGCAGTTTCTCCGGTTGCGGGATCAATATCAGGTGGCCGCCGTTTTTGTCACGCATGACATCCTGGAAGCGCTGGCTTTGGGGACAAGAATCGCCGTGCTTCACGAAGGCAGACTGGAAATTGTGACGACTCCCGACGAGTTCGATCGAGTGACTACGCCCACAGCGCGCGCGTTCCTTCAAACGCTGCCGCCTGGAGTCGTGGGGGGGAGTTCGCATTGAAACTCTTTCCAATCTTTTGGATCTGCCCGCTGGTATCAGGCGTTTCCGCCGTGTATGCCTTTGATAATAAACCGCTGCCCGACCCTGGACAGTTAAAACAGCGTGCCCTCGCCAATATAAAGAAATCGGGGGAAATGCTGGAGCGGTATTCGTGTACGGTGCGGGAGCAGAATGACGAATTGAACAGCGACGGCAGCGTCAGGAAAAAGCAAACCCGGCGCATGGAGCGATTCTTTGTCAACGGCGCGAGGATTGATCATGTGCTGGCGCGCGACGGCAAGGATTTGACCGGAGGAGAAGCCAAGAAAGAGCAGGATCGCGTGGATAAGGAAGTGAAAAAATATAGCGATCCCAAAGAGGCAAGCAAGCGGCAGGACCGGGCCGAGAAGCATATCGATATGTTTTTGCGCGCGCAGCGGCTGACGAACGGACGTCGCGAGGCGCGGAACGGACGTTCCACGGTGATTTACGACTTAACGGGCGATCCGAACTTTCATCCCAGGAGTCTGGAGGAGCGGTTCGCGCAGGCAGTGACCGGGCGGTTGTGGATGGATGAGGAAGCAGGAGCGCCCGTGGAGCTTCGCATTGAGACAGCGCGGGACGTCAAAATCGGCGGTGGTCTCCTGGCAACGCTTTATAAAGGATTCGCACTGCACTTAGTGCAACAACGTCTACCGGAGGGCGTCTGGCTCATGAAATCCGTGGACGGAAACGGAGACGCCCGAGCCGCCTTGTTCTTTCATCCGCGATTCCGGTTCAAGGAGCAATTGGATAATTGCCGCTTGTTCTCGGTTGATTCGAAAGACCTGCTGCATGAGCAGAAGTAATGGAAGGAACCCTCGCATTTGGACCCGGTTGTTCTTAAAAGCCTGCTGGCCGATGTGGGGGAACTCACGCTGGAGCACATTTTCCTAGTCGCTGTTTCTTCCGCGTTCGCGGTGCTGATCGGCGTCGGCATGGGAATACTGAGCACTCGCCGGCCCGTGCTGCGGCGGACATCGTTGACGGTGGCGAGCATTTTGCAGACGATACCAAGCCTGGCTTTGTTCGGTTTTCTGCTTCCGGTACCTTTAATAGGAGGGATCGGAAAGCACACGGCCATTATCAGCTTGATTCTGTATTCACTGCTGCCGATTTTGCGGAACACGATTGTGGGGATTACAACCGTGGATGCGCCGGTGCGGGAAGCGGCGGTAGCAATGGGAATGACGAACACTCAATTGTTGCGCTTGGTGGAACTGCCGCTGGCCGCGCCGACAATCATCGCGGGAATACGGATCGCCCTGGTGACGAATATCGGCACGGCGGTGATTGCGGCCGTGATCGGGGGCGGGGGATTGGGCGTGTTGATTTTTCGCGGCGTCGCCTCCGTGGATAGCGTGCAGATCCTGGCCGGAGCGGTGCCGGCGGCGGCGTTGGCGCTGCTCGCCGATGCGGCCATGACGCAGGTGGAACGCAGAATCAAAAGAGCATGAAGCGAACCGCCGGATTCTTTTTAGCCATTCTTTGCCTGTGCTCGTGCTCGCGTAACGGCGCCATTGTCGTCGGATCAAAAAACTTTACCGAACAGTTGATTCTGGGCGAGATTGCCGCGCAACAGTTGGAGCGCAAGCTGCATGTTTCCGTGGAGCGCAGACTGAATTTAGGGGGCACGCTGCTGGCGCACCAAGCGATTCAGAAAGGCGACATCGATATCTATCCTGAATATACGGGAACGGCCAGCAGCGTCGTCTTAAAGAAAAGCGTTCCTCCCGATACCGTGCGCGCTTACCTGCTGGTGAAGGAAGAATACCTGAAGCGCTACGGGCTGGTGTGGCTGCCGCCGTTGGGCTTTAATGATACTTTTGCCATGGTGGTAAGAGCGCAAGACGGACAAAAATTGAGCGCGCGGAAATTGTCCTCCGCTGATTCCCGGTCCTGGCGCTTGGGCGTCGGCTATGAGTTTTTAACACGACCGGACGGACTGCATAAACTGAACGAGGTTTACG
>JAABUZ0100004795.1_pt1 | contig 18366 bp, 18 predicted proteins | sample 5562091 | NCBI WGS metagenome assembly JAABUZ01 (sample SAMN12813069, study PRJNA571459) | rock metagenome | isolation source: Antarctica rocks | place: Antarctica: Victoria Land, Linnaeus Terrace sud | collected 2015-12-21 | reverse complement strand
AAATAGAAGCTTTTGTACCAACCTTCTTCTGTATTCTTAATATTCAGTTATAGCTACCTCTAAAGATCAAGCACTATCAACCCTGACCTCCATTGGTTGTATCATCTAGGCACGGTCCTGACATTAATTGACTACTTCAAGCTGCATGAAGACGATAAACTATCTTGTCTCGTAAATCGACGATCAATTGCTTTTCATGATACTCTAAATAGAAGAACAGACGTTGAAACATTGAATAGAAATTGCTGAATTTGCTCTTTTCTTGAGAGAGATTAGCATACTTTCTTCGAAAGTTTGTCTCTTTGTTAGAATCATCGTATAGCTGAGCAAGTTCATATAGTAGATCGTTGATCGTTGAATAAGAGTACAATGAATCTCGCTGACATCTGACTAGAATGACTTTGACTGCATCTTCACTGATTCGAAAATGAATGTAGACTAGTATAGCTTTGTCATTGTTGAAATGATCGACGTTGATTTCTAGCTTGTCGCGAATCTTTTCTTGTCAATCATTTCAGATAGATTCTTTTTCATCAGTAAACAGAGATGAATTCGAAAGCTTCTGAGATCGCTTGCTGAATGTGAAAAGAATAGAGATCGATGAAGTGACATTTCTAGTCATTTGCAAATGATGTTGTGCTTCAGTCAATTTGTTCTGAAGTGTCTGATTCAATTGATTCGATCATTTCTTTGCTCGATCAATTTTCTCAAAGCGAGTCTTTCATATTTATTCGCTTGATATCTTGTCAAATAGCTCACAAGCTTTCACATCAAGATCTCGTTGAGTTCAAAGACTGTTTAAATCTTCTAGAAACACTTCTGAGTCTTGTTTGATTCAATGTTGTAGCTGCTTTACATTTTTTATATTTCAGAAAATAGAAGCTTTCAGAAGTTCATTGAGAGTCTGAGAATGAGACACAGAGTGATGACGTTTTCATACGAAGTCGATTCTAAGATATTTCAATATGCAAGATGATAGCTCAGAATAAATGACTGAATCTGCAGTGACAGAAGAATAGAGACTTTGATAATTCTCAGAGAGATTTTTCACAGATGATCGAGTCATAGCGAAGAGTTAACGATCGAGCGAAAAGCGATGCTCAACGATATGTAGTAAGATCATAGTTCAAGTTGTTTAGTCTTCAGAGAAGAGTGTTGCTGATTTGAGAAGGGTTTTTTTTGATGATTCTCAAGCAATCAAGATTTTAATCTCTTGATTCTATTAATCAATTTGAATGAGCGCGTACTGAATGAGCTGTAGATTCTCTAGCAATGCAAGGTCTTAATTTCTTGATTCTATTGATTTCTTGATGTTGTTCTGTCTTTCGATGTCGTCAATCATCAGATACACAAATTTCTTTATACTCATCTCGTTGTCAGTCGAGTGAATTTGAATGAGTAATGAGATCAGTATCGTGTGATTAACAAATTCTTAAAGTAATGTTGAAATCGTGTCTAAAAACTAATCAGAGTGCGTGCGTGATTAGAATGTTTGATCTATAAAGATAGTTATAACTAAGACTTTAAAAATACAGAAGAAAGAAGATACAAAAAGCAAGAAGAACATGCTCTATATAGTAGTTACTCAGATTGACGCTAGTCTCAAAGAGAACGTGTTAAAACACAAGAAAGATGTTGATTCAAAAGATGTTTGCGACACAAAGAAATGTGTTTGTCATAGATATTTGTTAACTATTCGTAACACAAAGAAGTGTGTTTATCTAAAAGACAATAGAAGCTGATTAGAAGATGCTAGAGAAGAAAAAAGATGTTAAGTCATATCTGAATCAAATCTGAGTCAGATCTAGATCAGATCTCAACTAGATCTTGACTAGTTTTAATCAATTCTGATGCATTCATAACATTTTCATTCTCTCTCTTCTTCTCATTCTCTTTCTTCTTTTTATTCTTCTGCTCAATCTTTATGTCATCTTGATTTTCATCTTTATTCTTCTTAGACTGAGAGACTGTTGTTCTGATTCTCTTGAGTGATTGATAAATCTCTGACTCAAATTTCGTGAGAAATTCGCACTCAGCTGAGATGAAATCTAATAATATATTAATAATAAGATAATAATAAATTTGCAATCATTTACATTTTGAAAATTCATTTTTGCGACAGTTGTTGCACTTCTGTTTGTTGTTAATTTTCAGCGTCTATTGAGTCTTGTCAACGAAAAACTAATGATTTAGTAACATATTAGCAACAGAATACTGTGTGATTGCGAATCATCATCAACAATCTCATGCAAACATATTAAAAACATATACATGAAAATATATTAGAAACATATTAGCAACAAAATAAAATAAGATTGCGAACTAACATCATTAATCACATGAAAATATATTAGAAACATATTAGCAACAAAATAACATGAAATTGTCAATCTCAAATAGCAATCTCAAGCAAATATAATAGAAACATATTAGCAATCAAATAGCAATAACTTACGTTTTCATTTCTTGTATGTGAACGTTTTAGTAACTTTGAAGCATGCAAGACAGCAACAGATGCTGATTGAGTTTTGAGTCTCGACTAGATCACAATTAATTATTGATTAAATATCAATAAATTAGATAGATAATACTTCAGAAAGTGATGTAACGTCTTCATTCTCAGCATAAGTTTTTCAAGATTTGATGAGTTTTGATTATTTTATTAATAACAGAATAAAAACACATTATTAATACAAACTTTCGAATTGAAATTTTGCATCTGTAGACAGTGATTCAGCGCAAGATGATTCAACTTTGAGAGACTTTACAAGTTAGTATTTGAATATCAAAAAAACATTAATAGATCATACATGTTCATAGATCTTATGAGTCTTTATGTCAGAGACTGAGCTAGGCTAGAGGTACTATCAATATAGAAGACTGATATTATTATTATTACTTTGATAGAATCTAGGTACAAGACAATACATCAGGTAATGTACAAGACGAAAGACAAAGAGCGAAAGAAAAGAACGAGAGCTCGACTTCTATATACATGAACCGGGCAGAATCAAGGCTAGACAGTAGTTCTATTGACTTAAGATTGCAGAAGTTCGCGCACACGACTGAGATGATCGAAACAGAATTGCTGAGACTAGATTAAGATGACGATGGCTAGATTGATGACTTGATTCATTGAACTGCGAAACAGGTTCAATGAATTGAGATTATCTAAGATATCGACGATCTATGTTCTAAATCGAGGTGACGATCTGACATCATGACACTTTAAATGATTGATGAAAGCTCTTTGAAAAAAGAGCGATTTCTAACACATTAGTAATCAATTGATAACAAGATAGACAGACAACTTATTTTTCTGAAACATAGCTCTACGATTTCTTCATTTTCGTTCGTGATATTCATATTTCACTTACAAAAACGCTCGTAGATGTGCACAATCATCTCATTTTTTTTCTTTTAATATATTAGCAATCAATTAGTAATATGAAATTTTGATTTTTCTCTACATTCAATACAAATAATGACAGATTCAAGTGATTAGTCTGCTTGAGATTGACGAGTTCAATATATCAATTCATATCGAGTTACTAATAAGATAGTATTGTATTAGCAATGCTATGCTATTAGAAGTACATCATGTCTCGATATATTCAGATGCTAACGTAATAGTAACTTGTTCGCTATGAAAAGTTTATATGATGCTAATTTCAAACAAAAATTGAGTAACAAATTAACAATACATTAAGAAGAACAATAATATTAAATCGCAAGACTATTATCAAAACATGCAACAAGATATTAATACAATGAAAATTAATTATCAGCATCGTATAATGTGTTAGTGATTTGTTAATATTCTGTTAGTGCTGAAAAGCGATGCGCAGTACTTGAAATTGAAGTATGTGTATGCGATGATGTTTCTCTTGAAGAAATCACATTGAAACATGACTTACAGCTTGTTTAGTGTTTGAATGAATAGTATCAAGATGATGATCGAATAGAAAAGATTTGAAAGTGCGAAGATGGGAAAACTACGCTCGCTTAGAAGGCGTCGAAGCTAAACTACAATAGTGCTAGAGGTCAAGGCATGCCGACCTTTGGCCGAAATGATCTACGGTATGCCGAGTTTTAGCGTAAGGCATGCCGACCTGTATACCGCTAAGAACAGTTAACCCCTCAGCGTGATACAGCAAAGATCGCATGAAGGAATTTTCATGTAGAATAATGCGACGCCAATGGGTCAGTATACCATAACATCTGATTTGCCTCGCCTTTGTTACAGCATCCATTACAAAGCCATACCACAAGCAGCATGTTGCAGAACGCAACAGTGCAATGATATTGCGAGCTTGTCTACCACGTCTTATATAACAATCTTTTTCCAACAAAAACCCCTTCCGTTCAATCCTTTACCAGCCAACACTTTCCCATCACGTCTTTTCTCAAAGTACAAACAGCAAGGAAAGGGATAGACAATCCCACACACGAACTTATCCGATCTCAAACTTCCATCCCCCCAAACAGCCACTTCGTCGCTCACCAACCCATCCCTCCATCGTTCTTAATCGAGCTCTTTTCAGCATCGCCCTAACGCTCCGCACATGTCAAACACCTCGACCGAAAGATTCGACCGAGTCGAATACAGTGTCAGAAAGAAGGCAACTCTGATGCCAGAGAGTCTACACGAGCAAGTCCGCTATTCCATACACGTCTGCCACGTCATTAACGCGAAGCTTTCATGTGACTAAAGTCTCAAACTCGTGAATTACAATTGCAGAACCGAACTTCCTTCAACTTGAACGCCTCGTAGCCGATCATCGACGTAGAAGTCAACCTGTTACCAACTAGAAGGACTCAGCTTTCCAACCTCCACTGACATTAACCTCACAACCACGCCGTCGATTCTTCGACGGAAAAGCAACTCCGGAAAATCTAAAAAATCAAATTCTTGAGCGCACGAAACATCGGGCCACGTCTTCCTTCCTCTCTCTGCATTACGCCCGCGGAAACGATTGGCGTCCGAGGAAAGTCGGAGTCGCTTCATGACTGCAAGCGGAGAGAAAGAAAGACGACTAAAGGCGCGGAGGTGCAGATGATGAAATCTACATACGCATGAGCCTCAGGCGCGTGGGAAGTTTCGTGTGTACATAGGGCATAGCAGACGGGTTATGGCAGCGCGGAATTGCTGGCGTGGATTTCTCTGGCATGAGAGTTGCCTTTTTGGTACTAGACCGCCCACTCACAACTCAACGGTTGCTTCGGAGGTTTCCGCAGGCGAGGCACATCTACTTCCTTCTCGTTGCATAAAACATAAAATAAAGGGAACCCCCTCCCCCTCCCCACCCCCCATCACACTCCCTGTGCCCCCCTCCCTCATCCCCCCCCATCACACTCCCCATGCCCCCCTCCCTCATTCCCCTCCATCAACCCCCTTCCCCCTTCCACCTTCCCCAGCCCCCTCCTTCCCTTCTCATTCCTCTATTCCTCACCACCCCCCCCCACCTTCTTCTCCTCCACCCCCTCAAACCCCCCACTCTTCTCCCATCCCCACCACCGCACACGCACATCTAAACCATAAAGGCCCCTGATGCGTAAACCCGCGCTCTTGCCACCGTCGATGAACAGTACGTGCTGGGCTGCTTCGCGGCGCCTGTGGGGAATGAATGGGTGGCATGGAAGCTAGGTCGATATTTTTGCGAGAAGGGATGAATCAGTGATCTTCTCGGTTGTTGGTGTAGGGTGGCGGCTGTAGATTCGCCGTCGTGCGCATCATATATAGCGTGGGATCTTGGATCTTACGAATGGATGAGGATGAAGTAAAGTCTGTGATATGGACTGACAATTCAATTTTCCAAACCCTCTTTCTACAAACGAGATAGAGAAATGTGACATATCAAAAAATATCATCATATCTGCATCAACACACAGATCCGCACTCTAAGTTTCAAACCCACCTCACCAATCAATCCAACCATCTAATATCCAACCCCTCCAAAAACCCCATGTCAACATTAACAAAGCTCCGCCAAAGATCCACCTCCAACCTCCATGGATCCGTCTGAATCGCATACGTCGCCGCCGCTGCCAGCTTCAGCAAATCCTTCTCATCCGTGCCCATGACCAAGAACAAATCGCGCTTCACGAGCACTCGATCTCCAAACTTGCGCTTGAACGGCTCGAGCCGCATTCGGGCTTGATGGTTCATGCTCCATTCGGAATACGGCATATCCTTTGGGATGAATTTCCATTCCCAGGCGCGGCCCTGCCCGTCGTGAAAGGCAATGGCCTGGCGTCTTTCTAAGCCGATAAGGAGGGGGTAGAAGTGAGGGGCGGACCAGAGGCGCAGGGCGGCGAAGCGGGCGGTCGGGTTGTCCTTTGCGAATTTACGAGCGCGGCTGAATAAGTATTCGGTTGAGGGCGGGTCCTGCATGCCGGCATTGAAGGTTATGTCGTGCATCATGTCGTGGAAGTCGATGAAGAGGTCTGGCTCGCGGCCGTCGACCTTGGCAGCAATGGCCTGGCCTGCCATTGGTGGTGAATAGCCACTGCGGATAATACCTTCTCGGTACACTGTGTTACAAGCTGGTTAGTATCTATCCTTGATTCCCCACGAGATCCACTTACGATGCGCAATAATAGGCCTAATAGCTTGGTCCCAATCATCTGGGAAGTTCTCGTCAAGATCTCCTTTCTGTTGAACATCCTTCCACTCATTCCAGAATTGCTTTGGCTGGGTCTTGGTGCTATTGTGCCTCTTCCTATCTGGTATGGTTTTTGCACGCTCCGCCTGATCAACAATCAGGTGGTTCCTGAGTTCCTCTTGGAGATCAGGTTCGAGGCATTCGGTGGCAGAAGGGAAGAACATTGCCATTCTAGCAAAGGCGTCGTGCATGTCAGGAAAGACACGACGATGTACATGAGGGTTTATGTCTAGAAATGCGAGTGGGCCAATGTAGGCGAGTGGCTTCTTCTTGCCATGTGCTTCATCCAGTTTTTTGACTAGGTCCAACATATCGGCGTACTTTTGTTGTCCACATGGCTCGAGATCAGCTTTGTGCCAGGCTGCCTTGAAGACTATGTTTAATCAGCGTACGTAACATTACCCAGGGCAAATAGCAATGAACCCATACCTTTCGAACTCTCTCTTCTTAGAAAGCGCGTGAACTGATCTTTCATGCCTTGGTCTGGATCTTCCGAGTCTGGCGAGTCGACATTGTCAAGATGTCTCGAGTAAAACTGGATAGCTGTGTTTGCATCCTCGGTCATAGGTCCCTGATAATCTTCCGGATTCTCGACCTCGTACTCATCATCAGTATCGTCATTTTCCCAATCTTCATCTTCGTCTTCGTCTGCCTCGGAATCCTCATCCATGCATGTGTGCTCTGGGCCAGAGTAGCCTTCTCCGCTAGGAACGTCTTCGTCGGTGTCCAGGTCGTGCACAAATCTTTTAAAGTCAGGAGCTTCGTATTCTAGCTTTTCCATCTTGTTCATCTCTGCTCCGATCGCGAATCCGTTTTCCTCCCCTAGAGTCTCCTCGGGGAACAGAACCCTGTCCTCTAGTGCATCCGCGTCGTTATAGAAGAGGAACTTGGGTGGTTTCTCCATGACCTCCATATTCTGGCCGCGAAGCTGGAAACGCGCGCCCTCGTGCTGGATTTCATCGTATATGCTCTCGGCCTCTTCCTCTGCCATGATTTCGTGTACGCGGTGGCTGCTGTGGTCTCGAGCCAAAGTTTTAAGGATTGGCGCTGCGACGTTGTACGTGTCCCGCATGCTGCGGAAGCGGTGTGCTTTGAATAGCATCTAGGGATTTCCTCCTGTCAAAATTCGCGCCACACATAAAATATACAACGGTACTTACTTGGGTGATCACACTATACACGTTGGAGAATTGCTTGCCTGGCTCAAGATCCCACACGATGACGTCGTAATAGTCGTTGAATCTGAGGGTCCATTTTCTGTTGGCGTCAATTTCTTCGAATAACTTTGTCCCGACCTCTTTCACGATATTCCAGGAGTTCTTGCTTGCCCTGCCTACACCGGACTTTTCTCGAACAAGCCACAACTCATCCTCAGGTGGTGCTACTAGGATTCGACCTGTTTTTGCGTCTCTAACAAGTAGCAGCACGCGATGCGTTTGCATGGAAAGATAGCGTATTAGTCGACGACTGGCCTGGTCCGTACGAGAAATGTGAGCTGCAACGAAATTTCTAGCCTCCATAATAGCATGGGCTCGGCGTATGTGACCACGCGATCCAGACTGGTGATGAACAGACATTTTGGCTGCATCTCTGAACTCTTGATATGGGAAGAAGCCCTAATACCATTTAGTCCATGAAGCCAATGTGCAACTGAAGAGATTTATAGAACTACTTGCCAGTTGAAGGAATTGCACTTTGAGCCGATCTCCTATATACTCCAACCAATTGGCGGCTGGGAAGAACTGATACACGGCAAGGATGTTCAATTCAAAGAATTCGTCCCAATGCCGGCATAGATTGACAGCATCAAAAAGGTTACTGTCATTGGCGATGATACAAAAATGGAGCCACCCTCCACGATTCATGGCTTTCTCACTTGGGTAGTTGTAGATGACTTTTCCGCAAACCTTGATGCGCATTTTCTTTCCACGATCCTCTGTCTCGTCGGCGAAGGTACCGAAATCGATGTACGCACCACTAGATCCTGTGCCTTGATCCATGATCTTCCGCTTTTGTTGTTCGCGCTTCTGTAATTGCTTACTGCGTTTCGAGTTCCAAACCTCGGGGAGATTGTTGCGACGACGTGTTGAAGGGAGTCGCCATGTCGTATCCGTCTTGTCATTTTCCCCAGATTGATCCTCTTTCCCATCATCTGTCTCCATAGATTCCTCCTCTTCGCCACGAATGAGGTCCGCACACGCATCTCGAACTTCCTGAAGTCCTGGATTCTCCATTGCCAGACATAAATCTCTCAAATCGCTGTCGTGAACCTCTTTGTCGTTCAAAAATTCTTCGACACTATTAGCCCTGATGGCAGCAGGGAACAGGCTTGCATGGGATAGCAACAGCCGACAGAATAATAGATGCTTGATCTCCGAGATTTCCTCCAGCAGTCGGTCAATCTCGCTGTCGGGTAAGGGTGCACTTTTATGTGATAATTCCACAGGATTTTCGATCGTCCCGCGGACCAACATCGCTCCGTGAGCGTACTCAACGCCTTCCCCCAAACGCTTGCGCATCTGTGCTTTGGTATCTAAGTTTGTCTTGTCGACTGAGCCCTTATTCGGCGACTTCTTCTTTCCACTTGCGTGTACTGTTCTGGAGTTATTTGGAGTGGTGTTCCCACCCATGTCCGTATCCTCGTCTAGATCTTCTTTGAGCATGAGAAATAGGTTGATCATGTCGATATAAGTGCCACGCTCATCTTCTACCACGTCGTCAATAGGATCCCAAATTGCCTCTTCGTCCTCCATAGACATTCTCTCGTTATAGGCCTGATCAAGATATTTGTCTTGACGCTTCATGTCTTCTTTTGCCCTTAGCTCTTTCATCCGAAGCTTGAACTGGTTCCAATGACGCTTGAATAGCGCCGCCTCCTTTTTGATCTTCTTCTTCTCATTGTCCCGCTGGGCTTCCTCCTTATCTTGGCATTCGCGAACCCATTTGAACCAGTTCTGCCTTTTGAACATGACTTCCGCAGTGCGTCGCTCTAAACGTTCTAATGCGTGCGTCACTATAAATTTCTGGTTTTGTAGGTTATCAAGGTAATGTTGGTGTCCATAGCTGTGGAGGATCGAAGTCAGCCAGTGTGCTAACGGATTGGAAAGGGCTTGGCTTACTCCATGTTCATCGAAAAGAAGCGAGTGTGGTGGATTTTTCGGGCACGAATGACACGATCAAGAAGAGCATATCTCAGCGCAAGATAGCTGTGAAGCTCACGGAGTGTGGCTTCGGACTTTATATCAGCGAAAGTCTGATTAGCCAGAGGAGTGGGATTCGAGGCAAGATAGCTCGGTGGAGACTCTGCGAGAGCGTCGAGACGAGCATTTCGGATTTTGTAGCCTCTATAAAGGCCTTGATACAATCTTAGCCAACAAACTCAACGACGACTGAAATGGTAGAATACCTTGACACTGTTTCGAGTGGAATGGGCAGAACAGGCCATTGAGCGATGTGGCTTCGTCATCGCAGCGCGATTGATCTGACACGTTAAGGGCAGAGCATTTGGGAGCCATATTTACAAAAGACCCTTCTCCAGCAGTGATGGAACAATTGATGCAGAGAAATGCCAGAAAAAGTCACGGAGTAAAACGCGTTCCGTAAGCGCGTTGGTGCACGGGCCATATATGGCTTATTAAAAGCCTAAGGTACCTCCTATTTGAAGCCACCTCGCATAATTTTCTTAACGTCTTCCTCCAGCAACACTACTACAACAAGACCTGACTATGAGATGTCCAACTTCCACCTAACCGCATCATTACCAGGAAACACCGTCATATCAAAGGCGGCCGTACGATATAATCCCTGTTGGTCTCTGAGAGACTATCGTTATGTGGAATATCATTAATATGGGGGTCGTACCTCAAACTCAAGATAACGTATCAAGGACCACAACCAGTCACAGTAATAAAATCTAAATCAGACCTCTGAATAGTAGCGAAGTCAAAATCAACTTTGTACGAGAAGACAAACGGAATTCTAAAAGTACGATATACAAACCTCGAAGCCAAATTCATAGAGGAGAAGTATATCCATAATCCTACTAATCGAAGCAACCCTTCCCAGCTCATTCCGAATATCTACTTTTGAGGTATTTTAGTTATGAACCGTAATCGCAGTAGATCTTTAGAAGACTCATTGTTTCAGACCACATCATCCTAATCTTTCTCTTCCGTTCGAAATGAGGGTCAGGACGTTGCGAAGCATTAACAAGCATGATGGATGATTTCCACGGCGTTGGTCACTGAGGGGGTTTGTAGACATTCTCTTTCAAACTTGATTTTATGCACATTACTCTGAGTCTTTTCATAAACCTTCGCTAGCTTGAATAGATTCCAAATCTATCAAGACTGATACAATGTCTAACACAAGTTGAGGAGAGGACCGAGTGTTTCCAGAGACTGACCTATATGATAGTCATTAACGCCGCAAGTTCGACGGCGGTTCTTCTAGCATGGAAGTCCAAGCTGCTGCTTGCTTTGGGGTTTGAAGTGAGGTCTGTCAGTGGATCGACGGTTTTCGAGGACTGGGGTTGAACATATCGCTGCAGCTCTCGGTCTTCGAGTTGACATTAGATCTAGAAGTCTAGCATTCTACCTCGTCTCCAATTGACCTTAGTTCTGATACTGGGGGTGAAACTGTACGGCATGCCATCTGACCAGCCGCACAAGGTGGCCTGCACTATCTACAACAGCCGACAAACCAAAGTGGCTCTTATTGCAGGGTTCTTCTCATTGCGTCAGCCTTCAGATGGTCATCTGCGAGGCAAAGTACAGCTTGAAAGTAACCTCGATACTCTGTATTCTGGTGATAGAGGTCGACATGTTCAGGCTTTATCACTCCACATGGCAAGATCAGTCCCGTCCGCGCAGACTCACTCTTGTCTCCATTAGAAGCCCGAGTGTCATTTTCAAAGTGGCCAGGACGTTCCGCGTACGCTTTCCCGGCCCAGTCTGAGCGTTCTCTTTTCCCTTCAATCGCTTTCGATTCAATCTGTTCACTTTTTCCGCATCAATCTCATCGAAGCATTTCGTCTGGTTCATAACGTTTAAGCGGCATTGAGGTCTGTGGTAGATCTGCAAAGCATTCTCGCAAGCCAGATAATTAGCTTCCCGAACATATCAAAAGGGCAGTCTTTCGATGCATCGTCGAGCTCGTCAAGAAGAGGAAAGCATCGCAAGTCGTTGCATAACTTCGGACACCACCTCGGAAGTTTTCCATAGTCGACTGGTAGAGATAGCTCATCAATAACGGGCAAGTCCATGCTAGAGAAGAATGCAATGGACGCATAGCCGGTAATTCTGCGGCATCGAGTGGTGTCGGTTGGGGCATGTGCGACGTCTGCGAAGCTGTGATTTAATCATGTTTCATGATTATCGCCGAAGGAAATGGGAATTTGTGGCTGGTTGAATGAAGTAATCCTTACCAGAACCTATAGTAAGCCTACACCAAAGAGTCTTGAATCTTATATATCTACAACCGTGAAGTGAACCCTAGGTTTGATGTATTCTAGATTAGATGCTTAAGATGATAGAAACAAAGTTTACAATCCTCAGGTTGTCATCACGTAACATATACATACCATAGAAGGCAAAAAACCTAAGTCAAGTTGAGTTGATTCGTCTTTACAACCAAATTGCGTCCCAAGGCTGAAAGATTCTTTTCGTCTACTTCGTCTCGTCGCACATTTATTCAACTAATATGCCGAAATTTCAGCAGCGAAATTCGAGATTGTGGGTTATTCGATCAGATATATCAACTTGACTGCAGACTAATTGGCTTCTTGTAATGAAGAGTTCAGCGAATCAACCACTTGTCTTCGATGAAAGCCGACTACTACTGCTGTTTCCAACCAGTCCAGCAACTATTCTTAAGCTCGGTCATGACGAACCGTGTGAGCTCTTGTTAATCGTCTCCAGTTGCCCATTGAATGGTAGGGATCCTTCCAGGCAGCAGCGGCAGTCTCGCTACTGCGCCACCATCTTCAAATAGCACTTCACGGATCTGAGCACTAATTACGAGTTTGTACAGGTAGATGCGTAACGGAAGTACATTGTACTGCTTTACCAGACTCGGGGGGCATTACGCGTTCATGGGCGTAGTTGAAGGTACAAAGGCGCACTGCGCACGAGGCGGAAACGTTGATGGTAGTCGTGTATACCTTCCCCTTGTGTTTCAAGGGCGACGTTCAAGAAGTGGCTGGCAAGGAATGAACAGGCTGGAGACGGTTGTGGAAAGATAGATCTGAACAATCTGATATGATGGAACATCTCTGCAGCCAGTTCTTCAACAGCCCACAATGTCGTAAACAAGTTAGCGGCGTATTTTAATGCAGGGACACGCGTTGAGAACGGCTGTGATATGCAGTCATGGTAGGCAGCAGACTACTATATAGACCCTCGCTTCTGTGAGATGCCTCACATATTAATCTGCTCCTAGGATTTCGTCCCCGTCTATTCTCTCAAAATATATTCGGAGTAAGAACACCATAGGCAGTGTTCGCAATGCTTTTTCCAGCACTCGTCTTCCTTATAACCCTCGTGGGCCTCTCCCATGCCATCAAATACTGTCCCCTCCTTGGCGCCGTCTATCCGGTTCCTCGGAACGTCAATTCGAATACCTTGACCCGTAGCACAGTGGCAAGCCTTACCAAGGCTCTAGACCAGGCTATCCGTCAAAACAGGACGCCCTACGGGGGTTTCTCTTCTGATTCAAACTCCTTCTCCTTAAGTGTCATCTCCGCGAACGAAGACAAGCCAATTTTCCAATACCAGCATACAGCAAAGTTGCTTGATAATTCAAGTACCACAGCTGTCACTGGAGACACCATCTTTCGGATTGGGAGCGTTTCGAAGCTATTCACGACTTTTGCGCTGCTTCTGCAACAAGGGACAATCATCTTCGATGATCCAGTCACAAAGTTTATCCCTGAACTGGCCGATATCGCAAAGACCCAGGCAGATGGGACGTTTGACCCTGTTAGCGAGGTTCAGTGGAAAGATGTTACGATAGGGGCGTTGGCGAGCCATCTAGCAGGAATAGGCCGAGACTGTGAGTGCACCTGGCCCCTACCAGTCTGTTCCGGTAGCTATCATGAGCTCACATATCGATCGATTCTCTTCAGATAACAACGGCGACCTTGCCGGCTCAGATATCCCATTGCTCAATGGCATATTTCCAGCCTTGAATGGCTCAGACATACCAAATTGCAATGTGATAGGAAAGAACCTAGCATGCTCAAGAGACGGTTGGTTCCCTTTCAATGCTTTGCTCAATTGGTGAATTGCTGTTGACATTTTATAAGCCTTTTTCCGCGGTTTCACAGCCCGCCATCCAATCTTAGCTCCATTCACCACACCTGTATATTCCAACGCAGGGTTCGTTATCCTCGGGTATGTTGTAGAAAAGATTACTGGCCAACCGTATGAGACTGCTGTAGACGAAAGTATCTTGAAGCCCCTGGGTATGGCCCGTACCAGCGTCACAAAGCCTTTGCACGATTCCCAGGGCCTTATACCCAAAGGTGGCAATTACGCATGGGGACTTGATTATGGAGACAACGGCCCGTAAGTATCCTCAGTCTCCAATGTCAGTATGGCGGTGCTAATGTTGGTGTCACAGAGCTGGTGGACTTTACTCGAGCACAAATGACCTCTCTAAACTCTCTCGAGCGATTCTCAAGAGCTCTTTGCTGCAGCCAGTCGAAACAAGACGTTGGCTTAAGCCTCGCGCCAACACAGCGTCCCTCATGTCCTCTGTGGGTGCTCCGTGGGAAATTGAGAGCATTACGAGAAACACCTCAGATAAAGAAGTCATTGATCTCTATACCAAATCCGGTAGCACCGGGATATATAATTCCCTCATAGTACTCATCCCCGACTACGAGGTCGCCTTCACAGTGCTGACGGCAGGCGACGTGTCCACGCTCGTGAGTATGTTATCAGAAATGATTGCAGAGACTTTCCTTCCGGTAATATACCTAGTCAGTAAAGAGGAGGCAGCTGTAGCTTTTGGAGGAGTCTACGAGTCGCCCGGCGCTAACAGCTCGTTGTCGCTGATTGAGGACGACGGACCAGGGCTACTCATCAGCAATTGGATTAGTAACGGCACGGATCTTCTTGCCGTTTATGAGAAAATCGGAGGGGTCATAGTAGAGGCAAGAATCTACCCCACAGGTCTGAAATCATCAGCCATGAGCGGAAACTCAACTGCAGACGTCTCATATAGGGGCATCTTTCAACCCGTACCGGATACGAATTCAACGTACCGCCACAGACAAATCTTCAACATAGATTGCACGACTTGGTTCGGGGTCGATGCGGTTGTATATGGGCATAATGCTGTCGATGAGTTTGTCTTTCAAGTTGACCGGCATGGCAAAGCGCTCAGCGTGGAGCCTCGAGCGCTCCGAATCCATCTTGCAAAGAAAATTCAGCTGCCGGGGACAAACAATACTGTCGTTAAGGGTGGCTAAGGGTCTATTCGGATCACTGTTTGTGGTCCCCATCAAAGGCTGCAGCTTGCATTATCTGCTTCGTTAGTACCTGTTCTTTCTTTTACGGCCATGGTCATAATCCATGGTCTGAGACCTCTGTGTCGCACATAGTACCAAAATCCTCTTTAGTGGGTGTAATGATATAGATGGTTTTCTACACCTTCCATGAAAAGATCCAGAGTATGCGTGACAGCTTCTATCCAGAATGGACCTGCCATGGAAGAATCGAGTGTGCACTTTCACCAGGTAACTGCCATAGTGCTCCCCGTTTCCATACTCGGACAACCAGTGGCTGAATGTGGAAAAAAGCGTTGCTGGTTGAGGTGCGACTAAATCAAGAAGCTGGCCACGGCATCTACAGCAGGAAACATCAATTCCGCCTCGGCAGCGCATATGGTACTTCTCAACCGCCCGAAAGCATTATCTGTGACCCAAACAGAATATCAGCAAGAGAGCTAAGCCATAGACCGTGTTGCATACCTTGAGCCGGCCTTACCCAATCATAGGGATGGTGTAAGTAGATACATCAGGTTCCATCCCTTAATTCATCATTGGGCCAGGTGATTACTATATTTGTTTGATTATAGAAGAGCCATCATTGCGGTGTGACTTCCAACTGAAAGGTTGCAATAACGAGTGCAGTCATGTAGGTACTGACTACCTTAGTACGAGGACTGACAAATCTTCAGTGACGTCAGCAGCCAAAGACCAAGAATATTTAAGGAAGTACCTCGATACTTTACTCACTTCATGTTTCCTTATATCAAAACCTAGCATATCGAGTCTTTGCTAGTTTCGCAGATGCTGCTCAATCACCTAATCTCTCGAGCGGCGTTTCTCTAAAATCTCCAACCAGTGATAATTGATAACTAAATTCCTTTCGTTGGGAAGATTATTTTTAATTCAATTGAATCACAACATCTTCTTGCTTCGGCAAAATCCCTGTTGTCTAGCATCTTCGTTGGAAACAACAGTCCAGCAATATTATGGCTGCAGCTACAGGTCCGCCAACAGGCGCTCTACCGTATATGACTCCGTTCCCTGTTGCAGATGACCCACCTCCACCACAGCCAATCCCAGATGTTCTGCATCCCGAAAAGACACTCGCTGAGCGGGCGTCAGCTCGGTTTTCTCTGAACGGAAAGCACGCGATCGGTACGTATAGTATTCTCAACCCCAAAGGTTGGGGCGAAGTAGTCGAACATTGACTGAGAGCTACTAAGTTACCGGCGGAGCCCAAGGGCTTGGCCTCGTGTGTGCTAGAGCATTGATTGAGCACGGAGTATCTCACCTGGCAATCTTTGATGTTGATGATGTCAAAGGCTCAGCAGCGGTAGAGCATTTCTCCTCTCCAAGTAAAGATGATACGCCTATCGTCGTCTTCAAGAATGTCGATGTACGCGATGAAGCTGCAGTGAACGACGCTGTAGATGACATTTCCAACACCTTTGGTGGCATAGATATCCTGCTTTGCTTTGCTGGCATCACTGGTTGTGAGCTTGCCGTTGACTATGATATTAGCAGGTGGAGGAACATAGTAGATGTCAATCTGCACGGCTCGTTTCTTGTAGCTCGTGCGGTTGCCAGGTAAGAAATCACCGTTTCAATCATTTCCAACATAAAGTCACATTGTTCAAGAAGCTAGCAGAGACATTATCGCCCGCCAATCCAGCGGCTCCGTTGTCTTCACCGCCTCCATGTCCGGCCACATTGTCAACACGCCTCAGCCACATCCAGCCTATGCCGTCTCGAAAGCAGGAGTTCTTCATCTTACCCGCTCCTTGGCTGCAGAATGGGTTGGTCACCGAATCCGCGTCAATTCGATCTCGCCTGGCATTATGAATACCCGACTGTCTGGTGGCCCTGCCCAGGCCGAGTTGAGGCGCTTGTGGATGGAGCGCTCTCCACTGGGATTTGGCGATCCCGAGGACTTGACTGGAGCAGTTGTCCTGCTGTGCAGTCCGGCCGGGAAGTTTATGACAGGAACTGATATTGTCATCGACGGTGAGTTTGATTTGCTCCAGCAAGCCGGAAATAGACTTAGGGAAGCTAGGTGGCTACACAATCTTCTAGTTAATGACTTGTACGTTTGTTGTAAGTTTATCCAACTCATTGTACTCGATGCGAATGCATCTCCCAGACAACCAACTTACTTCTTGACAGTCAGCCACACCTGGCGCCTCTATTCTAACTGCTGTAGCACAGTTGTCAGTAGCATCGCAGAGCTTTCCAAATGAGTTCAACGAGACCAAATCGTTCACACGTTAACACATTGCACTATTATTGGGTTTCATAGCGTTGCAGGGGCAAATATGGGCTATGCTTGGGCACGTGTTGGGGGGCTATGTACCTTATGCGCAGGCTGGAGTTCGGTTAACTACTTAGTCTAGCTGGAACCACGAGACGTTAAGGTAGGTAGGCCTCCGCCATCAGCCATCGGCCACAACATCTTAAACCTCCACGTAAGCTTATGGAGAGTACTGTACCACCAGAACACTCTCTTCCAAACACGGCCAATCGACTGCCCCTGTGAACAATGGCAATGGCAAATATGAGTGCAACTTCACTGGTGCCGGAATCGTCTATCATAGGTATCGAGGATACAGGTCGGCCGACCAACGCTAAAGTTCAGCCGACCAACGCTAACACTTTGCGCTAGGCTTCTCGCCACCTGCCCGAGCCATTTCATAAATTTCATGGTCGGTTGAACTCTTTCCTATTCAACCATCGACAACTAATACATAATCAATCCTAGATTGATCTTGAATTAATAACTCTGAAGTCTGAAGTTTTATTTAACAAGTCAATCTCAAATGTAAATTATGTAATCAATCATTGATTGATCTAGTATTATTTATTGATTGATCATTATTTACATCATTGAATTTTCTTTTAATTAAGAATATAAATAAAGCTTATTAATCATTTATCAATAACTCATCGATCAACAATTTATTAGTCATTTTGTCTCAGCAAGTTTTCAAGTTCTGAATGTTTATTTATTAATCAATCATTGATGTTATATTGATCACTGATTGATTAATTATTAATCTATGAATAATAACATACATCTTTGACATTTTTAGTATCATTAGATACTGAATTCTAATTATTCAGATTGAGAAACTTCTCAGTTTGTATTTTTATTCATACTCAAAAATCGATAAGTTGAATTGATAAATAATTATTTCTTGATTAATTATTAAT
>JAABUZ0100004794.1_pt1 | contig 18368 bp, 23 predicted proteins | sample 5562091 | NCBI WGS metagenome assembly JAABUZ01 (sample SAMN12813069, study PRJNA571459) | rock metagenome | isolation source: Antarctica rocks | place: Antarctica: Victoria Land, Linnaeus Terrace sud | collected 2015-12-21 | reverse complement strand
GTGAGGCTCATCAATCGATTTCAGGGATGGGCCAGGCTCCTACCTCCTCCCGCCACCAGAGGCAGCCTGGACGTCTACCAACGGCATCCCAGGCGTCAGATCGGCTGCGGAGCGGCTATCGGGGCTGCAATCGGCGATGTCGCGCTCAAGTGTGGTTCTCAATAACCCCCCTCTACCACCTGGTCATACTTGCGAAGCATGTTCCGGAGCCAACGCACTTGGCCAAAAAATCGATGCATCGCTCGTGGCACATGTGCTGCTTTGCATTTGCTCTGGGTCGTTGTCTGTGACGGAACGCACGACCCCAACAGACACAGGCTGCATCAAGGCTGAGACAGTCCTGTCTGAAGCAGGAGGCTCCACGAGGGAAACAGGCCCTCATGGAGGCGAGGAAAGCAGCTCGCATGTTATGCTGAGAGCTCTCAAACCTGAACACATAATAAGGGAAGCAGGCCTCCCTCGCCTCCACAACAGAACAGCAGTGGTTGAAGTGCAACACGGACAGCACACGGTCAGACGGCGCCAGCAACACCCTCGGCGCCTGGGGAGGCCACACGCTCGGCGGCCACGCCGCCGCTGCTGTGGCCGGTGTGGCTGTCTGACAACCACCAGGCCGCAAACTCGTCCAGGGAGACCGTGCCCCCGTGGTCGGTGTCGATCATGTCAAACATGCGGCCGGCCTCGCCGGCCTCGTACCCTGCCACACATGTCCGCATGCATGTTGCGGAGGCCGCCAGGGCTTTGCTGCTTTGTGACATGTACTCGTGCCGGCAGGCGCCTTGGACTGCGCCGCCTTGCCACACGCGCGGCTGGCAGGGCACAGTGCGCCATGCACAAGCCCACACGCTCGACCCCGGTCATGGTGTGACAGGCTGATGTATGCGCGGGCCTGAACAGTGAAATGCCGCTTTGACCACATGCAGGCCGGGTGGCGGTGCACCTGCAGCCATGAATGCCTCGGAGAAGCGAGCGCGGTTGAGCTCGCCGGCGTGCTCGACGTCGTAGGCCACAAATATGTCGCGCAGCTCAGCAAGCTGCCGATGCGCAAGCGCGGCTTTGTTTTGCAGGTTAGCGGGGGCATCGCATCATGGCTAGCAGCCCCAGCTTGTGGCATGCACGCTAGACTACAGTGAACATGCAAGATTTACGCACGCAGCGCTCTATCTACAGTGAGGCTGCAGTATGCATCCTGGAGCACAACTGCCAAATCACGACAAAGCTGAGACACTGTGCAAGCTCTGCGACAGCCGCACCTGCTTTGCACTGTCGTTCTCAAGGCGCTTCCGGCGCTTGCGGGCCTGCATGGCCCGCGTCATGGCCCTGCGCTCCGCAGCGTTGGCGGTGGGGTACAGCACGTGCAGGATGTCCTGCGCGTCGCACGCGCTTGCTTGGCCCCAGGCTGTCACCTCTGCCATGCGCTCTGCAGCGTACGCATGGGCTGCACCATCTCCGAACACCTTTACTAGGCTCATGCACACGTCCTCACTCGTTGCTGCCAAGCTGGCTGCCAGGCAGGCGTGCCATGTACACCTGGCATGGACTTTTGGTCCAGAGGTTTTGGACTCCAGACCGTGCGCAAAAGGCCATGCAGGGGCGCGCCTGCAGGGACAGGATGCCCTGCAGGTTGGTGTCCACGGTGTGGAAGAGGCTGGTGGCCAGGTGCGTCAGGCGGCCGCCCCCGCGCTGCAGGAAGGCCTGCACAGCGCACGCCCGTGCCCGGTCATGCATCCCTGCAGACGCTGACCAAAGGTGCTTGCGCACAATGCCAGAATGCTGTGAAAGAGGCTGCGGCATACGCACCGCATGCCAGCAGCACTGCATGCAGAAGCAGGGCTGAACGCCACTGTGTGGCAACCTATGCTAGTGGCAGCATCGACGGCATGTTTACCCTCTGCTCAAGCGGCCAACTTTGATGCGGGCTCAGTCGCCTTGCAGCCAATGTCAGGTTCGGGTCTGCCCCGCATGTGGTGGCATGCATGCCTGAAACTCCTTGCTGGTCATGCAGCAGGTCCCGCTGTCAGTGGCGCCCGCCAGAATCACGGTCAGGTAGGAGAGCTGGCTGCGCCTGCGGCAGAAGATGCAAGGTCACCCGCTGGCCTGGCCCTGCACCACGGGGACGGACAAGGACCCATACACGTGTCCTGCATGCAGCGTCCAACATGTGGCCGGGTAGCATGGATGCTGCGCATGCATTCCGCAGACCTGCAGCCGCTGCACTGAAGCAACATCTTTGCAGCACGCTGTGATGACATGAGCTGCGTGGCTTGCATGGGGCAGCCTGAGCTCTGAGATATTTATAGCGTAAGCTGGCGCGTAAACATATTTTGGCTTCACGGCACGACAAGCGCGCAGCAGCTTGACCAACACCATGAGAGCCACGCCGCTGCATTGCTCAGAGCTGAAGGCCTAAGGCAGGTGTGAAAGTCTGCACACGCCATCAGGCGCACAGCATCTGGCGCCGGATGCGGTCCACGCGCCGCCGGTGCGCAGGGTCGCGCCAGCTGCCCGCCGCAGTGGCCGCGCCGCGCCGTGCGCCGCCGCCCGCGGTGGTCACTCCCGCACGAGCTTGCTCATCGGCCCCCACCCACGCAAACACCGCACCCGGCGCAGTGCCGGGCCGGCGCGCGCTCTCCCGCGGCGCGCTCTTAGCGGGCCGCTGACCTGACGGGCTTGGCGGGCTGCTCGGAAGCTCTGCACTGACGCTCGCCTCGACCTGGTTACCGGCTGGGGAGAGACCGCCTGATCTGGCGCCTTTGGGGACCTGGCACTGCAGCGCGCCGGGCGCGGCGCGCTTGTTCCTGGCGGGCGCGGGCGGGCTCAGCCGCCGCGGCGCAGCCCGCCGCACCAGGGCGGCCGCGCCCGCAGGGTAGGCCAGCGGGTGGCTGGCCCACAAGCCCGCACTCCCCGGGCGCACACCCATGCCTGCCGGCGGCACGCAGGCCGCACCGGGCGCTCGCGCTCTGCCCGAGGCGGGGTGCGCGTCCGCCGCCTGGTGCCCGGCGCGCTGCGCGGGCGCGGGCGCAGGAGCGGGCACCGCTGGGGCGGAGGCGGGGCGGCCCGCGGGCGCCGCAAGAGGCGGCCGCATGCCCTGCAGGCTGCGCGCAGCGCCTGCGGCCTCCCTGCCGCCACGTCCGGCAGGCTCGTGCAATGTAAAGCTGCTGCGACGCGATGCTGCGGGGTCACGGCGCGGCAGCTCTGCGGCGGACGCGGCAGGGGCGACGAGCGCGTGGCCGCGCGCATACAGCTGCAGGCCCTGCATAGCCGGCCATGCTACTTGAGCTCCTATGCACGTATAGCGCGCGCGACGGAGCGCGAGCCTGGCACTTGCATGGTGCGCGCCTGGACAAACTGCGCGCGCCTGAGGACCCCCGTAGGTTCACCCGCCAGTGTTACAAACAAGCGCTCCACGACTGTGTGAGAGACATCGACCTGGAGGGCAGCAACGCTGGGCTGCTCAAAGCCGTCCTGCAGCTTCTCCAAAGGACTACAGCTATGCTCCGCCATGATTACGAGGGAGACGGCAGCGGCAGCACCACAGCACAACAGCTTGTGCTGGCACCAGTGACACAGAAAGGGAGTGTGCAAGGCCTCTGAAGCCATAGAGGAAAGGCAGTGACCCGCTTCAGTGGTATAAGCGGTGGGCGAACAGGCAGCCTTGCGTCCAGGCACACTGGCTGGCGTCTAGGCTGCTGACTGCCGCGCAGCCCAACGCCACCTCAGCCAACCTCTGGTGACTGAAGGCAAGGGCGGCTGGCGTGTTGCGCCGCGCGGCCGCGCACGTGCCGGTCTGCCAGCAGGTTATACAGCCGCACACGGTCCAGCGTCCCCGCGCCTGCAGCTTCTCGGAACACCGCCGCCGCGCGCTCCTCCAGGTCGGCCTCTGACAGCTTGCCGCCGCTGCGGTCTGCGCTGCTGAGCAGCTGCGCGACCAGGGTCTCCATACCTGGACTGATGCGGGCATATCAGCGCGCGGCCGCTTCGCCGCGCACAGCGTACCCAGGTGTGACGGGTTGCGAGGGCTACAATGCAAAGAGTATGTGCTCAGCGGGTATGGGGCTATGCGCAGGCCCCATCTTGCAGTCTAGTTGTGTGTGTTGAGGTCGAATAGTGAAAGGGACAGTGCTCTCAACATAACCCATCGCTACTGTTGGCTGCCTATTCTTAAAAAGCGACCTGTGCCACCCCCGGGTCCTGAGGCACAGTGAAAGAACACAGCTGGCGAACATATGCGCCTGCGCTGGCGTTCTGTGCGAGAGGGCCGGGCGAGGTCTAGGGAATGTGTCCAGAGCAGCCGCTTTCCTCACCGCTTTTCACCGAGAACACCTTGCGCATCGTGCCTTGCTAAAGCGTCAAAACAAGCATGTCCTCCCGGGTAAGGGCCGGGCAAGCTGCGTGCGATCCTCAATCACTGGCGCGCTGCATCATCAGCACCTCGGAGGAGGTCCGCCCAGCAATCTTTGCAAATCTCGACGCTGTGAGCCCTTTCTGTGGTTGTATGCTGCGTGCTGCGTGCTGCCGCAGTGGCAGCCGAGGCGTTGCAGCAGTCTGCGCTCGCAGCGCGATCACACGCGCACGCGCGCGCGGGACGTGCAGGAGCGGGCCGCACAAATGCCGGCCGCGGTCAAGTGAAGCCCGCCGGCGCGCGCAGCCGCGCCAAGCGGGGTGCGGGCCGCATGTCACAGACTTCACCCTGCAGGCTGCCGAGGTGGGCCTCACGGTCCTTGAGCTGGGACGGTGTGAGCGGTGCCTTGTTTGCATCAGCTGCATTCTCGCGTCGTCTCACGCGCCCTCCTGCATGCAGAGGCATGCAGCCGGTCTGGCTGTCAGCCACCCAGGATGGAATTCTGTTATAGACCCGACTGCATGCAAGGCCAGCCTGCTGTGGTGCCAGTCTAGGGGTCGCCATGCGTGACCGTCTCAGCGTCCTGCGGCCCTTCCAGGACTTTCTGCACTGCGCACTGCAGGCGCTGTCCGCTTGTAGAATGTTCCACAAGGCGCAAACACGCTAAACGCCTGGTTGGTGCGCCCTGTGTCGCAGGAGGAGGGACGGCGCCACAATGGCGAAAGGCAGTGCACGCGCTCGCGTCGCAGCACTGGTCAGACGGCTGGCGCCCGGCGGCTCCGCCGCTGAGCAAGCAGAGGCTGCGCATGCGCTTGCGCGTCTGTGCTTTGACAAGGGCCCACTCCGGGAACATGTGAGACGTTGCGGAGGCATCACGGCGCTGGACATGCTGCTGGCGCCCGGCAGCTCTGCTGCCGTGCACGAGCAGGCTGCTGTGGCGCTGCACAACCTATGCGTTGACAATGCACAGAATCAGGCCAGCATCAGAGACTGCGGGGGTGTGGCGGCGCTGGTCGGGCTGCTAGCGCCCGGCAGCTCCGTTGCCATGCATGAGCAGGCTGCGGCGACGCTGCGGAGCCTGTGCGGGGACAGCATGCAGAACTGCGACAGCGTGCGGGAGTGCGGGGGCGTTGCAGCGCTGGTCGCGCTGCTGGCGCCCGGCAGCACCCCTGCCGTGCATGAGCAGGCTGCTGCAGCGCTGGCAAACCTGTGCAGCCACAGCACGCAAAACAGCGACAGCATGAGGGAGTGCGGGGGCGTCCCAGCGCTGATCGCGCTGCTAGCGCCCGGCCGCTCTGCTGGCGTACAGAAGCGGGCTGCAGGCGCGCTGGCAAACTTTTGCATTACAAGCACCCAGAACCAGGACAGCATGCGGGAGTGCGGGGGCGTCGCGGCGCTGGTCGGGCTGCTGGCGCCTGGCCGCTCCAATGGCGTACAGAAGCTGGCTGCGGCCGCGCTCGGGAATCTGTGCTGTAAAAACATCGCGAACAAGGACAGTGTGCGGGAGTGCGGAGGCGTCACGGGGCTTGTTGGGCTGCTGGCGCCCGGCGGCTCTGCTGCTCTGCACACGCAGGCTGCATGGGCGCTGCACTGCTTGTGCGCTGACCGCACGCAGAGTCAGGACAATTTGAGGGAATGCGGGGGCGTGGCGGCGCTGGTGGGCCTGCTGGCGCCTCGCAGCTCTGCCGCCGTGCAAGAGCAGGCTGCTCTGGCGCTAAGCGTGTGCTTCCAGGATGTCCAAAACAGCGATGGTGTTGGCGAGTGCGGGGGTGTTACGGCGCTGGTGGGATTGCTGGCACCCGGCAAAACTGACGCTGTGCATGAGTCGGCTGCAAGGGCGCTGCGAAACATGTGTCGGCAGAGCACTAAGAACCAGGACAGCATGCGGGAGTGCGGGGGCGTGGCAGCGCTTGTGGGCCTGCTGGCGCCTGGCAGCCCCGCTGCCGTGCATGAGCAAGCTGCTGCGGCGCTGTCGACCTTGTGCCATAAGAACAGCCAGAACTATGACAGCGTTCGGGAGGGCCGGGGCGCCGCGGCGCTGGTGGGCCTGCTGGCGCCTGGCAGCCCTGCTGTTGTGCACCAGATTGCTGCCTGCGCGCTATTCAATTTAACTAGCGCGAGTGGGCAGTGCCGGGATGCAGTCAGGGCATGCGGGGGAGTTGCAGCCCTGGAGGGCGTGCTTGCATGCGCCTCCTGCTCAGCAACGGCGCGCGAGTCTGCAGCGAAGGCGCTGCGCAACCTGGGGCATGTCTAGCAAGCAGGGGTTGCTCGGGCCAGCCAGGCTGGAGCCGACGGCTCTGCGGTCAAGGCGGGGCGGCAGTGCTGGTAACAGCGGTAGCTGGTGTTGCCGTGCGCGGCCTGACGCTCGGAGCTTGGAACACTGAGCTAGGCAATGTAAGCGCTTGAACAAGCCGTTAACACCACGCAGTGCTGGAGCGCTGATTCAGGGCGTGCTTCGCCAGAGCATGCGGTGTGACCGAGCGCCTCTCACATTCAAGGCCTACACATGCATGCCAACGGGTAGCAGGAGCAACACAGATTTGGAGGCTGTTCCCCCTACCCTAGGGAATGTGCCTGTCCAAAAGCAGCCGCTTTCCTTGAGATCACCAGACAGACCGCACATCGTGCCTTGCTAAAGCATTGAACAAGTTTGTCCCCCCAGCTTACGGCCGGGCAAGCTGCGTGCGGTTCTCAAGCGCTGGCGCGCTGCATCATCACCAACTCCGAGGCGGTCCGCTCAGCAGTGTTCACAAGTCTCCACCCCTGAGCCTGTTTTGTGGTGGTTTGCTGCGTCCTGCGTGCTGCTACAGTGACAGCCAAGGCGTTACAGCAGTCTGCGCTCGCAGCACGATCACACGCGCACGCGCGCGCGGGGCGCGCAGGAGCGGGCCGCACAAGTGCCGGCCACGGTCAAGTGAAGCCTGCTACCGCGCGCGGCCGCGCCAAGTGGGGTGCGGGCCGCACGTCACCGAGTCCACAGTGCAGGCTGCTGAGCTGGGCCTCACCTGGGACGGTGCGAGCGGTGACTTGTTCGCATCTGCTGCGTTCTCGCGTCGTCTCCCGCGCCCTCCTGCACGCAGAGGCATGCAGCCGGTCGGACTGTTTGCCACCCAGGCGGGCATTGTTCTATAGACCTAACTGCATGCAAGTCTGCTCTGTGGCAGTCTGGCGGTGTCCATGCATGACCGTGTCGGTGTTCTGCGGCCCTTGCAGTAACTTTTGTGCTGCGCCCTGCAGGCGCTGTCCGCTTGCAGACTGTTCCGCGAGGCGCGTACACGCTGAGCGCCTGGTTGGTGCGCCGTGTGCGCGGCAGGCGGAGGGGCGCCGCCGCGATGGCGAAAGGCAGTGCACGCGCTCGCGTCGCAGCACTGGTCAGACGGCTGGCGCCCGGCGGCTCCGCCGCTGAGCAAGCAGAGGCTGCGCATGCGCTTGCGCGTCTGTGCTTTGACAAGGGCCCACTCCGGGAACATGTGAGACGTTGCGGAGGCATCACGGCGCTGGACATGCTGCTGGCGCCCGGCAGCTCTGCTGCCGTGCACGAGCAGGCTGCTGTGGCGCTGCACAACCTATGCGTTGACAATGCACAGAATCAGGCCGACATCAGGGACTGCGGGGGCGTGGCGGCGCTGGTCGGGCTGCTGGCGCTCAGCGGCTCGGCGGCACTGCACGATCAGGTTGCGGCGACGCTGCGGAGCCTGTGCTGGGCCAGCACGCAGAACTGCAACAGCGTGCGGGAGTGCGGGGGCGTTGCGGCGCTGGTCGCGCTGCTGGCACCCGGCGGCTCCCCTGCCGTGCATGAGCAGGCTGCTGCTGCGCTAGCAAACCTGTGCAGCGACAGCCCGCAAAGCGGCGACAGCGTGCGGGAGTGCGGGGGCGTCCCTGCGCTGGTCGCGCTGCTGGCGCCTGGCCGCTCCGTCGGCGAACAGAAGCGGGCTGCAGCCGCGCTGGCGAACTTGAGCATTACAAGCACCCAGAACCAGGACAGCATGCGGGAGTGCGGGGGCGTCGCAGCGCTGGTCGCCCTGCTGGCGCCTGGCCGCTCTGCTGGCATACAGAAGCTGGCTGCGGCCACGCTGGGGAACCTGTGCTCAGAGAATGTCGAGATCAAGGACAGCGTGCGCGAGTGCGGAGGCGTGCCGGCACTTGTTGGGCTGCTGGCGCCCGGCGGCTCTGCTGCTGTGCACACTCAGGCTGCCAGGGCGCTGCACAACTTGTGCGCTGACAGCACGCAGAGTCAGGAAAGAGTGAGGGAGTGCGGGGGCGCCGCGGCGCTGGTCGGGCTGCTGGGGCCTGGCGGCTCTGCCGCCGTGCACGAGCAGGCTGCTGCGGCGCTAGGCATGTGCTTTCATGATGTCCAAAACGGCGACAGCGTGAGCGACTGCGGGGGTGCATGGCGCTGGTGAGACTGCTGGCCCCCGGCAATACTGACGCTGTGCATGAGTCAGCTGCAAGGGCGCTGCGGACCATGTGTCGGCAGAGCACTGAGAATCAGGACAGTGTGCGGGAGTGCGGGGGCGTGGCGGCGCTGGTGGGGCTGCTGACGGCTAGCAGCCCCGCTGCCGTGCATGAGCAGGCTGCTGTGGCGCTGGGGACCTTGTGCTCAGGGAACACCCAGAACCAGGACAATGTGCGGGAGTGCGGGGGCGTGGCAGCGCTTGTGGGCCTGCTGGCGCCTGGCAGCCCTGCTGCCGCGCATGAGTAGGCTGCTGTGGCGCTGTGGAGCTTGTGCGATACGAACAGCCAGAACCAGGACAGCGTGCGGGAGAGCGGGGGCGTGGCGGCGCTGGTGCGCCTGCTGGCGCCCGCATATCCTGCTGCTGCGCAACAGGTCGCTGTTGGCGCGCTCGTCACTTTGACAAGCGAGAATGGCCAGTGCCGGGATGCAGTCAAGGCATGCGGGGGTGTTGCAGCCCTGGAGGGTGTGCTTGCTCGAGCCAGCTCGCCACTGGCGCGCGAGTGGGCAGCGGCGGCGCTGCGCAACCTGGGGCATGTCTAGAAAGGCGGTGGGGGACTTGGACCAATCAAGGTGGAGCCGACGCGCTCTGCAGTCAAGGCGGGGCGGCAGTGCTGGTGACAGTGGTGGCTAGTATTGCCGCGCGCGGCCTGACGCTCAGTGCTTGGAACACTGAGCTAGGCATTCTAAGCGCTTGTACATGCTCTTAACACCATGCAGTGCTGAAGCGCTGTCGACAGGGGGTGCTTCGCCAGAGCTTGTGGTGTGGACGGGCGCGCGCCTATCCCGTTGCAGGCCTACAACATGCAAGCTGAAGGGAGCACACAAAATAGTATCCGAGGCTGCATGATAAAAAAACACTCTGTAACAGAGCAACCTGAACGGCGCATGCAAATGTGACACGATGCGCTGTGCACAAGAGAGTAGCAACCCTGACTAGGGCAGGGGCAGCGTGGCAGCAGATTACAATTTTGACAATGTTGCATTTCACTCTTTTTTGCAGCTTTCTGTTCACCTCATGCCAGCGTCGTCCACTGTAAGCACGGCTGACCTGTGATGTGCAGTACGTGCAAAGCGAGAGGGGCAAGGCTTGCAACAGCCAATTATGTCATCTATCGTAGCAGCCTTTTGTCGTCATTTTTATTGCTGTGTCCTTTAACGCATGGTAGGTCGCGCAAGGTCGGGCGCAGTGCTGGTGTACAATAGGAAGGAGCGCCCGCGCCCGGCTACTGCAACTTGGCAGCACGCCAGCTCAAGCTTGCCGTATACCCTATGATGCAGCAGCGGCTGGAGGCGCGCAACTACCAAGGCGAGTGCTTCTCGTGCCCTGGGCTGGTGGGCGCACGGTCGTCGCTCAGACGAGCTGATACACCACTTGAATGCATTTCTGGATGACGGGATGAAAAGCAAGGAGGCCACAGAGAGCCTCGCTCACAGCTTTTTGAGCCGTTCTCCACAAAGGCGTTCAGGGTGTCTATCAGTTCATCTGAGAGCGCCCGCGCAGCCTCCAGCCGAGGCACCAGAACCACCATGACTCGACTATGTAGGCACGCGCCTTCAGAGCATTTCCAGCTGCATTTGCGGCGCGCGCAACAGGTCTAGGCAAGTCAGGTGGTTTTATAGACGTCTGCACCTGTCCGCAGTGCGAGACCAGCTGCAGCCATTGAAAGATATGCTCTACTGAGATATAACAAACCTGGTGCAATTAGGATGATGGTCCTGATGTCGATACTTTTGTGTAAGAGTGATCCGTGTTCATTACGATGACATGCAGCATGCGCCATTTCAAGATCCATCATGTGCTGCCAGCAATCTGCTGGGATGTCAAGATGGTGCAGCAGTGCCGCATGCGCCCAAATATGGCCCGATGCATTATGTGTTTTACAGGTGGATCGCAGTGGGCACCTGCCTCTGGCACTTGCATCTCAGCGGTGTTGTTCAGTGTCTTACGCACATACCGCTCGCGTACTTCAGCTGCAGCAGGTGATGGACTCAAATGTTTGCACGTGCGGCTGCTTCGCTGTGCGTGAGACTTGCTGAGCATGTCGTGATGTCGTGCGGCCAGTGGTCAAGATCATGGATCTTCACAGAACAAAGTGATGAAGCGCATTACAGCATGCAAGACAATATGCGAAAGCCGCCTTTCAACGCCTTTCACCGGTCAGCCAGAGTGTGCAGATGCGCTATATGTAAACCCGTAGCATTACTTCGAGCGCGGCGCTTCCTGTCCTGTCACAATGACCAGCGTTGGGCCACCGTGGCAAACATGAATCGCAAGCATACTCCTGTCAATACAGATACCGTGTATGTCACAGTTCTGTCGTTAAACCTCCGACACACAGGCGCTGCTTAAACAAGCAGCAAGACAGACGCAACCTCCCAAACCAAACTTCTGTCAAGCATGCTTCCAGGACATGTTAGGCTTCGACGCTGCTCGTTCTCTTCTTTGTTCGGACCAAGGCACCCACTGGCAGCTGTCAACCTGGCGCTCACTCCAACCCCGCACCAAGCAGCCCTCTCCAACACAGACCCTTCATGACCGAGTCTCAGCAGAGGCCATAGCAAGCAGGGCACTGACGCCGCTGAGCATGCTCCAGCACCAGCCCAGCGCGCCGTGCATGAGCTGCCAGCGGTTACTTGCCGTTTCGGCTGCTGAGGTCTGGAACGGCGGCAGTCAGGAAGCAGCAGGGCACGGCCGCCGGATCCAGTTCCGCCCGATCAGAAACCGAAGGGGTAGTGCTGCTGCCCTACCGCCGCCAGCAGCTGCCGGTCGCTGGCGGGCGCGTTGGCGGGCGGCGGGCCCCGGGGCGGGCCCCCGAACATGCCCCCAGGGGGTCCCCCGGGTAGCGGCCTGGGCGGCGGCCCGGGCGGTGGCCGCGGCCCCATCAGGAAGCCTGCTGGCTGGCCGAGCGGCGGCGCAAAGGGCAGCTGCAGCGGGGGCTGCGACATCGGCCCCGGCAGATGCATGGGGCCGTCGCGCGCGCCGCTGCGCCCGCCTCTGCACGCGCGGCGTTGTTGCTTCATAAGGTTCCCGTATACATGAGGCAGGCACATAGCGCCAAGCAGCGGCATGGGCGTAGCCACAGGTCTTGCCGCACTCCATGCCAGCAAGGGGGTATGACCTGGCCAAGGCACCAGCGTTCCATGCAAACAGAGCATGCCGACAATAGATCACCTTCTCTCCTCTGAAAGGTACAAAGAGAGCACAGCCAGCCTGTGAAGCCATACTGAAACCGGGCTGCGCTGGAATGGCAGCGTCGCAGCGCCCATGCTGAGGCACAGAGTCGGACAGCGCAGGGAAGGGCGTCACCTGCCGCGCCCTCCGCCATGGCGCCCGCCGCCAGAGCGGTTGCCCGCATCTCCCAATATGCCTGCAGGCCGGCAGGGCCCATGTGTCAATGTTAAAGCATTTGGCTTTCCCACCCCACACGACAACTGCCGACTGCAAGACCTTGGCGGGGCAGGCAAATGCACGTCATGCCGTTTAGGCAAGGACCGCCCTGCAGACATAAACACGTCTGTATCACCCGCTGTATGCCGCACAAGCTCGACCGCACGACGCTCTGCTGAGCTTTTCCACTGTTCTTTCTGGCGGCACACCATGCGCTTGCCCTTGGCAGAAAGGGTTCAAGTCGATCATCTGCACTGCAGTCGCCTAACACAATATAATGCAACATAATACAGACACTCAAATCAGCCTAAGGACGGGCGCGCGCACCCGGGTTGACAAAGTTGACGACCTTGTTGGGGTCGCGGAACTCGCGCGGCTTGGCCGCCTCGATGCTCTCCGGCGGCGGCGGCGGCGCCGGCAGCCGCGTGTGCTTGTAGCGGCACTGCGGCCCATACACGCAGAAGCCCAGCTTGTACATGTTGCACTCCTGCGCGGCAACACCATATGCTCAGCGCGTGCCCGAGGCATGAGCATCTGCAATAGTAGCCCCCACAGCACGCCCGCATCCACAAGCATGCAAAACGCGGCAGCGGCTTCCCGCCAACAACAGCGAGCGCACTCCGCTCCTTCAAACTGACACGGCCCGCAAGAGCGCGAACTTGTGTGCTCCTGGTGCTTTTGCAACAAAAAGCGAGCGCCAGGACTGTGTTGCACAGCAGTTCCGCTCAACCACCACCAGCGTGGTTGGCACAGCCCCGCACAGGGCGGGCGGAGCGCGGGGCCGGGCAGCGGAGGCGCGGCCACCTTGATGTCGTCGAGTGAGTGCTTGTAGGGGCAGTCGGCCTCCTTGCACACGCCGTGCTTGAGCAGCTGGCGGCAGACGGGCATGCGCGCGACGTCGAACACGTGCAGGAAGCCGCACGTGTCGCCCTTCATGCACAGGCCCTTGAGCCAGTAGGTGCACACCGTCTGCGCCGCCCCGCGGCCGCGCTCTGTCAGCGCCCCCGCGCCGCCGGGCGTGTTTGTCACTCGCAGCATGCGCTCACAGTCGGCTGACACAAACACAGCCATGGCCAACTGAAGCTGGAGCTTGCGGCCCGAGCCTGCGCGCCCTGCGCAGGCAAGCGCGAGGCGCGCAGCGGCCAATAGCCTTAAGCGAGTGAGTGTTTGCCGTGCGCGCACCTGGCGGTAGTTCTTTTTGTAGTTGCCTACGCTCTGGCCTATGTTGGCGCCCGGCGGGATGTGCGGCGGCGGGCCGCCCGGCCGCGGGCCGCCCTGCGCAGAGGCCCCAGTCACAGCATCTGCACAAGAGAATACACCACGCCTCCGCGCCACCTTTACACAAGGCAGAAGCCCAAGCGCGCAACAGCAAACGAGGCTCTTGCGCTTTGCATATGTTCAGGCACAGAAGTAGCAAGCGACGGGACCACACAGTCTCCACCATGTCGCAGCTCAATCAGCACGCGCAAAGACAGCGCACCTCACGCAATAGAAGCAGGAGGGTACGCTGGAAAGCGGCCTCAAAGCGTGGACGACATACGTCCGTCAAGCCAAGGTAAGCGAAGGTCAGCGGCGTGCGTACGCACCGGCGCGCCGGGCCCGGCATGCGCGCTTGCCGCGGCGGCCTGCTGCTGCTGCAGGTCCTGCTCAAAGTCGAAGTCCAAGTCGTCGTCCTCCATCGCGTGCGCCGCGACTGGCGCAGCTCGCCGCAGCCGCTGGCCAAGAGGGCCGCTGGCGAGAGGGCCGCTGGCCGGCAGGCCGCCCAGGCTCTGTCTTGCGACCAACCTCCACCAAAGCGGGGTAAGCTGGCAGACTTTCTTGGGCTAGTGCTAGAAGCTCAAGCGCGCGGGTCTCTCACAATCAACAACTTTGTCCGTGCAAGATAGTAGCAAGGAGTTATGAGCACTCCACCAGCCTACTTTTCGAGCCTGCTTTTCATAGGAGACAAGCATTACGAGATTGTATTACAGCGCAATAGACTCTGTTAATTCAACAGTGTTGAAGAGCTGAGCTGAGCAACTGGTTGCTCCACTTTCCCCACTTCCAAATGCAGCGTCAAGCAGGCTGCAGCAGCTCTTGAGCGCAATGTGCTCACTAGCGAGCCTGCCGGCCAGAGCTGCTGCCCAGGCCAGGGCAGTTGAGGCGTTTTCCCCTACGCTGGCAGCTGATGCTACCAGCCCTGTGTATGTACGCGACCTGGTGGAGCCTGTTGTATCAGGTCTGTTCGACATATTGATGGCGCCAGAGCTCATGGTGGCTGCGCGAAGAGCATCACTTTGCGCGACGCTAGGCGCTTCTATGCAGACACGTGCTTCAAGGTGCCGGTCAGCATAATCAGACGCCTGGTGTGGCGCGACTTGGTCAGAGGGTCGGCGGGCTATGCGACAGCGGGCAGCGGCACGCAGCGCACCATGTTGCAGTCTGTGACTATACCTGTGCGGGGGCTCTTCGTATTGCTCGCCTGCCCGTTCTACGTGAAAGGCGAGGCGGACTTTGGGACGGCGGTGCGTGAAGCCGCACAAAGGTGAGCTTGGCGGGCGCAAGCGCACTCGTCTCTGGCCTGATGCGCCTGCTGATGTCAAGTGCTACACTGGCCGCACCTTGTCTCATTGACGCACAACTGTGCGTTTACAGGTATGCAGAGTACGACATATATGGTCTGGCTGCAAGCCTGGCCACGTCGTGGGCGGTGTTGGCGCGGAGCAGCCCGGACGAGACCCAGGGCTCCTTTGTGTGTGATGTGCTGCACATTTGTGCGGGCGCACTGCAAAAGGTGCGCCCTCACGCGCACGCCCTTCGGCAAGCCATTCTGCGCAGGCCGCACCATAACAGGCTGCGCTCTGCGCAGATGGTTGCGCTGTGGTGCCAGGCGGACGAGTCTGAAGCGTGGGGCGAGGCCGCCACGCCCCGCTCTGCCGTCCTATCGCAGTACTACACGGGCCTTTCAACGGTGCTCGTCCGGCTGTGCAACACTCCGAAGCTGTTTGGCGTGCCTACAGACCCGGCGGTAGCAGTACGCTGCGCCATCGATCATGACATCTCCAATTGCACTCGCTGCAAATGGGTGCGGGTTGTCGAGCGCCCCTGCTGCAGCCGCCCTTGCATCAAGCGCCTGACGGACCTGTCCTGCCTGCCGCAGCACCTGCACGCGGCTGGGGTGCTGTGCGACAAGCTGCGCCTGGCCGGCGCGGCGCCGGACGCTGCATACCTGGCGGCCTTCTGCAGCGCCCCTGGGACCAGCCTCCTGCTTCACGTCCTGGAGCAGGCGCTGGCCGTGAGCTGCGCTGCGGAGGCGCAGCCGCCAGCAAGTGAGACAGGGTCTGCGTCCGCCGGCCAGGAGACGCACCCTGATGCGCGCGGCCGCTGGGAGCTAGTCCACCGTAACGCATGCGACGCGTGGTGCACCGCTCTGGACAGCATAGACCATGCGATGCTCGCGTACTCTGCGCTGCTTGACAGCGACGCAGAGCCGCCCGTCCCAGCGGTGGAGCAGCGGTGGCTGGCCATGCTGGTCGACCGCATCACCCCGCTGCTGCTGCGCTGCCTGCAGATGTGGAAAGGCGGTGCGCCGCGCCAACCACTCACCCGCGTTCTGCGCACCTGGCTGCTCTGACCGCTCCTGGTTGTGTCCTCCTGTACCGCCTGGTCTGCTCTGTAGGAGCGCTGGGCCAACGCGGCTTGCAGGCGCATTTGCCGTGCATCCTGTCTCAGAGCTGCAGATGCTGCTGGCTGATGCGCGCGCAGCCATGCGCGTGCAGCGCGTCAGCGTGCCTGCATGCCTCACCCAGTGTCATGGCCAGGAGCGGGTCGGTGGGCGGGCGGCATGTCGAAACAGACCCCTGTCAGCGCGACGCCTCGCAGCCGGTCAATCAGCTCCGCTCTTGCTGCAGGCCGGAGGCGCACGCTGGACGACATTGCCTGCCGAAGCGGCATAATGCTGGGCAAGCTGCTGCAGTGCGATCCGGTCGCCCAGCGCATGCGCGGCAGCGCGCGCGTCCGCGGCATGCGCTACCTGTACACCGTGCTGCATTGGTCTCGCAGCGCCGCGAGGAGCTGGTGCGCTCGGCGCAAAGCGCGGGTGCCCACTGACAGGGCTCGCGCGCGGCGGTGCAGCTGATCGCACATGCGCTGGAGGCCAGCACAGGCTGCACCGCGGCACGCCGCCATGCATGCACGGACGACTGACGCAACAACTCATGTGTCCTGGATGTTTATAATCTGTCACTGTGACCGCTGTGGTGCAGCGCCTGTGGGTTTGGACAGGCGCGACCAGGATGCTTGCCATATATGAGCCATTCACGACGCAACAGCGTCCAATGCTGAGCCAGTTGGCCGTCCAGGTCACAGCAATAGGCCGCAGCCTGTTTCTGTTGGCACCCGCATGCGACATGACGTCTGCTTGGCGCAGGGCGTGCGCGAGGCGAGCGGGCGCGCCGATGCATCGCCAGGCCGCATCAGTGCGCGTGCGCTGCAGCTCACGTTTGAGGGCATCGCCTGCTGCCAGCCGCCCTGGGCTCTGCTGGTGCGACCTCGGCCCATGCCGCGACGCTCGCAAGCTCGAGGCGCATGCCCTCCGCTGCCGGCATGGCTGCCAGGCCGCACAGGCTCGCCAGGCGCTGCGTGCAGCGCTGCATCACGGGGCGTGTGCAAGAGCAGGCAGGCTGCCGCGTGCCGTGTGCCGTTAGGCGCGCGGCGGTGGTCGGGCTGTGGTGCAGCAGCCGCAGCTCACTCCGTTGCTCGCGCAGCTTGATGCGGAGGCGCTTTGCGAGGAGGTAGAGAAACGCGAGGGCTTGCTTGCCATCGCGCTGCCGGCCATGGAGGCGGCGCTGAGGCGCGCGCCGGACGTTCTGGTCAACGCAGACAGCGCCGATGTATCCGTGGTCGGCGTGCGCCCCCGGCCCGGGCTCCCTTTCCGGAGCCCTGGCGGCCACGCGGGTCCCCTGCCTATGCAGCAGCGCGGCGGCTGGCGCTCTGGCGATGTGTTGATGCAGTGGCACCAGGCGCGGCGCGCGTACCTGTGCAGGCCACAGAGCAGGAGCCTGATTGGCGCAGCCGCCAGCGCGCAGGCAGTGGAGCACGCGGCGCGGATGCTTCAGGCGGCGGGCGCGAGCGAGAGCGCTGTGCCGGCCGCAAAGGCGCTGCTCACAACGCTGGCCAAGCTGTTCGCGGCGCCGCGCGCGCCCTGCGCCTTCCACACAGAGCTCCAGGTGAGAGGGCGGGGGCGGCGACGGCCGCAGCGCCCCGGCGCAGCGCGCTGCGAAGCACTCTACTGCGACAGCCCTCCGAGCGCCTGCCCATGACCACGCACTGCGCGGGGCCTCAGGACGCCTTCATAACGTACGTCTCGCACCTGCTGCGCCCGACCGTGCTCCTGCGGCCCAATTGCGGCGCCCTGCCGGCAGAGCTGCTACCATATGCGGCGGCGCAGCTGCTGCCCCTACTGCTTCTGTCGCCTGAGCGCGTGCGCACGATGGACCTCACACGCATTGGCGTGCATGTCGGCACCAACGCAGTGTCGCTCATCTTTCGAGACAGGGTGGTGCGCCCGCGGCTGCCCGCTCTGCGGCCATCTCAAAATAAACGGCTGCGCTGCGCGCCGTGCCGCGGGGTGACGCGCGCGCGCGCCCCTGCGGGACGCAGGCCGACATCGCGGAGCTCGTGGCAGGCGACAGGCACGCAGGGTGCAGAGCGGTCGCGCTGGCGTGCCCGGGCCTGGTGCCGTTCGTCGCGGCGGCGCTGCACAAGCTGGTCGAGCACCGTGCGCGCATCCCTGGCCGGGTGCATGCAGGGCGCGTCAGGTGTGGCCGGGGGCGTTGTGCGCTGTGGCAGCGGCCGAGGGTGGCACGCTGGCCAACGGCCGCGGTGTGTATGCCTGCGGCCTCAGCCTCTGCAGATGCTTCCTCCCATGCGGGGCGTGCATGGATAGGGAGCTCGCACCGAGCTGATCCAACTATGTGGGGTGTGCCTGGCTCCATGCGCCTGCGCACCAGCAGCGCAAGCAGCGTCGTGCAGACGTGAAGCGCGGACCTGCGCGAGCGCGCAGGCGAGCCGCCGCCAGGCGCGCACGCCGCGGGCGGCGGAGCGGCCGGTGAGGACGGCGCAGGCGGCTGCGCGCTGCACGCGGAGTGGGCCGCACAGGCGGAGAAGGAGGTTACGGCCGTGCTGGCCAGCGTCGCCGAGCT
>JAABUZ0100004792.1_pt1 | contig 18369 bp, 15 predicted proteins | sample 5562091 | NCBI WGS metagenome assembly JAABUZ01 (sample SAMN12813069, study PRJNA571459) | rock metagenome | isolation source: Antarctica rocks | place: Antarctica: Victoria Land, Linnaeus Terrace sud | collected 2015-12-21 | reverse complement strand
AGCTAGTCCCAGCCTATAATGGGTGATATTGAATTCTTCCAAGAGATGAAAACGGTGCAAAAATCCACTGCAGACTGATATTCCGCGCAAAGTAACACAGACACACAGACAGAGAGCACAAAAACGATGAAACAGAGCACGCGCGCCTTTCACTCCCGGAACAAAAACTTTTTCCCAACCTTCTGTCGCTCCAGGTCGCTGCCAAGGAAGTACACAAGACAACAAAGAAACAAAGCTCGCGTGCGATGATACTGTAATCAAACAAGGAGAGCCAAAGGGAAGGTGGGTTGGTGTCGAGACTGCAGATTTGAAGGGGTATAAAAAGTCAATGCATCCTTCAAAACAGGGCGACAACCCACAAATCCCAAGGATCTATTAGCCAACACCTTTCTGCAATACAGATGATTAAAGGCAGTCTACTAGATAGCGGCTACAGACGGACCTTTTGGCACGAAAATGTGGGCTTCATTACTCCTTTCATCGCTAATTACAATCAAAAGTGTTAGAACCCACTACAGCCTTCGGAGTCCCTTCTTCTTCGATTTCATTTGTGCATGTGCAGGAGTAGTGTTTATTGTTGCTGTTTGTAGAACGTTGGGACTTGGGCCTTGATCCTTGCCACAAGGTGTCGTCGTAGGTTGCTGCCCACAATCTATGTAAGCTTCTTCAGGGCGTATTGCGTGAATATTTGTCATTACCCTAGCCCTTTGAACATACTGTGCATAGTCTTCTAGTATGAGCTTTCCAGCATCGTCATTTAGAGCACTCTCTGCGTTTGGTTCTATAAGAAGGCATCTAATCGTAGAAAGAACGTGAGATATGTTGAGGGATGGGTTCCAGTCCTGTTTGAGGACGTTTACACACACCTCTCCAAATTTGCTAACATTCGGGTGGAATATTTTTGTTAAGAAGGTGGCTTTCGGTGGTTGACTGGGATAGTCCTGCTGCAGTTCCAGCGCTAGAAGAAATGCACCTGCCTCAAATGGCGTTGAAGGAGGACCAAGAAGGTAGAACTTCAGGTTCGATATGTTGTCCGATTCTTTGATCAAGACATCTGGTGGGAGCGAGTGTGTTTGCAGGTCGTGTATTTCTTTGACTAGTCGCTTTGTTTGCAGCATGTGTTGTCACGGAGATTTTTGCAGTGCTTACATATCGTCTTGCGGGCATGGCAAACTCAAGATATGAGCAGAGCTACGGCTGAAAGATTGCGAGCAACGAAGGTCGAGGGGAAGAGGGACGATCGATTGAAAACTTTGTACAATACATTTCAATAGAACCAAACTCCTGCTGCGGCATGTACAGTGATTTTATTTTGAGACTTCACGCAGACTTGATGGGTGCAGGCTGTGCAATGCGAGTAATTTCTGATCATTTCTTCTTTCCTAGAAGATTCCCAGTCGACATGAGGTTCCCAATATAGTCCTGCAAGAATTTGTTCTCGTCTTCCAGCTTGTTGTTCTCTGCCTGCACAGCTTGAATTCTCTCCAATAATGCAGCCAACCCCTGTTGCATCTCGAGAGCCTGAACACGCAGAGCTGCTTTCTTTTCTTGTGGGAAAAACTCCACCGACTGGTACCCATCCTTGTAATTTTCTGCGTGCCTGTACAGCTCACCTTCTGTAACGATACCATTGTCAACCTCTATGTTCCGACAGCTCTCCAAGATGGAATTGGGCACAGTCGGTGGTGGTGACAGGACCCGGGTAACTGAGCTTGAGGCCTCTTCATTTGACCCCATCATAATACAAAGGAGGGCAGCAAGCAGAATACAACCTATAGGCCCTATAGGCGGCGTTCCTGTCAGTGCAAGCGCGTGATGGGAATAAGTGGGTTTTATAGAGAATTTAGAAGAGAGCGGGGCCGGGTTGGGTGGGACTTGATTTGTGGTCTCAGTATCGTGTTTTTCCCCTCGCCTAATTGACACGACGGGTGGGCGGTCGGTCCACTTACAAAACCCCGGGAATGATGTCACCGGCTAACATGAATTCCGTGGAATGCAGAAACAGACGTAAAACTAAATCCAGTCGTAAACTTGTAGACTCTTTGGATCTAGAAAGCATGCTTCTTCATCTTCTAATTACTTCCCTCATTCTGCAATATCACTCCAGTCATGCCATGGGATGAATGCTCGACCAGTCGTAGCTCGATCAGTGACATCCGAAAACCAAAACTATAGCAATGCGAATGAAGTGACGTGTTATTCGGCTTGCTTACGCGTACTTGTGCTCTCCTTCTCCTTATCGGAAGGAGGCAGCGAGGAGGTTCGCCATGCGGCCACTGCGGGAGATATTCTAGGCTTCGCAAATGGGTCAAACAAGTTCCTAAGGATGCTACGAAGGCCTTGAAAGAGCATTTGCAATTGGCATGGATGGGTAAAGATCCTAATATCAATGACCCTGCTATCAAAGCGAGCTTAGCCAATTTCTATAATATATACGCTGAGGACCACTTCTATCGCCAAGTACGGGAGAACAGGAAGGTAGAAGAGCTCATTCTCATTTTCGTGTCTTGTGCTACGAAGGAACTACAAAAGCGCTCTCTCCAAGCCCCGATTGACCAGTCCCAGGTTAATACGCAAACGGCGGCTTTCATACAGCTAGTTGTGGAAACTTTAGAAGAATTTGTCGCACACACTAATGTACGGGACATTATAGCGCAGCTTCGGTCTTGGATAGTGAAGTTAAATCAGAGCCAAACCTCCACTTTATCTTCGAGTTTGGATCAAAAGGGCTTTTACGTGAATGATATGCCATTGGTCAAGGCCTTGGGTGCACTTTTTGCGAAGTCGCCCCGCCAACTCCAAGAAGATGTTACGTCTATCAAATTAAGTCAATTAAATCTTGAGGCTTCAGCGTATCTGCGAACCAGATTGCAAAGAGCAAAAGACAATGATTTGAACTTGCATAAATATGCAAGCGAGGAATCAAAGTCAACAGAAATTGTGCACATCAGCTCTTTGCTGAAATGTCTACCTGTGTCTCCAAAACTTCATCCGCCAAATCTAAGTCAAGCCGTGAAAACTGTTGCTCCCTCTAACGACAAAATAATTCAAGACTCAATCACAATTTCAGCACAAGAATCAAGAATTGCTTCTAAGCAGACTCTTGCTGTAAACAAGAGTTCTGCATTGAGAGGCCTTGATCTATCAGCTCCAACGGCAACAATGAATGAGCTAAAGTCTGATTACTCATTTATACCACCTGTTGTTCAGAATGCGATAGCAGAGCTTCTTCGACTTTCCATTCTTCAAACTGATGGTGCACCACCTAGCAAGGAACAGCGTGCGCTTATACTTGATTTTCGTTTCTGGTGGAATGTTTCGGATGCCGAGTATTACAGCATTGTGATGAAAATGCTATGTGATCTTTACGAGAGTAAGCGTCTTGGTACCAAAGGAGTTAAGCAGTATCTGTGTGACATTACCATGGATATCAAAACTATTTCTCCGAGGGATCGAGAAATATTGGCAGTTCATCTTTCGAAGGTATTCAAATTAACCCGTCAGCTACTCTTTGAGTCTCTGAAGATAATCTTCAAGGTCCACAACAGGGTAATTTTTGATCTCGTAGAACTTTTTGAGTTCCTCAGATCGCATCCTCTGTTTGACGAGACAGTGAATATACCAACTCGTCAGTTTGAAGAAACAGTGTGCAAAAGTGCTAGAAAACTCTATATTTCATGGAATGATGATTTCCCTGCAAATGTCGAACCGGTACATATCTCAAACATCATCACTAAAATGCTGAAAGTCTTTGCTAAAACGCGTCAGAAATACCAAAGTCCAATTTTTTCTAACTTGAGTGTTCCTGCCCTCTTGATCGAGTCACAAATGTCTTTATTCTCAAATGATTTGGACCGCATGATGATATTTATGAAGGAAAATTCCGCTAGTGAGAATGACAAGAATGATATTTTCACCATTTACGGCCAGATTGTTGAGCTTAACAAGGCATGCTGCGAATCTGCTCCGAAGAAGCAAGTGGACGTGTCCGCATATTTTACAGCTTATTTGTCAGAATGGCTTCAACGTACTGATGAAAAAATATCTGATTGGGTTCAGAATGCTATCTCACAGGATACTTTTGTTTCGACCGATGAAAACAATAAGCACTCTACCTCCGTGGTCGATATTTTTACGTCTATGCGACATGCATTTGAATTTCTCAAGAACTTGGAATGGAACAATGAATATCAGAATGCTCGTTTTATGACAATGTTGTCTCGCACCTTTTGTTCTGCAATCACTTGTTACTGTGGTGCTTTGAATGTGGGATTTTCGAAAATATGTAACTTGTCCGATGCACTCTCTGTGGACGTACATTCTACCGAAAAGTGGCTGGCGATCGCGAAATTAGCTATTGGAAAGCGCGAAAAGCTCGAGGCGTTCGTTTTTCCAGCCGATTGTTGTGTTAAATTAGACAATATCGAGTACGCAAGGAAAGAATTAGATTTACTTGAAAAGGACATGGAGACTGATGCGATCGCAAGGACTCTAAAAAACCATGGTTATAATGGTATTTCAAAGCAAGGTGTTCAGAGATACACGATCAAGATTGTTGAGGCGGAAGATGTGATATCGACTCAGTCTAGCGCGCCAAAAACCTACGCCACTATGAACGATGATGAAGGTCGCCGACTGCATCGCACAAGGACTGTGTATGCTGGTTCAAACCCCAGGTGGGATGAAACATTTGATGTTAGTACAACGAATAGCCTGTCCCTCCGCTGTCGAGTCTGGAATGAGTCCCGTAATAATGAGAATCACAACCTTGCGGGTGGGTGTGGCTTGAAAGTAGATGTATCACTCTACAAAGACCTCGTCCCACGGCAATTTTGGGTAGAATTGGATACAGGTGGTCGTGTTCTTTTACGAATACACATGGAAGGCGAACGAGACGATATCCACTTTTACTTCGGTCGTGCATTTCAAACTCTCACAAGGACGGAGAGAGAGATGATAAGGCTCATCGTGGACAAGCTTGCGCCTTACATCCGAGAATTCATCTCTACAAGCACCCTAAGAAATCTTGTTGGAGGAAATATGATTCAGTCCGTCTCAAGACTATTAAATTCTACTGGCATATCCAAAGTTCAGTCATCAAAAAGAAGTTTGACCGACCTCGACATTGAAGACTCAATTCAGGTTTTATTGAACCTCTTTAACGATACGTTTGTTACTCTTAACGACAATCTCACGCGCTCAAGCCTTGTCAAGGTAATGATTAAGGTGTGGAAAGAAGTGCTCATTTCAATCGAGGCGTGTGTGTTGCCTTCCTTATTAGACAAGCCATCGACGAAGGTACCTCTAAGCGAAAAGGAGTTTGACGTGGTGTACAAATGGCTTCGAATACTTTATGACTTTTTTAACGCCGAAGGAGATGGTGTGCCAAGAGATGTGTTGCAGTCCACGAAGTATAGTGAAATTTGCTCTATTGCGATGTTCTATTTTGAGTCCACCGAGAGTCTTATCAAAAGCTGCGAAGACGTCGCATTGTTGTCCCTTCGAAACGAAGAGAAATGTACTACACCAACCGGTGGAATGTTACTTTACAGGCAGAAGACAGTCATGCACCATCAAAATTTAGGTACTATTAAACAACGAAAGCAATCGAAGTTCAAAACACCATTGCAGCCGACTGATGATCTTTTATTGCGTATATTACGTATGCGTCCAAATACAGAGAAAGTTGGTTACAAACTTACCAATATTGACTTTTAGTTCCTTCGTGATAAATTCAAACAAAGGAGTCGAATTGCTGCAACTGTGGCTGCAGAGGTTTCGGTCAAGAACCCCATTGTGCTACAGACCTTCTAGTGAAGGCCGTTGGTTTCGGGAACCATATTTGATGGAACAGGTTATGGGTCATAATTTTGTTATCTACATATTCTCATCCTTCTCCGGCTGATCCCTGATATCAAATGTTTGCCTAACAAAGTAAGGCTCATTGAAGCGAAACGTATAGGCAAGGCCACTCAACCCAAGCAATGCGCCAATGCAAATCCCCCAATAACGTAGAGCTTTCCCAGGTGTGGTTATCGTGTGTACATCAGGTGAAAATATAGAAAGTACTTCTGCTTGTTCGGGCATCTATACGATCAGCCAGACAATAAGGACCACCTACCGGATCTTCGAAGTTGCGACCTTCCTGCTGATCATCATACTTCTTGTAAGGGTCTTTCCTCTGCGCGTTTATGTTTGGAATGTCAGAAGGCTCGTCATTGGGAAGGGCGTCGTAAGAAGCATGCCGGGTTGACGTCACGCACCTTTGAGCAATCCTAAGGGTTTGTCTTCGGCAGATTGAAAGCATGTGCGAGCAGCTGATTATAAGGCGGGGCGAGATAGTTGAATCTGGACGTGTTGGATGCAACCAGGGGACCTGGACAAGCAAACACCAACCACATTTGATCAGTAATTTAATCGCTTATATCTCCACAACCAACGGCGTGGGATAAAATCTGAGACCGCTGCGGACTCTGGCTCAAGATTTTCTACCCATTGATACCAGTTATATGACATGTTTCGGGCAGAGCATTAAACAAAGACGCTATGTCGTCGAAAGCAATCCGTTCGAAAAGTAGGCAGATCTCTCGGAAAGGTGGTACTTCCAACACTTCAGAAGCCTTGGACATGCCAAAAATCAAGAATCCACGGAGTGTTGAAGAGGTCGATGGTTTACCCTCGAGTAAGAAGAGAAAACGTGGAACTCTGTCACAAACTTCCCTTATCCTGCAGAAAAGATCTAAAAATGATGGTAATAATGCCGTCAGGTTGGATAAAAATCTGCCACCTAATTCAGAGACGCCGTCAGCGAAACTCCATGTGAATGGCCTGCCCAATGGGAACCAGGTTAGGGTTATAGAGTCCCGTGAAGCTGCTTTGAGTGATACCCGGTTTGAAGCAACACATATTATGGATCAGCATGATGACAAAGTGCGGCAACTGTTTCATTTGGAAAAATTTGTGACAATGGTGGATTACGACCCTGCAACAGCAAAGTCCGACTCCAGTGAAGTTTTCCTGCAATTCAAACAGCCTTTTGAGCTATGGGCCACTGTCGCCGAGAGCAAAAGCGGTGGAGCAACGAGATCTACAAGACGACAGACCCACCAACGAAGTTCAATTGTGGATGGTACGAATGTGGCACTTTCTCAGAAAATTACTCCTACCGTGCAGGCTAAATTGACAAATCACAAACGGCCACATAGTGAACAATCATCATCGAAAAGACCGAAAAATGACCTGCCGAACGAACGGAATGGTATTCGAGAGGCTAACAGAGACACCGAAATTTCGCCAAACTCCAGTGCAATAGTAGTTACTCGAGTCCCGGCGAAAAAGATTCCCAGATTAAAAATTCGTCTAAGGGTACCAACTCCTACAATAACTCATCCTTATCACGTCCCCATACCGAAGAAATTCGAACAATTCCGCGATTATCTATCTTCATTTAAGTCAATTGGTGACGAGGATATATCTCGCGAAGCCGCTGAAGCTAAGATTATTGTGGAAGCCGCTAAACGAGGCCGGATAGCAAATCTGGAAAACCTGGATGGCTCAAAAGTTAATTTGGGGAACAAAGTGGATGTCAAGAAGCAGGTAGAGCCACCTAGGCAGTCTGCGCATCGAGATTTCTTTATCAGCCATGTTCTGAACTTTTCGAAACTTCAGAGTGACGAACGCCGACGTCATATTTCGCAAGCCAAAAAAATTTCTCTGATGGTCCACGCACATTTCAAACGGGCTGTTGGAGACAAGGAGAGGGACGAGAAACAGGAAGAAAAGCGTTTGCGGCAGATTGCAAAAAGAACAGCTCATGAAGTTCGGAAAAAGTGGAAGCTGGCTGAGAAGATCGTCTTACAACGGCGCTTGGATCAGATTCAAGAGCAACAAAGAGTCGCTGGGCGAGCGCACTTGGATAAAATCCTTGAACAGTCAACTCAACTTCTTGAAGCGCAAAGAGATCGCTCGCCCTCTGCTACCCCCTCTTTGATTCTAGAGGATTCGTCGGATTCATCCGACGAAAACGACTCCGAAAATTTAAGTGAAACTGGTGATTCATCTTCTGAAAAAGACTCAGTTAACGAGCCAATTGGCGCCCTAGATGTCGAGAATAACGCTCTTTCTGATGACGAAGTGCTGCCGCTCGATCGATTGAAGGAAAAGTATTCATTTGTTCTCGAAAGGGATTCTCTTTCACGACATGCTTCAGAAGAAAGGTCTCGTGTTGATGCTAGCAGTCAAGAAGAGAGTATCAACAATGAAACTTCAAATCCTATGGTGGACATATATGAAGACAACGACAACCTGATTGCTGCGAGCGGTTCAGAGACTGACATTACGATGGACTCTGAGAGAGATAAAACGGAGGAGACAAATTCGGGATCTGAGTCTGTGGAGCCTTCGTTCAGTTTGGCTGCTCTATATGATGATGCAAACACTCGGCTCGAAACATCACCGCGAATGGGCGAACAGGTTATCGAAACCCATCCCGAGATTGTGGAAGAAACTCAAGTTGATAATTCCGATGAGTCCAATATCAAAAGTCAAGATCACTCAGTCGACCTGGATATAGCAAATATTGACGGCCATGACGAGCAATCAGAGTCTTCAACTGTCATGGATTCAGAGCTAGACAGTGCAAGTGAAGCCAGCGACGATACGTCTGCAGAGGATGTTGGGCTGGCAGCGCTCTTCACGAATGGCGTCAATGGAAAAGTAAGTCCAATAGAGAAAATCACGCCCGAGAAGGAAGACAAAGAAGTTGTGAATGGAGATCGCAGTGATATAAATATGGCCGAAGAAAACGTTCCAGCAATATCGCAAACTAAGATTCCTGAATTGCTTCGAGGAACTCTTCGGGAGTATCAGCACCAAGGTCTCGATTGGTTGGCTGGCCTGTACAATAATTCAACGAATGGAATTCTTGCCGATGAAATGGGTTTAGGTAAGACAATTCAAACAATAGCATTACTCGCCTACTTAGCATGCGAGAAAGGAGTATGGGGTCCGCATTTGATTATCGTTCCTACGAGTGTAATATTAAATTGGGAGATGGAGTTAAAACGTTTTGCGCCAGGTTTTAAGATTCTTACATATTACGGCAATCCGCAGCAGCGCAAGATAAAGAGGAGAGGCTGGCACAAGATGGATACATGGCACATATGCATTACCTCTTATCAGCTAGTTTTGCAAGATCACCAACCTTTTCGAAAAAAAAAATGGTGTTATATGATCCTTGATGAGGCGCACAACATCAAGAATTTTCGCTCTCAACGCTGGCAAGCGCTGTTAAACTTCCGTGCTGAGCGACGCCTCTTACTCACAGGGACACCTTTGCAAAATAATTTGATGGAATTGTGGTCGCTCTTGTATTTTCTCATGCCGTCTGGAACGTCGAATGCCGAGTCTGCTGGTTTTGCAAATCTCCGAGAATTCCAGGAATGGTTCTCACACCCTGTGGATCGCATTGTGGAAGGCAAATCTACTTTAGACAACGAATCTCGTTTGACTATAGGGAAACTGCACCAAGTTTTGCGCCCATATCTTCTACGACGCATTAAAGCCGAGGTGGAGAAGCAAATGCCAGGTAAGTTTGAACATGTCGTCTACTGTCGACTTTCAAAACGTCAACGCTATCTTTATGATGATTTCATGTCGCGAGCACAAACGCGTGAAACTCTGGCCTCTGGCAATTATCTGAGTATCATCAATTGTCTGATGCAACTCCGAAAGGTGTGTAACCACCCAGATCTATTTGAGGTGCGGCAGATTGTTACTTCATTTAGTACTGGGTCGCAGGTGGCGTTATATGCTGGCACAGAGAAGCTATTGCGTGGCATGCTCCTTGTCAATGGTATGGAGCGAATCAACCTTGAGTGTCTAAATTTGGTTCTCAATTCCCCAATGTCCACTTTTGAAGTCGAGTCTCATGCGTATTTAGATGGTACTGCTGGCATAACGGAGATGCTTGCACCTTTGGTGAATGATGATTTGCCCGTGCGGGACTTGACAACAATCAGCGGCCATACATTATACAGCAAAGACGTGAAACGCAAGTCACTTTTAGAAAATTTGCAGCAGAAAGCGTATATTAACGCTCGTCGTGTTAAACAACAAACGCTAATACCCTCGAACCTCATCAAAGTCTGTCAAATGGACGACTCAGTAGTCTCCAAGTACCATACACAGAGGGGACTTTGGTCAAAATCGATGACCGTTAGCAGCATGATTTTGGATATTCATGAGCGGGCTCAGACTGTAAAGGAGCTAGTGGACGTGTATGGCTGTATCACACCCGCAGTTGTTGTACCAGATTTATTGCATTATGCTTTGTCTGGAATAAGCGACTCGGAACAGGCCAAACTTCGAACCAAAGACAATCCTTTGCATAGAGCTCAAGTCAAACTCTCCATTGCGTTCCCGGATAAGCGATTATTGCAGTATGATTGTGGTAAATTGCAAAAGCTTGATGAACTGTTGCGAGAACTCCTCCCAAATGGCCATCGAGCTCTCATATTTACTCAAATGACAAAAATGCTCGATATTCTTGAGGAATTCTTGAGTATACATGGAATACGGTACATGCGCTTGGATGGAGCTACAAAGATTGAGCAACGACAATTGATGACTGAGAGATTCAACAGCGACCCTCGAGTTAGCGTTTTCATCTTATCCACCCGGTCAGGAGGTTTGGGCATAAATCTGATGGGTGCCGATACTGTCATCTTTTACGATTCGGACTGGAATCCGGCCATGGATAAGCAATGCCAGGACCGAGCGCATCGAATTGGTCAGACTCGCGAAGTTCACATATATCGCTTCGTCTCGGAGTCTACAATTGAAAGCAATATCCTATTGAAGGCGAACCAGAAACGTATGCTTGACAACGTTGTCATTCAGGAAGGAGACTTCACTACAGATTACCTCAGTCGCTTATCGTTGGACGATATGCTCAGCAGTGGTGATGTGGGGGATGCAAATCTGCAACGCACCCTGGCTACGGCTGAAGACGCAGACGACGCAGACGCTGCAAAAGTTGCCTTCAAAGAGGCGGCTGCTAACGATGCTATCGACTTTGAGGCGCCATCGACGCCGCTGGAAGTGAATGAGATTGGACACATTGACGACTACATGATTCGCTTTCTCGAATGGCTAGGCCCAGAGTGACACACCACGCACACATGTGTATATATTTGAACGAGAACTCTACCGAGCTATTTAATGACCCATCATTCCGCCTTGCGAATCATTCTTGGAGCCGAAACGTTCACTCTTGCCTGAATCGCCCTTCTGCTCTTGCACGGATCCCTGTTCAAGAATCTGCTTGATGACCTCTTCTTCCTTGCGCGTTCCAAACTCGTTCTCCAAGTCTGAAGCGCTGGCGTGATCGAGATGTCCTTGAGCTAAGTGTGAGTGAGAATGGGAACATAATCATGCACATACCTCCCTGTGACGTAGTGAAGATGACCCATCCATCCACAACCTCAATCAAGGCGATTGTCTTGTCCCCGCGCCACTTCTTGACCATCTCCTGACTTGAGGCCATAACGATGAAGCTCCTTCCGCTCTGCTTTTGATAGATGACCCGGGTTGATATTCCGTGTGGATGTACCATGTTGATGGATGTATTGTGCACGAGACAACACGCCGCCGACCACACCGAATCACGAAACGTGGCCCCGGAAAATTAGAGCAGCATCGAGTCTGGGGCAGTCATTGACGCAAGCCTGCTTCACGCTTACCGTTCATAGCATTCTTGCAGAGAACGTAGTCCCGTATGGGACTCGCCATGCACAAGGAGGACGACGACCAGCCTGCACAGCGAAACCTTGCAGAGCTGCTCGAGGCAAAGCGCTTCCTAGATAAGCATATTGCTTCTTTATCAAACGAGCTTTCGCAGGTATGTTTATATCGTTCTGAGAGTCGCTGCTGACGGCCAGTGCCATGCGGATATGCAAACGCCGCTGGTCGACCGCCATGGCTTCCCGCGCTCCGATCTCGATATCCCGAGGGTGAGCACCATTCGTCGAGATATGGTTCGGGCAAGGAACGACTATGCGGCTTTGACTACTGCTATGGATGCTTTCCTCTCCAGCCACTTTTCGTCGGCAAAGGAAAGCAATGCGGACGGAGTAGCTATGCTCCAGTCGCCCGTCGAGGCGGCAGCCACAAGCAGCCTCCCATTCTGCCGAGTGGAGACAGTGACCCGGGGGTCGCCAGCAGAGAAGGCAGGTCTGCAACCGAGCGACGAGATTCTACAATTCGGCCAGACGCGTGAGATGAACGGGATGCGCCAGGAGGCGACGTCATTGGCTGCCGTCAGCGTCGTCATCCAGAGGCGGGGCAGGCCACTACGTCTGACGCTTCACCCGGGCCAGGACCCGCTGATTGGGGCCCTCTTCGTCCCCGTATAATGTACATGTATTATATGTTAGGAAGTATGGTTCGCAGAGTTAGTGGGTCGACCAATCAGCGTCGCGGAAAGATAAAGTTCCCGGCAAGTTCGGATCCACCTGTGCTACCCTTGGATCCCCTTTTCGCGACAACACAACCACCAATCCCTGATTTCGAAGCGAAAAGCGCCTCCATGCCGGGCGAAGACGGGCGGACCAGAAAGGGGAGGGTCACGCTGGCATGCAAAAGGTGCAGAAGACGAAAGATAAAGTGTTCGTTGGAGGGTGAGGAGACACGGTGTCGAGCATGCATCCGCGCTGGCGAGGATTGCGAGTTTCCACGCCAGTCTGAGCATCACCGCGAGCAAGCGCCACTTGAGAACGAGAAACCCTTTTGTTGGCGGCCACTACAGCGAATCACGGGGCCCCCGGAACTTTCAACTCCCGCTCCCATCCTTCCAGCGTCTCTGTCGCCCAAAGTCTGCCTTCCCCCACCGAAATCTACCTTTTCCCGGGCCTGTCTCAGCCTTGAGGCTTATCGCATCGGTCCTTCGCAGCCTCCTTCTTCTTCGGAGGAGAAGCAGGGTCTTCCTCCGGTAGCTCTTGGACAAGTTGGCCAGATCATTCCCACCCTCCGGCCGAGGGACAAATCGACGGGCAGCAACTCGGTGTAGCAAAACCCGAAGAAATGTAAATAGACTTAGTCGCTTAATCAGCCTCCGTCTCTGCATTCTCAACAAGCGAGCCCTCGAGTGAAACACTTCCCATGGCACGTACCACGCTCCGAATGGTGAAGGGAAGATGATCGGGGATGGCAATACCCTCGCCATCAACCCATCCATCCCACCCGTTCTCGTCCTCCCCCTCGTACACCCATTCTGCAGGAATACCGGCTCGGGGTATGCTAGCATTGAAGCAGTTCCAAACCAGCAACCCAATATGATCTGGAGACGTTCGGCTCAATCTGCCGGCAATACGAGTGCCCACACGCGGCCTCCAAACCACCAGATCCACTGAAATCGGGGTGAATGCAACGGGAGAGTCGTACATGATCTTGGCAAGGTGGGTGTGGAAGTGAAGGTTCTGGTAGGCCAAGACCACGCCGTCCACGCCGCTGCTCTCGAGGTACCGCATCAGCAACGGGTCCAGGTGGCTGCTTCGAATGCCGCTCTCCGGGTCCATGGAGTAGAGTGGCGGGATGGCCACGTACATGTCCACGCACAGGAGGCTCAATGCCCACTCGTCCCCCTTGGACTTGTGTTCGAGGCCCATCGCCATCTGGCCCAATCAGGAACGCCGTTTCCAGACCACGAGCATGGCCTCCATGATCTGGCCCTTCTTCAAATGGTCGCTGCTGCCGTCGCTGGTGGCCCGTTCTGTCACGAGCGTTTGGTGGCGTGTGATGGTTCCAGCAGAGGCCAAACGGGCTCCGTACATGCAAGAGGAGTACCGCCGGTTCTTTCGGAGAGTGCTCATGATGGTCATTGCTACCTACCTCGTCTACTCCCTCTACGCTGCCATCCTCACGACCCGCTCTACTCCCACGTTCTATGATGTGCTCATGCTTCCTCGGGACGCCCACGTGGACGCTATTCGCCGCCAAAGCCGCAACCTGTTGAAGTCCACCCATCCCGACAAGGTCGGACCAGAGGGCCACGACATGTTTATCACCGCCAGAATAGCTGTGGACACGCTCACGAATGCCACTAAGAGGTTTGCGTATGAAAAGTTTGGGCCCCAGATGATCGACTGGAAGGAGTGTTCAACAACCCCTGACTTTCTTCTCCGCGGGGCCATGTATGCAGCCAGAGAGTACGGCGTGGCTCTGCTTTTCATGATCGTCCTAGACCGCCTCGGACAAACCTCAGCACGATTCTCGCGCTTTTTCTTGTTGGTGGCACTGATGGCCATCGAGGGCCGTATTGTCGCTGGTGCAAGCTCCCTCATTCCAGGCCTGTTGCCATTTGAACAGGTCCAATTGTTGAAGGAACTAGCCTACACACTCTTCTCCGCCATGTCGCAATTGGTTCCTCTCTTCCACCCAGAGGCTTCGGGCGAAATAGCAGCAAGTGTTGCAGCACTTGAACGTGTTGCAAACCTAGCCGCCCATGAGTCAGCGGTGACTCTTGCATCGGAGACGGTCTCCTTTGGGAGCGGTACGGAGAATAGTCTTGCCCACATGCGGCGGCAGTGACTGAGTCCGCTGCAGACACGCTTTGTTGAAACTCGTATTCGCAACGACGCCGAAATGAGAGCTGCCCTACAGACGTACATGCAGGAGAAGCAATCTCAAATACGATGAATGTGGAATTTCTTGACGGGTGCATCATAGAAAAAGAGCTTTGGTTCGGGTGGAAGAGTCTCCAAAGACAAGTGTTGATGCAACAACTCCTCTTGAAAAGTCAAAAAGGTACTTTCGCTGCGCGTCTCGGCCGCGATGATGGCGTCACAGTTCGCGAGGGCAATGGTTTGTAGGAGCAAGGGTATGGCGACCGGATCGTAAATAACGTCTGCAGCGACCAACAAGTCAGCTTGGATGGATTCGCCCCACGCAAACCACTCCGTAGAGACATGCACGCTGTTCTGTTTAGCATTGTGCAGTATGCCGTCAATGGCGCGTGCATCCTTGTCTGTAGCAAGAATATTCCCACCAAGCCGTGCGCAGACAATGGCAACGAGACCTGTCCCGGATCCCAATTCCACCACCCGTTTCCCATGCAGCAGGTGTGGGTTGGCAATCAGGTGCTCCGCAAGGCACATTGCCGCATTCCAAGTCCGCAGTCCTGTGCTCCCTCCAGCTGTTAGATACTTTGATTCGAGAATGCGAACGGAGAAGTCAGACGCAGTGTATACCACGACACTGGATTCGTCGTCTACCACTGCCTGGGCCATGAGGTCGGTGTACAATGTCAGCAAGTCCACACTGACTGCCTCCTCCGGTCCCAGGCTCGCCATCAACGCCTTTATCACCCGCGTCGTGTAGGCTTTGGGGCCATGGACACACACTGCGGCCACCGCGTCCTGCCACTCCTCGTCACGCGACCCGGCAAAGTCAAAGTGGCGCGCTGGACGCTGCTGCAGGAACTGGCGGCGGAAGTAGTCGATTCGAACGCCATCCATTTCCCCACATCCCTCCACAGCGATGCAGCACGCGATGAGCAGGCGATGAGCTCGGGGGATGCGCGTTCGCCTGCACATTCTCCTCTTGGACAGGAAGATCTGGTGGACTTTCTCCGATCACGAGCCCCTTCTTAGGGTGGCAGAGTTTCTAGCGCAGGTTCAGGACGCGTTGGCATGGACGCAAGGTGAGTGGCAAGCCCGAGTGGACGGCTTTGAACTACTCCCACTCCAGCGAGTGGCTCGCGTCCTTCATGGTGATGACTTGGTAGTAGTTGATGCTGTCGATGACCGTGATGATGCAAGCGCGACCCAACATCTTGTCCCACCTGGCCATGGAACCAAGGCCACACATCGCCGTAATCAACGACGCAATGCAGCAAAGCTTGAATTACATGCGCCATCAAACTCGTGCGAGGGAGAGGGCTCACCAAACTCTTCTGCGCGTCCGAGGAAGAAACAAAAGCACGACAAAGGTGTCAAGAGGCCGTGGCAGGAGAAGCTTCGGTTGTCTGCAGTGGAATGCGAGGATGACTCCTACCAGGTAGAGGTCCCTCCGTTTCCTTTTGTACAGCTGGAGGTGATCAAGGACCTTCCTCCCTTGCCAAAGGACCTGAGTGAGCTTCAGGCAGCCGTGGATCCTGTCGAAGTGGGTAGCGTCATCGCATTCAAAATACTCGCTATGGATGCCAGCTATCAGCCGCGCATCACTAAATACCAGAGCGCACGCGTCGTCAACATATCCTCTGACGGCTATCACCTCGAGCTGGCGAAGCGCGATCAGCCCCGCCACGACCCAACACAGGGGAAGTTTGCAGCTCCCGGAAATCCCCCCGAATCGACAGAGGAGCTGGTTTTGGAGTTCAGCAAGTTGATTGACCCACTACTTGTAAATGGATAATGGATCAAGCGTGTAGTATCATTCACCCCTCTTTCTTGAGCGGCTGGATTCGCTCGTATTCTTGCTGCAGCATCTGCTGCGTCTGTAGCTCGAGCATGCGTTCCCTCTTGACCCTCTGTCTCTCTGCATCCTTGACCACGCCGTAGTGCATCGTCTTTCTCTCTGCTGCCTGCGTATAGTGCACGCTCACTACCGTGCACACCGTGATCAGAGTCACAATTGCCAGCGTCATCTTTGCTCGCGTCGACATACAGCAATTGCTCTCTCCACCCACAAAATGTCTGCCCAAAACTCAGCAGGAATCCAGACCCTCTTGGAGGCGGAGAAAGACGCCCAGAAGATCGTGGAAAAGAGCAGGACGTATCGCACGCAGCGCCTGAAGGACGCCCGGACGGAAGGACAGCGCGAGATCGAGGAGTACAGGAAGAAGAAGGAGGAGGAATTCCAGCACGCGCAGAGCAAGGATACCGGCTCAAACACAAAGGTCGAGGAGGAGGCTGATAAAGGCGTTCAGTCTGCGCTGCAGAGCATTAAAGAGGCCGCTGCGAAGAGCTCAGATGCGGTCGTGGAGGATCTACTCAAGGCGGTGGCAAGCGTTACTCCTCACGCCCATCGGAATGTAAAGCCCTCCGCAGCTTGATCCTGGATGACGAGTGTATATATACAGAAATTCTATGACCCGCAAGTTATACAAACTCGTCGGTTGCTTCTTCCTTGACGTCCACGGGGTGGTCCGGTCCCTCGTCCCCCATCTCCCAAGGGCCACTTCCAGATACATCGACTTCGAGTTGCTGCAAGGAGGAGCGTAGGAATGTCCATCCTTGTGAGGTGCATACCTGAGAAGCATCCTTCACATTCCGTAGTGCGAAGGACCTTTCCCCGGCTTGAAGCCATGCTTTGGCGGCTACAATGGACCATAGTCCGGACTCCCTTGCCATGCTCTTTAGAATCATGCTCTCGGGGCCGCGAGGAACTGAGAAATGCAGGCTCGTCCTCTCAGCCACAATGGCGCTTTGCGTGTACAGGCTTGGAATCGCTTCCAAAACCTTGATAGTCAGTCGTGCAGCTTCGTCGGCGGCATGGGCACCTTTGAAATGTAGGAGTTCAGAAGCCAAAAGAAGACAGCGAACACCATTGTACAGAGACTCACAGCGGACAACGTAGGAGTAGAATGCAGACTCCAATTGCACGCCACTGATCTCTGCCAGAAGTTTGCTACTGATGGATTTTTGGGACAACAATAGGCTGATTACTGTCATTTCCTAAACTTTAGTCGAGTCTTATTTCAAAGTCTTACAGATGCACCAGCATGATATCGCCATGCCTTTTCGTTATCCACCTCTCTCCTCAGAATGTCATAAGTACTATGTGCAAGATTCCAGTCTTGCAACATGAATGCATAATCCGCCAGTTTTCGCAATTGTGCTTCTGGAGACGACGGTGGGTAGCTTTCAGTACCACCATCGTAACCCACATACGCTTTTGACCCGCTTTTAGCAGACGTAAAGTACTTCCTAGAGGCCGAGAAAAACCGACCGCTGAGTCCCCTACGGCTCGAAGCCACCTGATCATTCCACACTGCAATACATCTTTCCATGAAAGGGATCACACTCTGAGTCACCATGTCGCGAACAAAGCCTTGTAGCTCTTGCAGATCGGATTCTGGAATACGAATTGGGCTACCGTCTGATTCGACCCCATTTGATGGAGCTGCTTTTGGAGAGGAGGAAGGAAAAGGGAGGCTAGATTCTGACGTCGGTAGGCGCTGACCTGTGATACGAACGAGTCTGCAATGCAAGCCAAAATGCCGCTTCATCTTTTCGAATAGAGATTGCGAACTTTATCAGTAAACTACTCTCCCTCGTGCTTACGTTGAGATGTTATCCACGTCGTCGTCATGGAGCAAAACGTAGTACCTGAGATAGTCTCGATCAATATAACCAGGTATTTGGGCATCCC
>JAABUZ0100004791.1_pt1 | contig 18370 bp, 16 predicted proteins | sample 5562091 | NCBI WGS metagenome assembly JAABUZ01 (sample SAMN12813069, study PRJNA571459) | rock metagenome | isolation source: Antarctica rocks | place: Antarctica: Victoria Land, Linnaeus Terrace sud | collected 2015-12-21 | reverse complement strand
ACCTCCGCGTTATCGACGCCACGGCCGTAGCCCCAGCTCGATTCCTTCTCGTCTCTTCACTTGTCAAGGTGCGGCGCGCGTCCACATCCCGTTCCCGGTTTCTGGCGCACATCTCTTATCATAGCACGACGACAAAACGTCGTCAAGAGGGCAAAGCGTTTTAATTTTGCGCTTGCTTCTCAGGTCGCCGACATCCGTGGAAAGGATGTCTTGAGAATCGTCGCGTGACACTCACGCGCAAGATAGTCGCGCGTACCGTGCCGACAAGAGGTAGCCTTACTGTATCAATGGCCGGTCGTGATGTCAATAGTAGCCGTCGTGTTACAACTGTGCCGAACTGACGGCTACAGCCGGTGGTCGTAGACGTCCGCGGGATCGAACATCTGCTCCTGGACCTCTTGCCACGCGCTGTCGGGCGAGAGGCGGCGGTAGTAGCAGGTGGGGTGGCCGGTGTGGCAGGCGGCGTCGCCCTGCTGGCGCACGCGGAGCAGCAAGCTGTTCTCTTCGCAGTTGACGTAGAGCGCTTCCACGAGTTGTTCGCGTCCGGACTCCTCGCCCTTGCGCCACAGCTTTTGACGGGAGCGGCTCCAGTAGTGCGCGCGACCCGTGCGCAGCGTCGCGTCCAGCGCCGTGCGGTTCATGTAGGCCAGCAGCAGCACCGCGTTGTCCGCGGCCTCTTGTACCACGACGGGTACGAGTCCCTGCGCGTCGAAGCGAATCGCGTCCAATCCGTCCGCGCTCATGGGCGGACCTGGACCCCGTGCGCAGCCAGATAGCCCTTGGCCGCGCCGACGCTGTGTTCCCCGAAGTGGAAGATCGAGGCGGCCAGGGCCGCGTCGGCGCGGCCGGTGGTCAGGCCCTCGTAGAGGTGGCGCAGGCCTCCGACGCCCCCCGAGGCGATGACGGGGATGTCGACCGCGGCGGCGACCGCGGCGGTGAGTTCCAGATCGTAGCCGTCGCGCGTCCCGTCGCGGTCCATCGAGGTCAGCAGGATTTCGCCCGCGCCCAGGCGCGCGCCCTCGCGCGCCCAGGCCACGGCGTCGAGCCCCGTGGGGGTACGGCCGCCGTGCGTGTAGACGCGCCAGCCGGAGGGGCTTGTCGGGTCGCGCTTGGCGTCGACCGCGAGCACGATGCACTGGCTCCCGAAGGCCTCCGCGCCGCACGTGATGAGGGCGGGGTCGTCGACAGCCGCGGTGTTGAGCGAGGTCTTATCGGCCCCGGCGGCGAGCATGCGCCGCATGTCGTCGACCGAGCGCAGGCCGCCGCCGACGGTGAAGGGGATGTCGAGCCCGTCGCCCGTGCGCTCGGCCACGTCGATCATGGCCGCCCGGCCGTCGCTCGAGGCGGTGATGTCGAGGAAGACGATCTCGTCGGCCCCGGCGCGCGCGTAGAAGGCGGCCAACTCAACCGGATCGCCCGCGTCGCGCAGATCGAGGAAGCGCGTTCCCTTGACCACGCGCCCCCCCGTCACGTCCAGGCAGGGGATCACCCGCTTCGTCAGCACCCTATACCCCTTCGTTTTCTTGAGACTCGATCTCCGCGATGGCCTGACGCAGGTCGATCCCTTCGGAGTAGAGCGCCCGACCGACGATAGCGCCGGCGGCGAGATGGGTGTCGCGCAGCAGTCGCAGGTCGTCGATCGTGCCGACGCCCCCCGAGGAGATAATGCGCACGTCCGGACCGGCGACGCGGGAGACCTCGGCCAGGGCGGTCAGGTTGGGCCCGGAGAGGGTGCCGTCGCGCGCGATGTCGGTGTAAATAATGTTGCGCACGCCCAGCGCGACGACCTCGCGCGCCAGGTCGGTAGCCAACGTCACCGATCCTTCGCGCCAGCCTTCGGTCGCGACATAGCCGTCGCGCGCGTCGATCCCGACGACGATGCGGTCGCCCCATGTGTCGAGCGACGCGCGCAGCAGGTCGGGATCTTTGTGCGCGGCCGTGCCCAGAACCGCGCGCGCCGCGCCCCCTTCCAGCACGGCCGAGACGGCGTCGGCGGTGCGCAGGCCGCCGCCCACCTCGACCGGAACCTCGACGGCACGGCAGATGCTCTCGATGGCCGCCGCATTGACCCGCTCGCCGCTACGCGCGCCGTCGAGGTCGACGACGTGGATGAGGCTCGCGCCGGCCGCGGCCCACGCGCGCGCCAACTCCAGCGGGTCGCCGCGCGTGTCGATGATCTGGCTGTAGTCGCCGCGCAGGAGCCGCACCGCCTGCCCGCCCAGCACGTCCACGGCCGGAATAACGATCATAGCGCTACACCCACCTTTCCCTCCGCCCCATCCGCACTCTCTGCTCGTGTCCTCTCCGGAGCGCAGCGGGCGACGAAGTTGCGGAGGATCCGCGCCCCCGTCTCGCCGCTCTTCTCGGGGTGGAACTGCGCGCCCCAGATGTTGTCGCGCGCTAGCACCGAGATGAACGGCGCGTCGTACGTCGTCGTGGCCACCGCCGCGCCGCTCGCGCCGGGATCTAGCTCGACATAATAGGAGTGTACGAAGTAGACGTAGGGGCGGGGCGGCAGCCCGGCAAGGGGGCCCGTGTCCATCCCCCTATCCCCTGCCAGCGTGTCGGCCGACAGCGTGTCGATCGTGTTCCAGCCCATGTGCGGGACCTTGACGCCGCGTAGGCGACGGACGCGCCCGCCAATGATGCGGAGCCCCGTCTCGTCGTCCTCTTCCTGGTCCCCCAGCAGGAGTTGCATCCCCAGGCAGACCCCGAGGAACGGGACGCCGTCCTCGATCGCCGTCGTGAGGGGACGCGCCAGCCCGCGGGCGCGCAGCCCGCGCATGGCGGTCCCGGCGGCGCCGACCCCAGGCAGGACCAGCCCATCCGCGCCCGCCATGTCCTCGGGCGAGCGCGCCACCGTCACCTCCGCCCCGGCCCGCTCCAGCCCGCGCACGATGCTCTTCAGGTTGCTCGCCCCGTAGTCTACGACCGCTATCATCGTCGCCTCCTCTATCGCACGAGCTTTTCGATGGGGGAGACGAGGATTTCAGAGGCGCCGGCCTTGTGCAGGCCCTCGATGACCTCCCAGAACGTCTCCTCCTCCACGGCGGCGTGGACCGCCACCCACTCGGGATCGGCCAGCGGCACGACCGTGGGCTCCTTGAGGCCCGGCAGGATGTCGCGGACCTGCGCCAGGGCGCGGCGCGGCGCGTTCATCATGATGTATTTGTAGCGCCGGCCCGCGCCCACGGCTTTGATGCGCATCAGCAGGCGATCGAGGTCGGCCCGCTTGACCGGGTCGGCGAGGGCCGCGTGGTTGGCCACGAGCGCGGCCTGCGACTCGAGCACGGTGTCGATCGGACGCAGGTCGTTGAGCAGGAGCGTCGAGCCGGTCGCGGTGATCTCGATGATGGCGTCGGCCAGGCCCAGGCTCGGCGCCACCTCGACCGAGCCGCTGAGTTCGATGACCTCGACGTCGACGCCGTGGCGCGCGAAATAGGCGCGGGCCGAGCCGGGATACGAGGTCGCGATGCGCGCGCCCGCGAGGTCGCGCGGCCCCTCGACCGCCGCGTTCTTGGGGGCGGCCAGGACGAGGGTGCAGTAGCCATAGCCGAGCGTGACAAGTTCGGCTACCTCGACCCCCTCCTCGTGTACGAGGTTCTGGCCCACGATCCCCGCGTCGACCGTTCCCGAGGCCACGTACTCAGGGATATCGTCGTCGCGCGCGTAGAGCAGCGCGAGCGGGAAGTTGCGGCACGGCGAGAAGAGGCGCTGGCTGTAGCTCTCGAAGTCGAGCCCGATCGCGTGCAGGAGGGCTAGCGTCCCTTCCGTGAGCCGCCCCTGTCGTTGCACCGCCAACCGTAACCCCTCGTATGCCGCCATGAATTCTCCCTAATTATGACTGCCCCTTGGCCTGTTTCTCTCGTCCCATAGCAAAAATGGGACGACATCTTCCAGTATACGGAAGGGACCCTGCTAGCAGGGCCGTAGATAATGCACGGCGCCGGTCCAGTCATCTTGGGCCAGTTGCCTGGGCCACGTTGTCGCCACAAGGTAAGCAGCCGCGCGTGCGATGTCTACGTTCGGCTTAGTTCGTGCCTAGCCCGCGCAGGCGGATCGCGGCGGCGTGCTGCGGGAAGCCTTCGTACTCGGCCAGGGCGAGCGTCGTGTCCGCGAGGCCGGCGAGGGCCGCGCGATCGAGGTACGCAATCGACGATTGCTTGCGGAAGTTATGCGCGGTGACCCCCGAGTTGACGTGCGCGAAGCCGCCGGTCGGCAGCGTGGTTGGGACGCCGATGGAGAAGTTGCCGGCGGAGATGGGCGTGTTTTGTCCCACCAGGATCTCGCCGGCGTTCTCGATGCGTTCGGCCACGAACAGGGGGTCGCGCGTCGCCACCTGCATGTGCTCGGGGGCGTACTCATTGGTGAAAGCGATGGCCTTGTCGAGGTCGCGCGTGATGACCGCGCCGCCGTACTTCGTCGTCGCCGACTCGGCGTAGGCGCGGCGCTGCGCGGGGAGCGCCGCGAGTTGGACCTGAGCCGCGCGTTCCACGGCGTCGACGAGCGCGCGCGACGGCGTGACCAGGATGGCCGCCGCGTCGTAGCCGTGCTCGGCCTCGTTGAGGTAGTCGGCCGCCACGAGCGTGGGGTCAGCGCTGTCGTCGGCCAGGATGAGACCCTCCGAGGGGCCGTAGAGGCCGGCGATGTGTACGCCCTCCTGTTGCGCCATCATCTGCGCGGCCTGCACGGGGGGCGAGCCCGGCCCGGCCAGCATACGCACGCGCCGGATCGTGTCCGTCCCGAGCGCGCACGCGGCGATCCCGGACGGTCCATTGGCGCGGTAGATCTCGGTGATCCCGAGTTGGTCGGCCACGACTAGGACGCCCTGATCGACCGCCCTGTCTCCGCTCTTGACGGGCGGCGTGATGACGACGATCTCGCGCACGCCCGCGACGACGGCCGGCGTGCCCAGGTAGATCAGGACCGAGAGGAAGGTACCTTTGCCCGCGGGGATGTAGAGCCCGACGCGGTCGATCGGCGTGCTTTTCTGGCCGAGCAACATGCCCGGGGAGATCTCTTCGAGCCACGAGCCCCCCTGTAGCAAGCGCTCATTGTAGCGGCGCACGTTGTCGATCGAGGCGGCGACGGCGGCCTGCACCGCGCGCGGAACGACGCGCCGCGCCTCCGCGATCTCCGCGGGCGAGACGCGGATCTGACCCGCGTCGATGGAGACGTCGTGGAAACGCTGGAGGTAGCGCGCGAGGGCGGCGTCTCCGTCGCGGCGCACATCGTCGTAGATGGCGCGGATGGCGTCGAGGTTCTCCCGCTTGAAGATGTCAGCGTTGGAGCGGTCCATCATGACGCGCCGCTCCTCGGGGGTCATCGTCGCGTACTCGTAGATGCGCATGCGTCTCCTTAGTGGATAGGTATACTTTTGATAGCTGTACTTTTGATAGGTGTACGGCGTCGCGTGATACCATTAGTATATGGCCGACGCGAACACTTTTTACCTCACCACGCCCATTTACTATGTTAATGGCGAGCCGCATCTCGGCTCGACCTATACGACGACCCTGACCGACGCGATCGTGCGCTATCACCGCCTCTACGGGCAGGACGCGCGCTTCCTCACGGGGACCGACGAGCACGGCGACAAGGTCGCGCAGATGGCGGCGGCGCGCGGCGAGACCCCGCGGGAACTGGCCGACCGTATCAGCGGAACGTTCCGCGCCATGTGGCCGCGTTTCGACATCGCGCCCGACGACTTCATTCGCACGACCGAGGAGCGGCACAAGCGTGTGGTGCGGGAGATCCTACGGAAGGTGTACGACGCCGGCGACATCTATTTCGGCGAGTACGGCGGTCTCTACTGCGTCGGCTGCGAACGCTTCTACACGGAGAAAGAGCTTGTCGACGGGCGCTGTCCGCAGCACGGCACCGTCCCGGAGTACATCGGCGAAAAGAACTATTTCTTCCGCATGAGCCGCTACCAGGACTGGCTCGTCGACCTCCTGAACAGCCAGCCCGACCTCGTGCGGCCGGAGCAGTACCGCCGCGAGTTGCTGGCCTTCCTGCGCGAGCCGCTGGAGGACCTGTGCATCTCTCGTCCGCGCGTGCGGCTGGAGTGGGGCATACCGCTGCCCTTCGACGAGGACTACGTCACCTACGTCTGGTTCGACGCGCTGATCAACTACGTCTCGGCGCTGGATTACCCCGACGGCGCGCTCTACGCGCGCTACTGGCCGGGCGAGCACGTCGTGGCCAAGGATATACTCAAGCCGCACGGGATCTACTGGCCCTGCATGCTGCAGGCGGCCGGCATCCCCGTGTACCGCCACCTCAACGTGCACGGCTACTGGACGATCGGCGGCGTCAAGGGCGGGAAGAGCGACCGCACCGAGCTGCGGGAGGCCGAGCGGCAGGAGGCGCTGCGCCTCTTCCGCGACCCCGTCGCTCTCTCCGAGCTTCTCGGCGTCGACGGAATGCGCTACTGCCTGCTGCGCGAGATGGCCTTCGGCTCGGACCTCGACTTCACGCGCGACCTGCTGGTGACGCGTTACAACGCCGACCTGGCGCACGACCTCGGGAACGTCGCCAACCGCACCGTGTCCATGATCGGGCGCTACTGCGACGGCGTCATCCCTGAACCGGGCCAAGAGTTCGACGTCGACCGCGACCTGCGCGACCTCGCCTGCGCCGTCCCGGAGCGGGTGTGGCGGCATGTCGAGGCGATGGAGCCGCATCTGGCCCTGGCCGAGGCGATCGGGCTGGCTCAGGCGGTCAACCGCTACTTCGAGGACAAGAAGCCGTGGACGGCGGCCAAGAACGGCGACGCCGAGGGGGTCGGTACGACGCTCTACTACGCGGCCGAGACGCTCGGGATCGCGGCCTCGCTCCTCTTACCCGCCATGCCGGCGAAGATGGCCGCGTTGCGCGCGGCGTTAGGCCTGGGCGGCCAGCCGCCGGATACCGCGGGCGGCTGGGGTCACCTTGACGAGGGCACGCCCGTCGCCGCCTCCGCGCGCCTCTTCCCCACGATCGAGCGGGAGTAACGTCCCTCACGATCGAGCCGTCGCGCCCCCTTTGCCCATCCCTCCGAACCCGGCACACTAGGGGTAGACATACACCGCCCTTGTAGCACGAGGATCTTGAACGGCTATGAAACGACTCGCTCTCCTGCTCTCCCTGTTCGTCCTATTGCCGGCGTCGCCGGCCCTGGCGCGCTCGGCTTCGGCGGCCCCGGCCCCGGCGCGCGTGGTACACGCGGTGCGGTTCCCGGCCGACACCGCCATGCACCCCGACGCCGGGGTCGAGTGGTGGTACTTCGTCGGGCACCTGGCCGACAAGGCCGGTCACCAGTACGGCTTCGAGACGACGTTCTTCAAGTTCTCGGGACTGCGGCGCTACTTTCCCGGCTCCCCGGCCGATGTCGCTTATCGCACCGACGTGGCGATCACGGACGAGGCGGCGAAAAAGTTTCACCACGCCATCACCTACGACGCTCCGGCCCTGCATCAGGGGGCGATAGCCAGCACGACACGGCTACAACTCAAGGCGGGGCTGATCTCGGTCCAGACGCTTGGCCCCTTGAGCTACGCGGTCCACGGCGCGATGCCCGACGGGCGCGTCGACCTGACCGTGACGTCCAGGCGCGCCCCGATGCTCGAGCACGGCGGCTACCTGGGCTGGGGATCCGGCTACACCTACTACTACTCTCTCACGCATATGGACGCCGTCGGCACGCTCACCATCAAAGGACGTCGCATCGCGGTCCACGGCGTGGCCTGGCACGACCATCAGTGGGGCGACATGGGCGGAACCTCCGTCAAGGGGTGGGACTGGATGGCGTTGCAGTTGAGCGACGGCACGGATATGGACCTCGTCAACGAACGGCCCGCCAGTTTTGAGTACGCCAAATGGGCGCAGGCGCTCCTGCCCGACAACACACAGCGCTACGTGCGCGGCAACGTCACGATCACGCCGCTGGCCTACTGGCGCAGTCCGATCTCGAAGGTGACGTATCCCTCGGCCTGGCGCGTGCGGGTCCCTTCTCTTGGGCTCGACGTGACGGTGCGCCCGACGATCCATCCCCAGGAGATGATCGACTCTTACGGCCTCCTTGGCTACAAACAGAGCTATTGGGAAGGCAGTTGCACCGTGACCGGGACGCGCAACGGCCGTCCCATCACCGGCAAAGCATACACCGAACTCACCGGCTACGATTCCTTTTCCCTGTCGCAGCCCTAAGACGAGAAGGCGTGTGCCGTGAGTGTGCTGGAGGAGTGGCGGCGGGCGGGGCCGTTGCCGCCGGAGGCGGAGCGGGCCGTGCGCGCGCTGGTGGAGACGCCCGCGGCCGAGGTGCGGGTGGACCTACCGGTCCCGCCGGGGATCAACGGCTGGTGGGAGCCGTACACGTTGCGCGGCCGCGCCGGGCGCGCGGGGCGTTCCGTGGCTTCGCTGCGCTTGACAAAAGATGCCGTCGCCTACAAGCGCCTGGCCGAGCGGGCGCTGCTGGAGTCCGGCGTCGATCCGGTCGAGTTGGAGGACCGTTTCCGCGATCTATGGCTCGATCTGCGGGTCACATCGTATCTGGCTACTCCCCTGGAGCGCGACGCCGACGGCCCGGTGAAGCCGCTGCAAGACCTCTTCTGCGCTCTATTAGGCGTCGACGACGCGCGCGTGCGCCATAGTTTGGGGGCGATACGTCTCGATCCGTTGGCCCCGCGCGCGGAAGTCTTGCTGCGCGGACATCGGGTGTGGGACTCCTCGGGCGAGGGCGGACCGTACTACGCCGTGCGCACCCACCTCACCCCGCAGGGCCCGCGCACCGAGCCCTGGCTGCTCACGCCGCGCCGCTGGCGCGACCTGAGCGCCAATGATCGGGCGCCAGGCGCTGGAGAGCCCGTGGAGCCGGAGCCGTCCGTCTAGCGTGCCGAGGCAAGAGGCCTACCGCATCTCAACTGACGACCAGGCGCCGGCTACGGGCTACGATGTCGGGTGCGCGGCGCTGAGTAGCGCGGAGAGGTTGCCGAGCAGGGCGTCGACGGTATTGGTGGGGAGGCGGTCAATCAGCGCGGAAAGGTTCCCCTCGTGCATCTCCGCGCAGTCGATCTGCGCCTGCTCGCCCTGTTTGGTGAGCGAGACGAGGACGATACGCCGGTCCGCCGTGTGGCGCGCGCGGCGTACAAGCTCTTTCTTCTCGAGCGCGTCGATGATGCGCACGACCGTCGGCCCGGTCACGTTGAGCCGCTCGGCGATGTCCTTCTGCGAGCAGGGCTCCTTGTTGGCGATCATCGAGATCACCTGATATTGGGCCAGGGTTAGATTGCACGGCACCCCGTTGCTGCGCTTGAAATCATCGCGAAACGTACGATCCAGATCCGAGAGCAACTCGGCCAGTTGCTTGACCCGTCCATCTTGCCCACTCATCCCAACGTCACCCCACTACTTACCCCGCTGACCCAACGGCGGCCCAACGGTTGATAGCACTATAAAGTGAATAGGATGGCCTTGTCAACCACTACCTATTGGTCAGCAAGTTGTCCACAATCCTGTCAGTCGTCAAGCCCTCGGCCTGGCCCTCGAAGTTGAGCAGGATGCGATGGCGCAGCGCCGGGTGGGCGAGCGCCTGGATATCCTCGACGGCGACGTTGTAGCGGCCTTCGAAGAGGGCGCGGACTTGACCGGCCGTGATGAGGGCTTGCAGGCCGCGCGGGCTTGCTCCCGCGCGCACGTAGCGCCGCACCTCGGCGCTCGCCTCTTCGCGCTCCGGATGCGTGGCCAGCAGCAACCGCACGGCGTAGGCGATCACCGCTGAAGCGACGGGGACGGCGCGCGCGACGCGGACCATCGCGAGCAACTCCTCGCCCGTCACCACCGGCGCGAGCGCGTCGGGCGGCCGGATGGTGCGGGTCACGATCCCGGCCAATTCCTCAGGCCCCGGGAACGGCGCCAACGTCTTGAACAGGAAACGGTCGAGTTGCGCCTCGGGGAGCGGATAGGTGCCCTCCATCTCCAGGGGGTTCTGCGTGGCCAGCACGAAAAAGGGACTGGGGAGAGGGCGCGTCTCGCCGCCGACGGTGACGGTCCGCTCCTGCATCGCCTCCAGCAGCGCCGACTGCGTCTTGGGCGTGGCGCGGTTGATCTCGTCGGCCAGCACGACGTTGCCGAAGATCGGGCCGGCCTGAAAGCTGAACGACCGCCGGCCGGTCTCGTCCTCGTTAATGATGGTGGCCCCGGTGATGTCGGCTGGCATCAGGTCGGGGGTGAACTGGACGCGCGAGAAGTGGAGGTTCAGCGCCTGGCCCAGCGTGCGCACCAGGAGGGTCTTGCCGAGCCCCGGAACCCCCTCCAGCAGTACGTGGCCGCCGGCGAGCACCGCGATCAACACCTGGCGCACGGTGTCCCGCTGGCCCACGATGACCGTGCCGATGGTCTCCTCCAGTAGCAGGCCGGCGTCCGTAAACCGCCGCACCGCCGCCGCGTCGACGCCAGGATCCCCGTTTATGGACACATGCGCTCCTAGTTTCTAGTCGCTAGTGGCTCAATCGATCGAAATAGCGCTTCACGATGGCCTTCTGGTCGGGTGTTAGGGAAGGGTTGTTCTTGATATAGGCGCGGGCGTTGGACGCGTAGTGCGATAACACGTCGGACAGGCTCCGGTAGGCGCCGCCCGCTGGCGCGCTTTGCGGACCCGCGCTCGTCGTCGAGCGTCCCTTGCCCGTGGGGGCGGGGATGTAGACGCGATTGCCCGTCGCGCCGCTCCCACCGCCACGCGCGGCGCCGCCGCCCCCGGCGCCCCCGGCGCCGCCGCCCCGACCCTGACCGGCGCCCCCTCCGGCGCCGCCGCCCTGACCCTGCCCCGATCCCTGGCCTTGCCCACCGGCCTGGCCCTGTCCTGCCCCTTTACTCGCCCCGCTCCCGCCGCCGGACCCCTGGGCCTGCCCCGCGCCGCTCCCCTTGCCGGCGCCGCCCCTGGCCGCGGCGCCGCCCTTACCGGATTGGCCGCTCGTCGCGGCGCCGTTCGGGGCGCCGGGCTTACCGGCCCCGCCGCCGGCCCTGGCGCCTTGCGCGTCGGGCGGCAAGCCGGTCGTCGCGGGCGTGGTGAGGCCCGAGACGTCGTTGCGGGCGGCGTCGAGGGTGGCGCTCGTGGCTTCGAGCGCGGTCTGTTGCGCGGAGCGCGCCGCGTCGGCCGACGCTTGCGCCCCCGCCGCGCGCAGCGCGCGGCGCGCGGTCTTTGCGTCGTCCTGCGCCAACGCCGTCGCCGCGTTCTGGAGCGAACCGCTCAACGAGGGGTCATCCCTGGCCGCCTGCGCCGCCGCCTGGAGGGCGCGCGCCAGGTCGGCGCGCGCGGAGGGCGAGATGTGCGCGAGGCTGGCGGCAAGGGCGCGTGTCGCCGCGGCGATCGCCGCCGGGTTCTGACGCCGCAGCGCGGCCGCGAGGGACGCGGCCGCCGCCTTGTGCGCCAGGGACGCCGCCAGCGCGGACAGGGCGGCGCGCTGCGCCGCTACGCGCGGAGCGCCGAGCTGGTTGAGGGTCCCTTGAGCCTGTGCGAGAGACGTGAGGGCTTGCGCGGGCGTGTGAGCGGTGGAGAGGGCCTGTTGCAGTCGGGCCAGCGACCGCGCGATCCGCGCCTGCCGCGACAGGTCGGCCTTCGACAGCGCGGCGAGCGTCGAGGGCGGCAATGTCCGCGCGGCGCCCCGCGCCATTTTGATCCGGGCCGTCGCGTGGGCGATGCGGGTGTGCGTCACGGCGCCGATCGTTCGCTGTTCGCGAACGGTGTGGCTATTGGCCGCCAGCGCGGGTAGCGCCACGATCAGGGCCAGCGCCGCGACGCCGACGGCGGGCGCCGCGACACGTCGGGGTGGACGCAGCGGCAACCTCTTGCCCGGATCGAGGTGGGCGACATGCTCCGCGAGGTCGGCGCGTTGCAGGCGTAGGATAGGGGCGTCGCGTCCCTGGTAGTCCCACGCCGTCGTCAGCCTGTCGTGTAAGCCGAGAGCCCGATCGGCCCGTCGTAGCGCGGTTGCCGCGTCGGGCCGTCTCGCTCGCCCGACGCCTAGCACGACACAGACGACGGCGACGGCGGTTGCGGGAGCCCACCAGGAGAACCCGACTCCTAGCATGTTCGCGCCCACGATCGTCGCGTCGACGGCAACCAGGGCGGCCGCTATCCCGCGGAGGAGCCAGACTATGGCGTGCCGCCAGGCCATGCGCCGTAGGATGCGCGCGATGAAGGGGAAGACGCTTTCATCGCGTCCCCCCTTCTCCCCTTTCGCGGGAGAGGGTGGGGACGGCGCCTGTTCCCTCTCGCCCACAAACAGGGAGAGAGGGTTGGTCTCTCGGCCCGTGGACAGAGAGACCGGGCCGAAGCGGAGCGCGGGGCGCGGCTGAGGGTGTCTACTCATGTCTCACAATACCTCACGCCTCTCAACTCGCCGCTCGCGCCGAGCGGGTGGACGGCCGGAGCAGACGTACGCTGCCGAGGATGAAGAGGACGGAGAGGACGATGTCGGCGAGGACCTGGTCGACCCACAGCGTGAGATGCAGGGGACCGCCCGTCGCGTACGCGAACGTGTTGGAGCCGACATCGAAGCCGAGGATGCCGGGGAGTACGTTGGCGAAGCCCACGAGCGGATCGAAGTAAGCGGGCCAGGGGAGTTGGGGGAGGCTGCCCAGGCCGTTGCCGCCGTTGGCGTCTCTGTAGTACAGGTAGAAACTCAAAGTGGCCAGCCCGACCGTCAGGCCCAGCATGCAGAGCAGGCTGACGATGACCGCCGCGCCGCTGCGCCGCATCACCGTGGAGACGAACAGGGCCATCGAGCCGAGCAGCAGCGTCGTGGCCAGGAAGACCACGAACAGGCTGAGGACCTGGTCGACGCCAACCCCGCCGAACAGGAAGACGAGGCTGAAGAGCGGCAGCGAGCACAGGATCAGCAAGACGTCGAAGGCCAGGCCCGCCAGGAGCTTACCCAGGACGATCGAGAACGCCGAGAGCCGCGTGACCAGCAGCAACTCGAGGGTCTGACGCTGCCGCTCGCCGCTGATCGCGTCGGCCGTCGAGGCCGGTGTGATGAAGATAATCAGCGCCATCTGTAGCCCGGCCAGGGCCTGGAACAGCCCACGGCCCAGATTGGCCGCGTCGCCGTAGCTTTGCGGTGTTCCCCCGCTTGCCAGCAGCAGGAGCGAGACGGTGGCCAGCAGCGTGAGGTAGGCCGTGATGATCGCGGCGGCGCGCCACCCACGCATGCGCGTGGTAAGCTCTTTGCCCAGGACGGCGTTGACGCGGATCATCGCGCGCCCTCCCCTGCCATGTCCGCCCCCTCCGTGATCCGCATGAAGATCTCCTCCAACGAACTCGCGGCGGGGGCGAAGTGGAGCACGGGGACCCCCGCGTCGAGCAGCGCGCGCAGGAGCGCCGCCGTCGCCGCGTCGTCGCCGGAGAACTGGGCCTCCAGCTCGGCCCCGACCGGCGTCACCTCGGCGACGCCGGGCTGCCGGGCCAGCGCTTCGGCCGCCGCGGCCGGGTCGCCCAGCGCGGCGACGCGGATGGCGCGCGCTCCGCGCAGCGAGCCCAGGATGGTGTTGACAGGGCCCTCGCGCAGCAGCCGGCCGCCCTGCACGATCCCGATGTGCGAGCACATCTCGGCGAGCTCGAGCAGGATATGCGACGAGATGAGGACCGTCTTGCCCATGCGTTGCAGCTCCTTGACGATCTCACGCATCTCGTAGCGCGCGCGCGGGTCCATCCCCGAGGCCGGCTCGTCGAGGAGCAGAACCTCGGGGTTGTGGACGAGGCAGCGCGCCAGGCCCAGGCGCTGTTTCATGCCGCGCGAGAGCCCTTCCACGAAGCTGTCGCGCTTGGGGCTAAGGTCGACGAGTTCCAGCAACTCGGGTACGGTGCGCCGGCTCTCGACCGCCGGGACCCCGTAGGCGGCGGCGTAGAAGTCGAGATATTCGCTCACCGTCAGGTTGTCGTAGACGCCGAAGAAGTCGGGCATGTAGCCCATCCTAGCGCGCACCCCGCCTGGGTCCGCGGTGATCGGGCGGCCGTCGACCCAGGCCTCGCCGGCGTCGGGGGTCAACAGCGTCGATAGGATGCGCATCGTCGTCGTCTTGCCCGCGCCGTTCGGCCCGACGAAGCCGTAGACGCTGCCGCGCGGCACATGCAGCGAGAGGCCGTCGAGCGCGCGCGTCCCGGCGTACGTTTTGACCAACCCCTCGGCCCGCAGCATCGGCGACTCAGGCGTCGCGCCCCCGTGGTCCCCGGGCGTGGTCTGTCGCGGCGTCATCGTGGTCATGATTATCGCACGCTCCCCTGCGCCCCGATCTGGAAATTTTGGTCGACGTTGTTGAACGAGAGATTGCCGCTCTGCGGCGCCTGCACGCGCAGCAGCACGCGGCCGCCGGACGAGACGTACAGCCCGGCGCTCCGCAGCGTCAGCGCGCCGCCGCTGAGGTCGACCGGCCTCCACGCGCCTACGGTCCAGTCCCACAGCCGCGCGTCCTGTGCCCCCAGGGAGGCGCCGTTGGGGGTGGCTTGCAGGGTCAGCGTATCGACGTGGATCTGCCGGCCGGCGGCGGGAGGCGGGAGAGTCAGTCCGACGTCGACAGAGTCGCCCGCGTTGAGGGTCAGACCGGCGCCGCCGGCGCCGGTCTGCCGCACGGTCGTGCCGATCGCGCCGACCGGCGCCGCTCCCGGCGCGAGGGTGAAGCGTCCGCGCGCCAACGTGGGCGAGAGCGGCGCGACGAAGAGGTCGAGGTCGGAGCGGCGCGGGGACGACCCGTTGACGGCGAACGCGCCGAGCTGTTCTTTGCTCCACCCCACGAGGGCCAGCGGCGCGCCCGGCGTCGCGACGGAGCCAGCGGGGAAGACTGTGCCCAGAATCGCGCTGTAGCGGCTGGGGTTGACCAGCGTTTTCGACTCATCGCTCCCACTATACAAGGCGCCGAGTATGCCCGCGTTGTTCGTGCCGGCGGAGGTCCCGCCCAGGCCGAACGGCGCGACGCGCGCCGTCGCGCCCGCCGCGAGGGTGGGGATGATCGCGCTGGCGCCGTTGGCCGCGACGAGGTAGGCGTCGTGCAGGGTCACGCCCGTCGTGTTCGTGACCGTCCCCCCCACGCTGCTCCCCGACACGGTGAGGTTCCCCGCGATCGCGCCGGGCAGGGCGATCTCCTGGCGCACGCCGACGTTGCGCTGTGTCCACAGTTGCAGGCCCACTAGACGCGCCGTCGGCGATGACCCCTCGGCGACGCTCATGCCCGGCGCGCCCCCCGCGCTCCCGCCGCCGTTCCCGCCGCCGTTCCCGCCGCCGTTCCCGCCGCCGTTCCCGCCGCCCGACGCGGAGGCGCTGTCGTTACCTAAGCCCCAGACCAGGTCCCGACCCGAGGTCGAGAGGCCGACGTCGCCGTGTACGGGGGAGAGGAGGCCGATGTACGCGTCCGTCGTCTTGACCGTGACGCCGGGGTCGAGATAAACCACGCGATCGGTGTTGGCGACCACGTCGCCGCCGTTGCGGGCGTAGGCCAGGCCGAACGAGCCCAGGCCGAAGAGCGCGGCCAGGACGGGGATGGTGATCCAACTCCACTCGAGGCGGCGGCGCCAGCGCAGCAAGATATAGTTGACGGGTCCCAGGATGAGGACGTACAGGATGATGAGAAAGACATAGATCCGCGGGGCCGGCAGCCCCCGCGTCGTGGCCGTCCCAAGGTCGTTGGTCAGGTTCTGGAGTGACGGCGCCGCCGACGCGAATTGGGGTCCGGCGCCGCTCTGGGCGGACGTGGCGAGGAGCGCGTCGCGTGGTCCCACGAGCGCGCGGGTCAACAGGCGCGCCCAGAAGTCGCCCTGCGCGGCCAGCGGCCAGCCCTGGAGAGGGGACTGATCCGGCTCGACGGCGCTGTAGACGAGGTATCCACGGCCGAGTGGGGCGGCGACCGCCAGCGGTACGCCGCCGTGCGCGGCCAGGACGGCGGCGCCGGGCCGCGCGGTGGCGACGCTGTACGCGACCGGTCCGCGCGCGGCGACGGGGTCGCCGGACAGACGCGCCAACTCGGGGAGGGCGGAGGCCGAGCCGACGGATTGAAACGTCGCGGCCAGGAGGTCGGGCGGCAGGGACGCCATCGTCTTCCGCGCGTCGGTCCCGCCGGCCACGAGGAGCGTCCCACCTCCCGCGACCCAGGCGCGCAGCGCGTCGAACTGCGCCGAGGTCAGGGTATCGGAGGCGTTATTGCTCAGGACGATGAGGTCGAAGTTGTCGAGCGCGGCCGGTTGCGGGTCGAGCGGGGCGGCGGCGGTGAACCGCGCCACGCTCAATGTCGTGTCGCCCAGTTTCCCGACGGCGCGGAGAGCGGCGCCAGCCGCCGCGTCGTCAGAGAGCACGCCGACCGAGAGGACGCCGCCTTGTTGCGGGGTCAGCGCGACGGGGCGCGCGTCGACGACGCGCCCCCCTGCCTCGACGGCGGCCGTGAGCGAGAGGCCGGCGTTAGCCGCGGGCGCCAGGAGCGTCACCCGCTTGATCGCTCCGGGGGCCAGCGTCACGTCGCTCGTATAGTCGGTGCGGTACGTGGGGCCGCCGCCGTTACTCCCGTTCTGGGCGCCGTCGACCGAGACGACGACGCGCCCCGCCACGTTATCGCCGCCGTTGTTGCGCAGCGTCACGCGGACGGGGATCCAGACGCCGCCGGGACGCAGCGCCGACGGGCCGTTGAGCCGGAAAGCGCCGCCGCCCCCGAACTCGTAGCCGGCCTCGACCCCCGTGATCGAGACACCCTGGCCCGGCACCGACGCCCCCCGCGCCGTCGTCGGCGCGGAGAGCGTGAGGAGGGCAAGGGCAAGGGCCAGGGTGAGAAGCGGCGTCAGCCGGGTCGGGATGGTCATGATGCTCCGTTATAGGGCCGCGCTCACGGGCAACCTCGCGGGCGGGTCTACGTCGTGTAGCCCAATTATAGGACGCTTCTAGGGATCGCGGCTAGTAGATTACGGCTAGCAGCTGTCACTTTGGCCGCTTGCTGGTTCTTGGGCACTCTCGATGAGGCCTTGTCCGCCGTCGTCACCTGAGATGGGCGAGGCCGTCATCTGCGTCGTCCGGATGGGTAGGTTGGCAGCATTTGCTCTCACCCTCATCATCCTAGCGCGATAGCCGCGCAAGCCGTGCGGTCGGCATCATCGAGAGTGCCCAAGAACCATTTAGCGATCAAAGTGACACCCAGGCCGCGGCCGCGCCTGTCCCGCAAACGCGCGTTTCCGCAAAGGTCCTGTCTCCGGCCCCTAGCGATCTACTCGCAGGGGCAGTGGTGCGAACGGAACATTTTGCGGGAGGCCCCCCAGGGCCTCCCGCAAAATGTGGAGTGAGTCCACATTTGCCCCAAATGCCCCCCCCGATCAGGGCCGTCGCCCCCAGTGTAGCGCCTCGCCGCCGGCTCTGGCTGGGGTAAAAATGGTCGTCCTTAGCGCAGCAGACCGCTCAAGCAGGGCGACGCGATGGGGGTCGGGCAGCGTCCGGGTGGGAGGAGGAACACGCGGTACACCTGACGACGATCGTCGGGTCCAACCGCATCCGGGTGGGCGGTCCACTGGGCGATGATATGCATGAGTGTGCGCACCGGGTTGCTGCGAGGGGGGCGCGGGAGCGGCACGGGACCCTGGATGAAAAGCGCCGGCTGGGTCTGCGGCACATTCAGATGCAACCGACCAACCGCATCGCTGCGGAAGGGCGGTATGGCGCCACGCCCGAAGGGGAAGCTATCCACGAGCAGTGCTCCTTGCCCAGGCGTACTGGCCCCAAAGGGCACAATGATCCCGCCCATCACCGTCAGGCCGCGCATACTGATTGTCCGCCCGACCCACTGTGTGGGATCATGGCGCAAACCAACTGTCACCGTCGCGACCGAGTAGACAGGCTCCTGGGGCCACAGGGTTGCGAACGTCCCAAGCAGCAGGAGCAGCCCCGCAGCGCCGAGCACCTTGATCGTTCGACGTCTCACACCGCCAGTATAGGATGTGACGCCCCCGGTCGGCACGTCGCCGGTTCCGGCGTTGCGCAGGTTACGCAGCTGCCAGCGGGCGCAACGACACGTCGTAGCCCAAGCTTTGCAGACGTTTGACGAGGCGGCGTTCGACGGCCTGCCGATCGCGCTCGTCGAAGTAGGTCACGCCCAGGTCGCGGTAGGGTTCATGCTTGGTACCCCTACGAAATCGGCGGCCCGTCGAAAGTGTACTTATCTATACTTTTGCCGCTCGGCCCTGGGGGCCTCCCGCAAAAGTCCTGCTTCCGTCGGTGTACCGTCCCGCGATCGCCTTACTACTTGGAAAAAAACTACGGCGGCAAACTCTTGAGGAGGAGGTCTTCGAGGGTGGAGAGGTAGGCCGCAGGGTCGCGCTGGAAGCGCCGTTGGGCGCGATGGATGGTGTGGCGATACTGCACGGACT
>JAABUZ0100004790.1_pt1 | contig 18372 bp, 18 predicted proteins | sample 5562091 | NCBI WGS metagenome assembly JAABUZ01 (sample SAMN12813069, study PRJNA571459) | rock metagenome | isolation source: Antarctica rocks | place: Antarctica: Victoria Land, Linnaeus Terrace sud | collected 2015-12-21 | reverse complement strand
GACGGATACGAGAAGCTCGCTAGTCTCAAATTGCCGCAGACGGTTGCACAACGCAAGGCAGCATGAGATAATCACGGCCGACGAGGAACGCTGTCGCTACATTTCCCCGCAGATCGCGGCAAGCTCTGGTCGGTCCGCCATTCCGTCACGACCTCGCGACCAATCTGCAAGGGACCGGCCGGAAATTCGACCGTGAACGGGATGGCCGCGTGCGCATACATCGCGTACGGCGTGCGATGGTAGCCGAGCGCAGCGAGCGCGGGGTCAACAATGTTTCGCGTGGCGCCGAACTGCAGTATAAAGTCCGCGTCGAGCGATTGGTATGCGGCGGGGGCATAGTATGTCGCGGCGCTTCCGCCGGTGAGCACGGCGCGTTGCCCCACGGCATCGAGCGCGGTACAGACGGCAAAGGCCACGTCGATCAACGTCGCATCGTTCTCGAGCATCAAAGCGCCTTACGCGCGCGCCGCGGGCGTCGTCGGATCGACCCCGCAATGGCGCACAGGCCAGGATCGGCTTGAGCCATGCGTCGCAAGAGAACCCGAAGCTCGCTCGCCGCATACCACGTCGGGTCCAGCTCGACGCGGCGAATGGTTCCCACGAGCCGCGAGGTGACGATCCCCGCGGCTTGGAGGGCGTCAACCGCACGTTGGACGGTGTAAAGCCGCTCGTCAAGACGCTCAGCGAGTTGTCGTGGGTACGAGTCTTCAATCAATACGAGTAGCTTGAGGATGCGGTCACGAACAGGGGACCCGAATATCCCGAAATCCATGACGGCAAGCATAGCATATTCTTGGTCATGTGACCAACTTTTTTGGTCATCTGCAACGGGTTACCAGTTTGAGTAATCGCGTCGTCGCCGCGGCGACGGTGATCATATTGTTCGTCGTGTACGCGCTGTTGGGCCTCGCCGTTTCGCCGCATCGGCCCGATGCAATCGATGGCCAAGCTGCCGCTCTGGTGGGCTCAGCGACGCCGCTTGCCGCTTTCCTGACGTCGCTCGGGCGGTTTCCGGCGTACGGAAGCGAGTGCGCCGTCATCCTCATAGCCGGCCTCGTCCGGCGTGTTTGGTTGGGACGTTGCCTGACGGCAGTCGCGCTACTCATATTTGCCTGGATCTGTAGCGACGCGCTCAAGGACGCTTTCAAGCGGCCGCGGCCGACGCACTGGATCGTCGCCCATGAGACCAGTTATTCGTATGCGAGCGGACACTGCACGAACTCGCTCGTCTTCTTCGGGTTCTGGGCCTACGTGTCGCTGCGTTCGACCTTACCGGCGACAGCGCGCATGGCGATCGCCATCGCGCTGCTGATGCTGAGCGGCGGCATCGGCTGGTCGCGCCTTGCACTCGGTGCGCACTACCCAACCGACGTGCTCGGCGGCTATCTGCTCGGAGCGGCGATCCTCGAATTCGGGATCGCCTTCGTCCCGCAGCGCGTGCTCGGGTTCGCTGCTGCGCAAAGAGAACCGCTCGCTGCGTGATGCGCCCTGATCGTCTCGCTCTGTGCGAGGTGGTCGCTATCTCGGATACCATTGCTCGAACGGGATCGGCCCGCCGCGTTTCACGGCGAGATTACGGTGGGTCTCGAAGATCGCCAATTCTTCCCCCGGTTTGCGGCGAAATCGCGCATCCGCAGCGCTCAGAGCAGCGATACCGCGCTCGCCTCGCACGTGTGCGGCGCTCGCGACGGCTTGGCAGATGGAGCGTTCGCACGCCGGGTAGGTTTTGGGGAGGTGCAGGTTTGCGATGCCGGCAGCGGTCAACGCGTTAACGAAGAGCGTGGGAGTAACATGGAACATCTGAAGCATGGGCCGCTCTTCAACGCGTAAATCGAACAATGTGTAGCGTTTGCGGCGGTCGACGCGTCGCGCATTCGCGGCAGCCACTCCCGTCGTGGCGTTGAGATACAACGCACCAAACGCTCCGCTTGGATTCCAGCGACCGCCATAGATCTTGGAGAAAGTCGTATCTTCGGACGTTGTTGCCCAGGACGGGTCGCAGACGCGCGAATACGATCCGCCACGCCGCACATGCAGAAAGCGCATTCGTCGGCCTACGGGAGGTAGGAGAACGTCTCGGCGAGATCGGCGTACACGGGCAGCACGCCTTCCTCGCGGATGATCTCTAAGAACGAGCGCCGATCATCCTCGTAGCCCGGCTCGCGCACGATCTGCGGAATCCGCAACGGGATGAACTTGCGATGGAAATACTCCGCCAACTCCGTAACGCGGTCAACATCCGCAATGCGCTCCATCGGGATACCCGCGCTACGCCACTTTGCGACTGCCGGCCTCGATACGCCAAAGAGTGCCGAAAGCTCGGTCTCACTGAGACCAAACACTTCCTTGATCCGGTCCAGCAGCCGGGTGGCGAGTTCGTGTCCGGCAGCACGCTCTGAGACTATGGGCATCCGTACAGTATAGTGTAACCTTTCGGCAACCGCAAGTAGCTAGCTCCTCATCTCGGAAGCGCGACGGCGTGGTTTTCACTCGTAACGTAACGCGACGGCGGGATTTTCACTCGTACCGTAACGCGACGGCGGGATCCACGCGTACCGCGCGGACGACCGGCACGAGCGTCGCGAGCGCGACGGCGATGATTAGGCTTAAGATGACGGCGGCGAAGGTCGGGATATCGAACGCGGGGACGTCGAAGAGCTGAGGTGCGAGCATGTTTGCGATGCCTGCAGCGAGCACGACTCCGGCAGCCAGGCCGATCGCGAGAATGCGCGCTGCATCGGCGAGGACGAGGCGCGCGATCGCGAACGGGCGCGCACCGAGCGAGAGTCGGACTCCGAATTCGTTCGTGCGGCGGACTGCGCCGAACGACACGACCGCGTAGATTCCGGCGAGCGCAAGAACGAATGCAATCGCAGCGCTGACGGCGAGCAACGTCGCGGCGGCGCGTTGACGACCGACGTTGGCCGACATGAGTTCGGCGTAAGGAACGGCGGTCGGAGGCGGCAGTAGCGCATCGACGCGGGCGACCACAGAACGCACGATCGCGTGCACGTTTACGTGCGGTGACGTCGCTCGGACGACCAGCGACTCGCTGCCGAACGACTGCTGCGCGAGAGGAAGATACGCGATCGGTCCGGCGTTATGATCGTAGGTCTGACGAACATCTGCGACCACGCCGACGATCGTGCGCGGCACAATTGCTTGTCCGAAGCCGGTAATTTCGATCGTGATGCGCTTACCGACAGCCGCCGGCACGCCCCCGAAATAGCGTCGCGCGAACGCCGCGTTGACGACTACCGTCGGCGTGCTGCTTTCCCGATCCGACGCATCGAAGGTGCGCCCGGCGAGCGTGTGAATGCGAAAGGTCGAGAAGTACGCGGCATCGACCGGGCCGAAATCGACGTCGGGTTTGGTCCCGGCCCCGTACGAGCGTCCCACGATGGTGAACGGGACGTCCGGCGTACTGTTAAAGGGCGTGATCGAGGACCAGCTTGCCGCTGCAATGCCTGGAGTCGTGATGAGTTCGTGGCTGACGCGACGATAGAAAGTCAGTTGGCCTGCGAGCGTCGCATAGCGCTTCATATAGTGAGCGCCGGCGTGCACGAGCCACAGGTTCTTCGTATCGTACCCGAGCGTACGCTGCGTCAGCGCCTGCAGGCTGCGGACATTGAGGCCGGCAGCGGTCGTGATCGCAACGACGAGCGCGATTTCGACGATCGCGAGGGTCGTGCGCAATTTTCGGCCGCGCGTGAGATCGGCTCCGCGACCGCTCGCCTTAAGCGACGCCGAAAGATTGGGACGCCCGAGGGCGTTTGCGGGCGCGAGCCCGGCGAGCAAGGTCGCAACGACGATGACGAACGCCGTAAAGGCGAGCACCGGCGGGTCGATGCCGTAGCCGTCGATGCGCGTGAGACCCGGCAACAGCATCGCGACGGCGCGTGTCGCGTAGATGATGAAGATAAGTCCCAAGAGGCCGCCCACGCTGACGTAGAGGCCGACCTCAGTCAACAACTGCGCTACGATATGGCCGCGCGCGGCGCCGAGCGAAAATCGCACGGCGAACTCGCCGGTCCGTGCGGACGCTCGGCTCAAGAAAAGATTTCCGACGTTCGCGCACGCGACGATCAGCACGGCGAGCATCGCGATTGCGATTACGAGGAAGATCGGCCGCTCATCGCCGACCAGAGCATCGCGTGCAGTGAGGGCGTGCGCCGAGAGGCCGCCGTCGTCCGCGGGATGAGCGACGGCGAGCGTCGTGAAGATGCGCGCCAGATCGGCGTCGACCGCCGCGTGCGTGACGCCGAGTTTCGCGCGCGCGACGACGCGTAGCAGATGTCCCTGCTCGCGCCACACCACCGGCTTCAGCGCGCCCCAGAAATCGGGGCGCGCAAGACGGCCGCGCCAGCCGTCGATTTCAACGACGTGGGGTTCGGCGACGCCGATGATTTCGGCGCGGTAGTCGCTGATGCGTATGAAGCGTCCGACTACATGCGGGTCGGCGCCGAAGGCGGAATGCCATAACTCATTTGAGATAACGATGACGAAGGGGGCGCCATCACGTACATCGGCCGCGGTCAGCGACCGGCCGAGCACGACGCGTGTTTTATAGATGCCGAACAGATCCGAGCTCGCGAAATATCCATTGAGTTCGCGCGGCGACCCGGCGCCGTCGAGTACGGCCGGGTCGGTCATGATCGCGCCGATGGAAGCAAGGGTCCGCGTTTCGCGCCGCAACGCCTCGAGGTCGGGGTAGGTAAACGCTTCGGTCATCATGCCGATGTGCGGGTTCGTCTCCCATAAGACGAGCAGCGATCCGGCATCGCGCATGGGAGTGGCTGTAGAAAGATCGCCGAAATCGCCGCGAACACGGTCGCGTTGAGTGCAATCGCGATCGCCATGGTGAGCACGACCACCGTTGCGAACAGCGGTGCGCGCGCTGCGCCGCGTACGGCGTACGAGACGTCGCGACCGAAAGCTTCGAAGCGTTCGAGTAGCCCGCTGCCGACGAGATCGAATAGGGCGTGCATGGCAAAGCCATCCGCGTGGGACGCTCCGCGCTCGGACGCTGCGGCGTAGCGATCGTCGAAATCACCGAGGATTGCGGAGCCGTATTCGCGGCGCATGTCGCGCGGGCAGACGGCGAGCAGAGCGGCGAACAACGCGTGCGCGAAGCGACCGCGCGGCCTGTTAGGCAAGTGCGGGGATGAGTCGGCGTTCACGGGCGATCCTTACGAGGTCGGCGAGGCGTTGCGCCTCGGCGGCGGCGATGGTGCGCCCGCGCGTCGTGAGACGGTAGAGACGCTTGCGCGCGTCGCCGTCGGCGGCGCGGGTTGTTTCGACGATCCAGCCGTCATCGAGAAGCTGGCGAATCGTACGGTAAAGGGTCGTCGGCCCGAGCTTCACGCGGCCCAAGGTCGTGCTCTCGACTTCCTTGGCGATCGCGTAGCCATGCTGCTCGCCCTCCGCGAGCGCGAGCAGAATGTGGAAACTTCCGACGGTGAGCGGAAGCACGTCGTTGACATCCGGCGGCACGGTTACTCCTTGGCGGCAGCGTCGATAAGTTTCGATGGGCACAAATGTCCGTCGTTACCCGTCCTGACTAGACCCGTTTCGGGGCTTAATGGTCAAGTCGCATCGTCGACCCTCACCGCAACGTCGCCGGGCGGTTCGTCGAGCCGGCGTCGCCCGCGGTTCGTTGAGGCGCGCCCAGCGCGGTTCGTCGGGTCACGCTCCACGCGCCGGCCGTCTCCAGTCGGCTATAGAGCGGAGGTCATCCTTGAGAAGTCCTCGAGCGTCGGCCACCCGCGCGAAGCCCTTTGAGCGCCGTTCGCCGCGCGAAGTCCTTGAGGGCCGCCCTCATAGACGGTATAAGGACCATATCGTGCAAAGGACATGCTGGTGAGCTTCGGAACCGACCCCGCGCTGCGCACTATCGAACGGAAAATCGACTCGGGTGTTTCGCTCGACCGAGCGGACGGCGTCGCGATGCTGCAAACGCAGGACCTGCATTCGCTCGGGCGGCTTGCCCAAGCGGCCAAGGAGCGCAAGAGCGGGCGCGACGTCTTCTACGTTCTCAACCGCTACATCAACTCGACCAACATCTGCTACGCGAACTGCCGGTTCTGTTCGTTTGCCGTCGACGAGTTCAAAGAGCGCGAGCGCGCGGTGCGGATGCCCTCCGATGAAGTCTTCGCAAAAGCGCTCGAGACCGGAAACAACTTCAACCAGATCCACATCGTCGGCGGTCACGATCCCAAGCAACTAACGCTTGACTATTGGCTGCCGCTGATGCGGCGCTTCAAAGAAGCGCTGCCGCATGTGCAGCTTTCACTGTTCACGTCCGCCGAGATCGACTACCTCGCGCGCCGGCACCGGCTCTCATACGATGCGATCATGGGCGAGTTGCGCGCTGCCGGGCTCGACAACATTAACGGCGGCGGCGCCGAAGTGTTCAGCGAGCGTTTCCGCGCGGCGGTCTGCCCGAATAAGGTTGACGCGGCACACTGGCTCGACATCCACGAGGTCGCGCACCGTCACGGCGTCGCGTCGAATGCGACGATGCTCTACGGAACGATCGAAACGCTCGAAGAGCGCGTCGAACATCTCATCATGCTGCGCGAATCGCAAGAGCGCTCGCCCGGCTTCAATGCCTTCATCCCGCTGGCGTTTCACCCCGACGGTAACGAACTGTCATCACACGGCTGGACGACCGGGCTCGACGACATCCGCATGTTTGCGACCGCACGCCTGATGCTCGATAACTTCGATCACATCAAGGCGTATTGGATGATTCAGGGGCTCAAGGTCTGCCAAGTCGCGCTTGCGTTCGGAGCCGACGACATGGACGGCACGCACGGTTCGACCGACGAAGAGCGCATCTATCACAGTGCCGGAACGCGCTCGGGCCAGTACGTCGACGATCGTGAGTTCCGGCGGCTCATCGAAGAAGTCGGTTACGTCCCTGTGCGCCGCAACTCGACCTACGACCGTTTTCCCCATGACTGGAAGCCCGAAGACGGCGACTCGACGATCGTTCGCGCGCCCCGCCCGCAGAGCACCGCAACGATGTCGCGCGCGCAGGCGGCGGTGCCCGACACGTTGGCACCGGCGTAAACGCGAGCGTGTTACGAACGGGGCGGATCGCGTATACCAACGATCTGCCGATCTATGCGGCGTTCGACGAAGGGGCGGTGCACTATCCCGGGACGCTCGTGTCGGGCGTGCCTGCGGCACTCAACGGGATGCTACTCGACGGCGGGCTCGACCTCAGTCCGGTAAGCGCGTTTCACTGGGCGCAACATGCCGATCGACTCGCGCTCTTGCCCGAAATCTGCATCGGTGCACGGGATGCGGTGTGGTCGGTGCTGTGCATCAGCCGCAAGCCGCTGCAAGAACTCGGCGGCGCGACGATTGCGGTCACGCGCGAATCGGCGAGCGGGCGCAATCTGTTGCGCGTGCTGCTCGAGCGGCGCTATGGCGTACGCGCGACGTTCGTCGAGAGCGCCGATCCTTTCGAGGCCGCGAAGAACGGCGAACCAGCACTGTTGATCGGCGATCGTGCGCTCGACGCCCGGCAGGCGTTTCCAGCGCACGCGCACGACCTCGGGTCGCTCTGGCACGCGTGGACCGGTTGCGACATGGTGTTTGCCGTTTGGGCGGCACGCAAGGATGTGCTCGCGCAGCGGCCCGATGAGGTGCAGGCTGCCCTCGACGCGTTGCTTGCTGCGCGCCGCTGGGGCCGCGACCATCTCGACGCCGTCGTCGCCGCAGCCCAAGGGGCGCACGCCCGACCGGCCGGCTTTTACGCCGCGTACTACGACACGCTGAACTTTACGCTCGACGAACGAGCCCGCGCCGGTCTCGTGCGCTACGTGCATGAACTGCACGCGCTCGGTGCGATCCCGCGCGTGCCGCCCGTGGAACCGGAGGTCGCTCTTGCCGCTTATTGATCTGCTGGAAAAGGCCGCCGCGGGCGGCCGCCTCACCTTCGCAGAAGGCGTGCGGCTCTACGAAGAAGCGCCGCTCCACGAACTCGGGGCGGCCGCCCACCAGCGGCGCATGTCGCTCTATCCGACGAGCGACGTGACGTACGTGATCGACACGACGATCAACTACACGAACGTCTGCAACGTGCACTGTTCGTTCTGCGCGTTTTTCCGCCCCGAGAAGCACGGCGAAGGCTATACCATGTCGCACGATGATGTGATCGCGCGCGTCAAATGGGCAACGGATCAGGGCGCGACGCAGATCATGATTCAAGGCGGCGTCAACCCGGAGCTGCGGCTCGAGTGGTTCGAGCGCCTCTTCCGGCGCGTACGCATCGAGTTTCCCGCCGTCGACATCCACTCGCTCTCCGTTTCGGAAATCAACGGACTCTCCAAGGTCGAAGGTGTGCCGCCACGCGAGATTCTCGCGCGCCTACAGGCTTCCGGCTTGCGCTCGCTGCCCGGCGCCGGCGCCGAGATACTGGTCGAACGGGTGCGCAGGCGGATCAGCGCGCGTAAGATCACGCCCGACGCGTGGCTCGGCATCATGCGCGACGCGCAGGAACTCGGCATGCCGACCACCGCGACCATGATGTTCGGCTCCGTCGAAACCGTCGCCGAGCGCATCGAACATCTCGACGTTATGCGCAATCTGCAAGACGAAACGCACGGCTTCACGGCCTTCATCCCCTGGTACTACGTCCCGTTCAAGACGCCGCTCGGCGGCAAAGAGTCGACGGGGCTCGAGTACCTGCGGGTGCTCGCCGTCGCGCGCTTATACCTCGATAACTTCCCGCACCTGCAAGCCTCGTGGCTGACGCCGGGACTCAAGATGGGTCAACTCGCACTCTTCTACGGTTGCGACGATATGGGCGGGACGATCCTCGAAGAGAAGGTCGTGCACGATGCCGGTTCTACGAACGAAGCGACCCGCAAGCAACTCGAAGCGCTCGTGCTCGGCGCCGGCTTCCGCCCCGTGATCCGCGACACGTACTGGAACCTGCGCCCCGACATGCCGCTGGCAACGGCCTCATAAGGCTGCCTGAACGCCGATGTGGCCCGTTGACGAGCGCACGTCACGGCGCGGAGCTCGGTAGCGCTCGGCGAATGTGGAGTCGATGATGAGCCGTCGAACGATCCGGCGCTGCGCACTCGCAGCCGTCTGTGCGGCGCTCCTGCCGGCGTATGCGTTCGGGCAGCCGGGACCACAAATGAGGCCGAGCGCCGACGATCGAGCCGTGTCGCGGACGGGCATCACCGTAACGGGCCGCGGCGTCGCCGACGCATCCGCCGACCACATCCGGGTGACCGTGCGCTTCTTTGCACCGATGCCGAACAATGCGGTGAACTTCGACGACACGGCGAAAGCGGTGGTCGCCGCGATGCAGTCGGCCGGGATTGCAAGCGCGCGAGAGGTGCTGCCGATCGAAGGCGGCGTCGGGCCGAACGTTGCACCGACCGTGGTTGCGACGATCGATCATCCGACGCGCGAGACGCTCGAACGCTTGGCGCGCCAGACCGCCGCTGCGCTGCCCGACCGCACGTCCCACGGCAGCGTCAGCTTCAACGTCTCGGCCGCACTCGTCTCCGATGATTGCACGCCGGCCGAAACGCGCGCGCAGCAAGCCGCAATCGCGCGCGCCCGAAAACGGGCGCAGCGTGCCGCGGGCGCTTCGGGGTTACATTTAGGCTCGATCGTTGCCGTCAACGAAACCGGCAACTTCTTGCCGGCGGGTTGCCCGACGTCGCCCGATCCTGCGCCGTTCTTCGGCGGGGCTTACAACATCGATCCGTCCGGTCCGTTGGCCGTTCCGATCACCGTCAACGCGACGGTCACTTTTTCGATTCGCTAAACACCGCCGGTCACGAACTGCGGCGTGCTCTATGCGCCTATGCCGTGACCTGCGTCCGCATGCTGAGTGGATGCGGTCCCAAAAACGAGTGCGACGAGATCGCTGCGCCGCGCGCAGCCTAGCTTGCCGCTCAGACTGCGCGCGCGGCTTCTCAATTCCGCCGAGCTTTCATCCAAGCGCTGCGCGATCTCGCGTTCATCGTAGCCGCCGACCAGCAGCCGAAGCAACTCTTGTTCGCGAGCATCGAGCCGGTGAAGCGCCGCCGTAGAACGCAAGCGGGCCCCAAGCGAAAGGCGCTCGATTTTGACGCAATAGTGATCCCTGTGCATGCCGGGCAAGCGCGCGATGCGCAAGCCGTACTCCGAACCCACGAGCGCGCTCGCGACGGGGCGGCGCCGAAAATCGTGAAGCGCGATGACGGAGGCAACCTCTCGCCCGAACTCGACTTCAAGCGTTTCACCTGAAAACACCGGAGTCATGCGGTCAGCCGACGGCCCGCGCATGACGACGCGGAAGTCTGCATCGACGACGTCGTAGCGGCGGAGTAGGGGTAGGCGGAGCATCGTCGCGTCGATCATGTTCTTTCATATCGGTCTAGTCGCGACGTAGGCGCACCGGCGCGCTACCTCGCCGTGTTATGTTCTTGTTAATACGCGACGACTCCGCAAAAGTGCCGGATTCTCCCAACACTCTAATGTGCTACGGAACACTCTTGCCCTGGGGACCGTCGATCGTTGCCCCTGCGAGCACTTCACCCGTGACCTCGTCATAGAGTGCGACGAGCTGACCGGATGCGACCGCGCGTTCGGGCGCCTCGAAGCACAAACGAAGTTCGCCGCTGTGCGCCTCGAGCATCGCGACGGCGCGATTGAGGGGCGAACGGTAACGCGTCATCGCTTGCACGTTTACGGGCCCGCTTGCGAACCGCTCGGCGCGAATAAGGTTGACTTCGCGTGCGCTTAGGCCGTCGGAAAAGAGTTCGTCTTCGCGCCCGATGACGATCGTGTTCGTTGTCGCATCGATGCGCGTTACGTAACGCGGACCGTCGTTGAAGTGCGTGGCGGGCAGCCCACGTCGCTGGCCGACCGTGAATCGGGCGATGCCCCCATGCGCGCCGATGCGCTCACCGCGCGTCGTCACGACCGATCCAGCGCCGGTGCCCTCGGCGGAGTTTGCAAGCGCGGGCAGAGCGCGGTAATCGCCGCCTTCCAAAAAGCAGATGTCTTGCGAATCGGGCTTGTCATGCAACTCGAGGCCGAAGCGAACCGCATGCGCGCGCGTCTGCGTTTTGGTTAGATCGCCGAGCGGTAGCAGCAGCGTCGCCAGCTGCGCGGGTGCAAGCTGCGCAAGCGCGTAGGACTGGTCTTTGGCCGGCTCGCCGCGGTAGAGATGCGGCCCGTCGGCGGCGTGCTCGAGCCGCGCGTAATGACCCGTCGCGACGAATGCTGCGCCCACGCTCGCGGCGAACCGCCGCAGGTTGCCGAGCTTGACAAAGTTATTGCACGCGACGCAGGGGTTGGGCGTGCGTCCCTGCCGGTAGTCGTCGACGAAACGGTCGACGACGTTCTTGCGGAACGGCGTCTCGAAGTCGAGCACGTAGTGCGGGATTTTAAGAGCGGCCGCACTGCGTCGCGCGTCGTCGAAGTCTTGCGCGCCGCAGCATGATTTTGCGATGGCGGGTCGGGTCGGGGCGTACATTTTCATCGTTACGCCCACGACATCGTAGCCGCGTTCGCGCAGCAGACCCGCTGCGACCGCCGAATCCACGCCGCCGCTCATGGCGGCGACGACCCGCGGCAGAGTTGGTTCGTTCGGGCGCTCGCTTTGGTGCATGAAAGGACCAGGATAACCCGTCGTCGGGGCAAACACAAAGACCTATATGCCGGGACTCGGGGAAGAGTTGCGCGCGGCACGAGAGGCGCGTGGTCTTTCGCCCTCCGAAGTGTCCGAACGTATCCATATTCGGTCCCTCTACCTCGAAAGTATCGAAGCGGAGGACTGGACCCTCGCGGCGCCGGTGTACGTCCGCGGCTTCATTCGCACGTACGCGCGCTTCTTGGGCGTCGATCCCGAGCGGGCCGTCGGCGCTTTCAACGCCTCCATGGCGCGGGATCCCGCTCCGATGACGGCCGACCCAAGGCGGGTGGGCGTCACCTCTCACCGCCGCCGGCCCTCGCCGTGGCTCTGGGTTGCGACCGTCGCGGCGGCCGTGCTCGTCGGTCTGGTCGGATACGCGGCCTTCCGTCCCGCGTCGCCGTCGGGCATTGCGCGCAGCCGTGCGACGCCGACGGTCGTGGGCGTTGCGACGCCTCCAGCGAGCGCGGCGGCTGTCCCGGCTGCGCCGGCCGCCGTTCCCGCCCGGAGGGCGGCTCCGCAAAAACGGTCGCGGCGCCTGGGCGTGCATCTCACGCAGCGTTCCTGGTTGCTGGTACGCGTCGACGGCAACCAGCGGCTGGAGGGTATCTTTCCGGCCGGAACCCAGAAGTGGTTCAACGGCGCGCATGCCGACGTGCGTGCCGGCAATGCGGGGGGTGTCGAGTTGAACGTCAACGGTCGTGGCCTCGGTCCGATGGGCCGCCCGGGCGACGTCGTCGAGCGTTCGCTTGCGCTCGTGCGACGGTAACGACGGTGCCCGACTTTTCCTTCGACGTCGTGTCGCGCGTAGACGCCCAAGAACTCGATAACGCGCTCAATCAAACGCGCAAAGAAATCGAAGGCCGCTTCGACTTCAAGAATTCGAAGACGTCGCTTGAGCATGCCGGCAACGCGATCACGATCGTCAGCGACGACGAACTCAAACTTCGTAACGTCGTCGACATCCTGCAGAGCCGGGCCAACAAACGCGGCATTTCCCTCAAGGCGTTCGACTACGGGAAGGTCGAACCGGCTGCGGGAAACACCGTACGGCAGGTCGTGACCGTCAAGAGCGGCATCGCGAAGGATAAATCGAAGCCGCTCATTGAGGCCGTCAAGAGTGCCAAGCTAAAGGTGACGACGCAATATCAGGACGAGCAGCTGCGCGTTTCCGGAAAGAGCAAGGACGATTTGCAGAAGGCCCAGCAATTGCTCCGCGCCTTCGAGATCGACGTGCCGCTCCAATTCGTCAACTACCGCTAAGGAGGCTCTCCCTCCTTAGGAGCTTTAATAGTGGAAGTTATCAGTAAGAGTCGCGTCGCTTTCGTCTCGCTTGGGTGTGCCAAGAATCTAGTCGATTCCGAAGTGATGATCGGCAAACTTGGTCAAGCCGGCTGGGAACTCGTGCCCCAACCCCTCGATGCGGACGCGGTCGTCATCAATACGTGCGCCTTCATCGACCCCGCAAAAGCGGAATCGACCGATACGATCCTTGTGCATGCGGCCCAGAAACGGCCGGGGCAGCAGTTGATCGTTGCCGGCTGTCTCTCGCAACGGTTCGGCGAAGAATTGCGCGCGCTCGTTCCCGAAATCGACGGCATCGTCGGCACCGGTGCCTATGCCTCGATCGTCGATGTGCTCGACGAGGCACGCGCGGGCCGCGCACCGGTGCGGCTCGACTACGAGCCGCAGCCCGAGCACGATTTTCTACCGCGCTTGATCACGACGCCGCGCGCGACCGCGTACCTCAAAGTAGCCGAAGGTTGTGATCATCCGTGCACGTTTTGCATCATACCGCAGTTGCGCGGCCCCTTTCGCAGCCGCAGCCGCGAATCGGTGCTGGCTGAAGCGCGGGCGCTCGCGGATGCCGGCGTCCGCGAACTGATTCTGATCGCGCAGGACACGTCGATGTATGGTCGCGATCGCGGGATGCGCCGCGGCGGCCTCGCGCAATTGCTGCGCGATCTTCACGACATCGACGGGCTCGCTTGGATCCGACTCCTTTACCTGTATCCCGCGACGGTCGACGACGAACTGATCGAGGCGCTGGCGACGCTCCCGAAAGTCTGCAAATACATCGACATGCCCCTGCAGCACGCGCACCCCGACGTCTTGCGGGCGATGCGCCGCCCCTCGAACGGCGAGCGTTATCTTGAGATCCTCGAAAGTTTCCGAAGCCGCGTGCCCGGCATCACGCTGCGCTCGACGTTCATCGTCGGCTTTCCCGGCGAAACCGAAGCGCACGTCGACTATCTGCACGGCTGGCTCGAGCGCGCCGAACTCGACCGGGTAGGCTTCTTCACGTATAGCCGCGAGGACGGCACGCCGGCCGCCACACTGGGCAACCCCGTGTCCGCCAAGGCGCAGCGGGGACGGCTTTTGCGGTTGCGCGACGCGCAGCGACAGGCGAGCGAGCGTGCGCGATCCAAACGTCTGGGCCGCACGGAGCGGGTGCTTGCGGAAGAGCGCAAGACGCTGCGGCGCAGCGATCCGTTACGCGGTGCCCTCGCCTCCTCGAGCGCGTGGAGCGGGCGGTCCATGGGCGAAGCGCCCGGCGTCGACGGCAACGTCTACTTTACCGGTGAAGCAACGGCTGGTTCCTTCGTCGACGTTCGACTTGAGGGGTTCACCGCATTCGACTTCCACGGCAGCCTCGTGCCGGTTCCCGAACGAAGCGCCGGCATGCGTTCGGCACCGCAGCCGGTCGGAGCGTAAGGGAACATCGTGCGCGCAAGCAGTCTCTCGGGCCGCGTGCTCATCGGCATCGTCGCCATCATTGCGCTATTTGCCGGAGCGGTTTTCGCGCAGGCGATTGTCGAGCGCCGCAACGTACGAGACGTGATGGCCGGCTACTTTGTTTCACCCCCGCGGGCGCTCTTCCACAAAGATCGCATCGCGCTCTTGCTGTTGGGCATCGACTACGATTACAATTCCAAAGACGAAGAGTATTCGACAAACGCCCGGACCGACACGATCATGGCAGCGTCGCTCGATTTCCCGTCGCCTGAAGATCCGAGCGGCCATGCCGCGATCCTTTCCGTGCCGCGCGATACCGATGTCGTACTTCCGAGCGGCCGTGAGGACAAGATCAACGCAGCTTACGCGGTAGGCGGCTCGCCGCTCATGGACGGGCATGCTTCCGAAAAGGTCATCGCGCAGTTTTTAGGACTACGGGGATTCGATCGCTTCGTCACCTTACGCATCAATGCGGCAAAGGAGCTCGTCGATGCGATCGGGGGCATCGACGTGATCCCGGACGAGACGATGAACTACGATGATTCTTGGGGTCATCTGCACATTCACTTCATCGGCGGCCGAAGGTACCATATGAACGGTGAGCAAGCCGTCTCGTACAGCCGCTTTCGCCACGATGAGTGCAGCGATCCGTGCCGCATCAAACGTCAACAGCAAGTCATCCGCATCGTGCTCGCCAAACTGCAAGACGACAAGTTCCACGATCTGCTGCACCTCAATACGTTCATCGACATCATCCACCGCAACGTCTACACCGATCTGTCGCAGCAAGAGATCATGAGCATGGCGCTATCCTTCCAGCACTTCGATCGCGCAAACTTATCCACGAATTACATACCGTACGTCGATACGAAGGATCTCGCATGTTGCGGTAACGTCCTCATCGCCGACGACACGGCGAAGCGGGCGCTCGTGCAGAAAGCTTTCTTCGATCCGATCGTGCCGCGGCGCGCGCCCGTCGACGCCTACGCGGTTGCGAACGTCGTTCCCGCAAGGGTCCATGTCGTCGTGGAAAACGGTTCGGGGGTTTCCGGCGTGGGGGCGCGCGCTGCACAGGTGCTGCGCAAAGCGGGGTTCGTCGTCGACGGGGTCGTCAATGCCGATAGTTTCCGCTACGATGCAACCGAAGTCCATGTCCATCCCACCGCGACGCTTGCAGGGCAACGCGTTCTGGCGACGCTCGCCCTGCGCGATGCGAGCGTGCAGCCGGACCCGCAAAGTTCATCATCGTTGCCGAGCGGCCCGGTGACGGTGATCGTCGGGCGCGATTATCTTACGGGAGACGGACAAGGCGCCACGCCGGCGCCTAAGTGAACGTCCGGGGCCCCGCCTGAAGCGCGGCCGCCTAGCCGTCTTCGGCGGCATCGCGCTTGCGGTGGCGCTGGTCGCATTCGGGTTCGTGCATTTCGTGGAGGCGCCGGTTCTACCGCCGGTCGTAGCGCGTGACGCAAACGCGCACCGCTTGCTCGCGGCGGGCGTCGGAGCGCACATCGATCGTTTGCTGCACGAGCGCTTTACCGCCGGTCCCGGGCGTCGTCCGCGGCTGGTCGCGTTGACCTTCGACGATGGTCCCTATCCCGTCGAGACGCCGCTCCTTCTCGATGAGCTCCAGCACTTGCACGTGCCCGCGACCTTTTTCTTGATCGGCGCCGATACCGAACTCTTTCCGACCCTTGCCGCGCGCATCGCTGCGGCGGGCGACGAGATCGCCAACCACACCCAAACGCATCCCGCCGACTTCCAAGCACTGGATGGCCGCGCGGTCAGACGAGAACTCGATCGGGGCGCGGCGACTTTGGAGCGATACGTCCACGACCCCGCCATCCGCACCATGATGCGGCCGCCGCACGGCCGCTTCACGGTCCGGACCGTCGAAGCGGCACAACGTGACGGCTATCACGTCATTCTGTGGAGTGACGACCCGGGCGACTGGCGGGCGGCCGCAACGCCGGCCGTCATCGACATGCACGTCGCCCGATACGCGACCGCACCCGACATCATCCTCCTGCATAGCGGGAAGATCAACACGATTGCGGCGCTACCCGGTCTCGTGGCACATTTTCGCACGGCGGGTTTCCGGTTCGTGACGGTCGGCGAACTGCTGCGGACCGTCCCGCTCTCCCAGATTCTTCATCCCGAGCGCCTGCAACTCTAGAGGGGAAGCTGCAGGCGGTGCGGATACATCGACGTGCCGGGGCGTCTCAGCTTTTCGCGGAGCGCACGATGCGCGGGAGCGAAAAGTGAGCGAGTAGCAATTTCGCGTGATGCGAAATTGCGGGCGTCCCCGGCACGTCGATGTATCCGCAACGTCTGCACGGCAGGAGCAGCTCATTTTGCGGGGTTAGAGACGGCTCGCGCGAAGAACAATTCCGTGGGCAGGCAAATCATCAACACGCGGGGACCCGCGCGAACGCGGTACAACGCGCTTCGGGCCGCGGTCATTACGATCGTCATCATCGTGTGCATTGCCGTCATCGTGTTGTTCGTGCACGGTCGACGCGCGCACGAGCACGTGACTGTTCCGTATAGCCATGGCCACGCAGGGGCCAATGCGCGGCCCGCGGGAGCGACGCATCCCTAATCAAGACGTGTCGCTCGTAGAAGCGGCCGCGATCGATCCGCGTCGGCGCGCGGAGAGCTTAGAACGGACGATGCTCGCGCTGCGCGACGCGCGTGAAGCAGACGATATGCTCGCGATCGTCGCACGCGGCATCGCGAGAGAGTTCGGACGCCGCTGCGCTGCATACGAGGTGCGTAAAGGCCGTTTGCGCCCGATCCCTGCAGCCGAAGTGCTATCGAGCCGGCCGATCGAGGACGACGACATCGACCTCGAAGCTCTCCGGCACCGCGTCGTCATGCGCTCCGGCGATAAAGACCTGGTCGCGATCGCGTTCGACGGTCAATTACGAGCGGTGCTTGCACTTGCGCATGCGCAGGGTCCGCTCTCGGAGGAGGACGTGAAGCACCTCCGCGCGATCGCCGGGCATGCGGCGCTCGCGCTCTCGAACGCGCTTGCCTTCGAAGCGCTACGACGCTACGCAGCGGAAGGCGCCGCGCTGACCGACGCGGCGCGCACGATCCTTGGCTTCAACGAACTCGAACCGTTGGCCGCCGCGCTTTGCGGTCTCGGCGCTCGCCTTGGTTTGGCGACTCGCGCGGCCTTTTATGCACGGCGCGGCGACCGTTTGGCGCGCATCGGCTTCCTCGCGGCGGCGGCTGACGCTTCGGCCTTGCCCGAAACATTGCCGCTCGAGTCGATCGTCGCTCGCACCGTGCTGTCCGCCGTCCTCAGCGGCGAAGCGTTCGTCGCGAGCCGCGTGCTGTTGCGCGTTGACGAAAACGGTGGACGGCATGAAGGTCTCTTCGTGTTGACCCGTTCGCTCCCGTACGAGCGCTCCGACGGGCGCTTGAGCGAAGCGCTCGTGACGCTTGCGGCGCTCGCGATTCGCAACGTCGAGCTGTACGAACAATCGACGCGGGCGTATCGGGCGCTGGCCGAGAGCAACGCTTTCAAGGACGACTTGATGGCGATGTTTGCGCACGATTTCAAGGGGCCGTTGACGGTCATCTCCGGCTTCTCGGAACTGCTTCTCGAGACCGACAGCGACGAAGTGCGGCGTAGCGCGCAGACGATTCTGGATCAGACGCACCGTCTCGCCAAGCTGAGCGAAGATGCGTTGGCTCTAGCGGCCACGCAGAGCGCGGGGTTCTCGCTGCAGCGCGGCACCGAAGACATCGTGCAGTTCATCGCCCAGTCGGTCAGCCCGATGGACCGTAACGGTCGCATCATCGTCGAAGCACCGTCCGACTCCGTGACCGTCGCGTTCGATCGCGCGCGCCTTCGCCATGTGCTCGACAACGTCGTCGGTAATGCATTGAAGTATTCGGCGGATGCGGTTCACATCAACGTCATGCCGCTGCCGGGCGAAAACAGCGGGCGCGAGGCCGAGGTGCGGATCGACGTC
>JAABUZ0100004789.1_pt1 | contig 18372 bp, 15 predicted proteins | sample 5562091 | NCBI WGS metagenome assembly JAABUZ01 (sample SAMN12813069, study PRJNA571459) | rock metagenome | isolation source: Antarctica rocks | place: Antarctica: Victoria Land, Linnaeus Terrace sud | collected 2015-12-21 | reverse complement strand
CTCCGCACGCATGAACCAGCCGCCCTGTATGGGGCGGCTGGTTTTTTGCTGTGCCAACTTCCATGAACCGTCTGACCGTTGACACTATCGGTCCCTTTCAGCTAAAATTAGAACATAAGTTCAATGTACTAGCAACCACCGCAGAGAGGACCGCGCTGTGAAGAAGGAATATATCATCAACTGGCAGGGGAATGATTTCGTCAAATACGAGGGTCTACTTGACGAAGCACACCAACAGGGGCTGTGCCGCGTCTCCACCACACTGATCCAGGTTCCTCATGCTGACAATGGACATGTGGCTATCGTGGCTGCCGAGATCGAGACCGCCAAAGGCATCTTTTCCGGTATCGGTGACGCCTCTCCCGCTAACGTAAGCCGCATGATCGCGCCACATATGATTCGCATGGCGGAGACTCGAGCGAAGGCACGGGCACTGCGGGACGCGGTGAACATCGGCGTGGCAGCTCTGGAGGAACTTGGGGACCTTGAGGAGCAGGCGGCATCGGCGCCGCGTCCTACCTCGACAAGTGGCGCCGTGCAAGAAGTAACCGAGTCGTACCGCGCCGATATCCCCAAAGCGTCACCATTCAAACCGGCCAGTGCCAACCAACTCGCCACGATTGCCAAGCTCTCCCGCCTGCTCGATCAGCCCGACGAATCCACCTCGGAGATGACCTCTGCCGACGCGTCCGATCGCATTACGGAACTTTCGCGCGAATACAACGAGCGAAAGGGTAGCTCGACAGCGCGACGTTCGGCGTAAAGCAAAGCACGCGGTAGAGACACCGGAACGCTCCGACGAGTCGAGGATATTCGGAACAATATCCTCGGCTCTCCTCATTTCATCGTTTATTTACCCAGCGTTAAAGCCACGGTAACCGGGCGTTAAGAAGTGCCTGTTAAGGTGTGACTCAAGGCGAACGCGTGGAAGTGAGTGGGAGTAATACATGAGCAGCACCAAACCCAGGAAGCGCCGCCCGGCGCGTGCCCCTGTGATCTCATTTGACAAGACACTAAGCAATGTGGGGCACCTGATGCGTCGAGCCGCTTTTGGCGGCACTCCGGACCAGACTCTCAAGTCCGCCACGGAGGGAATAGCGGCCACGGTGGATGCTCTGGTCAATTATGATCAGACCGCCGATACCTTCACGCCGCCGGACGAACTCTATCTCGACCAAATGCATGGCAGAATCGACATGCTCGCGGCCTGGTGGCTGGGACGTATGCTGGCCGGCAGCCGGCCCTTCCAGGAGAAGATGACGCTCTTCTGGCACGGCCACTTCGCCACGGGCGCAAACAAGGTGAACTATCCGCGCCTGATGTACAACCAGAACCAGCTATTTCGGCAGAATGCTTTGGGCATCTTTGATGACATCCTGGGTGCGATCACGAAAGACCCGGCCATGCTCATCTGGCTGGACGGTCAGCGGAACACGAAGTTCGCGCCGAATGAAAATTACGGCCGGGAAGTCATGGAGATTTTCACGCTCGGCCGAGTGAACACAGACGGCCAGCCGAACTATACAGAAGACGACGTACACGGCATGGCTCGCGCCTTCACCGGCTGGCATCTGGACCCGACAGGACAGGCGATATTCACCGATCGTCTCCACGACGACGGGATCAAAACTATCCTCGGTCAGACCGGGAACTGGAGCACGGACGATGCCGTCCGCATTCTGGCCAACCACCCGGCAACCGGTCCCTGGCTGGCATCTCGGCTCTGGAAGTTCTTCGCCTCGGACACTCCGAACGACTCAGCCATCGCACAGCTTGGCCAGATTTACTACCGCAGCAACCATAGCATCAGAGAGATGGTGCAGGCGCTGTTCACCATGCCCGAATTCTACAGCGCAGCCGCCCGAGAGAACTACATTAAGAGCCCGACTGAATTCGTGGTTACCACTATCAAGCAGCTCGGGTTGACCGACGTGGACGCGACCTACCTACCACGCTACCTGCTCATGATGGGCCAGGAGCTGTTCAACCCGCCGAACGTCGGCGGGTGGGCGGGAGGCGCCAACTGGGTCAATGCGTCGACCATGCTGACTCGCTTTAACTTCGCCTCACGCCTCACCGGCAACGCTCCTGGGTCGAAGTCAATGCTGGACGGACAGGCACTGGTGACGGCCAGCGGAGCCGACCGAACAGATCAACTCCTCGCGTATATCACCCATATGCTCGGCGTTCTCCCCAGCGCGACCACCCACATGGCTCTGCAAGGGTATATCGGAAGTGGCCAGATCGACAGCGTGGACGCGGTGACGAAGGCCCTTGGCCTGGTCCATCTGACGCTGGTATCGCCTGAATATCAGATCGCATGAGGAAGGAATACATCATGGCAAGCTGCGACACCAGCACGCCGCGCTGCTGCGACGAGTACAAAGACTACCGCCGCTTGCAGTGGTCTTTTCGGCAGAATCGACGCGATTTCCTCAGAACTACCGCAGGCGCGCTGGCCGCGGCGCCTATGTTCCCACACCTGCTTCTCAAGTCGGCACTCGCGCAGCACGCCAATACAACCGGCCCCGACACACAGCCGATATTGGTAGTGATCCAGCTAGCGGGCGGAAACGACGGACTGAACACCATCGTGCCGTACGGCAGCAGCCTGTATTATGCCGGCAGACCCAATATCGCGGTGCCGGCCAAGAGCGTCCTACCGATCGACGGCATGGTCGGATTCAATCCAAATCTGAAGGGCATGAAAGCGCTCTTTGATATGGGCAAAGTTGCCATCATTGAAAACGCCGGCTATGCAAATTCGAGTCGCTCACACTTCCAGGGCACCAGCATCTGGGAGACCGGCGACCCGCTCGGCCAGATGGGCACCGGTTGGCTGGGCCGCTACTTGGATCAGACAGCGTCCGGAAACGACAACCCTCTCATGGCGATTGCTATCGGCTCCAGCTTGCCGCAGACGCTTGTATCTCAACACGCTCCGGTAACGGCGATCGAGAGCGTCGATAGCTTCAAATTCCGGCTCAATCGCACCAACGAGCAAGAGATCTTGAACGCATATCAGCGCATATACGGCGCTACTGCCGAGGATCTGCCGCAGTACATGGGGATCGTTCGCACGGCCGGATTCGACGCCGAACAAGGCGTCAAGAATCTGGAAAGCATCCAATTGAACTACAAGCCCTCGGTGATGTACCCCACGAATCCCCTTGGCCGCGAGTTGCAGCTCGCCGCTCAGATAATCACCAGTGGCATCGGCACGCGTGTCTTCCACCTCAGCCTGGGCGGCTTCGACGACCACGTGGCCGAGGTGTATACCCATGCCAATTTGATGAAGTACCTGGGGGACAGCGTGCTAGCCTTTTACCAGGATCTGCAGGCACACGGCAAGTCCGACCAGGTCACCATGGTGACCTTCAGCGAGTTTGGACGGCGCGTGAAAGAAAATGCGGGCCGCGGGACCGATCACGGAACTGCTGCTCCGATGTTCGTCGTGGGTGGCAAGGTCAAGGGCGGACTCTACGGTGGTGATCCCAGCTTGATTAAACTCGACCAGAACGATGACCTGATCTACGACGTCGACTTCCGTTCGGTGTACGGAACGATTCTCGATTCATGGCTGGGAGCGAGTTCCACGGAAATTCTGGGGGGGAGCTTCGAGCGCCTGCCCATTTTTTAAGTACCCTGCGCCGTGTCAGCGACGCGCCCGTTCACGGGATGATGTCGGCTGAAGATCTGGTACAGCATCACACCGGTAGCCACGGCGAGGTTCAGCGAATCGCTTCTTCCGCCCATGGGGATGCGAGCCATGACATCACACTGCGCCTGTTGTTCAGTGGATAATCCCTGCCGCTCGCTGCCCATAAACAGCGCCACAGGGCGATCATACGGAAGCAAGCGGTAGTCCTCGTCAGCATCGCCAGAGGCGCCGACGACGCAGATAGTATGTCGATCCTTCCAGGCCGATAGTTCATAGAGCGTGGCACGAACCAGACGCTGCGAGAAGATGGCTCCCATGCTGCCGCGCAGGGTAGCTGGGTCATACGGATCGGTACTTTGACCAAGCAGAATGACGCCGGCCGCGCCCACGGCGTCGGCGGTCCGCAGAATGGTACCGAGGTTGCCCGGGTCCTGCACCGAGCCCAGGACGATCCAGCAGAGCTCGTCTCCCGGTACAACACTCGACAGTCTCTCCCACCGCTGGCGGACTACCGCGCCGATGCCCTGCGGTCCCTCCTTCTGGGAAATACTGTCGAAGACACCGCGCGTGACTTCCAGACACGGCACGGCGGCAGCCCGCAACGTCGCCACCGTGTCATGGCCGAATTGACTGGCGAGCAACTCCGGCGCAAAGACACAGGTGTGGATGTCGGCACCCGTTTCCGCCGCCTCACCGACAATGCGAACGCCTTCGACAAAGAAGAGTCCCGATTCCTCCCGCTCTTTACGGTGACGCAGGGAGCGAACCTGTTTGACCGCAGGATTCGACTTACTAGAAATCACTGGTCAAAATTCGAGGATACCCCACCCGGCAACAAATGCAGACAAGTGTACCACGCCGCCGGTGCCCGCCTAGCGCTACTATGAAGCCATATGGAACCCATTCACGTCGATCCTTCCGCGGGCTCCGCTCCAACCAACAAGGAGCGCAGCGCGGACTCACGAAAGCGACGCGAACTGGTCGTCCCTTCCGCTTTCATCGGGTTCCTGCTGATCCTGGTCGTCGTGATGGCCGTGATCTTCATGGTCGTCGCTCAGACCGTACACACCCTCTAGCGACCAACGCTCCCCAGCCTCTCATCTCTATAATCCAAAAGAGAGTATTGGTGTGGAGGGCAGGAGTGCAGCGACGTCGACTGGGCAGGACCAACCTTGATGTATCAGAGATTGGTCTCGGTGCGCTGGAAATCGGGCGTGACTGGGGTATCCGCGATGATGACTTCGGCCGCCCCGGCCAACAGGAAGCGATATCTCTCGTTCACGCCGCGCTGGATCTCGGCATCAACTTCATCGACACCGCGCCCGCCTACCAGCTGAGCGAGGAACGGATCGGCAAGGCGCTACAGAGTCGCCGCGATGAGGTATATCTGGCTACCAAAGTCGGCGAGCACTACGACAACGAACGCGGGTTCTGGTACGACTACGGCGCGGCAGCCGTTCGTACGTCGGTGGAGCATTCACTGCGCCGGCTGCAAACAGACGTAATAGATGTACTCCAGATCCATAGCGCCTCCGTCGAACTCATCCAGGAAGGGGAAACCTACGAGGCCATGAAGCGCCTGCAGGATGCCGGCCACGTACGATTCCTCGGTATGTCTGGTGATCTAGAAGCAGCTAGAGCCGCCATTGAACATGGCGGATTTGACACCGTACAAATCGTGTACAACATCGTCAATCAGGAGGCGGCCGCATCGCTTTTGCCCCTGGCTCGTTCCCGCGATGTCGGGGTAATCGTCATGGCGCCGCTTGGCCACGGCGCACTGACCAGCAAGCATGAGCATCTTGATCCGGAGCAGCGAGAGTATCGCCTGGCGAAGCAATTGGATTTCTTGGTTCGATCAGATCAGACACTGTCCCAGGCAGCACTCCGCTTCGTGCTGCATCATGACGCAGTCTCGACCATTATCGCCGGGACGCGTAAGCCGGCCAACCTCCGCTCGAATGTCAAAGCAGCCATCGGCTCGCTCTCTCCAGAGGAACTGGACCGAATCAGCCAGCTCGCCGCCCAGGATACTCCACCCGCCCGCTGAACCCCTCTCGGCCCGGTTGACGTGGCCCTGTCATACTCAATTCCCAATGTATCCACACCCCATGTAGAGGAGCACGTGTGCCGCACGCCCGAAAGCTGATTATCGAGACTGATGGAGCCGCGCGCGGCAACCCGGGGCTGGCCGGCGCCGGCGTCATCATCAAAGACGAGAACGGCAACAAAATCGAGACTATCGGCAAGTTCCTGGGTGTAACCACCAGCAACCAGGCCGAATACCGCGCCCTGATCGAGGGGCTGGAGGCGGTGGCGCGACACGAACCGACTGCGGTCACAGTGCGTATGGACAGCGAGTTAGTGGTGCGGCAGATGACCGGGGTCTACAAGGTTCGCAATCCCGGCATTCTGCCGCTGTATTCGCAGGCCATGGCGCTGGTAAACGCACTGCCGAGCGTGTCCTTCGAGCATATTCCGCGAGAGCAGAATCCCGACGCCGATCGGGTGGCCAACGTTGCCATCGACAGCCGTATGATTCGCGGGCGTAGCGCGCAGCATGAGTAGGCATTTTGACTTCCCTGCTGCTCCGCTGTATCGTGGAAGAACAAAGTCGCCGCGCACCGTGGCGCGAGTCCAAAGGAGGGGATAGCAAGAAGCGATACGTCACCTAGCCACCGGGCGATTTCAGCCCAACGGACGGACAGATTGAATAGGAGGAGAAGTAATGTTCGGTTCTCGACGGCGACATATTGCGGTCTTCCTGGCGGTGTGCGCACTGATGGTGCCCCCGCTGACCCGGGAAACTGCCGCTGCACCGGCGTCCATGCCGGTCACCTTCCTCGGTGGTTGGGGAGCTGGGGAGAAGACCGACTTCCAGGCAATTCTCAGCTATTGCGATGCCAATTACCACACCAAAGCCTCATATCAGGAGGCACCGGGAGGTGACGTAGCCACCACCCTGGCCACCCGCGTTCAGGGTGGCAGCGCCCCCGACCTTGCCGCCCTTTCCACGCCGAGTTCAATCCAGCAGTACGTGGCCGGCAACTCAGCGGTCCCCATCACCTGGCTCAACAAGAGCAAATTCAACAGCCAGTACTCATCCTTCTGGCGAAATCTCGGCACCATCAACGGCAAACTCTACGCGATTTACATGAAGGCAGACGTCAAATCGCTGGTCTGGTACTCGCCCAAGAAGCTCCGCGGCGGTCACTACAGCGTTCCCAAGACCTGGACCCAGATGTTGGCCACCTCCAACAAGATGATCAAGCACGGCCTACACCCCTGGGCCTTCGGCGTCGGCGGCTCACCCGCCTCCCCGTGGACCATAACGGACTTCCTCGAAAACGTCTACCTCCAGATCTACGGCCCCGCTAAGTACTCCCAGTGGTACACCCACAAGATTCCCTGGACCGATTCCACCGTCAAACACGCCTTCGCCGTCATGGGCAAGATCATCGCCAACGATAAGATGATCGCCGGCGGCCGCCAGCGCGCCCTCAGCCAGTCGTGGGACCAGGGAGCCAAGCAGATGGTGCAGGATCCGGGGGCCCAGTTCTTCCAGGAAGCTACCTTCGTCGGCGCCGGCCTGCGCACCAACCTCCCCAACGACAAGGAGGGGGTGGACTACAGCGCCTTCCCGTTCCCCATGATTAAGCATCGTAGTACCGAGCCGGTCGAGGTTGGCCCCAACGGCGTCGTGGCTTTCAAGGACACCCCTGGCGTCAGGGCGCTCATCACCTGCCTCACCGACCCGAAGGCCCTGGCCAAGTGGGCCAGGCTGGGCGGCTATATCTCGCCGAATAGCGGCATGGCCATGAACGCATATCCCGATGCCCTCACTCGAACCTTTGCCGCCATGCTGAATAAGGCCGGCAAGGCTAATCTGGTGGTAGGCGATGCCTCCGACCTCATGCCGCCCTCGCTAGGCAGCGACTACGAGTTTACCCAACTCCAGAAGTGGTTCAAGAATCCCTCAACCGCCAACACCAACACTATCCTCAGTCAGCTCGAATCTTTTGCCGTCAAGGCATACAAGAACGGCCACTAACGTAGTGTGGTCTCCCTCAGGTAGGTAGATACGTGGGCGCCGGGCATCTGCCCGGCGCCCAACCGTTTTGGAGGTGACACGCATGGATCAAGGACAGCCGCTCGTCACACCGCCCACCAGCAGTTCCGCTACCGCACTGCCCGCAGCGGCACCCACCCGGCCGCTGCCAGCCCGCCGCGGCATCCAGCCGCGCCGTCCGCTAACCGTCCTGTTGTTCGTCGGTCCCGCACTCTTCCTGATCGGCCTCCTGGTCGTGTACCCGGCAATCAAGACCATCGTCAATAGCCTGTACACCACCACCGGCATCGGGTATAACGCTCCGCTCAGCTTTACCGGCCTGACTAACTTCCAGAATATGACCTCCGATCCCGTCATCCAGACGGCCATCGTCAACAACGTGCTCTGGCTGATCATCGTCACCCCGGTCACCGTCGTTTTGGGCGTGGTCTTCGCCGTCCTCTTCGACCGCGTCCGCTACGAATCGGTTGCAAAATCGATCGTCTTCATCCCCATGGCGATCTCGGCCACCGCCGCCGGCGTCATCTGGAAGCTGATGTACGCCGACGATTCCAACGTCGGGACCATCAATGCCGTCCTCGGCTGGTTCAACAGCCAGCCGCTTTCTTTCCTGGGCAATACCAGCTTCGTCAACTTCGCGCTCATGGGCGCCCAGGTGTGGATGGGTCTCGGCTTTGCCGTGATCGTCCTCTCCGCCGCGCTGAAGGCCATCCCCGCCGATTTGACGGAAGCTGCCAAGATTGACGGCGCCAATGAGTGGCAAATCTTCAGACGCATCACCGTGCCCCTCATCTGGCCCACGGTCACCGTCGTCGCCACCCTCACCATGATCGGCGTCCTCAAGATCTTCGACATTGTCTACACCATGACGGGCGGCGGACCCGCTGGTTCGAGCGAAGTGCTTGCCACCCGCATGTACATCGAATCGTTCAAGAACGCCAACCCCGGCTACGGTAGCGCCATCGCCGTCCTCCTGCTCGTGGCCGTCATTCCCATCATGGCGCTCAACATCCAACGGTTTCGCACCGAAGGCGCCCGCTAAGGAGGGGCCAGAGCAATGAGTACCAAAGCCCTCACCGGCAGCCAGGCGGACGCGCCGCCCCAAGCCACCATCGTCGGCCATCAGCCCCACTGGTACACACGCACGCCACTCCATGTCCTAGTCATCGCCATCAGTGTCATCTGGCTGGTGCCCACCGTCTCTCTGCTGTTCACCTCTGTGCGCAGCATCCAGGATATCAACTCATCCATCTGGTGGAACCTGCTCACCAAGCCCCATCAGTTCACCCTCGAGAACTACCACGGCGTCCTCCAGGCCGCCGGCTCCATCGGCATGGGCCAGGCCTTTCTCAATAGCCTGTTCATCACCATCCCGGCCACCATCTTCCCCATAGTCATCGGCGCCTGGGCCGCCTACGCCTTCGCCTGGCTCCGGTTTCCGCTGCGCAACACCATCTTCCTGATGATGGTGGCGCTCCAGGTCATCCCGCTGCAGATGCTTCTCATTCCGCTCTTGCGCCTCTTCACCCAGTGGGGCATCAACGGCACCTATCCAGCCCTCTGGATCGCCCACACCGCCTTCGGCTTGCCGCTCGCAATCTACATCATGCGCAACTTTATGTCCGGCATCCCCTACGACCTGCTTGAGTCCGCTCGCATCGACGGCGCTGGCGAGGTGCGCATCTTCTGGAACATCATCCTCCCCCTCACGACCCCCGCTATCGCCGCCATGGCCATCTTCCAGTTCATGTGGGTCTGGAACGATCTCCTGCTCGCCCTGGTCTTCTCCGGCCCAACCACCGCCCCCATGACCGTCATCGTGCGGACCTTGGTCGGCGAGTTCGGCAGCGGCTGGCAGCTCATGACCTCCGCTGCCTTCATCTCCATGGCCCTCCCGCTGATCCTCTTTTTCTCGCTCCAGCGCTACTTCGTCGCCGGCCTCACCGCCGGTTCCGTCAAGGGATAACCGCACCGGCGGGCGGCCTATGCCGCCCGCCCCAGATAGGTCACATCGTGAACGACGAACCAACTACCCTCCTGCTTAACGACTTCAACACCCATGGCACCACGCGGGCGCGCCACCGGGGACGGTGGATGGAAGTGGAGCACGGCATCCCTGGAGAGACGGTCAAGGTCGAGGTGTTGGGCCAGAAGCGCCCGATCGGGCGCATTATCGACCTGGTCGAGGCAGCGCCGGATCGAGCTTTCCCGCCCTGTGAGTACTATCGCGAGTGGAAGTGCGGGGGCTGCCAGTGGCAACACATCACCTATCCGGGACAGCTCAGGCGAAAGCGTGCGCTGGTTAAGGACAGCATGCGGCGTGCCGGGCTAGACCTGAAGGTAACCTCCACGCACTCGCTGAACGATCCCTGGCGCTATCGATCTACCGCAGGCATCTCACTGGGAAAGGCTGCCGGCTTCCGCCGGCACGGCTCGCTGGCGATTGTGCCCATCCGGGATTGCCTCATTTCGCATCCCCTCATCGGCCAAATGATGGCGGCGCTGAACGATGGTATCGCGGACGGCAACCTTCCCGACTTTCGCGGCCGGGTGCGACTCGACGTGCGACTGGGCGAGTGGCCAGAGGGAGAACGGCTGCAGGTGCTGGTGCGTCCGGACGAGCAGAAACCGCCCGAGCACGAGGACGTCGCGACCCTGCTGTCTCTACTTGCCACCCTGACGGAAGTCGGCGGCGTCTCCGTCCTCCAACCCGACGGGACCGCTGAGATCGTGTCCGGCGAGCGCTTCACCACCGTGACGGTGGCCGGCAAGCCGGTTTCCCTGACCGCCGGCTCGTTTTTTCAGACGAATCTGGAATTGTTGCCACAGTTGATCGCCCGATTACAACAGGAAGCAGCTCCTCCGGAGGGAAAGCGCATTGCCGACCTCTACGCCGGTGTTGGTCTCTTCGGACTATTTCTGGCGGAGGGGGCAGCACAGGTAGCCGTGATCGAGTCTGATCCGCTGGCAGTGGAGGCAGGGCGGCGCACAGCGGAGCTTTGGGGCGCCACCAACGTGCGGGTGGTGGAAGCCGATGCCGACGAGGGGCTGGACCCGGAAGATCAGTACGATGTGGTGATTGTCGACCCACCGCGAACGGGACTGGACGACGAAGTTCGCCGCACCCTTATGGCCACTCAGCCGCCGCTGATTCTCTATGTGTCGTGTCTGCCACAATCGCTAGCACGTGATCTGGTGGAGTTGGTGGCGGCGGGCTATCACGTCGATTCCCTGGAGCTATTCGACTTCTATCCGCAGACGTACCATGTCGAGCTCCTGGCAGTTCTTCGCCTGCAGGTTTGACCGCGCTGTGTCGCGTCCTCAATCTTGCTTTGCGAAGGCTTACGCCCCAGCAGGTGTAGCGGCATCCGGTTGCGATTCCGCTTCTTCCTCTTGCCACTTGCCGTGCGCCTTGATCAGCTCCACCAGTCGATCATCAGCCTCTTCAGCCGGCACTCCGCGCTGGACGCACTCCTTGCCGACGTAGAGATTAACCTGGCCGGGAGCGCCGCCCACATAGCCAAAATCTGCGTCGGCCATCTCTCCAGGCCCATTTACGATGCAGCCCATGATGGCCAGGCGTACGCCGACCAAATGGGAGGTACGCTGCTTGATTCGCTCGGTAGTCTCTTGCAGATCGAAGAGGGTACGTCCACACGACGGACACGCCACGTAATCCGTCTTCGAGAGCCGAGTACCCGTGGCCTGCAGCACGTTAAAGCCTAATTGTGTGCTGTCTTCCAGGCCGCTAATCGTCACCGCGTCGCCGATGCCATCGCAGAGCGGCGAACCCAGCGTAATGGACACGGGAAGCAAGGGTTCGGCCGCGGCAACGGCATGGAGCAGGATGGGGACGTCAATCCCCAGTTCAGCGACGCGTGCAGCGAGCAAGCGATAGGCGTGAATCCCCTCTGTTTCCGGAGGGCGCAGCGATAGGATAACCGGTGCTCCTTGATCGAGTGCCTCACGAGCGGCCTCCAGCAGGGCATCGATCGCCGCATCACGATCCTCGGCTTCGTGGATCAACATGTCGATAATGAGCGTCTTACCCGCGTCCACCACAGCCTGGGCCAACAGCAACGGAAGGCATTCTCCGCTGACGGTCCAGAGCACCGCATCGGCGTCCGGCAGCGCATCGATCAGCAAGGCAGGGTCGGCGCTGGCAGCGACCAGGCTCAACCTTGCCTGATCCCACTTAACGAGACGCTCGGCTATCCGATGCAGCACCTGCAGATCATCCATATCGTACAACTCGACCACCGCGCCGTCCGGCTTGGGCTGGCGTCGCCCGCCGGGGCTAGCCCAGCGCAGAATGCGCGCCATGGCAGTGCGCTGCCCGGACAGCGCGCCGTCGATGGTAGTGAAGAACGGCACAGTATTGGTTCCGCCCAGCATGAGGCCACCCAGAGGCGTCTCGACTGACGGTCGCCGCGCAAAGTGGTAGAAGTCCCAGGGCACGCCCTGATCGACAATGGCAGTGGGTGTCTGCGTGGGCCGATCTTGGTAGCGACCGGCCAGGGCGTATGCCACGGGAATCTCCTGCTCCGAATCCTCCGTCAGCGAGACCCGAATAGTGTCGCCGATACCATCTTCCAACAAGCTCCCGATGCCGACGGCCGATTTGATGCGCCCGTCCTCCCCGTTCCCGGCCTCCGTTACCCCCAGATGGAAGGGGTAATCCATACCCAGCCGGTTCATATGCGCGGCTAACAGGCGGTAGGCGGCAATCATGATCTTCGGATTTGAGGCCTTCATAGACAGGATGATGTCTCGGTAATCGTGTTTCTCGCAGATACGGACAAACTCCAAGGCGGACTCGACCATCCCCTCCGGCGTGTCGCCGAACCGATTCATGATGCGATCGGAGAGCGAGCCGTGATTGGTGCCGATCCGCATGGCCACGCCGCGCTCCTTGCACTTCAGCACCAGTGGCGTGAACTTCTCTTCGACCCGTTCCAATTCCTCATCGTACTGAGCGTCGCTATATTCGCGGATAGCAAACTTGCGCGAGTCGGTGTAATTACCGGGGTTGACCCGTACTTTATCGGCGAACTCAGCAGCGGCCAGCGCGGCCATCGGATTAAAATGGATGTCCGCCACCAGCGGCACGACAATACCCCTGGACGCCAGCCTTTCCTTGATCGGCCCCAGGCAACGAGCATCAGCCGGCGTGGGGGTAGTGATGCGGACAATCTCGCAGCCCACCGCCACCAGCCGTTCGGTCTCCGCAACGGTGGCGTCAATGTCTTTGGTTAGCGAGGTCGTCATAGACTGGACACGGATGGGATTATCACCGCCCACTCCAACATTCCCCACCATGACCTGGCGAGTATGCCGGCGCCGGTACGTATAGAGGTCCGGCAGGTACGGTAATTGCAAGGTAAGCATGATCACTCCAACGGCGCGGAACTTTTGGATCCGCGCCTCCCCTTATTGTAAAGAGCCCTGAGGCTTATGGAAAGCGGTCTTTCCGGTCAATACAACGGTTCCAGGAGATATCAATGATGCGACGCCCAACTGAAGGTATTGTGTTCGGCCTGTTTTCCCTATTCGTCGGGCTCTTCGATCTCTATGCCCACGATACGATCGGTTTTTTGTTTATCCTGGTGGGAGCGGCGACGCTTGCTTACGAACTGTGGACCGGGAGTCGCAATCGGCAACCCGTCTCAGTACCCCGTGCAGGCGACGACTCAGACGATCTCCGCTCGGCTCGTCGGAGGTAGCTGACAGAACCGGGCCGCTGGGCATTCTGGGTCTCGCTCGAAACCTGAGAGGTAGACGCGGTGTGCCGGTCCCGCGCGGGGCGAACGGGGGGAAGGTGGCATGAAGCAGCCGCATGGAAGGTATCGCGCCCTACTGGCCGGCTACCTGTGGCCACATCGGCGTCTCGCGGGGGTGCTCGCAGCTCTCCTGGCGGGCTCAATCGCGCTCCAGCTAGCCAATCCGCAAATTCTGCGCTACTATATTGACACAGCCCGAACCGGCGGCACGCTCCGGGCGTTGACCGGCGCCGCCGTCCTGTTTCTGGTCGTGGCCATTGCTACCCAGGTGGTATCGGTCGGCGAAACCTATGTGGCGGAGAACCTCGGCTGGCAGGCGACCAATCGTCTGCGTGCGGACCTGGCTCTGCACTGCCTGAAGCTCGATCCATCGTTTCACAGTAGCCATACCCCTGGCGCACTCATCGAACGGATCGATGGCGACGTGTTCGCCCTCAGCAACTTTTTTTCTCGCTTCGTGGTCTACGTCCTGGGCAACGTGCTGCTTCTGGCCAGCGTGCTGGTGCTGCTCTTCCGTATCGATTGGCGGGTCGGCGCGACGGTCACCGGCTTCTCCCTGGTTTCGCTCCTGGTGATCCATTCCCTTCGAGGCGTGGCCGAGCGGCCCTGGAGAGCAGCGCGTCAATCCAGTGCCGAGCTCTTTGGCTTCATCGAAGAGCGAATTGCCGGCACCGAAGACATTCGCTCCAGCGGCGCCACGGCGTATACCATGCGCCGCCTGTACGAACGGCTCCGCGACCAGCTTCGGACGGAAAGGCGAGCCGAGGTGGCCGGCACCGCCATCGCCTGGGCGACCATTCTGCTGTACGTGGCGGGTACCGCGGCAGCCCTGGCGCTGGGTGCCTGGCTGTTCCAGGCGGGACAAATCTCGATTGGCACGGTCTATCTGATCTTTGCCTACACCCAGATGCTGAACCGACCAATCGAGGAGATTACCCGGCAACTGTCCGATTTGCAGACAGCCGCGGCCAGCGTGGCCCGCGTGCAGGAGCTGTTGGCCATGCAGACGGTCATTCGAGATGGTCGCGGCGACCTCATCCCCACCGGCGGCCTCAGTATGGATTTCGAGCATGTCTCCTTCGGCTACGATGGCGAGGGGCTGGTGCTGCACGATATATCGATCCACCTCCAGCCGGGGCAGGTACTGGGAGTGCTGGGTAGAACCGGCAGTGGAAAGACCTCTCTCTCCCGTTTGCTCTTCCGTCTGTATGACCCAGAAGAGGGACGGGTGGCTCTGGGCGGGGTGGACCTGCGCCATGCCAAACTCGATCACCTCCGCCGTCGCGTCGGCATGGTCACGCAGGATATTTAGTTATTTCACGCGAGTATTCGCGACAACCTGACGTTTTTCGACCGCTCGATTTCTGACGACCGAGTACGAGAGGTGTTGATCGACCTGGAGCTCTGGGAGTGGTGCGCGGCCTTACCGGAAGGACTGGACACCGAAATGTCAGGGAGCAGCAGCGCGCTCTCGGCAGGTGAAGCCCAGCTCCTAGCCTTTGCCCGCGTCTTCTTAAAGAACCCTGACGTGGTCGTGCTGGACGAAGCTTCTTCCCGCCTCGACCCGGCCACGGAGCACCGCATTGAGCACGCGGTCGATCGCTTGTTACAGGGACGCACCGCTCTCGTGATCGCTCACCGGCTTGGCACCGTTCGCCGCGCCGACGATATTTTGATCCTCGATCATGGTCGAGTCTGCGAGTACGGACCGCGCGCAGAGCTGGCAGCCGATCCTGATTCCCGCTTTGCTCAGCTAAATCGAGCCGGGCTGGAAGGGGTTCCGGCGTGAAGACCTGGCGGCTGCTCTGGCGGCTGATCCTCTTCCGGCCCGGTGTGTTTCTGGCCAGCGGTCTGATGGCTAGCATCCTGTTCTATGTCTTCCCACTCCTGCCCGGCCTGATCGTGCGCCAGTTGTTCAACGATCTCACAGGAGGGCAGAAAGCGGGTCTCACCATCACCAGCCTGATCGCTCTATTTGTCGCCGCCGGCGTGGGACGCGTCGTGTCGCTGTCTGGCGCCATTTATGCAGAGTCAACTCTGCAGTTGACCCTGGCTGCCCTGCTGCGACGCAATCTGTTCGAGCGCATCATGGAGCGGCCCGGCGCCCGCTCGGTTCCATATTCGGCGGGTGAGGCCATCAGTCGCTTTCGCAACGACGTCTGGGCCGTGGTCCAATTCCTGAGTTGGACCGTCGATCCACTGGGCCAAGCAATCGTGACGGTCATTGCCCTGGTGATCCTGATCCAGATCAATCCGCTGGTAACGGTCGTCGTACTGCTCCCCCTGTTAGCGGTGCTGGGCATGGTCAATCTGTTCGCGAGCCGCATCCGGCATCTCCATCGGGCCAGCCAGGAGGGTATAGGAGACGTAACGGGCTTCCTTGGCGAAATCTTTGGAGCCGCGCTGGCGGTAAAAGTGGCGGGCGCGGAAGAACGGGTCGGTTCACATTTCGAGTTACTGAATGAGCAGCGACGCCGTGCCACGCTCAAAGACAAATTGCTCTCCGAGACGCTGAACTCGGTGTCGTTCAACACCGGCAACCTCGGCACCGGCATCTTGCTGCTGCTCATCGCTCAGTCGCTGCGTTCCGGGTCGTTCACCGTGGGTGACTTTGCGCTCTTCGTGTCCTACCTTGGCTGGCTGACCCAGGTGACCGGCATGTTCGGACGCTTCATAACGATGTATCGCCAAACGCAGGTATCCGTGGACCGTTTGGAAGTGCTCTTGCAAGGGGCCCCGGCAGACGAAATGGTGAAGCATCGCCCCGTATACGTGCGCGAGCCGTACCCCGAGATTCCCTTTACCCCCAAGACCGACAGTGATCGGCTAACCAGGCTGGCGGCGCACGACCTTTCCTACCACTATGCCGGCACCCATCGTGGCGTCGAACAGGTCGACCTGGACTTGCCACGCGGCTCATTCACGGTTATAACTGGCCGCATTGGCGCCGGGAAGACCACGCTTCTGCGTGTGCTGCTCGGACTCTTGCCGGCGGACTCCGGCGAGGTTCATTGGAACGATGAACTGGTGGCCGATTGGGCTGCTCATCTGGTCCCTCCGCGTGTGGCCTATACTGCTCAGGCGCCACGTCTGTTCAGCGAATCACTCCGCAACAACATTCTGCTCGGCATTCCCGAGGACCACGCTGATCTATCAGCCGCCCTCAACGCCGCCGCACTGGAGCAAGACGTTGCCGAGATGGAGCACGGGCTGGAGACGATGATCGGGCCGCGCGGTGTTCGCCTCTCTGGAGGGCAGGTGCAGCGAGCGGCCGCGGCCCGCATGTTCGTGCGCGAAGCGGAACTCTTGGTCTTCGACGACCTCTCCAGCGCACTCGATGTGCAGACCGAGCAGTTGCTATGGCACCGACTGACGGAGCGGGCAGAAAGCACCTGTCTGGTCGTATCGCACCGGCGGGCCGCGCTGCGGCGCGCCGATCATATCATTGTCCTCAAAAACGGCCGAATTGAGGCGGAAGGTAGGTTGGATGAGCTGCTGAGCGGCTGCGAGGAAATGCAGCGCCTGTGGCAAGGGCATGTAGAACCAGTCGAGCAAGACGGTCGTCCACCAGGCGAAACAATGTATCCCGCCATGGCATCAGACGGTGTATAGTTGCTTCAGCGCGCTGGCGTGGATCAAGCGCCCGATTCTCGGTGGAGGACTGCTGTGGACGGCATGATGATGGATTTCCCCCTGACGCTCCGTCACTTCCTGGAGCGCTCGCAGCAACTGTTCGCGGACCGCGAGGTCGTCGAACGCAGGCCCAACGGGGTGGACCGCACCAGCTACGGCGCCATCTACCAACGCTGCGGCCGGCTAGCCAATGCACTCCGGCGCCTGGGCATCCAACCGGGCGACCGGGTCGGCTCCTTTGGCTGGAACACCATCCGTCATCTCGAGGTCTATCTCGGGGTGCCGTGCTCCGGCGTGGTGCTGCACACCGCGAATATCCGTCTCTTTCCCGACCAGACCGTCTATGTCATCAACGACGCCGGTAATCGTGTGCTCTTTATCGACCGAGCCCTGCTTCCGATGATCGAGCCGCTGCGCGACCGTCTGGAAACGGTCGAACACCTTGTCGTGTTGGATGGCGAACCGGCTCCCGGCGGCATGCTGTCGTACGAAGAACTGCTGGCGGCCGAGTCGCCGGAGTTCGAGTGGCCGGACCTGGAGGAACGTTCGGCCTGCGCCATCTGTTACTCGACCGGGACCACCGGCAATCCGAAGGGTGTGGTGTACAGCCATCGAGCGCTGGTGCTCCACTCCATGGCCTCCACCGCGCGAGACTCACTGTTTATCGGACAGGCCGATACCGTGATGCCCGTCGTACCTATGTTCCACGCCAATGGCTGGGGCCTGCCCTACACGTCTACCGGCGTCGGCGCCAAGCTCGTGCTGCCCGGCGTGGCGCCTACTCCCACGGACTTGCTCCAACTGCTGCAGGACGAACAGGTGACCTTCGCGGCCGGCGTGCCCACCGTGTGGATGGCCGCGCTTCCCCTGCTACAGGCCGGGACGTACAACATTTCCTCGCTGGATCGCATTCTGATCGGCGGCTCCGCCGTGCCGCAAGCATTGATCGAAGCGTATCGCAAACTCGGCGTCCCGATCATCCAGGGCTGGGGCGGCACGGAGACCAGCCCGTTGGCCACCAGCTCGGTCTTGCGCCGCGAGATTCTTCATCTCCCTCCGGAGGAGCAGGATCGCTACCGAGCCATGCAAGGGATCCCGCCACTCGGCATTGAAGTCAAGATCGTCGATGACCAGGGGAACGACGTGCCGTGGGACGGCGAATCGTACGGCGAGACCGTGGTGCGCGGCCCCTGGGTGACCGGCGGTTACCTGCACATCGACAGTGCCGA
>JAABUZ0100004788.1_pt1 | contig 18373 bp, 16 predicted proteins | sample 5562091 | NCBI WGS metagenome assembly JAABUZ01 (sample SAMN12813069, study PRJNA571459) | rock metagenome | isolation source: Antarctica rocks | place: Antarctica: Victoria Land, Linnaeus Terrace sud | collected 2015-12-21 | reverse complement strand
TGTCACCTACCTGCGCGTGTTCGTGGCGCGGCTGCGCCAGAAGCGCGGCGATGACCCCGCGCAGCCCCGCTACATCCAGACCGAGTGGCACACCGGCTACCGCTTCGCTCCCTCCGCCCATCCCCCGCCGCCGCCCATTGACTTTTTTTGACTTTTTGTGACGGTGATGTTGATGCCTCGTCGGCCCCCGACGTGCTAGAGTAAGAGTAGGGAGACGCGTGACGGGCGTCCCGCGATGTGGAAGAGGACGCTGGCCTGCGCAAGCTGCTGGAGGAGCACGCGCGCGGCGGCCGCGCCGCACGGATCGAGCGGCTGCTGGTCATGGCGGATGAGATCACGCCGTCCCGCGACAGCGTGGCCGCGCGGGCAACCGCGTCGACATCGACGCCGGCGGTGAGCGCGATGCGTTCCAACTCGTCGATCCCTGCGAAGCCGACATCGCCGCGAGACGCCTCTCCGTCGCCTCCCCCCGTTGGACGCGCCCTGCGCGGCCCTGCCGCGCACGAGGAGGTCGTGGTGCGGCTGCCGGCCGGGGAGATGCGTCTACGCCTCGTGGCGCTCTCTTGACGCGGCGCGGGACCATCGCCACGGAGGATAGCTATGGACATCGACCGCTATATCACGGACCGTGCCGCATCGGCGACCACCGTGGCCGCCGGGGTCACCAGGCGGACGCCCGACCCGAACTATCGCTGCGGGACCTGCCGCGCAACTTTCGCGACATGGCCGCTGTTGGAGGCGCACCTGGAGCGGGCGTACCATGGGGTCCAATGCCTGGCCTGCGGGGCGGTCCACGCGACGCGCGGCGCGTTCGAGGACCACATCCACCGGGCACACCCGGCGCTCCGTCTGCCGTGTCGGGCCAGGCCCCCTGCCCCAGGCGACCACGCGGGACAAGCGCCCTACCCTGGCGCGCACAGGGACAACGCAGGACGAAGGAGGACGCGCTGATGCGAGGACCCATCCGCGACATCAGCGCTGCCATACGCGACCTGATCTGGCCCCCCGAGCCCCGGCCCATCTCGGCCCCGGTCCGCGTCCGACGCGCCATCCGGATCCGGGCACGCCGAGCGCCCCTCAGTTGCCTGGTCCACAGCCCCGCCGGGAGACGCCGCTCCCCGGCCAGCGCCCACTCCCTGGCGCCCCCAGGCGACCATTGTAACGGCGGCGGCGCATTAACCCGAGAACGCCGCGACAGCGTCAGTGACGGTGAATCGTGCGACCGTGCGGCATACGCAGTCATGACGTTTGGCACACGTACGGGGCGTATCGATGGTCGATCCGGCAGCCTAACCACTGCAGGGTCGTGCTATGCACGCGGAGGTCGTCGCTGTGACAGACATGACACAAGGGATCGGGCGCGACGCGCACGACATCGTGCGGGGCGCGTTATGCGGGGCGCGGTGGAGGGTCACGATGATCGACAGCCAGGGCGGTAGCCGCGGCCCTGATCTTTCCGATAGCGGCCGCCGCCTGACCCCGTCCGCTATCACGATCCGTCCGTGCGAGACAAACGCCGTCGAGGGACGCATCGCCCTGGGCTCCCCGGTGGGGCGGTCGTTGCGGGGTCCTGTCGTCGGCGACGCGGTGGTCGTGCCGCTGCCGGTCGGGGAGCGGCGCCTGCGCGTCGTGGGGCTCGCCTGATGGCGCCCGCGGCCGTGGACTCCGCCCTTGTGGCGGCGTTCCTCGGCGTCCTTAGCGCCAGTATCGTCGCCGTGCGCTATGGGCGTTGGCCCGTGGCGGAGAACGTCACGCGTCCGTGGGCGCCCCGCGGGTGGCGGCGGGCGCTAACCCCCGGCGAGCAGGAGGAGGCGCGCGCACGGGCGATGGGGGTCGCGCGCCTGACCCTGGGCGAGGAGATATGGGCCGCCTTCGCGCGGGACGGCTACGTCGACCTCCCCTCCGCCGCCGAGCCGGGGACGCACTACCGCTTGCGTCCGGCCCGGCGCGTGGAGATATGGGAGGGGCTTCCCGCCACCGACATGCACGGCTGCGGGGGCGCACGCGCGTACCTCTGCGTGTACCCCGCCTATGAGTTGCCCGCCGTCGAGTTTATGGCGCAACTCTATCTACGGCTGCGTGACGACGAGGAGCGCGCCCTGGCGACGGGCCGTCTCCAGAGCAGTGACGGCCGCATCCCCAACGTCTTCTGAGCGCACGACTCCGCACAGGTAAGGTTTGCAAAACGATGAATGGTGGTTGACACGTCACACAGCTGAAGCCGAGGTCGTTGGCGGCGAGAACAGGCCGGCGCTCGCGCCGACCCTGCCTCCGCAACACGCCAACGACCTCGTCGCCTTCTTGCCAGCACGTCAGGGCGACCACGGCACGTATGCCGCGGGTGTCAGCCAGACGCACGGGAACGCCACGGGCGCCGTGATCACGCGGACGCGGTCGTCGACGGCGACACACCGCTCCAAGAAAGGATGACCCACATGTTGCAGACGGAACTCTTACGTAACTGGTTGGCCGACGCCTATGGCGCGGAGATCGCTCTCGTCGATGTCATGGAGACGCAACTCGCCGATCTCAGCGGCCAACACGAGATGGAAGCCAAGTTTATGGAGTACCTGGATACGCTCCAGCGGCATGCCAACATGTTGCAGGAGTGCATCGCGGGTCTGGAGGGCGAGACAAACGCACTCAACATGGGCGGCCTGCCCGCCTTTATGCATACCATGACAGACCTATGGGTGAGACCTGTCAGTAGCAGGCTGGTCAAGCACGACATCGTCGACGTCGCATCTATCCACTACCACATAGCGCAGGTCAACGCGTTGCGCGTCGCCGCGCACGGTAGTGGGCACGAGAAGATCGCACGGACGTGCGAGGAGATCCTGCGTGACAAGCGGGAGATGGCGCAATGGCTCGACGACTACTTGCCGACGCTCGTCCATCAACTGACCCACACGCTGGAGGGAGGGGAGAACACGTCCGAGGATCAGCACAGCAAGGTTGCGCGCGACGGGACGCTCCAGACGCGGCATCTGTACGCCGTGGTCGACGACGAGCAGACCGCGCACGAGGTGATGCGCGCCCTCAAAAACGCAGGCGTCGTGTAGGACTCCGAAGTTATTGGGCCTGTAGCCCCTCTTTGCCCTCTTCATTCCGAAGTTATTGGGCCTGTATTCCGAAGTTATTGGGCCTATCCTACATTCAGCCTATTTTTATTGGGCCTATCCTATTTATTAATAAGCGTGTCCCGACCCCGGATATTCCCTCATCCTACGCCACAAGTCGGGCCGCAACCACGACCCAATGGTCCCAGTATCATCGCTCGCTTCAAGACAAGTACAGAGCGATTCCGATATGGCGAATGTCTCGCCTAACTAGCCCGGACGAGACTATCGTCGGGGCTTCGTCCGAAGGCCTCCGTCATTTGAGGGACCGCTCGCTGACTTCCGTGCCGACCCTCGCGGCGGTTGTCCACAGGAAGGACCGTTCTCCCATGGCCTATGACCACTCGGAACGCGTACACTAGTGAAGATGTCTATGTATACGACATCGTAACCATGCGGAGATAAGGTAGACGGGGGAATTTCGATGGCCGTCTCCATGACCGGGGCTTTCAGCAACGTCGACCGCTACCGGCGGGCGCTCGCCACGATGGGCTGGATCGCAGGCTCAGACCAGGATTCTGAGGGCTCGGATCGGGACGAAGCCGATGCTATCCAGCAATCCGTGGATGGGAGTGAGGGCACTCAGGGCATTCTCCTGCGCCTCAGTGGCGTCCCCAGCGTCTTCTTGCGCATGGCCGATGGTCCCATCAGCGATCCCCTTGCCATATATCAGTCCCTCGTCCTTGGGTGGAACTTGACGGCCCCCCTCACCGCGCTCCCCGCCCCCCGCGATCTCCTGCGCTTGTACAACACGACCTACAAGCCGGATAGGGAGGCGATCGTGCGGGGCGACGAGAGCCCTGTCGCAGAACTCCGCCTTAGCGATGTGTTGGACGTCGCCGACGTCCAACGGACGACGGGGCAATTGCTGCTCCTGATGCCCGATACCTGGCGCAGTCGGACGTATCAGGATTTCCTCAAAAGCCCGACCGGTCGGGGGCGCATGACGGTCGATGACGCCCTGATCCGCGATCTGCGCGCATGGCGGCTTGCGCTTGTGCGCAACCTCTACGAGCGTTATACCGATGGGGATCTGCGCGACCTCGACGATCAGACCCAGCGGCTTCGCGACCTCGACGACAAGGCTCAGCGGATCCTCGACGAGATTATTTTCGTCCGATTCTGTGAGGATCGCGGGCTCACCACCATCTCTCCGCTTTTCGACGCTGTCACCGGGTCGAGAGGAACGCCTTTCCTCGACAACTTTAATGATATCGTCGGGGCCTATGAGGCGCTCTTCGACACGTCGATCTTCGATCCGGTCCTGACGACGGACGCCCCACCGGACCCGTCCGTGTTGCAAGCCATCATCTTGGGATCGGTCGAGTCATATAAATTCGACCTGCTCGGGGTGGACCTGCTGGGGCGGATCTACGAGGAATACCTGAGCTATGAGGTCAAGTATGACATCCACGGTCTTTTCTACGAGATACAGATGGAGCGGCGCAAACAACAAGGTGTCTACTACACGCCATCGCCCATCGTCGAGTATCTTGTCGGGCGCGCCGTCCGGCTCTTCGAGAACACGAATAGCCGGCCGGTGTCCTCCGCCCTCGACATGGCGTCGGGGTCTGGCATCTTCCTGACGACGCTCGTCGAGGAGTTGCTGCGGCGACACCCTGCGGCGACCCTCTCCGAGAAACGCTCCCTGGTCGAGCGAACCATCTATGGCATTGACGTCGACGAGCACGCCGTGAGACGATCCGCCCAAGCCATCTATTTCTCGCTGTTAGAAGGCTCCGGCATGCTGACCGGGCGTCATCTACTCCCCCGGTTGCTCGGTTCCAATCTACTCGTCAAGGATGCGCTGGCCGAGCGCGGCCGATTAATCGGGGAGCGCCAATTGGACGTCATCGCCAGCAATCCGCCCTATCTCCGCATCAGCGGGGACCAACTCGCGCCGTACCGGGACCAGTATGCGGATGTCATCTACAATCAATCGGACCTCTGCTGGCTGATGCTGGTGGCCGCCATCGACAACCTGAGCGACGGCGGGGTTGTCGCATTCATCGTCCCCGACAATATCCTCCGCACGGCCGAGTATTCCCGGCTGAGGCGGTATATCTTGGACAAGACGCGGATCATCGAAGTATCGTATCTAAACTACCAGGCCTTCGAGAGCGCGTCCTTGCAGAATATCTTGCTCATCCTCCAGCGAGACGCTTTGCCAGAGAGACGCCGGGCGAATATTGTCCGGGTGAACTACTACGCGACGCCTGGTGTCTTCGACCTGGACACAAGCGAGGCACCAGCCCAGATTACCCAAGCGGACTTCGACAACGAGGATCTCGATTACACTTTCAATGTTCATCTGACGGCGTCGGTCAGAGCCGTGTACGAAAAGATCAGGGAGAAATCCGAGCCGTTGTCCGCCCATTTTCTCGTCGGTCAGGGGATCAAGCCCGACCGATCCAAACTCTACGAAGCGCCAATCCAACCCGACGCCAAGAGGTATCTCCTCGGCAAGGACATCAGGCCCTACGCCGTCCGTTGGACGGGCACCTATTACGATTACGACCCACAAGAGGTACCGTCGGACCCCAACGTGCGCCTGCGCGACCCACAGGCATTCGAGAGCCCGGCCAAACTCATCGTACGCAAGATAGTCGCGGATCTGCTCGTGGTCGCCCTCGATGTCGAGCAATACTACGTCGACTCGTCGGCATACATCGTATGGCCGGCCAAACCCACGGCAGACGGCGTAGAAACCGCGGCAGGCGATACGACGGTCGTGGACGACATCCTATACTTGGCTTTGGCCGTGCTCACCTCCCCGCTTGCCAAGTTCTACTACCAGGTCGAATACCCCGAGCGGAAGGTTACTTTCCCCCAGATCCGGGGCAGAGATATAGAGCGTCTGCCCCTGCCCAATCCTACTCTGCGAAAGGATGCAGCCGTGACGGTCGCGGCGATCGTCGCCGAGGCCAAGGCATTATACGCACGGGTGACGTCGGGTGACGTCGAGGGGCTGGATGTCTACAAGGCTGATGAAGTTCACCGCATCGATGGCCTCCTTGCGAACCTCTACGGCCTTACGGATGCAGAGCGGTACCTGATGGACGTCTATCGCAGCGGTAGCCATGCCTAATATAGGGCAATATTGTGACCGCTTGACTGCGGTTCTCCACAACTATCTCGGACCGCGAGTGGGACCTGTCCGGATCAGGGAAATCGTCGAGGTCGTCCGCACGACGCCCAATTATATTGAGGACCTGAAGAAGACGTATGGCCTGTCTTCTGTTGAGGTCTACGAATCTGTGTTTCGGGTGGGCCTCGGCAAGAAGGTGGGTAGGGACGATTCCGGCTTCTATGGAGACGACGGCGAACTCGACGACATGGAGTTCTTGCCGCTATACGATGAAGAACGCAACGTGATCGTGTGTCCACGGGGTATCTTCGTCTTCTATGAAGACGTATTCTACCGCCGTGGCCGCGACGGCGTGCAATTGCTAGCGGCCAGCTACCACTTCCAGACAGCCTACCAAGTTGGACCCCATCCGCTCTACGCCCGATTTGAGTTCGACCCCCTCAGTGTCGCGCCCCAAGATGCCATCGCCAAACCGCGCGATTTCGACGCCAAGCCCGTGTTCCACTATCACTTCTCAAATTATGATCTATTCCATAAGCACTGCCACTTTCCGGCTGGCTATTTCACCGTGCCCGATGCATATCTATCGCAGGATATGGACGTCGAAGAGCACTTCAGGCCTAGGGAGGCGCCAGGTCTTGCAGCCTTTCTAGAACTCCTCAAGAACACTGAACTCATCCCTTCGCGAATGTGAGGCTAGGTGCTTCATCCCCTGACGTGCGGCACAATCATTCACAATACGACAGCTTCATAGGAGGTTTAGATCTCGATCTCCGAAACAGAATGGTCCGTTCAAATCTATCTATATACGGCACCGCAACCAACCGAAGGGTGATGCCGGTAACGATCTGTTAGGCGCAACATGCCATGATATGCTGATCTGTACTATGCTGGTTGTGGTCTTCATAGATCTGAAAATCAAAGGTGCGGATACATGACTGGCAAATACGACGAGCAAATCCGAGATCTGAACCGACAGACAATAGCTAGCATTGAGCATCTCTTGTCGGCAGACGGGAAGCCAGCAGGGAGACATTTTATCGGTCGCGATTTGGCAGATTTAATGCGTCGATGGAGGCAGCGTCGAATCGGAGGTCGGAGAGTCGGACGGAGTCCTGAAGGCGATGGGTGACCACATCGCCGGACTGCGCCAGTTGTAATACCTCGGGTAGACCGACGCCTGCTGCGCGGAGCGATGCAAGCGCATGGGTGAGCGTGAGGTCCGGCGCGGCCGTGCGACCCGCCCCTGCACGGATGGGAAATTTATCTGCCGCTGCTCATTGCCTTCGGCACCATGCTCCAGTAAGATACCATCGGAGCCCGCTCACGTTGACATTCAATCCCCCATCTCTCGCTCAGGGCGCTTTCTCTATTGTTGCCATGCTCCCATTGGGGTGTGCACAGGCACTAGCATAAAGGAAAAAGGACAGGCAATCGTGTCGGCAACGATTTTGCTCGTGGACGCCGATACCAGGCGCGCCGAGGCGATGGCATTTGCGCTGCGTCGCGATGGACATCGCCTGGTGATTGGCGGAGCGTCCGCCATGATGCGCCCCGCGCTCTCATCAATGTCCCTATCGCTAATCCTTCTTGATTTGGCAACGACATCAGTAGCGACGATCAGGACACTATCCAACGCCCCTCTCATTGCCATTACCAACTGTTACGACGAACGAGAAATGGAAGAGGCCTACGAGAGTGGCGCGGATGACTATCTCGTCAGACCCATCCCAACGTCGATGATGATGTGGCGGGTGCGCGCGCTAATGCGGCGAGTCGGAGCCATTGATACGCGCGTAACGGTCGGCATGGATGGATCCTCTGTCACACCTACGGGAGAGGGGACGTGCATCTCTATCGGTGCCGCTCGTTTTGATCCCTTCAGTGGAGAGGTGTCCGTACATGGCTCATCGGTACGCCTCACATCACGCCAGAGCACCATCCTCTCGCTCCTCGCCCAAAACCCTGGGCAGGTTTTTTCGGCCGAGCGCCTCATCACGACGCTCTGGAACAACGCTGATTCCAGCAATGTCGGCGTGGTCAAAGCGCATGTGCGTAACATTCGCCGACGACTTGCGGCTCTTCCTGGTATTGACGACCCGATCTATACGGTGCCCGGACACGGGTATACTATTGGAGCGCAGGCCCTGCGCGTAGAGGCGTCACCCGATGCCGACAGTCGTCAGGTCGTAGGCTCTGCGTGTAATAATGATGGCGACTGTGACGAGGGGGCACGGAGCGGTGGCTAACATCCTGATCAGCCTAACGCCTAAACCGTTATCATCGCGAGCTATCCTATCCACGCTGGCGGCCTACATGCTTCGTTAACTGCAGCACATCATCGCGCAAATAACGTCGCCCCTTGGCTGTTGGGTCGCCAGTCGGGACGATGTTTCCCCGTGCAACCCAATTGTTGATCGTCTTCACGTTGATTCCAAGCAGACGCGCCGCCTCAGCCCCAGTCACTCGCCGCGTCACAATCTCGTCCAAGCGCACCCGATCAAACAGGAACACATCACCCTTGCCGCCACCCCTGACGAGCGCATCGTCGAGCTTGCCCGCATGCGTCCACCTATACAATGTCTGCGGGGTGCACCCAAGAGCCGTTGCCGCCTCCTCCGTCCCCATATATGTCTCGCGGAATCGGTCGACGTTTCCGCCGTCGTAGGACGCGATCCCAGTCGCATGGCCCATGGCGGTATTGGCGCCATCTCCTTCCAAGGTCGGTGTGCCTAGCGGACAGAGTAGTCCTGCCTCCGTCCAGAGGCGCAACGTCACCTGCGTGCATCGGAGTATACGACAGACCTCGCTCGACGTATACCGCGCTTGGTTCTCGCGCGGGGCGTGGAGGGCGTGGAAAGAGCGATACGCGTCGACCGCGTCGGCGTCGAAGCGCAGGTCACAAAGGCGAACGGAATCCCGATTGCGGAAAGCGGGGAGGTCGCCCCGTTGGACCGCGTACAGCGTCTCTAGCAGGCCAATGCCGGCCGAGCGGAACGACGAGAGCGCCTCGGCGAGCGTCAGTGTCAATGATACCGTGTTCGCGCGGCCCTTATGGCGTCGTACCGGGAGATGGCCCATCACGCCGCGCAAAGCCTCATCGATAGCGGTCTTCTGGAACAACCAGGGCGACTTGGGGCTCGTGCCCTGTTGAGCGCCCGGGATGATCCCATCCTGGACTAGGTCCGCCACGGACCGATATCCGACACCAAGATAATGTACTGTTTCAGCGTAATTGAACTGGGCCACTCGCAGTCGTTCGAGGTGCGCTAGGCTCTCCTCGTCCACCAACGTGATTAGTCGACCGTGCTCGCCCCAGAAACCCTGCCTGACCTCTAGGTCACCCGCTGCGACGTGCCTCTCCAGCACTTCACGACTCACACCGAGCGCGCGTCCGACTTGGTCTAGGTTCCGGAAGCGTGGTAACGTGAGGTCGAGCGTGCGCCGCACATGATGGTAGAATTTGAGCCAGCGAAACACGCCGGGCGCACGCCCCAGATGGGCGTAGATCACCAGGCAGACGGCACGCCACAGCCAGGCGAAATCCGGTCCTGGCAAGGACTCCAGGAGCGTGTAAGGGAAATAATCGGGGTTAGTCCGCCGCTGTTCGACGGCCGCGATGTGCAGGAGCAGGGACTCCCACGTCGTGGGCCAGCCGGCAATGAGGCGCCACACGCAGAGCAGCGCGGCGTGGACGGATGCATTATTCGCCTGGTGGAGCGCACGGATTGGGCGAGCGTCCGCGACACTCTTTGTCGGCGCAAAGAATGGGTTGCCCCGATCTCGGGCGGCGAGTAGGTTGACAAGTACAGTCGCGAAGCGGAGGAACGCGGCCGGCGTCACGCCCTCGAGCGGGTGACCGACCGGCAGCATCAATTTACCGGGGGAGCCTATATCTGGCGCATCTGATCCGTCGTCGGCATCCCCATGCCCGAGCGCAGTCCAGACGAGCGATACAAGCGCTAGGCTGTCGGGGTCATCGGCGATGGAGGGGGCCTCCAGCGCCCCCACATCGCCGCCGCATGTGTAGCATGTCCCGACGCGCGGGTCGAAACGCAGCTTCTCGCCGCACACGCAACGGTCGACCAAGAGCGCCTGGTGCGTGGGGCAAGCGGTCATGTAGCGCACCGCCCACGGAAGGATCAGGGTGCGATCGTCGCGCCAGTGGCACGGGCATATCTTGCGGTGGCTTTTCCGATCCTGCCCCATCATGTATAGGGTGAGCCAGCAGTCGTCCAGGAGAGGGAAAGGCGCGTCGTCCTCCTCCCCCTCCTGGCTGGCAGACTCATTGGGCAGCATAAGGTACCGGGTGTAGCGATGCAGCGTGCGCCCCCAGATCCTCGTGGGATCGAGTTCGGTCAGAGTAGACAAGAGCGCGTAATCGGCACGCGAGCGCACGTACAAGGGTGGGCGTGCCATCCCGAAATCGCGCTGTAGCCATTCCTTCTCCTCGTAATGGTTGGTCCGGTCAAGCCGTGCTAGTAGTCCGTCAAGCCCTTCGCAGGAGACTGGCGGTAGCGCGGCGGCGGTTTCCGGCAGAGCACTTGGTATCGCTCCTCCTCCGTTCTCCCATCAGCACAGATATACGCCTGCAGCACATCGTCACGGGGAGGTTCATCTTCGCAACCCTCCACGTCCACAGCAGCGTGCCAGTTCGTGGTCCTGAGCCGGTGAGCCGTCAATCTAGCCTGACTGACATCCTGGTTAAGTGCGCGTTGGCGTCCAGATATGTGCGCCTCATAGATTCATATCCCTTTGCAAGGCGCAAGGGCCCCTGGATTGCCTCATTGCTTACCGATACAGAGGCCAAAAGCGCGTACGTCACGGTGGTGATAGTCATCCTTGTGCCAAACAATAAATCACTGCCGGCTAGCACAACCTAAGACCATTAGCGTTCAAACCCGCGGCGTTGATTATGCCGGCGAACAATACTCGTACGGAAAGCCGATTTGGCCGTCTCAATATACTGAGCGGCAAGCACGCCTACACGTGCACGGTCAAAAAGAAAAGCGCCATCTTCACCACCACCCCTGATGAGCGCATCATCGAGTTCACCTGCCTGAGCCAATGATCTCAACGTGGGGGAAGAGCATCCAAAGGCTGTTGCCGCCTCTTTCATGCCCATGTATTGTTTTCGGAAACGGTCAACCTCACTGCGGTCATAACGCATGGGTTCCGTCGCACGCCTGGTGCTCACACCAAGCGTCTCCGCTGTGAGATCTAGCGAACATTGCGGTGTTAACAGCCCCGCGTCCACCCAGAGGCGCAACGTCGAGGTCATGCATCCAAGCAGCCTGCATACCTCGATTGATGTATACCCCGATTGGTCATCCCGGGGAGCATGATGAAGGCGAAAGGCATCGACACTCTTGGCATCAAATCGCAGGTCAGAGAGGCGAACAGAATCCCGGATGCGATAGGCATATAAATCTCCTCCCTGTGCCGCCCGCAATATATCGGGCAACCCGATACCCGTTACGGCGAGCGACGGGAGAGCGTCGGAGAGCGTTAGGGCCGATGTGACCGCACGGCCGCGGAGCGGTCGAACAGGAATACAACCGATAATCTCGCCCAAGGCATCATCGATAACCCCTGCCTTAAAGAACTCGCGAGTCTCACCCACGTCATCACGGCGAGAGTATGTCAGGATGCCAGCGTCGACTAACTGCGTCAGGGCCACATGGTCAATATCCATATAGACCAACGCCTCGGCAAAGTTCAACCGGGACGCGCGCAGCCGCGCGAGACGATCCACGCCCTCTTCGTCGACCACCATCTCAGTGGCTGCCGCACATCCGCGCTGTCCTCGGAGAACCATCAAATCGCCCGTTATGGCATACCTTTCTAGCATGTCGTGACTTACGCTCAGCGCTTGACCGACCTCGGCCAAGGTGCGAATTTCTGGCAGCGCTTGATCGAGCGCGTCTTGAGCAAGGTGGTAAAACGGCAGCCAACGGAACATACCCGGCGCACGGGCAAGGTGGGTATAGATCACCATCCCCAAGCTATGCCACAGCCAGGCGAAATCCGGCCCTTCCAAAGACTCTAGCAACGCATGGGGAAAGTTAACGGGATTAAGTCGCCGCTTCTCAGTGGCCGCTACATGCAGGAGCGAGTCTCCCCACGACGTGGGCCAATCAGCGACAAGGCGCCACATGCACAGGAACGCCGCATGGACGGACGTGTTGTCCCCGTGATGGAGATGGAGGAGCGGTTGCGCATCCACAATACCAGTGGCCGGCACGAAGAACGGGTTGTGCTGGTCGCGTCTGTGGAGCAGATTGACGAGCGCCGCGCCGACACGAAAAAGCGCTGCCGACTTCACGTCCCCGAGTGGATGTCCATCGGGCAGCGCAAGACCTCCTGATGACGTTCCTTGTGGGACCACCACTCCGGCGACATCACCGTGTCCCAGAGAGGCCCAGACAAAGGACGTGAGCGCTAGGCTGGCGGCGTCGTTGGCGATCGACGGCGCCTCCAGCATCCCCACCTCAGTACCGCAATAGGAACACAAACCTGTTCGCGGGTCGAAGCGCAACTTTTTCCCACAGCAACAACGGTCGATTAGGAGGACTTTATGCGTCGGGCAAGCGGTGACGTAGCGTAGTGCCCACGGTAAGAGGAGCGTGCGTTCCTCGCGCCAATGGTGCGGGCATATCTTCCGATAACACCTCCCGCTTTGTCCTATCACGCATCGGGTAAGCCAACGATCATCGAGGAGTGGATAGGCAACGTCATCCTTCGTCCGCCATCGACCAGCCATTTCATGAGGAAGTAGGAGATATGGTGCGTATCGATGCACAGTGCGTACCCAAATCTCCGCATAGTCGAGTTCGGTTAGCGCCGAGAGGAGCGCGTAGTCAGACTCCGAGCGCACACATAAGAGCGGGCGTGACAGGCCGAAATCGCGTTTCAACCAGTCCTTCTCCTCATAATGATTAGTGCCATCAAGGCGCATCATGAGACCGTCCAGCCCTTCACAAGGTATGTCCGGCAACGCGGCGGCGGTTTCAAACAGAGCGGACGGCATCGATAACCCTCATCACGTGGCGAGCAACAACTTTCCAGCTATAGGACAGCAGCCACGATTTTTTTGTCTTTCTTGCGCGGCCGGCTGCGGCGACCTCTGCCCCGATTGTTGGTCCCGGACGGAAGAGGCTTGTCACCGCCGACTGGCACCGCAGTTGGCGGGTCGCCGTCGAAGGGGTTGGGGACGCCCCGTCCTTCCCTCGCCAGCATGACATCGAATGACTCGGCCAGAAGCGCCTGGGTCACCGTTGGGATGCCGTGGTCGATTGCCGTGTGCGCCGCGTGACGCATTAACCTCATAAGAGGCCGCAGCAGACCACCCGACGCGACATAGCAACGCCAAGCTATATCCGGGTCGACCAATTCTGTGGACTCCGCGAATGGGAGCAGCCGATCGAGTTCTGTGAGCAAATGATGGAAGTCATTCTGGGACAGATCCTTGTCATCGTTCCAGGCGAACGGCTTGAGGGTGCGAGTACCGCCGAAGAAGCTGCCCAGTTGTCCGCCATTGGCGTCCAGCAACAGGTCGGCTTCTTGTCGTAGGCCGACTAGAACGCATCCAATGTGGATGTCTTCATCCTTCAGAAGCGTCTTGAGCCAATTCGCTGCGTCAATGACGATGCGCTTGCTGTTCTGATCCAGAAAATGCTGCACCTCATCGATGATGACAATGCGCGTCTCGGCCTTCTTGAAGCATTCGATGAGACGGAACGTCATATTTGTCAGGGTGCCCTTGTCCCAGCGCGGGTCGCCAAAGGCACGCAACAGAGCCGAGGCGACCGAGCGATCCGTGGCACGGGAGGGCACGGTCGCCCGCACAACAGGACGCTTCATGACACCCCCTACGCGGGAGGATGGATGCGCCGCGATAATCGCGTCCGTGAGCGTCGTCTTGCCGGCCCCCATCTCACCTGTCAGGAGCAAGCCAAGCGGTTCGGGCGATGTTAGCGCGCGCTGGAATATATACTCGACCTCCGCCAAAATATCGTTGTAGTGGGGATACGTAATGATGATGTTGTCGACGATGTGGTGGCGCTCCTCGCGGCCTACCTCGTCGTCTTCAATATGTGCGGGCTGAGCTTCCATGGGTGACATTATGTGTGTCCTGCCTGCTAGTCGTCGATTATTGGCCTAGGAATGCTTTGCCGGCCGCTGCATGGACGGGCTCGGTTGGCCGATACTGCCACCCCATCCACCACCGTCTTGGGAGTGTTGCCGGCGCGTCGTCGCTGATGTCGCCAGACTCTGGGCCTCAAGGACCGTCGCCGCTGGAACTGAAGACTTCGCGATCCCGGTTCCACCTCCATCGTTGGTAGGGAGCGCACTGTCCGTGGTAGAGGTAGGAGCAGCCAACACGCGTGGCGTGGCCGGATTCTGCGCCGGCGAGGGCAGTGAAACGGGCCGAACATCGTCGCCCGCTGCCGGGCGGCTTCCTCGACCGAGATACCGCCCAAGAGATCTGCGCGTCCTGCGACCGCCACGCAGGTTGAATTCTTCGATGACGATCCGGGTTAGTTCCACCTTAGCTGCGGCGAGCGCGTACACGTCGGGCTGGTCGCCGGTGAGACCGGCGTATTTCTTGATTGCGTGATGCTTCCAAACCGACAACCCAGTAACGTATTCCTTGTGCTCCGCGTTGGCCGGAACATCGATCCATGTTTGCCGGAAAGGGTCACGCACGTAGAGCATCCCCAAATCACCCTGATCGACCTTGATCTTGACAGTATCCCCTGGCTTCAAGAGCTGACGGAGGGCGTTCAGCGACGATGACTGGTAGCGGATGCAGTCGTAATCGATGCCATAGTGCTGCGGGACGCGGTAGTCTGTGCTCCTGAGCATAATGCGCACACTCTCGACCGTGTGCGGGAGACACGGTGGGTAGGCCGATAACTCCCCCGCCTCCCACCGCCGGGCGGGGATGCCCTTAATACCTTTATGCATGCGCTCGGCATAGTAATCGAGCAGGAAAATGTGTAGCATGCGACGGAACGCCGAGAGCGAAATGCACGCGTGCTTCATGGGGTCATAGTCACCACGGGCGACAGCATTAGAGAACGTCGTCCCCGGCAGGGTGTGCAACAACCCTTGGTTGTGCGTACGAATATACCGTTCAACCTTACCCTTCATCCAGGAAGCGCCCAGCGGCATCTGAACGAGGTTGACACCCAACTCCGCGCACGCCTCCTTCATGTCTTTGCCAACTAGGCACGACTCGTTGTCGACGATAAGGTTCTCCGGCACGCCCCACGACTTATGCTGATGCTGGGTGCCGTATAGCGCGATAACGTCCTCGGACGGGATGACGCCACGTCCAAACGTCTGCGCCGCCGTCCAGAAGCTATCGGGCTCGTAGCCGACATCCCAACTCCACGGATACCTACTCGCTCCATCGAGGGCGGTGCAGAGATAAGGGCGTCCGACCGGCAACCCATCTACATCGTCGACGACCATCAGGTCGACCGACGTCTGGTCCATTTCGATGCGCTCGTTGATCCGTGTTGGCCGTGGCCCCGGTATCGCCGCTTCCCTGGCGTGCTCCTCGCGTGGGCTCAACTCACGTGTCAGCAGATACTGTAGCCCTTTGTCTTTGATGCGCCGGAAAACCGTCGTGTCACTCACAGGTTCAACCTTTGGGTCGGCATCCTGGTACGCCTCGAGTTCCCGGCGGATACGTGTGACGATCGTTGCATGGAGATCTACCAACGATGTTTTTGGCCCGCCGCTTGGCCGAAGCTTTGCCTCTTCGAGGACCGCGTCGATAATCACTTCGATATCGCCATCGACCCGAACCTCATTCTTCCCACCTTGGGCGCTCGTCGCATCAACGAGTGCCCAGACGTCGCCGCCCATGCCGAATGCCTTGATCCATCGCTTAATGCTTGATGGACTGTCTGCCTCGCCTACCCGACTGCGCGCGGGCTGAGACCGCGGCGTGCCGTCTGGCTTTGTGGAGAGCGCGCCCTCATCCCGGAGGACCTTGAGTCGCTCGCTGCGTTCCCTTTTCATTTCGCGCAACCGCAGGCCGCGCTCTCTGCGCGAGAGAATAAGCAATGGCTGGATAATTTGGTACCTGCGCCACGCTTCTGCCTGTTTCTCCACCGGCAAGCTTTGAAAGTCGCTGAAGGTATACTCGGTTGCAAGCGGCCGACCACGCCCCTTGCGAGCGTTAGGGCCATGCACCTCGAAGTGCAACGCGCCGTCGCGGTAGGCGGCGAGCAACTCGTCCCTGGTAACCCGTTCCTGGCCGCCCATCGTCTGGTTCTCGAGCAGAAACCGGTTGTCGAGCAGAACCTGGACGATGACGAAGGCTTGCCGCCTCCACTCGAACCGCACGCCCTTGGCAAAGCTGTATAGTGCCATAATAGAGATCCGTCCTTACACGCTCGTGCCCGGTTCGTCCGCCGCCGTATCGTCCAGTCCACGAAGACCGATCCGCAGCGGACCACCAAAGTGGCGTGCCGTGAGATCTGCCCTGGCTTCCACCAGCCGATGCTCCGGCAAGACTATGAGGCTGTCGTATCCGATTGGTTCCGCATACAGATCGGCATACAGAAGGTGGTGAAATAACAGGCTATACACGAAACCCACATGAGTTGCTGGATGCTGCCCCCCGGCTACATGCGTCACAACATCACACAAACATACGCCGCAGGGATGTGCCGCGACGAACGCGATACACTGCTGTGCTATCAAAGGCGGAACCTTGAGGCGACTGTATCGGCGGAGCACTTGCACATTGTTCAAGTAGTGGCCGTAGCGCAGATCCCGCTCGATCACAAATAGGAACAGTCCACCGTTCTCTGCAGCATAAGCGCTCCCTATCGCGATCTGCTGCCGGGTGTGGTCGTCGTCCTTACGATCAAAGGGCTTGCACTCAACAATGACGAATGCGTCGTCGGTTTCGATCCAGTAATCCATCGTGTAGTCATGAGACGAACCGTCATGGAAAGACGCCTCGATGGTCCACGGTTCAGAGTGAAACTGCTTGACCCATCGCTCGAAATCCATCAAGGGGCCCAAATCCCCCTCGACTGTGGAGTTGGCGCCGACCGCTCCCTGCATCTTCGTGCTCGCGTACGATGTGACAACGTTTCGTGGATTGTGCCGGGAGCGCTTAAATCCCATCGATTCCTCCCGTACCACATAGCAACTCGACGACGATATTATTCGGCTGCGGCGACACGATGCAGTCCGGCCTTCCATTAGCGACACCGAGTCCATGATGAATACCTGAACCAGACCACTCCTGGCCGTTGTCGACAACAATCATCTCAGGCACTCCCCACCACATACCGTCGGGGCCTTTCATGAGATCCATCGCAAAATCGAAGAGGGACATCAAAGGATCGACAGTTGCGCGGACTGCAACCACCTCACCGGTGTAGCGGTTGACTTCAACAACGATAGAAGGGCGACTTATATCTTTCCGCTCATCGACCTCGTGGACGATGTCGATGTCGATTGTCGTCGCATCAATCTCTATCGTCTCCGGCCGCATACCGACCCTATCACCTTCCGTACCAGTGTCGGCTTTATCGTGTATCGCCATGCTAGAACCCTCCCGATGTTCGCGTGTGCTGTATAGGCATGGTTCATGTGACGCTCGGTCAAGCTTGACAGTTTAAGCCTCCAGCAGGCACAACACTGTCAAGTCCGTTTGAACCATGTCTTACTCTTTATGACTACCTACACGGTGACCCTTGCGTGCTCACCATGTATGCGCCGTTGGCGTAACTTCAGCATTGCAGATGGCCAACAGCGCACCAATAGAAAAGATTAAGTCTGCCTGATAGCCCAATTTGCAGGAAACGACCGGAAAAACATTATCCTATCGTGAGGGGCGCTCTTAGGTCAGCGCCCAAGCCTGGACAGACTACGGGAGCATAAATGGTCTACTCACCTGATGAATTACCGAGGACCTTCGGCGATTTAGTAAAACGCTTGCGTGACAACGAGGACTGGAGCCAAGATAAACTTGGCGAACTCATAGATGTGGCAGCGCGAACGATAAGGTAGTGCCCCACTAAACCGTGGTCAGGCGACAGCCTCCGCAGGGGGTGCCTTGACGCGCCCACGCCACGCCGCGCCGCCCGCGCCCGCCCAACCTCATCTGTCTGGCGCGGCGCGGGCGCACCCG
>JAABUZ0100004786.1_pt1 | contig 18385 bp, 15 predicted proteins | sample 5562091 | NCBI WGS metagenome assembly JAABUZ01 (sample SAMN12813069, study PRJNA571459) | rock metagenome | isolation source: Antarctica rocks | place: Antarctica: Victoria Land, Linnaeus Terrace sud | collected 2015-12-21 | reverse complement strand
TACGGACGCTGGTCAAGCGGGTCGAGATTGACCAGGAGCAGGTGAACGTGGTGTTCCGCATCGGTCCTGGTCCCCTCATCTCCGGCCCTGATCCCACCGTTTTGCACTATTGTAGGAGGGGTGATCACGCCGCCTTGCGGTGATCCGCTTAGCGTCGCATGGTGGGTCCATTCTTCCAGGTACCCTGCCTTGAGCATGTTGGCGATTAACCGAAGAAACCGATTGTCGTTGATGGTTTCGCCCATGATTGCGAGCAGGACCTCGTGGTCCAGTCGGTCAAAACATTGGGCGATGTCACCCTCGATGAACCAGCGTGTGCCGGTCCAGGCTGTGCCCACGGCGTTGAGGGCCGTGTGACAACCACGTTCGGGTCGGAAGCCATGACTGTGTCGGCTAAAGAGCGGCTCGTAGTAGGCTTCTAAGAGGAGGCGTACCACTTCTTGCAGCAGCTTATCCGCCCATGTTGGTAGGCCAAGCGCGCGTCGTTTCCCGGATTTCTTCGGGATGTACACGCGCTTGGTCGGGGTCCATCGATAGCGTTCATGGCGCACCTGCTCGATGATCGCGTCGATCTTCTTTACCGACATGGCGTCGATGGTTTCCTCTGTTACTCCTGGTGTGAGAACGCCTTTGTTGGTGCGTAGGCGGTCGTAGGCCAGGAGGTACAGATGCGGGTTGTAGAGCTGTCTGTAGACTTCGTTCAGGGGTAGCTTGCGTCTACCTCGTTCCCTGATGATGCCTAGATCGGCACGCTGATGCCCGCCACGCCCGGCGTGCTCAGTTCGCTGTGGATCGTGGAGACCGCCACCCGCTCACAGTCGTCCACGGCGCACACGACAGGCTCTCGCCGGCGCTTGCCCACCCGCCCCATCGTCCCGGCGCACGCGTCATCCCTGGTCATCTCTCCCCCTCCTCGTCGTCGTCGTCCGCGAAGAGCTGCGGTTGCAGGCGCGCGCGGGCGCAGGCCTCCAGCGCGGCCGGGTTGCGCCACACGCTCTCGATGCAGCGTAGCCCCACCCGCTGCCGCGCCGCGCTGATCGGCACGTCAAAGTCCGTGCGCTCCCAGCCGGCCTCCTCCAAGGGGCCATGCACCGCCGCGTGCCGGTAGCCGCTCAGGGCGCACATCGCCGGCGACGCCAGCAGCGCCGCCGTCAGATCCTCGTGATCGGATCGGGTGAACTCGTAGGCGTACTGCTTGTCACCCCGACGCGTCTCCCGCACGTACGGCGGGTCGAGGTACACGCACGCCCCGGCGTGCCCGTAGGTGGCCAGGATGCGCCGCCAGTCCCCCCGCTCAACCTGCACCCCTTGCAGCCGCTGATGGATCTCCGGCAGCCGCTCCACGACGCCCAGGTACGTGCGCACCGCGCTGGACACGCGCGTCCCGTTGGCGTTGCTGGCATTGTACCCCCAGCTTCCCACAGCCCGCGCCGCCCCGCTGGCCGCCGTCCCCGTGGCCGTCCCCGCCCCGACGCTATAGCGCCAGCCGGTGCGCGTCGCCTCCCCCGCCGCAGCCCCCGTCGCGCCCCCGAACGCTTGCCGCACGCTCACGAACCATGCCCAGGCCCGCGCTACCGGGTCTTCGTCGTCGTGGCATGTGCGCCGGCACTCCTCGCACTCCTCGCGCGCGTAGGGCGTCAGTTCCGCGAGCAGGCGGAACCGCTCGAAGGCGATGGGGTCGCGCAGCACTCGGTAAAAATGCACGACGTCGCCGGCGAGATCGTTCAGGGTCTCCAGCCGCGCGCGGTTTCCAGAAGAAGACCGCTCCGGCGCCGCAACAGGGCTCCACGTAGCACTCGTGCGGCGGCAGCAAGGGCACGATATGCCGCGCCAGGTGGCCCTTGCCCCCGAACCACGTGACCGGGCTGCGCAGGGGCCGATGCAGCGCAGCGCCATCGTGCTCCCGGCTGTCCCCGTCGAGCGCGCCGATCGCCGGCGTCGCACGCTGCTGAGAGGCGGTCATGGAGCGCCCCTTCTCGCGACGGCCGGGGACCCTGCCCGCGCCGCGACCACCCAGCGCGCGCGCTCCGCTGGCCGGCAGCGACACGGTGCAGCACGACACAACGGACAGGCCACCACCAGGTGTGACATGTCCGCGGCGCGGGGACGATCATCGCCTGACGCTCGTCCCGCAAAATCCAGGGGACGGGCCGCAGCAACCGCGGCAACGGGAGAGGAGACCGGGACCCCCGGCATCCCCGTCGGCAGGGACATCTCCTGTTCCGCGCTAGCGTACACGATGCGCACGCCGCCGTGGCCCGTCCGCTCCAGCGCATGCTGGACCCGCCCGCGTAGCTTGTGCGCTAACCAGTCCGCGTGGAACGCCGTCGGCACCGCCACGCGCAGCACGTCCCCCTCCAGCGCGAGGGCACAGGCCGGGGCGAACCACACGGCGTAGTTCTCGGACGTCAGCACCTCCCGCACCTCGCCCAGCACCGCCCGCCACAGCGCCGTAGCCGCGTTGTCCGCCGGCGGATCGTCCCCGGCGACAGTGGCCGTCGCACCCACGCCGGGCGCACAGGGGGCCGACAGCGCAGGCTGGGCCGGCACAGGCACGATAGTCACACCCGGTCCCGGCCTGGCCCCGGACAGCCGTGGGTCAGGTCGCCCAGCGCCGCTGGCCAGGGGGGCGTCGGGCACGTCCGGCGCGTCGACGAGGTCTCGCAGCGTGGCGAGCAGGTAGGGCATGCGCACGATCTCCCCGTCCCGGCCCCGTTTGGTGATCGCCGCCGTTTGGGAGCGCGCGATCGCGGCCGCCTCGTCCAGCAGCGGCAACACGTCGGCATCGGCCAGACCCGCCATCCGCTGCATGTTCGCCACGCGCGTCCGGCTAGCCTGGGGAGCGTCGTCGCCGAACTCCGCTGAGAGGTCGGCCACCGCCGCGGCGACGAGCGATGGGCTCTCCCCCGCCGTCGTTGTAGGAGTGAGGACCCCCATTGATGCGGTCGAGTCGGTCGAGTCGAGAGCAGCCATGTGGCGCGTGGCTCCCTTTCGTTTCGAGAGAACTGTTTGTTGTTTCGTGTTTGTTGTCTCGACTGTTTGTTGTCGGTTCGATTGGCGAACTACCCGTGGTTCGATCTGCGCACTACCGGTGGTTCGATTGGCGAACCACCCCGGTTCGGCGTGCGTACTACCCTCCGCCTCCCCCGCTTCCCCTGCTCCCGCGTCCTCGCCGGACGTGTTCGCGGCCGCGTCGCGCGCGTCCTCGCCGACGAACCAGAGGGCATAGCGCGTGGTGGCCTGGTCGCCGGCGGCGGTCTGCGTCTTCACGCTGCGGATCAGGCCCCGCTCCTCCAGCCGGCGCAGGGCCGCCGCCAGCGTGCTCCGGCTCTTGATGCCGCAGCCGCGGTCGAGCACCTTGCCCTCGCGCGTCACGATCCCGTGCAGGAACTGCGTGTAGCTGATGCTGTCCGCGTCTTTCTTGAAGCCCAGGGTGCGCCGCACCACGTAGAGCAGCGCGAGCAGCTCGGCGTGGGAGAGGATGTGGACCCACTCCTCGAAGATCTCGTCGGGGGTGGCGGTGGTGGTGGGACGGGCGAAGGGCATCACACACCTCCCCAGGCGCCATGGCGCGGGGAACGCAGCGCCCGCAGCCGCCAGTACCGGTATTCGTCCCACTCGCGGGGGGAGACCTCGGCCAGGCCGCGCCGGCGCGTCTCGTCGCAGTGCGCTTGCAGACGCGTGTCGTCGACCCGGCCGGCGAGGGCCGCGCGCGCCCGTGCGAGGAGGTCGGCGAGGGCGTCATCGTGGCCCAGGGCGGCGGCGATGCGCGCGCGGCTGTGCAGGATGGTGCTGTGATCGCGGTTGCCCAGCGCCTTGGCCGTGGCCACGCACGTCAGGCGCGCATCCTCCATCAACAGGTAGGCGCACAGATGGCGCGCCCGGGCGATATCGACCGCGCGACTCGGGCCGAGGATAGCGTCGGACGTGACGGCGGCTGCGGGATAGGCGTCGCGATAGGCGCGCACGACGGCCGCGATCACCTTGTGCGCCCCCGGAAAAGGGGGAATGTGTGCAGCACTTTGACAAGCGCGCGCGGCATTGCTATGCTCTGTGTAGGGCATAGGGGTGCTTTCAAGCATAAAAATACTCCTTGCAGGCCCGCAACCCGGTTCGGAGCTGACTACTCCTCGGGGCTGCGGCCTCCGTTTGGTGGCTCTGGTGATTCCTTCGCGGGGATGTGCACCAGCGCCGGTCAGTATAAATAGTTGGTCTGGGCGAGGTAGAGGCTCATCGGGTGGCACCGGTGGGCCTCTACCTTTTGCGGCCGCTGCGGCCGCTTCGCGTGCTACATGGCGGACTTCTCCATGTTGGGCATTGTAGCCTACAGCCTCCCCTGACGTAAAGGGGGCGCATAGGGACACACTCTCTTCCGCGATGATGTCGATGGCCATCAGGGTAATCCTGTCCATTTGAGGGGCTTGCCTTCTTCTCGCCGCCGTGCCGCCGGTGCGAGAGGCGCCACAGTGGTTGCCTCGTCCATCGATGCGCGGCGCGGCGTTTCGACGGCCACTTTTGCCAGAGCTGGGATCGGGGTCGGTGACGGCGTCGATGGCAGTGTCAGCGTCGGGATCATTGATGCTGCCGCGGGCGTCGCTGCGGATTGATCGACCGGTGCCGCTGCTGGTGTCGCGCGTCGCGCCACGGGCGGGATGGGTCGCCGCTCCGGCGAAGGCGTCATCAGCGCGGCTGTAGTCGGTCCGGTGGGAGCGAGTTCTGATGTCGCGGTAACGGGCGCGGGCGACGCCTGCGGTTCGGGACGGGGGCCGGGTAGCGGCAGCCGTGCGGCCGCGCGCAGGGCCGGCACGCGCCACCACCGCTGCACGCGCAGCATGAACGGTTTCTCGCCGCTCCTCAGCACCAGCATCTGGCCCGCGGGCATGCGCCGGAGCTGGTCGGGCAGCAGGAGCCGCCGCCCTGTCTCGGAGACCGTCTCGCCGTTCTGGTCCGGGTTCCCCGGCCCTTTCTTGCCCGAGGCCGAGGCGCTGCGCTGCTGCACCGTCGTCTGCCCAGATTCCTTGCTGAAGTACTCGGCCTCCTCGCCCGACACCTTCAGGGCCACCTTCGTGCTGAACGCGCCCAGCAGCGCCAGCGCGCCGTCGTTGCCGTATTGCTTGCGCAGCTGGGAGAGCAACTGGATGCCCCCGGTGGCCCCGATCCGCGCCTGGCGCCCGACGTTCAGGTAGTCGCTCAGGTCGGGGATCTCGCCCACCGTCCCTAGCTCGTCGAGGTGCAGCATCACGTGGCGGGGCAACTCCTGGCCCGGCGACCGGCCGGCGATGTCGAGCAGCGTCAGGAAGAGTTGCCGGAAGAGCAGGGCGGTCAGGGGACGCAGCAGCCGGCCGCTGCCGACGGGCAGGGCAATGAAAAGCGCCACCGGCCGGCGCGCGGGGTCGGCCAGCATCGCCGGGCGAACGTCGTCGCCCCCCGTCACGGCGCGGATGTGCGGGGCGTTGAGCAGGTCGAAGCGCGGGTGGAAGTCGCTGGCGATGTTCGCGCGCAGCCGCGGGTCCTGCTCCAGGTTCTTGAGGTACTGCCCGGCCGCCGTGACCGCCTCCGGGCCGGGGCTGCCCGTCAGCGCCTTCTCGATCGCGTTGATGTCGTTGCGCGTCAGGAAGTCGGCCAACGCGGGCAGCGTGGCCACCGTCCCCTTTTGGGTCGCGACGGCGTTGAGGTGCAGCACGGACGCCGTGATGAGCAGGCTGGCCGTGTTCCGCCAGAACGGCGTCTTCATGTCGTCGCCGGTGTTGCTGATCCAGACCTCGGCAAAGGCCTTGGCGGAGAGGAAGTCCTGGCAGGTCGCGAGGGGGTTCCAGCCGCAGCTCTCCACACCCTCGATGAAGCTGACGCGGAACACGTCGTGGGTGCGGGCCAGCGCCCCGGCCGTGGCGGCGAAGTGCTCGCCCTTGGGGTCGATGACCGCGATGCTGCGCGTGCGCTCGCGCAGGAGATTGCCCTTGATGATGACGCTCTTACCCGAGCCCATCAGGCCCACCAGGAGCGTGTTGGTGTACTGCTCCTCGCCGGTCAGCGCGTGCTCGCGGCTGCGCAGGCGATGCCGGAGGGCGCCCAGCACGACGCGTTCCTGGGCGGGCCGGACGCGCAGCGGAGCCAGGTCCTTCCAGGTCGCCAGGGCGGCGTCGCCGTGGACCGTGGAGGATGCGAGCTGGCCGCGGCGCGTGCGCCGGGCCGAGAGGCGGTTGGCGACGACGAGCAGCAGGATGAGGACGCCGCCCCCGCCCAATTCCCCCATGATGAGGCGGCGCGTGGCCCGCTGGCCGGGCCGCTGAAGCAGGTCGTAGCGCCAGGTCGCGCCGTGGCGCCACCAGGACGGCCATGACACCTGGGGGAAGGCGGGCAACGCGGGCAGATGCGGCCCATGGGAGCGACGAGCCGTCGCGCGCTGCCCACCGCGACGGTGCAGGGAGTCCAACCACAGCGCGGCGTTGGCGGGCGGCCAGGCCACGGCGACGTAGGCCGATTGGTAGACCTCCGTGGCCGTCGTTATCGCCCTGTGGGAGGCCAGCGTCGCCTCGTGCCCGAGCCAGCGCGCCCCACCCGCCGGTCCCAGCAGGACCGCCGCGGCGACGAGCACGCCCAGCGTCAGCCCCCACCAGCCGCGCAGGACGCGGACGGCGCGCCCGAGGCGTCGGGCGCCGGCCCCGCCCCAGCGAAGCGGTAACGCCACGGCCGCGCGCAGAGAGCGTCCTACCCCACGTCCCCAGCGGCCTCGGTCTACCGCGCCCGTCGTGTCCGTCGTGTCTGTTGTGCGTGTGACGCTCATAACCCCTCTCCTCCCTCGCGCATCCGGCCGTCTCCTGCGTCGCGGCCGTGTCCTTGCTTAGCGGTCGTACCCTCGCTCGTCCAGCGGGTTGTTGGCGCGGCCGCTGTCCTGCTCCTGCAGCTCGGTGACACGCACCGGATCGGTGATCTCCAGCCGTTGGATGTCGCGCTCACCAGGCCCCACCCGCTCGTAGGTCGCGTACGTGCCCCCGATCTCTGCCTCCGCCGGCAGCAGGTCGAGCGTTGGGGCAAGGGTGCGGTCGGCGAGAACGCGATCGCCCGGTCGGTTCTGCTCCAGCGTCGGATACTCCGTGGCCATAATCTCCTCCGCCCGCGCGATCAAATCCGTGCCGGCGATCTCGTTCCATCGGATTGTTGGCGCCCCATCGTCGCCCTGGTCCAGCGTGTAATACCCCGGTCGGTCTAGGCCGACTCCTTGGGCTAGCGGATCGAGCGCCGCGATGGCCTCTCGCTGGGTGATGAGTTGGGCGTCGGAGGGACTGGGGTCGTCGTAGTCACTCATGGTTCTCTCCCTGCCGCGGGCCGATGACGAGGCCGATCTGCTGAGCGATCCAGCGCGGTGAGAAGGATCGGGGCGGGGGGAAGCGGGCGCGAAACGTCGCGTCGAGGGCCTCCAGGTCGCGGTTGAGCGCGGCGACCCGGTCGGACAGGTCGGCGACCCACGCCGCGGTGTCTCGCTGCCGCGACAGCGGGCTATAGGCGGCCACCACTGCCCGCTGGATGTCCGTGGGCGCGGCGCGCGCCCGGGCGAGACGCCGGTGGGCCTCCGCGATCCGCGCGGGGATGGCATAGGCGTTCACCAGGTTCTCGGCGCCGTCCGCGTCGGCGTCATGAGGCGGGGCGATCTGGGGCCGCGGCCACGAGGGGTCGCGCCGGTGTGTGGCGTTCAGGTTCAGCATGTCAACGATCCCTCCTCATCAGTCCACGGCCGCTCGCGTGAGGCGGCCGGCGATCTCGGCCGCCCGCTCCCCCGCCCGTCGCTCCAGGAACGCGTAGTGGGTGCGCCGCAGCTCCACCGACGCCACGGTCCCCTTTCCCGGCCAGTGTGCCTGCTCGCCCGCGCCGCCGAGCAGGACATGGACGTGGTCCACGTCCGTGTTGCCATGCACGGCCGCGACCCACGTGAGCCGCAGCCCCATCTCCCGCCCGAGGTCGGCCAGCACGAGGCGCGTCCATTCCTCCAGGTCTGTCCGCCGCGCGCGCCGCTCCGTGGCCACCGGCGACAGGATCAGGCGGTGGAACGCGACCTTGGGGCCGATCGCCGCCCCCAGCACCGCTCGCGCGGCCGCCTGGTCCGCCACGGGACCGCACGCCCCGAACAGCGTCCGCTCCTCGCGGCGCTCGCCGGTGCGGAAACTCGCCTTGAGGTGTTGCACCTGGCTCTCGATCCGGGCCGCGGCCCGCGGCCCGGCGGGCTCGTAGCGCCCGTTGATGTATGTCGCGCTCACCCGTTGCCCGCCTCCTCATCGGCCTCCAGCGCGAGGTTGAGCCGCGCGACCCTGGCCCCCTGCGTCAACGCGCTGTCCACGAGCCCCTCGGCGATGCCCTCGATCTGCTCCGCGTAGGCCGTCCCGTAGTGGTTGCCCAGCAGGGCGAACGCTTCGAGGCGGGTCATCCCCGCCTCGCGCCACGTCCGCTCGATCAGGGTGTAGTGCGCCGCCAGCACCGCCTTGACCTCGCGCATCTCGTCGGCGACGGCCCGCCGCGCGGCCTCCTCGATCAGCGGCGCGGCGACCTCCGCGACCTGGCCCAGCGCGGCCCCCGTCAGATACTGCGCCAGCGCCTTCTCCCCGACGGCGCTGATGCTGACCCCGTCCGCCCTGGCCCGCTCGTCCAGGGTGGCCTTGAGGGACGGGGAGAGGCGGAACTGCGCCGCCACCTTCTTCGCCTCGTCCGGCCCCTCCCTGGCGCCGTCTCGGGCGCCGTCTCGGGCGCCGTCCCTGAGTCCCGCGCGCGGCGTGGGCGGCGCCGGCAGCGCCACGGCACTGTCTGGCTCCCGCGTGTCTGTCACCCTACTCTCCTCCCTATCGTCCCCATTGTTCCTGTCGTCGTCGCGGCCTATCTACCGGTGTGCGCCGCGTCGTCGTCGCGGGTAGGAACGGGGCGCTCGAACACCACGACGCAGTCGGTCGTCACGCCGGCCAGGGTCCCGGCGCTCCACCCACCGGGCGCCGAGATCGGCGTCATATCTCGGTAGCGGTAGCCCTGCGCGGCCATCCCGTTGAACAGCGTCTCCAACTCGCGCTCGTTGAATGTCTTGACCGTCCGCACCAGGTACTGATAGGTCTCCATCGATCTCCCCTTCCCTTTTCCACAACATGGCGCCGATCCCCGCGCCGATGGCCACCCCGATGACCGGCTCAACCGCTGTCGGGACCGACACGATCCTGCACAGCAGGAACGCCCCCACGCAGAAGGGGATGACGCGGGCGGGCATACGCGGCCAGTGCGTCCACACGCGGCCGAGCAGCCGCGCTGGCAGCCTGCGCAGACCCGCGAGGCGCGCGCGCCGGTGTTCCAGCCGCTCCAGTCGTTCCAGCACGGTGGCCAGCCGGCCCAGGTACTCCACGTCGAGGCACTCCCGGACGATGATCTCCGCGTTGTCGTCGTCGTCCCAAGCGGTAAGGTCGTCTGTCGCACGGCGCGCCATCCGTCCCCGCGCTGCGACCGGGCGCGGCTTGGTCGCGGTCGGGGCGGCTATCGCGACCATCCGTGTCTTCCTGGCGTTGCTCATGGTTTCATCACCTGTGTGACGGCCTTGGTAATGCCCGTGGCCACGCCGCCGCGGGCCGCGGACACGGCCCCGCCGACGGTGCCCCCGACCACGCCGTTAGCCAGGCCGTACGCGCCGCTTGCCGCCGCCGTCGCCGCGCCCACCAGCGCGTCCACGAAGCGCGGGACGGCGAACAGAAAGACCATGCCTCCCAGCCCGACGATGAGTTCGACGACGGACGCGTGGTACGCCTTATCACTCGCCACCAGGTCCAGGTTGACGATCACGATAGCCTTGAGCCCGGCGGCGAAGCCGGCCCCCCACAGGAGCACGCTGCCGAACGCGGCCATCCAGCGCGTGGCGATGGGGCGGGTCGGCGGGTAGACCCACAGGGCCATGGCCACGGGGCCGATCACGTACAGCCAGATCTCGGCGAAGTCGCCGACCAGCCGGACCAACGCCACGAGCAGCGCCACGATGAGCATGGCCACGCCCACCACGAAGTCGGCCGGGAGCGTGGGCAGGTCGGTGAAGCTCGTGCCGACGTCGCCGATCAGCCGGCCGAACGCCGCGGCGCCCAGGCTGCCGACATGGTTGGTGATTTGCAGCGAGAGCCAGTTGGCCGTGCCGACGGCCTGCTGCGTGAGAAAAAACAGCGCCCCGATGAGCATGCCCCCGATGACCGCGTCGTCCACGCCCAGCAGGGGCGCGCTGCCGCCCGCGGTGGCGAAGATCTGCCGCCGGTAGTGGTGCAGCGCCGCCAGGGCGATAAAGGCGCCCCAGATGCCGATGCCCACGCCCAGCATGTAGTGGAAGAACTCCGTGGCATCCGGCCACGAGGTGATGTCCGGCACCGTCGTGAGCAGGTCGGTGAACGGCTTGGTGATGGCCCCCAGCCCGGCGGTGAACAGGTCCACGACGACGCCCAGGACGTGGCCGATGAACGAGCCGGTGGGCAGGCAGACCGTCCCGCCGATGACTGGGAGGGGGATGGGCACGGCGAAGTCGCCCGCGTGGCAAGGGTTGCCCGGATCGCCGCCCGGCCCCACGGCCAGCAGGGGCACGGTGAAGGTGGCGTTGCCCACCAGGTGGGGCCGGCTCTCGACGCCGATGACCGCGTGCGGGCCGGGCGGCGCCGGGAGGGTCTGGTTGGCGGCGAGGGCCTGGCCCACGCTGAAATACGAGTGCGCGTCGCCGAGGTCGTCCACCGGGGCGCTGCCCAGCTCCGCGGCGGGGTCGACGTGGTCCCAATAGAACGTGACGCTCGCGTTGGGGTGGTAGCCCTGCCCGTCGATGTTCACGCCCATCCCCGTGATGCCCTGGGTCGCCGAGAGGGTGAGGAACGGATGGGTGGCGGCGGCCACGGTCAAGAGCGCGCTCGCGGACGTGTGGTTGGCCCCGAACGCCAGGAACTCGTGCGGCCCCGGCGTTGTGGCTGCGGGGATCGTGAGGTCGAAGCGCGCGTGGCCGTACGCGTCGGCGTCGGTCTGGCCCAGTTGGCGGCCGTCGAGGTCGAGCGTGATCGCCTTGCCCTGCGGGAAGTCGGAGGCGACGGCGACGAGCGCCGTGTCCGGCAGCCCGTGGGACGCCGAGAGCGCGAGCATGGGATGGTGCGCCGGCGTCGCGGTCGGCGTGGGCGTGTAGGTCGGCGTTGCGGTTGCGGTTGCGGTTGCGGTCGGCGTGGGCGTGTAGGTCGGCGTCGCGGTCGGCGTGGGCGTGGGGCGCGGCGCGGCGGCCGCGCGGGCCGCGCGGGCCGTGTGGGCCGTGTGGGCTGGTCGACCGAGCGGGATGAGCAGCAGCCCGAGCAGGAGCGCGACGCCGGCGACAGGGCGGTGCATGGTCATGAGTATCTTTATCCTTTGCGTGGTCATACAGCCTCCTCCAGTTCCGCGGCCGCGTCGTCGGCGTTGTCGGCCTCGTCGGCGTCGTCCACCGCGGAGACCGTCGTCAGTTCCAGCGGATGATCCATGTCGTCGTCATCGATGCGCGCGGCCATGTCGTCGTCGTCGCCCTCGGTCGGGGTGGCGTCGCGCGCGCGGGCCGCGACGAACGCCTTGCAGCCGGCCCAGGCGTCGCCGTAGTCCTCGATCAGGCGCTGCCGCCGCCAGACCTGGTCCAGCGGGTCGTTGAGGAACACCCCCAGCTCGTCGGCCGTGGTCGGTATCCGCACCTTGCCGCGCACCGGCTTGGCCTGCGTGTTGACCTGACGGATCATGTAGCCTTCGGCGGAGCCGCCGCCCGCGTCGCTGGTCTTCTGGAGGCTCTTGATCGTCGCCACCTCCTGCGGGGTCAGCCCGAACGCCTCGATCAGGTCGTCGGCCTCGTCGCCCAGCCGCATCAGCACCGTGATGCTGGCCGCCTCGAAGAGGGCCTGGGCGATGGGGTTCTTGCGCAGGTCGCGCAGGGCCTGGGTCAGGAACACCAGGTACATCTGCGTGTGTCGCCCGCGCCGCGCCCACTCGTTGAGCGCCCGCGCCCCGGCCTCGAACTCGGCGACGCGCCAGCCCTCGTCCAGGCCCACGATGGGCAGCGGCTCGCCTGCGCGGCGCCCGCGCCGGGCCACGGCCCCGGTGATGAGATACATCAGCAGCGGGTTGAGGGCCTCGTCGACGCCCCGGAGGTTGAACACCAGCAGCCGGCTCTCCCAGTCGATGGAGGTGGCCCGGTCGAACAGCGCGGCGTGCTCGCCGTCGCCGATGTAGGCCTCCAGGTCGGATTGCATCTCGCGCAGGGCGTCCCGCTCGATCCGCGGCCGCTCCGCGTCCCGCGCCTCGGCCTGGAGCCAGGCGTACAGGTGCCGCTCCAGCGCCCGCGCGCCGTGCGTCTCCTTGACCGCGCGCACGCCCTGGCCGAGCAGCGAGCGCCACAGCTTGGGGAACGCTTTGCCCGGCTCGCCCATCAGGATCTCGTGGGCCTGGCGCACGTCGCGCGCGTCGCCGTCCCACATGTTGAGCGCCGGCGGGTCGTCCGCGCCCAGGTAGAGCATGTCCCCGCCGGCGATGCCGCACAGCGTCTCGTAGTGGCTGGGGACGCCGCGGTCCGGGTCGCCGGTCAGCTCGACGACCGTCCCGCGCGCGCCGGTGAAGAGGGCGTCCTTGACCAGCTTGAGGAACAGAACGGTCTTGCCGCTGCCGGTCAGGCCGTAGACGGTGACGATGGCGTTGCGGTGCTCGGGGTGGTCGGGGCGCACGCGCACGAGCTGGTTGCCGGCGAAGCCCAGCGAGAGGCCGTCCCCCGTGCCGGGATTGAACTGGAGGAAGGGGAACGCGTTGCCGACGGTGGGCGTGTCGATGCGCCAGCGCCGGTTGGCCGTGTCGTAGCCGGTGGGCAGCGTGGCCCAGTAGGACGGGGCCTGGTGCCCAAGCCCGCGCGCCGTCTGGGCGGTCAGGTCCACCTCGAAGGACTCGCGGGCGCGGGCCACCGCCTCGCGCAGGCCCTCCTCGCTCTGTGCGAACAGAGTGAGGTAGACCCCCCAGCGCACCACGCCCGTGCGCTGTGAGCGCACCAGTTGCTTGCCGTGGCCGGCCTGGCCGGCGCTGTCCTCGGTCTCCACGTTGCGCCGGCGCCCGAAGCGGCGCGCCTCGTCGACGCGGTCCAGTCCCTCGACGTGGATGGCCAGGCGGAACGGCACGCCCAGGCCCTCGATCAGCGGGGCCAGCCAGCCCGGACTGGTCATCTGGTCCGGGAGCAGCAGCGAGATGGTGGCCGCGTAGCGCCCGTGCGCCCGCACGTGGCCGAGGCGCTCGTGGTCGAGGGCGAAGGGGGCGGGGCCGAGCAGGGCGCGCACGCCCTCGGCCGTCAGCACGCGGCTGCCCAAGCCCAGGCCGGTGAGCTGGCCCTGCACGACCTCGACCGCTCGACGCAGGGCGGTCATGCCGTCTCGTTCGCCGAACAGGGTGCGCCGCGCGGCCCCGGCGACGACGTAGCCGCGCAGGGTGCCGACGTAGCGGCTGGCCATCTCCGCAGCGAGGTCGATGTTGTCGCGCGCCTTCCACTCGGCCAGGGCGGGGGTGAGCCGGGAGACATGGGCCTGCCGCGCAGCGATGTCGGCCATGGTCGCGGCCCCGTCGAGGGCGCTGCTCTCCACGACGAGCTGGAGCATTTGCCCCGGCCGGCGGGTCGCGGCGAGGCGGCCCAGGCCGGCGGACAGGCTGTCCTTATCGCCGGGCGTGCGCGCATCGATGTCGGTCAGATCCACGGCCAGCACCGTGCGCAAGCCGTCGGGCGTCGCGACGACCCCGTCGTCCCCGACGGTGACGCGTGGGGTCCGGGGCTGGCGCAGCAGGGCGGCGAGGCGACGGCGGGCGAAGCCCAGCAGGTTGGCGGCCAGCGGCTCGAAGCGCACGCCGTGGGTCAGCCAGAAGGCGCCGCAGACGAGCACGAGGGGGGAGAGGAACCACACGCCCCCGACGAAACGGTGCAGCACGAAAAGGCTGAACAGGCCGACGGGAAGGACGACGAGCCATTGCAGGCCGCTAACGCCCAGGAACCGGGACGGCTCGTCGGCGCCTTGTAGGGTAGGGTTGTCGTGGGCCACGCCAGACCTCCAATGGCTAGGAACGAGGAACGAGGGATGAGGGACAGGAGTAAACGACGACGGTCATGGCAGACGAGAAAATGGGAAAGGGGGCAGGCCGCGCTGGCAGCGGCGACTCCGCGCCACCGCTGCCAGCGTGCTGGCCCCTGAGGATGCTCAGAGCTTGTGTGTAAAGCAATTTGTGGGGGTAAACGGGCTTTCGCAGGGGCGGCATCCTCGAAAGCAACGGTCCTGATACCCCCCGTTTTCGCCTGTTTCAGCCGCTTACAAGGCCGTTTTCAGCTTTACACACAGGCTCTCAGGGATGGAACAACCCGACGAAGAAGCTACCGCCGTAGATGAGCAGGGACGCGGCGCCAGCGCCGATGAAGCCCGTGCGCAGGTGATTGGCGGCATGGGTGTAGCCGGCGGCGTGGCTGAAGTAGCCGACGACGCCGCTGACGGCCATCGCGACGAGCAGGAGCGGGCCGGCGTCGTTCTTCACCTTGTCGAACCCATCGGTGATGAGGTCGCCGAACAGGGGAGCGGGGAGCGTGGGCCAGGCGGCCGCGATCGTCTGACCGGTGGTCGTGATGGCGTGACTGGCGACGGTGGCCAGCGCGACGGCGTGCTCGATGCCGACGGTGGCGAGGAGCGTGAGGATCAGATGCATGAGTGTGTTCCTCCGGGTGATCTACAACGAGTTTGAGCCTGATCTATGCCCAGTTTAGGAACCGGGTTTAGTGTTTAGCCGATCTGTCTGGCGTGGACCTGGACACGTGGCCACTTTTTCCGTAGCCGGCCGCGTGCCTGAGATGAGCAACGGGGGTGGGTAGAGGCGCATGCCGTTGCTCTTCCTGTCTGTGAGGGGGGGCCGCGGATAGAGCGTCGAGGCAATGGCACTGACCTGTTCGCCCTTCCTGTCTGTGAGGGGGAACATGGCAGTGTATGGAGTAACATGGCTGCTGATCTCCCAGCCTTTGGCGTCGGCAGTGCATGTGTGACGCATCTACCTCTGTCTTGGTCCTGTCGTAGCCGTACGAGCCGCCGTGTGTCCTTGGTAGCTGTTGGCATCTCTCACATCTCCCTGCCGTCATGACGCACATTCTCTACATTGTATCTTGGTAATGACCAATGGACAATACCAAAAGGAAGACGGAAGGTCATTTAGTTCCTCGAAGAGAGGATGGCCCATGATCGCGACCGCATGATGGCGAGAGCTAAACGGTCTGGGAGGACGGAAAGGTGGTATACCAGTGGTATCTACCAATGAGGAGGGGTATGACGGACGAGCGCGAGTCGAAGATCGATGTGGCATCGCAAGTCCTGCGTGAGCGCATTGCTAACGGGACCTACGTCGTGGGTCAGCGCCTTCCCTCGGAGCGGGAACTGAGCGACGATCTCCGGATCAGTCGCATCACGGTCCGCTCTGCGCTCCTGCGCTTGCAAGCCGACAATCTCATTGATGTCGTGCCGCGTGGCGGCGCGTTCGTGCGTCCACCGAGCCCGCCGACCGTCTTAGCCTACGGTCCCGAACTCGCCCAGGCGGGCTCGTTCGTCCGAGCTATGGAGGAACAAGGGCGTCATACGCGCGTCCGCTTCCTGGATCCCTCCGCGATCATTCCAGCTGACGCCGACCTCATGGCCAGGCTGCGCGTCGCTCCCGGCACGCCCCTCCTGCGCCGCCACCGGGTCCACCTCGTCGAGGGCGTTCCCTACCGCATCCTTGACAGCTACTACCTCGCCTCCCTGGCCGGAAACTTGCTCGGCCAGGACGAGGGCTACATCCCATTGTTCGCGTGGTTGCGCGAACACGCAGGCATCACGGCCACGCGCGCGGTTGAGCGCCTGCGCGTGCGCATGCCGACCGCCATGGAGGCGACGACGCTCAACATCACCCGTGGCCAGCCCATCGTCGACGTGGAGCGATTAGTGTGGGGCGACGAGACCGACGCGCCCTTCGAGTTTTCCCGTATCATCGCCAATGCCGCGTTGCATGAGTTCACCTACACCTATCCCATCGCTAAGGAGGCCAGCCAATGATCCCGCAGCCACAATCAACGACCCATCTCCGCGTCGGATGGGGATACGATATCCATCGCCTGGAGGAGGGATTCCCGCTCGTCCTCGGCGGCGTGGATTTCCCATCGTCACGGAAGGGGTTCCATACCCACTCAGATGGCGATGTCGTCGCGCATGCCCTCATCGACGCTCTGTGCGGCGCGCTTGCTGTGGGTTCGCTGGGTGACTATTTCCCGGAGGATGACCCCGCAGACCAAGACGCCTGTAGCATCGACTTCTTGGAGCGGTTCCAGCCCGTCCTCCAGGAGCATCGCGCGACGGTCGTCAACCTCGATTGCACCATCTTCGCTGCTGAGGCCAGGATCGGCCCCGTCGCGGCGCGGATGAAAAAGAATATCGCCGATCGACTGAGCATCCCAGAGAGTTCCGTGTCCGTTAAGGGCAAGACCAAGGATTACTTGGGTGCGGAAGGGCGGGGCGAGGCCGTCTCGGCTGTCGTCATCGCGTTGATCGACGTCGGGAGCGCCCTGGCGTAGCCGCTACATTATGCCCTGCAACCTCGGACACGACGCGCTTATGTCGCACCAATCAGGGGTCGTCGGCGCTGTCTCAACGTCCATCCGCAACCGTACGAGTCACCGTCTGCATGTGCAGGCACGGGACCGGCTCACCCAAGATAAAGGGTGCATGCACATGCGCGATTCCCTGTGTGAAACCTGCATGTGCATGCACGGGGTGACGCACATGTGCATGCAGAGCGCAGGGATCAAAATGGGGTGGTGCATGCAGGACGCGGGGCTCGTGGACGGGCGGCACAGTCGTCTACCACGCGGGTGATGCGACGACGGGGCTTCTCTGGTTCCATAGGGTGAGGGCGTCAGGAGGCAGGGTCGTCGGCGAGCCAGCGGCGGAGGGCGGCGACAATGAGCAGGACGGAGAGGGCCACGTAGCGGCAGGACTCTTTTGCCAGGAGGAACGCGCTGCATGGTGGCTTCTGCCCACTGTGTCGTCATATCATCCTGTTCCAGTTCCAGGGGCAATCTTGTTGCCGCGCCTGATCCGTGGATAGAATGGGGATGAGCAACGAGGCTTTCTCAGCCCGAAAGAGGGGTGTTGGTCATGGGACGTCTCCGCCGGGTCCTGCCCCTTGCCGCCTTCCTAGTGGGGGCGGCCCTCATCGGGGCGGGGCTGCTCGCCGCGACGGTGCGCGGGGGCAGCGAGCCGGTGGACTACCGGACGTACCACCGCGCCGCGGCGGCCCTCGCGCGCGGGGCGAGCCCGTACCAGACACCGGCGCAGAGCCGGGCCCTCTGGCGCTCCTACCACCGCCTTGAGGCAGCGATCCGGGTGGCCCATACCCTCCGCGCGGCGGGGGGCGACCCGCTCGGGCAGACGCCCCCCGGCCCCTATCTGTACCTGCCCACGCTGGCGCTGCTGGTGCGGCAACTTCCCCTTACGGCCGTGCCCTGGGAGCTGCTGGACCTGGCCTGCATCGTCGCCTTCCCCCTGCTGCTGCTGTGCTGGGCACGGGCCTCCTGGGGGTGGCTGCTGCTCGCCGCTGGGTCGTGGGACGTGTGGGCCACGTACAGCGGCGGCAACGTCGAGGGGATGCTGCTCACCGCGACGCTGCTTGCCGCTCGGTTGCTGTGGCCGCCGCGCCCGCTCGGCCGGGCCGCGATCCCGCTCGCCGCGGTGCTCGTCGCGTTCATCGTGCTGGCCAAACCGTTCTACGCCCTGTTCTTCGTCGCCTTCGGTGTCGTGCTCCTGCTCGGCACCAATGAGCCGCGCCGGGCGACGCTGCGCACCCTCGGCGCCGTCGCAGGCCTGGTCTTGGTGCTGCTCGCGGGGGAGGTCGTCCGCTGGGGGCCGGCGCTGCGGGGGGACGCCCTGCGCTACCTGGCGCACACCCTCGACGCGCAATGGGTCGTGCTGCCCGTCGCGCAGCAGACGCCGATGAGCGCGTGGAACCGCACGCCGCTGCAGGCGCTGATCGCGCTCGGGCTGCCGGCCGCGCCGGCGCAGGTCGTCGCCGGCCTGGTCTGGTTGGCCGTTCTCGCTGCATCAGCTTGGTTCGTGTGGGGTCGCCGGCTGTCGTTCGCGCCGGCCTTCGCGCTCGCGTTCGTGCTGCTCTACCTGGGCCGGCCGGTGGGCTGGACGCTGGTGGACCTCGACCTAGTGGTGGGCGTCGCGGCGTGGCCGGCCTTGCCCCGCGCGGGCCGCGCCCTCCTGCTCGTGGGGGTCGTGGCGCTGCTCCTCTCGCACTGGGCGGCGCTCGTGCTAACGGGCCTGGGCGCGGGGCTGCCGCTGCTGACGCTCCAACCGGCTGATCG